>Ga0302316_10000794_pt1 | contig 26717 bp, 34 predicted proteins | sample III_Palsa_N3_2_FD_200456 | JGI IMG/M metagenome (GOLD analysis project Ga0302316, IMG submission 200456) | Peat permafrost microbial communities from Stordalen Mire near Abisko, Sweden - III_Palsa_N3_2 | ecosystem: Environmental > Terrestrial > Soil > Palsa > Peat permafrost | place: Sweden...
CTGCATGGCGTTACCGGCGTGGAGCAGGCCGATGAGTGCGGAGATCTGAGAGCTTGCGCTGGTGGAACGCGAGTTCGCTACCGAGCCGACTGTGGATGCGGAGAGGCTTTCCGTGACGACGACCGAAATGAGATCGTGGGGCCGCATGGCGCGAACATCGCTGTTGATGCGCGTCAGCCTGCCAGCGTCGCTCCAGATGGCGCCTGGCGCGGGCATTGCTTCTACGGTTGAAGCGCGGACGCGCAATAGATATTCATTGAGCGAGGTTGCTGCGGGATCGGATTTAACGACAGTTTTTGCCGGTTTCTGAGCGACCGCCATCGCGGCGAATGCGAGAAAGAGCAGAAAGACTACGACTGCTATAGCAAACAATCGAAGTTCCTGTGCCGCCGTCATTGGCCTGTGCTCTGCCTTGAGGCGGGGCTGGACTCGTTCCGCGATTGAGGAAGATTTCACTGGGCCACCTCCACTACTTCCCTGCCTACTACCCGGCAACGGATGACCGGCGCTGCGCTCTCTGAAGAGAGTCCGGAGAGACGCACGCGGATGAGGTCCTGCAAAGTGCCACTGTCCTCGGCAACCCCAGTCAACTCCATGTGCGACTCTTCCCCGTCTTGTTTGACGGCGACGCGGTCGCCAATCCTTACCTGTTGCTGAGGCACCAACGGCATCATCGTATCTGCAAGTTCAATGGCGACCATGGGACGCGAAGCGTCCGAACAGCTTGCCACCATCGCCCATGAACGCCTGCGCAGAGGATCTTTGCGAACGGTCACTACTTTGAAGCCTGTTGCGCTACCGCTTGCGAGGTTGTTCGAGAGTAGACGCAATACAGCGGACTCCGCTGTTGGGGCGCAACCGATGCCGGTGGGAACGATTGCCGCGAATGCGTGTTGCCCGGCGAATAAGATGACTGCGAGAAACAAGAACTTCCGCATCAGCGCACCAGCCCGTTGATTTGCGAGTACATGTCATCGGCTACGTGTATGACCTTCGAGTTACTCTCGTACGCTCGCTGCGCCACAATCATCTGCACGAAGGCTGCGACTACATCTACGTTGGAGTTTTCGGTATAGCCCTGCTGCAGCGTGCCCATGCCGCTGGTGCCACCGGGAACGTCGGTGATGGCATTGCCGGAGGCTGATGTGGGCTGGAAGAGATTGCTGCCGAGAGCTGTGAGACCGCCGGGATTGGCGAATGTTGCGAGCTGGATGGTCCCGAGTTGCGAGCTCGCTGTCTGGTTGGGCAATGTCGCCGAGACGACGCCATACTGCGAGATGGTGACTGCGGTGGCGTTAGCGGGGATGGTGATATTCGGCACCAGTGGATTGCCGTCGGCTGTAACCATTGTGCCCTGATTGTTCATGTGAAAACTTCCATCGCGAGTGTAGGAGGTTGAGCCATCGGGCATCGAGATGGGAAAGAAGCCGGTACCCTGAATGGCGAGGTCCAGCGTATTGCCCGTCTGGGTGAAGTCGCCTTGGGTCATGATGACTTCGCTGGCTACGGACTTTGTGCCCAGGCCGATCTGCAAGCCTGCGGAAGCAGTCGATGTGCTTTGCGCTGCACCGGGTGTGACGAGGTTTTGATAGATCATGTCCTCGAACTCCATCTGGCGTTGACGGAAGCCCGTCGTGCCGGAGTTTGCGAGGTTGTTGGCGATGGTGTCCAGATTGGATTGCTGGGCGCTCATGCCGCTCGCGGCTGTGTAGAGAGCACGTATCATTTCGATCTCCTTCTTGCTTCGCGTGGTTGGCGTTATACCCGCGAGATTTGTTCGGTTGCGGTCTTGTCGAAGTCGTTGTCGAAGACGGAGATGGCCTTCTGCATCATCTCTGCCTGGCGCTGCATCAACATGAGTTGCATGGTGCCGTGGATGGTGTCCTGGTTCGCGCTCTCGAGTGCGCCGGCTTGTATGGAAGAATCTGTTGCGGCTTGCGGCACAGTGCCATCTGCGGCTTTATAGATGCCTGCACCTTCAGCCTCTTCTGTGCCATTCGAACCGAGGCCTACGAGTGCGACCTGGCCGACTACAGCGCTTCCTTCCGGTGTGCTGACGGAGATGCTTCCATCGCTGCCGACCTTCACCGTGCCGGTGGGTACGGTGATGGTCTTGTTGTTTGGATCGAGGACTGCGGTGCCAGATTTAGTGGTCAAGATGCCAGATACCGAGACCTGAAATGCGCCGTCGCGTGTGTAACGTGTGCCGTTGGGTGTCTGTATGGCAAAGTAGGCGCTGCCTTGAATGGCGAGGTCGAGTGGATTGCCTGTTGGGGATATCTGGCCTTGTGCGCTGCTGATGCTGGTCGCGCCGAGAACGCCGAAGCTATTGATTGCGGTGCCTACCTGCGATTGCGACTGGCTGGTGGCCTCAGCCATGACGCCGCGAAAGGATTCGTGCTCGGCACGAAAGCCGCTAGTGCCGGCGTTGGCGAGATTGTTGGCCGCCAGATCCAACGCCTGTGTTCGGGCGAGCAATCCTGAGTAAGCTGCGTAGATGCCGCTGTCCATGACTTGCGTAGAGCATCTCGGCGTCCACTCTGTAGCGCTCCATGATGAGAGTCCTGTAAGAGGATGGCTAAGACGGAACTAATCTCAAGGATGAGTTGGCTTCAGGCGGCCTTGTGCAACAGAGGCAGAATGCGGGCCCTTACCTGCTCGCTCGTGAAGGGCTTGCAGATATAGCCATGCGCGCCGGCGGCTATGGCCCGCAAGACCTGCCGCTCCGCGCCTTCGGTGGTGATGATAACGACGGGGATGTCGGTCAGAAGATCTTCTATTCGTGCCTGCTCCAGAAACATCAGACCATCCATGCCCGGCATATTAATGTCAGAGAGAATGAGCCCGAGCGTCGCGCCACTGGTCTGCTGTGCGCGAAGAAGTTCCAGGGCCTGCTGTCCGTTGGTTGCCTCGACTACTTCCTGCACGCCCATGAAGCTCTCCTGCAAGGCACGCTGCAAAACCTTTCGCATTACGGCGGAATCATCCACGATCAACACTCTCAACGCAACCTCCAGGGCCCGGATACAGCCGTTATTGTTTTATCGGCCATAGCGCGCGTGAGGGTGAGTGCCAAGCTAGCAGCTAGTGCGGCGAACACGCAATAAGATATCCACTACATCCTCGCCGGTGGCAGGCAGCATCCCATATTTTCCGAGTGCGCCGCGTTCCAGCCAGAGACGCAGCCAGTACCTGTCGCGCAGGCGAACTATCTTCGAGGCGACGGGCTGCAGCTTGACGAGCGCATCGACGACGCGGTCGACAAGGGTCTCTCGATCTGCAACGTCGAACTGACGGCAGTCCACGGCGGAACATTCGTCGAGTGCGATGACGGCGTGCGCGAAGTCTGCTCCGGACAGAACACCGCTCTCTACTTTGAGGGCGCTCATTCGCTCGAGGGCAAACGCGGCGGCGGAGTCTACTGTTTCATCGAAGGCGAGATATAAGATGCGGCCGCCGGCGACGCGCAGGGGTGCGACTCTGCATAGGGTTCGCAACTCCGGCGGCAGCGCCAACGCCATGCGCTTCGGATCGAAGCCAGCGAGACCCAGTACGGGGCATTGCCACTGCATGCCGAGGCCGCGTGTGATCTTTGTCTCGGAGACGCCGGCGGCTTCGACCAGCCACTCGCCGATTCGTCCGCGACCCGCATCTTTCTGCGCTTGCAGCGCTGCCTGGAGCTGTTCGTGCGTCACAAGGCCCTGCGCGAGCAAGACCAATCCTAATGGCACGCGATGATGATGGGCTTCGGTTACATCGGCACCATCGGAGCCTTCCATCTCGCGCTTAACACTAGCTTCCACCAGCGCGTGTATGCAGGTGCGGCTGCATCCCCAGACTCCTTCAAACATGGGGCGTGCGCGACGCTTCCAGAGCCTCGACCAACCTGCTGTGCAACCATCGAAGGCGCATTGTGGCTGGTCAGCGGTGAATTGAAGTTCGTGCAAGGAGAGCACGGCGGCAGTTGAGGGAGACCAGGTATCCACCGTGTTTGTTAGCTGCGCTGTCAGCGCGGTGGCATAGGGGTTTCTGTCGAGCTTCAGACCAAGACTACTCATCGCACAGCCTCCAGACGTAGTTGCGGGGTTGCTACTTCCGTAATTCGAAGCGCGAAATTTCCTTTGACGACTACCACTTCACCGCGCGCTACGATGCGGTCTCCGAGTACGAGATCAACGGGAGCACCTACCTGGCGGTCGAGTTCGAGTACGTCTCCGGGGCCGAGCGCTAATACTTCTCGCAAGAGCACCTGGGATGTGCCGAAGTACAGCGCAGCTTCCATCTCCATGTCCAACACGACCTCCATGTTTGCTTCGCCGCTCATGCTGCTGCCCCCTCGTTCTGTTCTCGTGCAACATCCTCCGCTACGCCGGGTATTGCTGCCACGAGAGGCGCCTGCCCGGTCGCATCCTGCTGCAATAAGGCGCCGAGACGGTCGCCCTTGCATACCGGCAGTACCGAACACAGGCGCACGCCACCGACCAGCAGCTCGGCCTGGGTGGTCTTCGGTAGCCTCAACTCCAGCATCTTGCCAACCTCCAAGCTCTTCAGTTCGCGCGAGGGGATGCGTGCCGGTGGAAGGCGCACAACCGCGGGGAATGAAGCTTCGCCCATCAACTTCTCTACTCGATCCGAAGACGCAGAGGCGCGCTTGCGAGGCTCGTCTGCTGCGGCGCTGAGTCGTCGGATTGTGTTCAGCACCATCGCGGGCAAGCAGAAGTTGATCAGGCCCTGTACGCCGGGCATCTGGACATCGAGGCTTAGGCAGAGCGTCTGTTCGCTGCCGGGCATCAGCCGTGCTATGCGTCCCTGGGTCTCATGCTTGTCCAGTTCGAACTGTAGGCCTACGGACTCCCATGCGAGGTTGAGTTCTCGCATTACGATTTGCAGGACTGAGGCGAGGATCGCGTCCTCGATGTCGGTGACTTCGCGGACCGATGTGGTTGCGCCACGGCCACCGAGCAGCAGGTCGACCATCGTCATCGCCACGGAGAGGCTCATCTCCAGCAGGCCGACGCCGCCGAGTGGCTCCAGCCGCAGAAGGCAGACATAGGAGGGATCGGGGAGGCACGAGAGGAAGTCGCCGAAGGACATCTGCTCGCCCGCCGCAGCCGCTACCTGGAGTTGCGTGCGAAGCCATGCGCCCAGCGTGTGCGTGAGGTTGCGGGCGAACTGTTCGTTAACCATCGTGATGGCACGCATCTGCTCGTTGCCAATGTGGCCAGCGCGGCCGAAGTTATAAGCCGGCGTGGGAGCCGACGGCGGCGGTTGTGTCTCGCGCGATGTCTGCCGCATTGTGAAGAGCGAATCGATCGCATTTTGCTCGAGGATTGTTTCCATGCGTGGGCTCCGCTATCGGGTCTTGCCGGCTCGCGCCAACTTGTGGTTGCGCACCGGGGTGATTCCGCTCAATGCTGACCGCAACCGCAGCACGGCTGAGGAATGTATCTGCGAGACGCGCGACTCGACGACGCCGAGGGTCAGGCCGATCTCTTTCATCGTCAACTCTTCGTAGTAGTAGAGGGTTAAGACAAGCCGCTCTTTTTCTGGCAGACCGTCGATCGCGTCGATCAGGTGCTGCTTCATCTCGCCTTCGAGGCAGCGGAACAATGGGTCTTCCTCCGGCGAGCCGGGGATGTAGGCCAGTTCTTCGTCGCCGGAGTCTTCGGTGCGCTCGAGGTTGAGGCTGCCAATCTCAAGCCCCTTAAGGTCTCCGAGGAGCTGGTGGTACTCGGGCAAGGTCAACTTCATCTCGGAGGCTATCTCCTGCTCTGCGGGAGCGCAGCCCATTCGCTGCTGCACGGCGCGGATGGCTTCTTCTACGGCGCGCCCCTTGCGACGAAGTTCGCGGGGGCTCCAGTCGAGCATTCGGAGGGAGTCCAGGATTGCGCCGCGAATGCGGAACTGAGCGTAGCTTTTGAACTGTACTTTTTTGGTGTGATCGAATTTGCCGAAGGCGTCGATCAAACCGACAATTCCAGCCGAGATCAGGTCGTCCAACTCGACATGCTGCGGCAACCGCTCATGAATGCGCCGCGCGATGTAGCGCACTGCTGGAAGATGTTCGAGCAGCAGGAGGTCTCGGTCTCCGAGGCTGGCGTTACCGTCTTCCTCGGCGACTGCGGGCAGGGTTGCGGCATAGCCATAGTTGGCGATGTCTACAGGGATCGCCAGTCCTGGGTTGTCCCATTTTCCCTTGATCGCGGTCTCTCCGTGATTTGTCATAACTGTCCTCCATGCCACCACTTCGTTATGTAGCTCTTAGACCTCAGCCCACGGCACCGATGCTGCGAACCCGCACCTCAGGTGGAATCTCCTGCGCGGCCAGCACTGCTACCTTCGGCAGCAAGGGCTCAAGCCAACGCTTCAGGTGATATCGGGCCGGACTCGGACACAGGAGCACGGGAGTGGCCGAAGCCGCTCCGCTCCCAATGAGGGACTTCACAGACTCCATTAACTTTTTCAAAGATTCACCCGAAGAGAACGTTCCACTGCCGAGCATTCGGCCGGCCGCCTCGGGGTCAAACGTACCTACAACCTGCTGCTCCATGCCCGGCTGCATCACGATCACGCGGAGGCCGCCATCGCGATCCACCAGTCGGTGCACGATACTGCGGCCCAGCGTCTGACGGACGCTTTCCACCAGATGGACAACGCTCTTGGAGACGTGAGCGGCCTCGACCAGCGTCTCCAGGATGGCACCGAGGTCGCGAATGGATACGCCTTCGCGTAGTAACTGCTGCAAGACCTTCTGCACCTCGCCCATGCTCATTAGCTTCGGGACGAGCTCTTCGACCAGCTTCGGATGAGTCTCGTTCAGGCTGTCGAGCAGCCGCTTGGTCTCCTGCCGGCCCAGCAGCTCATGCGCATGTTTTCGGATCAGTTCGCCTAGGTGTGTTCCGATGACTGTCGTCTGATCTACCACCGAGTATCCCGCAGCCAGCGCCTGGTCTTCCAATCCTGGCTGGATCCAACGCGCGGCTACACCAAACGCAGGTTCGCGGGTCTCAATACCCGGTAGCGCACGGGCCTTCGGATCAGCATTTACGGCCAGCAGACAGTTTGACTCAGTCTGCCAACGTGCGATCTCAGAGCCTCTTAGCGAGATCACATACTCTCTTGGCTTTAGCCGCAGATTGTCGGTGATGTGAACCGCCGGCACAATGAAGCCAAGCTCCGTCGCCAAATGTCTTCGCATCGCGCGGACGCGGTTCAGCATCTGTCCGCCTTGCTTCTCATCGACCATGGGGATCAACTGGAAGCCGATCTCCAGCGTGAGCTCATCCATCCGCAGCAGCGATCCAAGGTTCTCGGTCTTGTTCGCATCGGCGGCTGCTGCGACGCCGGCCTTCGCCAAGGGCTTTTCGTCTTCGATGACCTCGGGCATATCCGCCGGCATCGTCCTTGCTAGCAGTGCGAGGCCGCCCGCCATAATCAGAAACGCGAGTTTTGGCAGCCCAGGGATTGCGGCCATCGCCAGCATCACGCCACAGGCGATCCACATGGTCTTCCGCCGGCGAAAGAGTTGCGCTGCAAGCTCACCTTCAAGCGAGCCAGCCGAGGCCGCACGCGTTAGCACCATGCCGCCGGCGATAGAGACCAGCAGGCTGGGAATCATTGTGACCAGTCCATCGCCAACGGTCAGGATCGTGTAAGTCTTTACAGCCGTTTGAAGGTCCGCGCCATGCTGGAATACGCCAATTAAAAGCCCGGCAATAATGTTGATCGCTGTGATCAGAATCGTGGCCATCGAATCGCGTTGGCTGAACCTTGCTGCGCCGTCCATTGAGCCATAAAACTCAGCCTCGCGAGCGATGGCCTGACGCCGCTTTCTCGCGCCCTGCTCATCGATCAGTCCGGCGTTCATATCCGCATCGATCGCCATCTGCTTGCCGGGAAGTGCGTCGAGTGTGAAACGTGCGGTGACCTCAGCGGTCCTCACTGTCCCGTGGCTAATGACGAGAAACTGAATTGCCGTAAGCGCGAGGAAGAGTACGAAGCCCACCATGTAATTTCCGCCGACCACAAACTGACCGAAGGCCTCAATCACCGCCCCCGCAGCATGAGTTCCCTCCTGGCCATGCAGCAAGATACGTCTGCTCGAAGCAAGATTTAATGCCAGCCGGAATAACGTAAGCAACAGCAGGAGCGTAGGAAAGACGGACATATCGACAGCCTTGCGAACCTGCACAGCCGTGAGAAAAACCAGCACACTCGCACTGATAGACGCTGCCAACAACAGATCCAGCACGATCGCCGGAATCGGTACCAGCATGACAAACACTATGCTGATTGCACCCAATGGCAACGCAAGCCCTTGCAGATTTCCCTTCGTCCTATCGCCGGCCATCAAATCCCTCCCTGGAAGCCAGTCACAACCGAACGCACCGCCGCGGCTTTGGCATCTCTTCTTGTCTGTGCTTCACGCTTCGCTTCACGCGCCTGCTCTTCCTGCTTTTCGCGGAATAGGTATGCCAAAATTCCTGCGACCGCCGCGTACAATTCATAAGGAATCGACTGCCCTGGCTCCACGCTTCGGTAGAGCGACCGCGCCAGCGGTGGGTTTTCTAGGATCGGCACGCCTGCGGCTTTGGCTTCTTCGCGAATCTCAAGCGCAAGAAGATCTCGTCCCTTGGTTAAGACGGTTGGCGCCTGCATAGTCTCAAAGCTGAACTCCAAGGCGACGGCATAGTGTGTCGGGTTTGTAATGACCACGCTCGCGCGTCGCATATCGGCTTTTACCCTGCGCTTGCGCATTGCGCGCTGTGCCTGACGAACGCGACCCTTCGTATGCGGGTTACCGTTCGCTTCCTTCATCTCATCCTTCATTTCCTGCTTAGACATCCTGAGACGCTTGTTCCAGCTCGCATACTCGACGGCATAGTCGATCGCAGACCAGACAACCATCACCCATGCCGCCTTCACACCCAGGCCGTAAGCCACACCAAACGTCGCCGGCAGCCGTTCCATACTCATCACTGGCATCGGCCCCAGCAGGCTGCTTAATGCGCGCCAGCCCAGTAGGCTTACGACTACCGCTGGAAGAACCGACTTCGCGGTTCTCGCCACCGCTCTCATGCTGAACATCTGCTTCACATGGCCGGCTGGTCCCAGGCGGCTCAATTTCGGTTGCAGAGCCTTGATGCTGAAGTTCACGCCGCCGCCCTGCCCGATACCAACGGCAACGACAGCACACAAACTCACGGCCATCACCAGGGACGTTGGCACCACAGCGGGCAGCAATCCCACACGAAGGGCTGTCACGAACTCGCGAGTTCCCCAAATGCTTCCCGTGCCCGCAACTGCCAATATCAAACACCGCGCGTAGCATTGCCTCCAACTTGAGACGAAGCTTGCGCCCGCCATTCCCAACGTCATCAACCCTGCCAGCATGGCTGTGCCGGAGAGCAGCTCCCGGCTACGCACCCAGTCACCGCTCTCGCGCGCCTTTTTCTTTCGCTGCGGTGTGGCTTTCTCTGTTTGCTGATCGCTCATGCGGCCATCAACATCCTTCCCGCCGCATCCAGCAGCGAGTTGAAGTGGCTCTCGAGAAAGCTCGGCCATATTGCCAGCGAACCCATTAGCACCACGTATGAGACGAGCGTCTTGAATGGCACACTCAGCACAGTCGAATGCAGTTGCGGCGCGAGCCTGCCGATTAGCCCGATTGTGATCTCTACTGTCAGTGCGGCCGCAATCACTGGCGAAGCCAACTGAACCCCTGCGAGAAATATGCCTCCACCCATGTGGGCCATCTCCGCACCGGTCTTCGCGCTCAATCCAAACGTGCCGAGTGGAACCGCGTTGAAGCTCCGCATCACGGCTGCGATCAATGTTCTATGCAGGCCCGCGCCGAGAAGCACGAGTGTCGTTACCCAGCCCATCAATTGTCCCAGGACCGGCGTCTCTTCCTTGTAGATGGGGTCTATCAGGTTGGCGAGAGAAAAGCTAAATTCCATGCTCAGCATCGAGCTGGCAAAGAGCACCATCTCGTTCAGCATCATCAACGAAAGACCAAACACCAATCCCACAGCGAGCTCTCCCAAGACGCCACGCATCGTAATCTCATCGACGGCATCGTGTACGCTTCCCACCAGCGGGGCCAACAGCAGTGTCATCGCGAAGACAAAGCCGGCTTTGATCCGCGGCGCAATCGCGGCAGAAGAAAAGATGGGAGAGAACACCAGCAGGCTGCTCAATCGCACCATGACGAGTACGCCGCTGCACACAATCGTCTGCCAATCCGCGTTCGTCATCCGAGATACCGCTGTAGGTTTGTCCACAAGCCGATTGTGTAAGTGACCGTGTGACGTGCGAGCCACGGCATCAACACCACCACCATGAGAAAGACAATGGTGAGGCGCGGCACCGCTGTCAACGTTTGCTCCTGCACGCCGGTCAATGTTTGGAGCAGGCTCATTACCAGGCTGACGACACAGGCTGCCACCAGCATTGGCGCACAGAGCAGCAGTGCTTCCATCAGCAGATGACGCGCCAGCGTAACGGCCATATCGGTTCCCATCGTGATCTCCTAAAAGCTCTTCAACAACTCATGCGCCAACAAACTCCAGCCATCGACCATTACGAACAGCAGGATCTTTACCGGCGTTGAGATCACGACGGGCGAAAGTTGCAACATCCCTATCGAAGTGGTGATGCTTGCCACCAAGAAATCGATCAATAGAAATGGCAGAAACAATACCGCACCAATCTGAAATCCGGCTTTTAACTCACTTAGCATGTAAGCCGGAACAACTGCTGCCATTGGAAGATCCGCAGGCGTGGCAGGCTTGGCTGCCATCGACGCACTCGCGAATACTGCGAGGTCTTTTTCGCGTGCATACTTCAGCATGTAAGCCTTCACCGGTACACTGCCTCGATCCAATGCTTCACCGGCGTCGATCGTTCCCTGCCGATATGGCGTTACTGCAACCTGATCTACCTGCAGCATCACGGGCTGCATGAGAAACCAGGTCATCATCAGCGCCAGCCCCATCAATACCTGATTGGAAGGCGCAGTCTGTGTGCCCAATGCCTGCCGCAGGAAGTGAAAGACCACTAGCAGACGGATCATCGGCGTCATGGAAAGCAGAATTGCAGGGATCAGCGTGAGCAGCGTAAGTCCCAGCACAATCGCCCACGGCGATCCTGACCCCACACCATCCTTCGTGCTTTTACCTAATGCGTCTGCCAAGAAGTCCTGTCCCGTTGCAGCTTTGGGTTCAGACTTTTCCGTAACCTTCGGCTGGGCGGCAACCGTATGGGCGACAGTTGAGCGGTGCACCCAGAAGGCACCTCCGCCGTCCTCGGCCCTGGCGGCAAGGGAGCAGAACAGGATCGCAGCAACCGTCACTATCCGCAAACATGTCACGGCTGCACCTCATCGGCTGTTATGGGAACAATCGTCTGCACTTCATCCGCGCCAGTGCCGACCAAAAACTGAAGTTGACCGCAACGCACCAGCAGCAACTGCCTGCGGCCACCAAGTTGTAGCGTCTCTAGAACCTTTAGCGATCGCTCTGCTCGAGCCACGCGTCGCCCGCGCAATAAATCGATCACAATCCCCACCAGCCCACCGACTATTAGCCCGTCTTTGGTTGTGACGTTCTCCATCGCGTTATCCCAACCTCGTCAGCCGAATCGCAATCAGGCCGTCCACCACTTCAAACTCTCCCCAACTCAACGCGACATTCGAGGCATACAGAGGGACCTCTTCCGAGGCCGCCCAACTGCTTACAATTAGAGTGCCAACGCTTAGGGCAGCGAGCCCACGCAAGGAGATTCCCGGCAGGGGAATCTTTACTGTCATCGGCACGAAGACCTGTTGCAGTATCGGCCACTTGCCACGCGCCTCCGCTGCTTCATCAGCACTCGCCCGCTCCATGAACGGCCGGTTGCTTGCCAGTGCCTTCATTGCTGCACCAGATAGTCCGTAAAGTAGATCGCCTGCACATGTAGCTCTGGATTGTGCAGCGTGATAGCCGTCATCAATCTCCTCTTGAGCGACTCCTTGCCATCTGGAGCCAGCAACGCCGCGGAGGTTTGTCGCCCCAACACGTCGAAGATCGTGTCTCGCACCGCAGCATCAGCGCCTGCCACAGGCTTTACCTCGTTCTTCGGCTTCGCTGCCGGGTCATCCTCCTCCGCGAGTACTACCCCGAGCCGGAGATACGCGTGTCCACCTTCATCCGAGAGATTAATCAGCAGCGGCTCGAGTGCCTCTGTATGAGTGGCCTCGCCGGTGCTCTTCGCCGCTACACTCCCAGAGGAAGACATAGGTGCACTACCTAGCCTCCCACTTCGAGCGAGAAACATCATCACCCCAGCCGCACTGCCGACAGCGAACACGACCGTCACGATGCAGCAAATCAGTAAGGTCATCAAAGGCACCTTTGCGGCGGGAATAGGGTTTTGAGGGAGAGAGCGATCCGCAGTAGCCATGCCATTCGTTATGCATGTGGTATGCCAAAACTCTGCAGCACTTTCTAAGCGTGCTTTAAAGAAGCGGCCCCCGCCCGGCGGGGGCCGTCTTCTCAGACCCGGCTACCGGATCATGTCGATGGTCTCCTGCGTCAAGGTATCGAACGTGGTTACTGTCTTTGAGTTGGCCTCAAACGCACGCTGCGCAACGATGAGGTTGGTAAACTCTGTGGAAATATCAACATTAGAGCTCTCCAAGGATTCATCTGCGATGCTTCCCAACCCGCCCGAATCCCCCGCCGCCACTGTTGCCGCTCCGGAAGTTGCCGTCGTTACGTAAGCATTGTCACCAGCGCGCGTGAGTCCCTGAACGTTCGCCACGTTCGCCAAAGCAACCTGGCCAACTGTCTCCGTCTCTCCATTGCTGAACTGCGCCGAGATCAACCCAGTGGTATCGACCGTAAAGCCTTCATAAGTTCCACTCGCATAGCCGTTCTGGGACGTCGTTGAAGAAGACGATGCCGCGGAAGTCTGCGTAAGCGTCGCATTTCCGGAGCCGCTATACAGATTCCAACTCAGATTTAGATCTGCTGCACCATCTGCCATCCCGGGAAACGAGATGCCACTCACATTCGTGCTCGGCGAGACCAGATTGCCACTACTGTTAAACGTTAGCGTCCCTGTGTTCCCGCTTGGTGTACCCGTCTCGTCGCCAGCCGGCAGCGCAACGGAGTAGCTCCATTGATCATTTGCGGTTTTTGTATATGTGACCGTCGCCACATGGCTGGTGCCTAGCGAATCGTACAACGTGATGGGAGTCGCGAAACTGTCACCAACAGCCGCGGTCGAGCTCAAGTTGCCGGTGAGCGAAAACGTGCTGCTCGCCCGCGCCTGCTGCGTCGCCCCGATCGGCAACTGCAGTGGCTGTAGCGCGCCGCCAACAGTTACAACGCCATTTACCGTTCCATAACCCATAACGCTCGACCCATCAGTGGTCGTCAGATTGCCTTCATTATCGAGTTGAAAGTTTCCCGCCCGCGTCAACTCTTGCGTGCCATTGTTATTAATCACGAAAAAGCCATTGCCCTGAATTGCCATATCCGTCGCCTGGTCCGTCGTCGTCAGCGTTCCCTCACTAAAATCCGATGAAGTCGACGAGACCTTGGTACCCAGTCCCTGCTGCAACGCGTCGCCAGACCCCGATGTCCCCACTTGCTGATAAAACAAGTCGGAAAATGTAGTCGTTTGGTCCTTGAATGCAGTTGTGTTCAGGTTGGCTAGGTTATTTCCTATAGTGTTCAAAGCTGTCGAATCTGCCTTGAGCCCCGTTAGCGCAATCGAAAAGGATCCCATCGTCTTACCTCTCTTTTTCTTTGTCTGTGATGTTGTTTCTGGTCCCGGACTCTAATCGCTGTCCCTAGGCCAGTTCCTGATTAATCGAAATCAACTGTTGCAGGCTGTTCACACCGACCAGTTGCTGGACATAAGCGTCGGGGTCTGTTGGCTGCGTCGGATCCTGATTCTGCAGTTCGCTTACCAGAAGCTGTAGAAAGTCGCTCGACGTAATATCTGAGTTATCCGATGAACTACTCGACGATCCCGTCCCCGTTGTAGTCATCGGTGACGCGCTTCCGATCGTCATCTTCGCACTTGTTTGTGGACTTTTTGAACTCGGCGCCATTGACGCCGCGACGCTGCTGGCTGACATCGCCAAGTGGTGATTGTTGATTGCCGACATATCTTTCCCTCTCTTTTTCAAGCTCGAACACTTAGCCAGTTTCCTGTTTCCGTCATCGCGATGCTGTTTTGGCGTGAGACCATCTGCACAGGCATCGCTGCTTCACTGCTTGCGTCCGCATTCGTAGGTGCAGCCGTTCCAGTGTTAGATTGTTGACTGCTTCGTCCACTCTGCCGCTGCGAAGCTCCGCCGTCAGCAGCTGCGCCGCCATCACCACCCAATCCAGCTGAGAGCAAGTGCGTCTGCGTTGTTTCTACCTGCACACTGCGCACGACGACATCATGTGTGCCCAGATACGCCTCGATCTTCGGAGCTTGCATTTGTAATAAGCCTGTTGAGTCCATCGACGACCCACGGAGATATGCATTCACTTCTCCGGCGCCTGTGAGCTCAGCCCGCACCTTCAATGATCCAAATCCACCACCCTGCAGCCCAACCTCCAACTGGTTTGACTTGCTGGCGTCATAAGTACTGACAATTAGGTCGTTCGTGCCACTCATCTGGTTACGATTTGCAACTGAACCAGATTGAAGAGAGTGCGAAGCCGAGCCGGCAGGCACTAGATTTATTCCCTGGCTCTGTGTTGGATAAATGTGTGTTGATAAAGCAGTGGCCGTCTGTTCAACGCCGCTTTGTATCATGGCCGGCAAAACTATTCCATTCGGAGTGCCTGGCGACGCAGCGCCAGTAATCCCATTGGCAGCGGCTGAAACATCCGTGATAGCCAGCGAGGACGCTGTCGCCGGTTCCACCGCGGGCGCACTCACCACCTGCGAAGTGTTACCCTTCGTGCTCTTGCCGTCAACCGCGCTAGTAGAGAGTGATGCTATAGCAACATAGGACTGGGTGGCGACCGGCATGTCGCTGCTCGGAGTAGCGCTATCAGCGACGACGTTCTGAGAAGTTGCAGCCACATCTCCTCCGCTATTGTTGGCTATAGAAGCATCTGTGTTCTGGAAGTTCTTACCTTCTGAATGCGCCGATGTCTTTACCGCTGCGGTAGTTTTAGCTTTCTCTCGATTCTCCATCGGCGGCTTCTCGATAATTGGGGATGAGATCACCACAGGCACAAAACTCACCAATGCCTTAGCCGACGCAACGCTTGTGAGCGGAACCATTACCGCTTCGGCGTTGGCAGTACCGCTTTCAGTCTCGACAGCCGCAGTCTTCGTGAGATTCACTACTGCAGACTTTACAGAGCCGCCTGTCGCTGCAAGGTTGCTCTCCGCATAAGCGGTCGTATCGACTTCATTTTCCCCGTTGCCATGCGCGGGTTGTATCTTTACCTGTTTGAGAGAAGTCAGTGCCTCAGTTTTGTCCGGTGCCGGCGCCGTCGTCTCCGCTTTTACAGCATTAACTTGTGAAGACTGCCGCATTATCTCCGCAAAGCTATCTTTAACGCCCACAGGAGCTTTTCCAGCGACGGAGAGTGACATGCCTGCACTCGGCGCGACCGGCGCAGCTCCCACACTCCCTATTACTCCTTCACTAGAAGTCACTCTGTGGCCCTCGCTACTCGGTAGTGCAAGTGGCGTGCCATAGAAACGATAAATTCAGTCTCCTTCGATTAGTGCTCTCACACGAATGCGTCCAGAACGCCACTGCCTCCTCGCTAAAAAGCTATCCAGGCTCTCGGTCTGCGTGCGGTGTTCCTCTTCTATCTGCAATGCAGCTTTGGCGTCTCTTCTCAAAGACACCGCCTGCTCCGTCTCAATGCGCCTACTCTTCAGTTCCTTCTGCGCAGCAAGCTTTTCCTCTTCACGTCGCATGCACTCTTCTTGCAAGCGGCTGCCATCAAGCATGAAGGCCTCGCGCAATGTCTGGGACATTGTCCACTCCGGCCGTTCCCCCGCCTCTATGGACCGGATGGACGCACGCGCCATGCCAAGCTCTACAGCCTTCAATTCTGTCAGCAGTTGCTCGGTCTCTCGCAGCCTCGCCGACGCAATAGCGACTAAAGCTTCGCTCATCCGCTCTCGCGTCTCGCGCAACTGACACAGTCGTTCAATCTGTCTCAGCTTATCTTTCATAGCAAAAGCTCTCTCAGGCCTTCCATAGACTCCCGCATGGTGAAGCACTCCTCCGAATCCTGCTGGAGATACTCACGTATGCGAGGCATAGCAGCCATCGCTCGATCCAGCTCTTTGTCTGTACCTGGGCTGTAGGCCCCCATTCGCACCAGATCCTCCGATCGTGCGTGAGCCGCCATCAACTGCCTGACCAGCCGTGCTCTTCTGCAATGCTCCTCTGTAGTGACTACCGGCATCAATCGGCTCAGCGAATCCAGAATATTAATCGGTGGATACCATCCCTGCGAAGCTAGTGCGCGCGACAACACAATGTGTCCATCCAGCAGTGACCTTACCGCATCCACTACCGGATCCTGTTGATCGTCACCTTCCATCAGCACCGTATAGAACGCCGTGATGCTGCCGATCCTAAACCGTCCAGCACGCTCGACAAGCTTAGCCAGGTGCGCGAATACGGAAGGCGTATAACCCTTGCTCGCCGGCGGCTCCCCAGCGGCTAACCCAACCTCTCGTGCCGCCATCGCATACCGTGTCAACGAATCCAACACCAGCAACACATTCTTTCCACGCTTTGCATAGAACTCCGCCGCAGCAGTAGCCGCCATTGCGGCCCTCATGCGCAGCAGAGGTGATTGGTCAGATGTGGAACAAAATACGACTGATCTCTTGCGACCTTCTTCCCCCAGTGCATCATCCAGAAACTCCCGGACCTCGCGACCGCGTTCGCCGATCAAGCCTACGATCGTCACGTCAGCTTCGGTGTTACGTGTCATCATGCCAATCAGAGTGCTCTTGCCGACACCTGAGCCACCAAAGATTCCCACCCGTTGACCACGGCCCACTGTCAGCATTCCATCGATCGCGCGCATACCTGTAGCCAGTGTCTCGCGGATCGGCACACGCTCCATCGCTGCAGTTACATTACTGTCGAGCGGCCATCGGTCCGTTCCCAACATCGGCCCACTCTCATCAAGTGGCAAAGCCATGGCATCGAGTACCCGCCCACGCATCGCTTCGCCGATGGCAATCTCTGCTCCTCGGCCGGACGAGTAAACCGCATCGCCATGCCGCAGACCACGTGTCGCGATGAGCGGCATAGCAATTACCCTGCGTCCGCGGAATCCAATGACCTCGGCAGGGTGCCGCATTCCGTCCTGCGACACCACCTCGCAGCATTCGCCCACTGAGCATGGTGGACCGTCGCTCTCAATGGTCTGCCCGTTAGCCTCTATTACGCGTCCACGCCAACGCCATCCCGCACTCGCTCGAACGGCATCGAAATATTCCTGCAGCGATGCCGCACTCACGCCGGTTTTCTCGCCAACAGATCGAAGAATCCACGCTCAATCTCAACCAACTGGGCTGCGATCCCCAGCTCGGCCACACCACCTGTAGCTTCCAGCCGCAACTCTCCACACTCCAGCGAGGAGTCTCCGGTAACCTCAACTCCAGATTGTTTCATCTCCACCGCCCATGCTTTTACTTGATCGGAATTCATTCTCAACACAGCACCCTTTTCATCCCCCAGCTTTGACAAAGCTACTTTCACAACCCCCTTCAGCAGTGTCGGATCCATCGCAGATTCGCGTTGCAGCACACGCGTTGCGATCGCTAGCGCAAGTCTGACCACTTCCTCTTCAACCTCCTTGAAGTACCGCTTACGCTCCGCCGCGAAACTTTCGCAAAGATGTCTCACCGCGCTACGCTCGACCTCCAGATCTGCAAGCCGCCGCCGCTCCCCTGCCTTCAGACCCTCCTCTCGTCCTTGTTCTCGTGCCTGCTCTAGACGATCTTCCATCGCCAGATGCGCTTGTTCCTCGACCGCTTTATCATTCGCGCGTAGGATCTCGCTGGCAAGCGCGACATCCTCAGATGAAACCACCTCTCCCATCAACGCACTCATCTCCGGGAACTCCAACGCCGTCACCGAAGACTCATCCCTCTGGACCTCAAACAGCAAGTTCACCTTCGACCTCCATCCTCAGCATGATCCGGCCTTCTATCTCCAGGTTTCGCGCTACCGCCAGCATCTCCTGCTGCGCCTTTGCCACGTCTTTACTGCGCACCGGTCCCATCGATTCCATATCGTCACGTAGCATCTCCATCGCTCGCGAGCTCATCGCTTTGAACAAATGTGCTCGCAGATTTTCCTTCGCGCCCTTCAGCGCCATGGCCATCACCCTCTTATCAACCGCACCTACAATCTCTCGGACACTCTGCTGCGGTACCGTCAACAAGTCCTCAAATGTAAACATCAGATCGCGAATCCCGATCGCGAGCTTCGGCTCGTTCTTCTCAATGTCCTCAAGGATCGCTTTGCTCGCCGTTCCATCCAGCCTGTTTAACAACTCCGCCACGGAGCGGAATCCTGCATAGGAACGCCTGCCGCTTGATCCCAACGAATCCATCCGTCGCGCCAGGACGAGTGCTACTTTCTGGGCCATCTCCGGCGAAAATTGCCGCATCTCCGCCAGTCGCTGCACTGTCTCCACGCGCAACTCCGGCTTCAAGGTCATCAATAGCAACGACCCCTTCTGTGGTTCCAGGTGTGCCAACACCAGCGCGACTGTTTGTGGATGTTCATTCTCCAGAAACTTACTCAACTGCTGTGGATCCATCTGCTGCAGGATCGCAAGGTCGCCCACCGATCGATCCTGAATCGTTCTCACCTGGCCTAAAAGTTCCAGAGCCCGGGCCTCGCCAAATGCCTCGGTCAGGAGCCTCAGCGCGTACTCTCTCCCTCCGCGAACCATGTACTGCTGCGTTTCAAGCAGCCCATAGAACTCCATCAATACCTGTCCGAGCAGTTCTGCCCGGACATTTCCCAGCTGCGTGATCTCAAAGGTCACACGTTCTAACTGCTTTTGATCCAGTTCACGAAACAGGCACTTCGCCAGTTCATCCCCAACCGCCATCATCAAGATCGCTGCCTTGCGAATTCCTGGCAAATCAGCCGGTACAAAATTCGCGTCTACGGGCAACATCAACGGCGTCGCCCCGCGCCTGTCTATCGGTCCGGTTTCCCCACTCGACTCCATCATCACAGCTTCTCCCCTTTTTCGCCAATCCATGCTTCCAGCAGCCTCGTGCTCTGCAGCGGTGCCGTGCGAATATGTGTTGCTACTTGTTCGAGCACACCGGCATTCGTTAGCGCCACGCTTTCTCGTATCGATCTATTTGCGTTTTTACCGGCCTCATCCCCACCGGCTCCCAGCGAATGCTCCGGAGCAGGCGCCAACGCATATGCCATGTTTCCCGCCGCCAAAGCCCGCTCCTCCGACATCAATACCATCGCCTGCTTTGCTACCGGCCTCACGACAAACATCACCAACAACATCGCCAGCAAACCCGCAGCTAACGTTCGCAACAACTCCGGCTGTGCTCGCAACAGGTTCTTCGCTTCTTCACTTGCCTTCTCAAAACCCGCCACCTTCGGCACCGGAGCGTTTCCTTCAAAGCTGATGTTCTCCATTACCACCTGATCCCCGCGCTTGCCATCGAACCCTACCGCGGCCTGTGCTAACTCTTCCAGCCGTTTCATCTCATCTGGTGTTCGGGGACGCCACACTGTGGTTGCACCATCTTTTCCCACTCCCGGGAAGGAACGATCGTTCACAAGCACAGCCGCCGCGATCCGCATGATGCGTCCCGGGCCTTGTTCCTCATGCACCAGGTGTTTGGTCACCGCAAAGGTGCTGTTTTCCTCATGGGACGATTGTCCATTCTGCGCGGGGGCGCCGGGGTAGACCGGCAGCGCTTCTTTCGTGTCCTTCGCCGCAGACTGCGTTGCTGCAACCGCAGTCCCTTTCTCGGCAGGTCCCGGAGTATTGCTTACGGTGCCCGGAATTCCTCCCGGCTTCACTGTCGCCGCTGAGATCTGGTCGCTCTTCTGGGTCGTTAAGGCAGCCACCTGTGTCGGATCGACCAATTCATCGGTCTTCTCCATGCTTCCCTGGTCGTAAGTGATATTTACCGTAGCCCGCACATTCTCGCGTCCCGCAAGAGGTTCCAGCATGGCAACGAGCTTTTGTTCCATCGCCTGCTCCTCGTTGTTGGCCGCTTCCGCGCGGCCGGGTGTGTTCAGGTTCGCGCGGCCATTCGCATCCACCAGCGTTACTTGCTCTGGCGTCAATCCCTCCACCGCTCCTGCTACGAGATTTCGTATCGACTCCACCTCCTCCGGCCGCAGCGTCTCTCGCTTCAGTTTCAGCACCACCGAAGCCTTCGCCGCTTGCTGCTCGGTCGTAAACAACGAGTCCTTTGCCATTACCAGATGCACTCGTGCCGAACGCACCGCTGCGATCGTCGCAATTGTGTGTTCCAGTTCGCCCTCCAGGGCGCGCTGATAGTTCACCTTCTCGTCGAACTCGCTTCCAACCCAGTTCGGCTTGTCGAACAACTCAAATCCCATGCGTCCACTCTGCGGCATGCCTTTTGTGGCGACTTCCATACGCGCCTTATCCAGCAACTCTGCGGGAACCTGTACCCCCAAGCCGTCCGGAGTAGATTGGTACGCAATTCCCGCCGCAGCCAGTTCACTCTCTACCTGCTGTACATCTCTGCCTTCCATCCCCGAGTACAGCGTCTTCCACTCGGTCCGGCTTCCCCACCAGACCACCGCAGCGCACGCTGCGGCTATCACCATCGCGCAAGCAATCAGGCGCGTCCGCTTCGGAGGTGGTATCGCCGCGAACGCATCGCGCCCGCGGGCTACGAGGGCCATTACCTGCGCCGCGCCGCCCCGAGCTGTTCCCACCTCCGTACCCGTCTTTACCAATCCCGCCATACTTGCCCACCTTCAACTAAAACTGCATGTTCATCATTTGCTGATATGCCGCGACTGCCTTATTTCTCATCTGTAGCCCCAGCTCAAATGCCATACTCGCCTTCTGTGTTGCGATCATTGCGTCATGTACCTCAACACCAGACCCGCTCAACAGACCGGTCACCGCCTGCTGCGCCTTTTTGTCTAACTCGCTCGACTCCTGCACCATTGACTGAAAGACGTTTCCGAACGGCACTGAACCCTGCTGTGACGATGTCGCAGCAGGGTTCGCGATGAAGTCTGTCGCTGCCTGGCTCAACCCATTCAAAGCACTTTGCACTCCGGTCATCTTGGCCTCCTCTCATTAACTACTTCAAAATATCCAGCGAAGCGGTCAACATTCCCTTCTCTGCCTGCAACGCGGAAGCATTCATTCCATAGGCCCTCGTTGCGCCCATGAGGTCCACCATCTCGGTCAGTGGATTGATGTCTGGATACGCTACAAAACCTTTGTCATCCGCATCGGGATTGCCGGGATCATATCGCTCCAGGGGCGCGCTGTTGTCGGTCACAATTCCGCTGACTTCAACTCCGCCTGGTATAGTCGCACTCCCATTCAGCGGCGTGCTCATGCTCGCGAAGCTCACTCCATTGCCAGACAGCGACGAGCCAATTCCCTGGCTCTGTAATGCATCAGCAAAGCCTCCTCCGGTTTGTTGAAAGACGACATGCTGGCGTTGATAAGGGCCACCCGTGGCCGTCTTTGTGGTCTCGGCGTTCGCCATATTCGAGGCAACGACCTCGGCGCGCACACGTTCTGCTTTCAGGGCCGAACCCGTAACATCCATGACGCCAAAGAGGTTCATCGCTTACTTCCCATCCGCATGGATCGCGCTCATCATCTCTGAATATTCACTCTTCAAAAACTCTACGCCGGCCCGAAACTGCAACTGCTCTTTTGCCAACTGCATGCTTTCGCGGTCGATCGAGACGTTGTTGCCATCCGGTCTTGCTACTAATCCAGCTACGTCGCCGATGTGCTCATTCACCGGGCCATCGAGTCCCTGCATCGCCTGTGCGAAGGCGGAGCTAAAGTCCATGCCCTGCGTCTTGTAGCCAGGCGTGTCGACGTTCGCGACGTTGCTCGCCGTGAGCTTCATCTGGTCGCTCGTCAGGTCCAGGAACTTTCCCAGCACCTCACTCAACCGGGTTCCAATCTCCATCGACGAGCGCCTCCCGCTGTCACAAATGCATCCCGGAAGCCAAAGCGAAGGGTTTTCCAGTGAGGGGGTTCTAAGGAACCGCCGGACCGTGATTGACGGTGAACTTTTTGGGGGGAGCGGGGTTTCGGGTTGTGGGGAGTGGGTTTTGGGGTGGGAAAGTGCGGTTTTAGCGGGATAGAACCGTGGAACGGCCAATTGTTCCACGTGGAACAATTGGGAAAAGGCAGGAATTACGCAGGTTTTACGGTGTACTCGACGGTGAAGAACACGGTCGGGCCTGTCTTTTTTACGGTGGGGACACTCTTTTTGACGGTGAAATTTGTCCCGCCAATGGCAGACGGCTTCACCTCGCCCCCGCCTCTCGCAGATGTTAGGAAATCCTCACTCTCACCTCGTCCGCGCCAATTTCGGGAGAATCCCCTACCAGAATTGTTGCCCGTTCCAGAACGTGAGCCAGTTCGCGGACATTGCCCGGCCAGCTATAGGCTTGCAGCTTCTCCATCGCCGCTCGGGAGACTTTCTTTCGTGGGAATTCTTTTCCCATCTCGGCCAAAAAGAACTCCACCAGCGCTGGGATATCCCCTGTCCGATCCCGGAGCGCTGGAACCTCCAGAGGAAATACCGCCAGCCGGTGATATAGGTCCAAGCGGAATGTTCCCTCCGACGAGCGCTTTTCCAGATGCTGGTGCGTCGCGGCGATTACCCGGACGTCTACCCGCATCGTCTCGTTGTCGCCTACGCGCTGTAGCTCGCCGCACTCCAGGAAACGAAGCATCTTTGCCTGCAGAGGCAGTGGCATCTCGCCGATTTCGTCCAGAAACAGCGTTCCGCCATTTGCCGCTTCGATCCGGCCCGTTCTCGATGTTACCGCTCCGGTGAACGCGCCGCGGGTGTGGCCAAAGAGTTCGGCCTCCAGCAGAGCTTCTGGGATTGCTGCACAGTTCAGCACGACGAACGGCTTGTTCGACCGCAGGCTCAGGCGGTGGATGGCTTTCGCCGCTACTTCTTTGCCGGTCCCGGTTTCCCCTTCGATCAAGACAGTTGTCGAGCGGGGAGCTACCAGCCGAATCATTCGGGCTAGTTCCATCATTGCCTCGCTTGTGCCAATCATGTCGGGAATCGCGACAAAAGATTGGCTGGCACTGGATGGGCTTGGCGAAGCCAGCTTTGGAGCAAAGAGCGGGCCAATGGCTTCGGGCAGTGGAACTTCCACAGCGGCCACAACCTCTTCTTTTTGCTTTTCTACAACAGGGGCGAGCCGCTCGGCCTGGACGGACCCAAATCTGACCATGCCTCCCACTGGTACAGCGATGGGCGCATTCGCCCATGCCACCGTATCGGTAGCCGGGGCGTCCTGCGCCTCGCGAAGGGCATGGAGCAGTTCGTGCCTCCTTGGACTGCGAGCTCCGCCTTCGAATGAGTCGCCGTCGACTCGCAGCAGGTCCACGCTGGGAAACATCTCGCGTATATGGCCGGCAAGCTCACTGACTTCGAGGTCCGGCAGCCAGCTATCGACCAGCAGAGCCTCAGGCCGCTGCTCTTCGAGATGCGCCATCGCCTCTGCCCCGCCGCTGGCTTCGCGAACCTTCCACCGCATACCCGCCAGGCTGTCGCGCAGTCTGCCGCGAAGCGCGGCGTCCGCGCTGGCCAGCACTACACTCCTCTGAGTCGTTGCGCCTTCCACCACTATTGACCTCTCTCTCCTGCTCTGCTCTTGTCTTCGTTCCGGCCCAGCTCCCGCAGAAGCCACGTCCGCATGGTTTCGACACCCTGAACCAGCCTCTCCGTCTCGACCAGTCCACCTTCGACTGCCTCCGTCAACGATTGCTCATCACCGCACATGCGCCCCAACTCCAACCGGCACTGTAGCGCAGTGAGGGGTTGGCACAGATCGTGCAGTTGCTTCGCCAGTTCTTCGAAAGGTGCCTGCTTCTTCATCGTGAGAGCTCCATCCTCGGCGGCTTAAGCCACCAGCCGTGGCATGTTTGGCCGGAGCGCATCGCTCGCCGGCGCGGAACGGATTCCCTTTCGTACACCGCAGAGCCGATACCCTTCGCCACGCACCGTCTCAATGACTGGCTCACTCTGTTGTCCGTCCGGATGCACGCCGGCCAGCTTGCGGCGCAGGTAGTTGATGTACACATCCACTACGTTGGTTCCACTGTCCGGCGACATCTTCCACACATCGCTTAGCAGTTCGGTGCGGGTACAGCAATCGCCGTTGCGGCGCAGCATGAACTCCAGCAGCGCAAACTCTTTGGCCGTAAGCTCCACCTCGACGCCGTCCCGGCGAACGCTGCGGTTCATACGGTCCATTTCCACTGCGCCAAAATGCAACACAGGATTCGCAAACTGCTCCTTGCGCCGTAGGATCGCCCGGCATCGCGCCATGAGCTCATACAGGCTGAACGGCTTCAGGAGGCAATCGTCTGCGCCCAGGTTGAGGCACTTTATGCGCTCCTCCACCTGACTGCGCCCGGTGAGGACCATCACCGACGTGCGAGCAAAGCGCCCCTGGAGTTCAGCCAGTACCTCCAGGCCGTCGCGACATGGCAGGCTGAGGTCGAGCACCATCAGGTCTGGCTGGTGCTCGATGGCGTACTCCACCGCAGCATCGCCATCCCCGACCAAATCAACCGAATGGCCCTCTAACCGCAGACCTTTTTGCAGGAATAATCCCAGTGCTCGATCGTCTTCCACAACCAGAACTTTCATACATGCTCCTTTTCGCCTGAAGTCTATTGCTCCACCACGACACTGGCCGCCACCCGGTTAGTTTCCCCGAAAGTAACAAGCAAAAGTCCGCTAGTGGTCTATACACAATGCTTCCCCCAATGGGGATGCACAACCTTCGGTGCGTTATTTATTTCCTACCCATGCCATAACGGGAAACATCAGTTAATCCTTTGGATATTGGTTACTGAAGGACCTCCCTTTTGCACTTTTCTTTAATTTTCACTTGCAGTTCGCCTTTTATTCGCTAATAATGGCGGCATGGCGATCACGCGGCGACAAAAAGAAGTAATCGACTTTCTCTCGAATTTCACCACCAAGAACGGCTACTCGCCTTCGTATGAGGAGATTGCCGCCGGGCTGCAACTGAGCTCGCTTGCCACGGTTCATAAGCACGTTACGAACCTGCAAAACAAAGGCCTTTTACAGCGGGCGCACAACCGCAGCCGCTCCATTGACGTGCTGCCGCAGCGCGCGGCGCGCAAGGGATTTGAGCGCCTTCCGCTTCTGGGACGCATCGCGGCTGGGCAACCGGTCGAGGCAATTGAGACTGCGGAGTCGATCTCGCTAGGTGACATTATTGGGAACCGTGAGGTCTTCGCCCTGGAGGTTCGAGGGGATTCCATGCGGGACGAACACATCGTCTCCGGGGATTATGTGCTGGTGGAGCGGACCCGGACGGCGCGAGAGGGCGAGATCGTCGTCGCGCTGATTGATGGCGCCGACGCGACGCTGAAGCGGTTTTACCGCGAGGGGAACCTGATTCGGCTGCAGCCTTCAAACACGGAAATGGCCCCGATTTATGCCCAGGCGACGAGTGTCAGCATTCAAGGTAAGGTTCTGGGTATGCTGCGGAAATATGCCTAAAAAAGCGGTTCTTCCGCCCTCGCTCGGGCTTGCATCATTAGAGTAACTCTTAGAATGCTGTACCAAGCCGAAAAAACCGCAATGAACAATACGTTTAGACATTGCCAGCTGACAGTTATAGCCCGGCTTGCGGCATAGCGAGTGAGTAAATCCTTAATCAGATCGTTAGGAACAAGCACAATGATTGTCTCCACTACCGCAATGGATGCAAGTGTTCCCCAATAGCGCCGAGCCAGTTTTACGGCGTTCATAAATCTTTCTCTGCCACCGCTTCGATGCAGTACCAGGAATGGAATTGCAAAACCATATTGGCTTGCGATGGCGTCGTACATTGCGGCCCCAAGCAATGTACGCAAGTGGCTTGGTCCCTTTACGGCTCCCTGGTGGAAAAGCGTGAGTAGCGAATAGACGACTAACCCTGCCAAAATTCCTGGAACAAACCATCCGATATACCGGGCCACGAGTCGGCCGACGGTCTGAAAAAAATCTAAATACCCAATCGGTTCGAATGTCTTGGTTATCGTCGGCCGTTCGCTGTGGAGTTTCAAGCGTAAATACAAATCTGAAACGCCGGCCTGCAGGATGATTCCGGTCGCGATGCAAAGAGCGAAAACTCCAACGTCTCCTAAAATCGCCCATACGGACGGTGGATGATGGGTTGCGTGATTTGTCGCAACCTGAAAACAGCCCATGTAGACAATTAGCGGAAGGCTGAACACCATAAAGTTGCCCGAAATTGCGCTCGTGGCCTCGCGCATCGCAGCCCTCACCGAAAGTCCTTGATCCATACCGCTCTCCAGATTATCGAGCCGATTCTACCAGCCTCGTCATCCTCCTTTTTCCTGCTGCGCGGAACCAATCCCTTACCCCCTGCGTAATACTCCTCCAGATCACTTGCAGTAGTTTCTGGAGGCCCGTTGGCTACGTCTCGCAAATCCCGT
>Ga0302316_10000795_pt1 | contig 26682 bp, 19 predicted proteins | sample III_Palsa_N3_2_FD_200456 | JGI IMG/M metagenome (GOLD analysis project Ga0302316, IMG submission 200456) | Peat permafrost microbial communities from Stordalen Mire near Abisko, Sweden - III_Palsa_N3_2 | ecosystem: Environmental > Terrestrial > Soil > Palsa > Peat permafrost | place: Sweden...
ATCCCATGCGCCGTCCCCGCCAGCAACGTCCCTGCCGTCGTCGAAAGCAGGCTGAAAACATCCCGGCCATTCAGGCCCTCACTCTCCTGCTCCCACCGCAGTCCTCCATCAAGACTACGAAACACCCCACCGGAACTCTTGTCGTTCACCACTCCAACATAGATCGTCGCGTTGGTCAGCGAATCCTGCGCATACGCCGAAACCTGTCGTGCGGAAAAACCGGCATTCGAAGGTTGAAAAGCAACAGCCCCATCCACACTGCTCAACACCCCATCCCGCTCCGTCGCCAGCAACACATGGTTCGAGTTCTTCGGATCGACATAAACATCATTCACAATCACGTTCGGTCCCGTCATGGGGACATACGTCACGCCGCCATCGATCGTCTTGTACAGCCCCTGCGTCGTTCCTGCATAAACCGTATTCAGATTGCTCGGGTCCTGCATCAGCTTGCGTGTCCTGTACGCGGTCCCCAGAATTCCCTGCAACCGGTTCTTGGTAACGCCGCCCGAGAACATCTCCCCGGCATTCACGCTCTTATAGATCCCCGAACACGCACTCGCAAAAACGACCTTCGGATTGATCGGATCGATGATGATCGAAAACACATCCGAGTCCTCAATAATCCCGTCCTTGATGTTCTTCCAGTGCTCCCCACCATCAATCGTCTTCCACGGCAGATGCCACGTCCCCGCATAGATAATCTGCGGATTCACCGGATCGATCGCCAGCGACTCAATCTCGTGGATCTCCGTGCTCCCCTCCGGACTAATCAGCGACCAGTGCGTGCCATTATCCAGGCTCCGATACACCCCGCTCAGCGTTCCCGCCACAAGCTCCTGCGGATTGGAGAGCGACCGCGCCATAGAACGCACCGATTGCCCCCGCATCTCCGCCTGCTCATACCAATTCTTGCCAGCATCATCGCTAATGAACAACCCGCCATCTGGATGGTCGATCTTCCACGCACCCACAATCAACCGCTTCGAGTTAGCCGGGTCGATCAGAATATGGTCCAGCACCAGGTCGTCGCCCTTGCCGATCTGCGAAACCCGCGACCAGGTATCTCCACCGTTATGCGACTCATAGAGCCAGCCCGTAGCCGTGCCTAGATAAAGATGCTGCGAATCGCCGGGATCAACCGCGAAAGACCGGGCATGTCCACCGTATGGGCCCATAGGAAACCAGGTCATGGCGTGCGATACCGCCGCCGAAAACATCCCCAAAAGCACGACCAACACACCGCATCTACGCACCAATAGCCACACCATTCTCTTATCCAACCGCGTCTGCTCCATCTAAAATAGATCAGGTTAATCAAGGTTACCGTCTTATGATGCGATTTGCAGCAGCCATCATCCCCCGAAACCCTCCCTGACCCAGAAAAAATACCCCCAGGCACCCGAATCGCCGGAAACCTCATCTGCTAGCGTCCTGTCTCAAAAATTAGCAATTTAAAAAGTTGTCATCCTGACCCTGAGCTTGTCGAAGGGGAAGGACCTGCTGTTTGTTTCGGACGGCAACACTTTCGCCGTCTCGAAATACGAGCGAAGCCGAAGGGGCATTGAAGAACCCCCCGTATTGGCACTTGCTGTTGCCTGTTCTCCTCACCCCACCACAACCCTGTCATCTCGACCGAAGCATCGCGCTCTTTGCGATGCGTAGTGGAGAGATCCCTGTATTGGCTGTTGCTGTTGCCTGTTCTCCTCACCCCACCACAAATTCGTCATCCTGAGCGAAGTCGAAGGACCTGCCATGCCATCAACCTCCGCACCCCGTTCGACCCCCTCAACCCCAAATCTCTGAGCCGTTGCCTTTGCTCTTGCCTCTAAGGTAAGTTCGGGCTTCGGCCCGACAATACCCCCGAAAATGCAGGTGGGGCAAGGGACTTTTTCACCACCCTCTTCTCTCCCAACTAATAAACTAGTATCCAACTCCACACACCGTCACCCTAACGGTGAAATCCCACCGTAAACCACCGTCCGTGCGACCGTAAAAACACACCGTACGCTCCATGTTTTTCCCGTCAAAAAACAGCAAAAACCCTCGTCTTTACAGGCGTTTTCAAATTGTTCCACGTGGAACAATTGTCCGTCCCATCCCTCTCACGGCTAAAATCCCACTTTCCACCCTCAAAACCCCCTACCCAAAACCCAAACACCCTCCCCACCGCCCAAAAATCACCGTCCCACACGGTCCGTAGAAAATCTCCGATCTCCGAGCTAACTGACCATCTCCCGACAACGAGATATCCCCGTTAAACACAATGGCCGACTGGGTTTCCCCAGTCGGCCATTGTGGTGCTGCTTGTGATTACTTCTTGTGGTGGTGGTGTGCAGGAGGCGCGTTCCGGGGAATAGCCTGTACTGCAGTCTCGTCCACCGGCGTGAGGCCGGTCGTGTCGAGCGTTGCACCTGTCGGGATGAGCGTCGTCGCTGCCGTGTTGGTGCCGGCAGTGCTCGTGAACACCTCGATACGCGATGCATCCACACCCTTCTCGGTTACCAGGTAGGCCTTCGTGTTGACAGCCCGCTCAGCAGCCTGCTTCGCCGTCCACTCAGCAGCCTTATCCGGCGACTTCGCCTTGACAGGCTCCGAGCTACCAGTGATGGCGAGCTTAGCCTGCGGATCACGCTGTGCGTTGAGGGCGATGTCGTCAAGGCAAGCCTTGGCTTCATTGTCCACACGCGTCGGACGCTTGTGGTCGCGATCGAAGGAGACCGTGCAGAGGCTCGTAGTAGCGACTACCACAGGAGCAACCACAGGGGCGGAGACCGTCACTGTCGTCATCTGTGAAGCCGATTGGCCCTTGTCGTCAACCGCGTTACAGGTAACCGTGATCGTGCCAGGTGCCACACCACTCGTAGACAGGGTCGCCGTCGAGGTGTTGCCGCTGATCGAACCAGCAGTTGCGCTGTAGCTATAGGTCAGAGGACGGTTCTGCGGGCTCACGCCAGAGGCAGTGATCGTCGAAGGATCGCCAACGTTGACCGTCGAGGGGTTAGCCGAGCAACCCACTGTCGGCGGCTGGAAGGCCGTGACAGTGTACTGCGCCGAGCAATCCGCGAACTGGCCAGGCTTCAAGCCTTGCGATACATGGCCCTTCACGGTGTAGGTTCCGGCGGCCAGCGTCTTCGTATCAACGCTTGCAACACTGGAGGTTCCGGAAACCGGTCCGCTATCCGAGGTCCAGGTGTAGGTCACCGGCTTCTTCTCGTTCAGCATTCCAGGGGTGCCCGTAACAGTCACAACGTCTCCCGGATAGATCGTTCCGGTCGGCGCCGTCACAGCGCAGGCATAAGTAACAGGCGGCGGCGGGATGACGTGGCCAAAGTGCATCAGGATGCCCGAGCTAAGCTCCGCTCCGCCAAGGTTTGCACGACCACCCAAAGCTCCGGGTGTTGGAATATTCGTTGCCGGACCATAGTCCACGTGGGTGTAGCGATAGTCAGCCTCAAAGAGACGCAGACCAAACCGGTGGTTGAACCACGGCAGATCATAGTCCATGCCGCCACCAGCCAGCAGGCCTACGCCCCAGGTGTAGGGCTCATGCTCAAACACCAGCGGGTTATCGTTGTTGGGACCACCGATGCGCACGCCACCGACCATGCCGTGTGCGAACAAGGTGAAGTTCTGCATCGGTGCACGGAAGATCGGACCTGCATAGCCCGCGAATAGGCCATCATTCTGACCATCGGGGTTTGCAATCATGTTGACTTCAGCGCCCACATACTTGTTGAAGTAGTATGCCCCGCTCCCAATCGCTCCCAAGTCAACAGACGAGAAGGGGAGGCCAGCTGGCTTCACCTGTCCATGGGCGCCAAAATACGAATAGCCCAGGAAGATGTCGACACGCGACGGGTTAGGTCCGCTGGGGGCAGTGGTGCCAGCCGCAGGCGCTGTTTGAGCACCTAGGCTTGCAACTCCAAAACTGACCGCACTTGCAGCCAGCAAAAACCGGCTGATACTGCGAAACGGGCGATGAGACATACGAAATTCCTCCACTAGATCTAACTAAATACTTAAAAATGCTGCGGACTCGACTTAGAACTACGGTCCGTTCCCTATTATGAATTCCCCAAAAGTGTACCGCAGATGTCTGCTAAGTCCAGAAAAATCATCGCGGTGACTCAATTTAACCATCCACTTCTTAGTAAACCCTGCTAGCAATGTCACCATAGCCAGTCCTAAGAACAACCTTTAATCTATTCAACGGAATCTCGGAAGTTAACTGTCATAATCTCCAGTAATGCAAAATAACTCCAAACTCTCATAACGCACCGCGACGACCCGCAATCTAGAAAATCACCTCTCAATCCAGATTGAACGTCTCTCTCACAGTTCCACGGCTTGCCTGAATCTTCTCCTGCAACAATGTAATAGCGTACAAAAGCTGCTCCGGCCGTGGCGGGCATCCCGGCACATACACATCCACCGGAATCACCTGGTTCACCCCTTGCAGCAGCGCGTAATTATTGAATACGCCGCCCGAAGTCGCACACGCACCCATCGAAATCACCCACTTCGGCTCCGGCATCTGTTCATAAAGCCGTCGAATCACGGGCGCCATCTTCTGCGAAACCCGTCCCGCAATAATCATCAGATCACTCTGCCGCGGAGATGGCCGGAAAACCTCCGCCCCAAACCGCGCAATGTCGTACCGAGACCCGCCCATCGACATCATCTCAATCGCGCAACAGGCCAGCCCAAACGTCATCGGCCAGACTGAATTCTTCCGCACCCAGTTGATCGCCGCATCCATCGATGCCAGCACGACCCCTTCTGGCTGCTCCTCGCCCCAACTGACTTCGGCTACCTTCTCGCGGTTCTTGCCAAAACTATCCAGGGTACCGAAAATGTAGCGGTCATTATGCTGAGGCGTTCCCGTAGGACGCCCATTCGTCGTCGTTTCGTTTGAATTGCTGCTCATATCTGGAGTATACGATTCCCAATTTCCATACAGGCCAGTTCCCGTAAATTTAGGGGCCCGACAAAGCTCATCATTTTTCTTTCAATTGCTGGGATGCGTCTCATCTCCCACTGGTTGGCGGCTCGCAGAAAATTTTTTCTATCACCAACCCCGGCGCTGCCGAAACCCCCGCCGGCAGATCCAGCTTCACCCGAAACCGCAGCTCCTCAATTCGCCCCAGCACCGACGGCGCAACCGACTGGTCCACCTCATGCGGAGTCTCCTCCAGGTGGCTCGCAACCGCGGCAGCCATCAGCGCCTGGTCCGCAAGCCCCGGCACCATCCGCGCATCCAGAATCTGCAAAACACCCTCAGGTTGCTCCGACACAATCTCCGCGATCTTCGACGAACTCGCCGCATCATTTGCCATCACGCCGCCATACAGCCCCGCCAGCCGCCGGAAGATCTCACCGCTCCGCGCATACCGAAACCTCCGCGGGTTCCAGGCCACCGCATCCTGCGCCCGAAAGCTCCAGTCAGTACCAATCAGTAACGGGCTAACCGAGCGATACGGAGGAGTCGCCAGCTCAGCGTAATCATGTGGCCCCCGCGGCTCATCCGCCGCCAGAACCCGCACAATCCACCCCGACCGTAGCGGCTCCATATAAAACTTCAGCCCCTTCGCAAATACCCTCTCGAAGCCCTCACCAGCCTTCACATCCCCGTCGAACACCACTCTGCTGCAACCCATCGGCGCCTTCGCAGAATGACCCGCCTGCGCACTCAACCCAACCGTCAAACACGACGCAACCGCAGCAACCCCAACCCATCTCTTCCAACGCAAGAAACTCTCCCTCGGCACAGCCGCTGCGCTACAGCGCATTTTCCGCAATCGCATTCATCAGCGCATCTCGCAGCGTAGTCTCCTGGCCGCCATCCAGCTTCTGCCCATCGTGTGTCAGGTAAAACACATCGATCGCCGTCTCGCCTTCCGTATCGATCAGCGCCACTTCGACATTATGCCCCAGCTCGCTCAGCGTCACACTCATCGCCCGCAGCAGCCCCGGAACATCCTGCGCCACCACCTGCAGCAGCGTGCTGTGGGTGGAAGCCGCATCATCAAAATCAATCTTCGTCGTCACCGAAACCCTCGGCACCCGCCGTTTTCCACGCCTCCTACCGCTCAGCATCTTCTCCACCGAGCTCTTTCCAGCCACCAACTCCCGCACGCTCGATACAAACCGCTCCCGTTCGCTCACATTCAGTTCCAGCGTCTTGAACGTATCGGTAAACCGGAAGCTATCCACCACCACTCCAGCCTCGTTGGCATACGCGTCGGCCGTCACAACATTCATGCCCCACGCCGCCAGCACCGCGGCCATGCTGGCAAACAACCGCGGCCGGTCCTGCGTCACCAGCGTAATCTCGCTCGTAGAAAGCCCATGCTGAAACGCAATCTGAAACGGTTCTTCCTCGAATCGCGTGGTCATCTCAAAATGTTGCCGAATCATCTCCGCCGGCCGCGTCTTCAGATACCGCTCCGGGAAGCCCTCCAGAAACCGTTCTACCTCCGCCTTCATCCCCGGCAGCATCCCCTGCAACCGCACAATCCGTTCATCCCGCCCGCTGGTATGTACCCGCTCCTCATCCACATTACGGTCCAGCTGGTTCGCCGCGTTCATCGAAAGCCGCCACAGGTTCTCCGCCTTCCACGGCGTCAACGCATCTGGATGCACCGCCTGAATATCTGCATAGGTAAACAGTGTCAGCATTCGCAACAGCTCATGCGTCTGCATGCGCGCCGCAAAGCTTCTCACCGTATCAGCATCAAAGATATCCCTGCGCAGCGTAGCCGACATCTCCAGGTGTGCTTCGATCAGCCGCATCACAAGTCCCGCGTCATACCCATCCATCTCCAGCCGGCTCAGCACACTCCTGGCCATCCGAGCGCTCTCCACCGCATGGTGCTCGCTCGCGCGCCCTTTGCCCGTGTCGTGTAGCAACGCCGCCAGGTAAAGCAGCCCGGGGTTCTGCAACTCCCGCAGCATAGACCCGAACTTCACCCGCCACTCCGGCGCATTCTTACCCGGATCAGCCTCCAGCCCATGCAGCGTATCGATCACCACAAACGTATGCTCGTCCACCGTGTACCGGTGGTACGCATCGCGGATCACCAGCGCATCGATGCCATGAAACTCCGGCAAAATCAGCTCCAGCAACCCCAGCGCATGCATCGCCCGCAACGCCACGCCCGCCCTCTCGCCAATAAGAATTGCACTCAACTGCCGCCACAAACCCGGCCCCTCTTCAAGCGTCGCTGATAGCCGCGGAATCGCTGCCCCAATCCGTTCTTCGCTCTCCGCATCCAGCTTGGCGCCGGTCTTCGCCATGGCCGCGAACACGGTCAACACCGTATCCGGCTCAGCCGCCGGATCGACTTCCCCGGCAGCATCAAGCGAAAGCCGCCCATCCTTCAACCGAAACCCTGTCGTCGTGCCCAGCTTCACCCGCCGCAGTTCCACCGGCATCAGGTCTACGCCAATGCTCTCAAACTCCCGTAGCAGACGCCGCTCCACAACGCGGGCATGGCGAAAGTACCCCTGCATCCAGTACGCCGCATTCACTCCGCCCGACTGACGGCCACGCCCCAGCCCAATTCCCTGCTCTGCCGCCGCATCCTGCGACCGCCAATCCAGCGCGTTATCATCGCGATCATTCCGGTAGTGCAGAAAGCATCGCGTAGCTGCCAGGAACGCCATCGCATCGGCAAACTCCCCGCTGTCGCTCTCCGCATGCGGCTTCGTTTCCTTCAGCATCTCCAGCCAGCCGCAAACATTTGCATCCCGCAGCCCGCCCGGACAATCCTTGATATTCGGCTCAAGATGAAACAGAGTGTCCCCATACTTCTGATGACGTTCGCGGCACAGCGCGGCCAACTCCCCGCGGATCGCCTTCACATCCCGGACCACCATCTTCCCGCGAACCTTCTCATCCAGTTTGGCGAACACCGAAGCATCCCCCGTCAACGGCCGCCGGTCCAGCAGTGACAAGCCAAACTCCGAGTTGTCTGTCGAAAACCGTTCACACTCGGACACCTTCCGAGTCATCGGTGAAACGCGCATCCCACAATCCCAAAGCGTCTGGGACACCCGCCGGATCGCATCCTTCGCGCGATCTCCCTCACCCTTCTCCGCGCAAAACAGCAGATCCAGGTCCGAGCAGGGAAACAACTGCGCACGCCCGTACCCGCCGATCGCAACCACCGCGATCCCCTTCGCCAGCGAAGCATCCCCTGCAATCTCCGCCGCCCACAACCTCTGTATCAGCTCATCCACCAGCGCCGACCGCGCTGAGATCGCGGCCACACCATCGCCATCGCTCTCAAAGTCACGGCGAATCGTCCCCATCCGCCGCACATACTCCGCGCGCATCGTCGCGTCGTCAGCGATCTCCCGGCCTGTAGCTTCGTCGTTCGTCGTCCTCACCCCCCAAGCCATTCGGTCTGGATCTACAACGTCCGGCGATGTCGAGTCCTCGCTTTGTCTTTTATTCCGTCGCTTTGTCTGTCATTCTGCGGTGCAGCGAAGGAATCTGCAAGCTCCTCCGCTGCGCCACAAAATACAAAATCTACAACGCAATCTCTCCACGCTCATCATTCCGTATCCGGATCGCTTCATCGATCTTCGACACAAAAATCTTTCCGTCGCCGATCCGCCCTGTCCTGGCCGCCGTAATAATGGCCTGGATCGCCTTCTCGACCATCTCCTCGGCAACCACCAGCTCCAGCTTTATCTTGGGCAGCAGGTCAACCGCATACTCGCGCCCGCGATAGAACTCCGTGTGCCCCTTCTGCCGTCCGTGGCCACGTACCTCAAAGATCGTGATTCCCAACACGCCCAGTTCAACCAGCGCGTCTTTTACTGCATCCAGCTTCGAAGGCTGAATAACCGCCTCAATCTTTTGCATCTCTGCCTCTCGTCCTAACTCTAAGTTCCGACTAGTCCTCAGGCTTCGTTCCAGTCATAGCCTTCTTCGCCATGCTGAGAAATATCCAAACCTTCGCGCTCGTCGGCCTCGCTTACGCGTAGGCCAATCAGCTTATCAACAACGAATAAAATTAGCAGCGTCCCAACAATAGAAAGGCTCCACGCAACCGCAACGCCAACAAGCTGGTTCAGCAGTTGTCTGTGGTTTCCCTCGAAAAACCCTGTCGCCTTGCCCGCTCCGAATATCGGATTGATCACCGAATTGGCAAAGAGCCCGGTCAGCACCGCGCCCAGCGTTCCGCCCGCGCCGTGTACGCCAAAGGCATCCAGCGAGTCGTCATAGCCGAAGAGATTCTTCACCTGCACCACCATGAAGAAGCAGAAGACGCCCGCAATCAGCCCAATCCACAATGCACTCATCGGCGTCACAAACCCCGAAGCCGGCGTAATCGCCACCAGCCCGGCAACCGCGCCCGAAATCCCACCCAGCACCGAAGGCTTGCCGTTCCGTATCCACTCCGCCGCCGCCCAGCCGATAGCCGCCGCTGCCGCACCAAAATGCGTCGCCACAAACGCCGAAGTAGCCAACCCGCTCGCACCCAGCGCCGAGCCCGCATTGAACCCGAACCAGCCCACCCACAGCAAACAAGCCCCAATAAAGCTCAACACCACCGAGTGCGGCATCATCTGCTTCTGCGGATATCCCAGCCGCTTGCCCAGGTACAGCGCCGTCACCAGCGCGCTCACGCCCGAGGTCACATGGACGACAGTCCCACCAGCAAAATCCAGGCATGGAAACCGCCCACCACCCGCGTTCAAAAATCCACCAACGCCCCAAACCATGTGCGCCATCGGGCTGTAGACCACAAACGCCCACAGCACCATGAACACCAGCATCGCCGAAAATTTCATCCGCTCCGCAAATGCGCCCGTAATCAACGCCGGCGTAATAATCGCGAACATCAACTGGTAGATCATGAACGTCTGCCCCGGAATCGTCGGCGCATAAGCCGCAATCGGCGTCAGCCCCACGCCGCGCAGAAACACATTGTGCAGCCCGCCAATAAACGCATTCCCGGTCCCAAACGCCAGCGAGTATGTCACCAGCGCCCACAACACCGTGATGACCGCCATCATCGCAAAGGTCTGCATCATCGTGCCCAGAATGTTCTTCTTCCGCACCAGCCCGCCATAGAACAGCGCCAGTCCCGGCCCACTCATCATCAGCACCAGCGCCGCGCTCGTCAGCATCCATGCGTTGTCGCCCGCGCTCTGCGCCGCAGCGGCTGCCGCCGTATTCGCAGCAGCAATTTTCTCCAGCGCAGCCAGCCGGTCCGCAGTAACCGGGACCTGCGCCATGGCAATCCCCGCAGCGGAAAACCCGCCAACTACCATCGCAAGCGCCCGGAACGCCCTTACTCTTTTGCCCGAAATCAGATTGAACCTACAGCGCATGAAACAAACATCCTTTCGCATCTCGAAAGAGGCCGCCGGCGGAGAACCATTGGCATGTACCTTTGCATCTGTCGCGGCCACAAGACACGCCATTCAGGCATGCTTCGTAGCGGGCGAAAGATCGGCTTGAATCTGTTTCGTCTACTTTACAATATCTTTACAATCTCGCTCTCGACCGTTTTATAACTCCCGCATCCGTTATCCTGTTTTCACGCCTTCCCTCCCGGAAGCGGATCGTCTGCATACCCTGAGCGTCGCGATATTCGCCCGAGCACTCAACAAATCTGGACGCTTCACACGCCAACCTGTCAAAATGGAAGTGTCCATCTAACTATTCCGTACGTCATACCTCGCCCATCGATTCAAGGGCATTCTGGAGCATGAATGAGCACTGTTAAAGTCGGAAACAAGCTACTTGGCGCAGATCAACCCTGCTATGTCATCGCCGAGATCGGCATCAATCACAACGGCGACATCGACCTCGCAAAGCGTCTCATCTCCGTCGCTGTCGCAGCCGGCTGCGACGCCGTAAAGTTCCAGAAGCGCACCGTAGACATCGTCTATACCGAAAAAGAGCTCGCCACTCCGCGTCCCAATCCCTGGGGCGACACCAACGGCGACCTCAAGCGCGGACTCGAGTTCGGCGCGGAAGAGTACGACGAGATCGCCAACTTCTGCCGCTCCGTCAAAATCGACTGGTTCGTCTCTCCCTGGGACGAAAAGTCCGTCGACTTCATGGAGAAGTACGACACCCCCGTCTACAAGATCGCCTCGGCCTCGCTCACCGATGACAACCTTCTTAAGCACGTCCGCGCCACCGGCAAGCCGGTCTTCGCCTCCACCGGCATGAGCACCTACGCGGAGATCGACCACGCCGTCGAAGTGCTGGGCAAGAAGGACCTCATCCTCATGCACACCACCTCTACCTACCCGGCCAAGTACGAGCAGCTCAACCTCCGCGCCATCCCCGCGATGGCCGAGCGTTACGGCACCCCCGTCGGCTACTCCGGCCACGAAACCGGCATCCCCACCACGGTCGCCGCAGCTGTCCTCGGTGCCTGCTGCGTAGAGCGTCACATCACCATGGACCGCGCCATGTGGGGCTCCGATCAGTCCGCATCTCTCGAGCCCAACGGGATCAGCCGCCTCGTCCGCGACATCCGTCTCGTGGAGCAATCCATGGGCGACGGCATCAAGCGCGTCTACGAAGAAGAAGTCCCGGTCATGAAAAAGCTCCGCCGCGTTGGCGCAGCAGTCTAACGAAGCCCAACAAAAGCGCCCAGTCTCGGAGACTGGGCGCTTTTGTTTTGGCTCCTTTAGGTCTCACCCATATTTCTAGACTTGTCATCCTGAGCGTAGTGAAGGAGCTGCTTCCTCCCGCTCTTCATCAATGCCGCCCCAACCCACTACACTAAAACCAATGCCATTCGACCCCACCACTCTCACCACTCTCGAAGCCATCGCCTTTGACGTAGATGGCGTCCTCACCGACGGCACGCTCACCTGGTCCCCCACCGGCGAAGAGTCCAAGTCCTTCTCCTTCGCGGACATCATGGGCGTCTCACTCCTCCGCCGCCTCGGCATCAAAATGGCCCTCATCTCCGGCGAGCCTTCCCCGCTCGTCGATCTCTACGCCAAAAAGATGCACATTCCCTTTGTCGTCAAAGGCACCCGCGACAAAGCCACCGCCGTCCGCGACTTCACCGCCCAGTTCCACATCCCGCTTCACCGCACCTGCTTCTTCGGCGATGACGTCAACGACCTCTTCGCCATGGAGATCACCGGCCTCTGCGCCTGCCCTGCAAACGCCGCCGCCGAAGTCCTCGCGCACGTCTCCGAACACGGCTTCGTCTCCACGCAACCCGGCGGCCACGGCGCCGTCCGCAGCTTCGCCGACGCCATCCTCGCCGCCCGCAATCTCCGCGGCCGCGATGTCTTCCAGCTCCGCCCACCCGAATAGGCTGTGCCGATTTCATCAATCAGTCGTACAATTTAGCCATGGTGACCGCTAAGGTTAAATCGTTGTCGCTGCCAACTTCGTTGCTAGAAGCCGCGGAAAAGTATGCTGCAACTGAAAACCGATCCGTTGAGGAACTTCTTGCTGAGGCAGTAGAGCGTTATATAGAAGTGGAACCTCAGTACAACGCTTTGCGTCGTCGTGGGCGCAAACAGGGAAAGCTCCTGGGAATACGATCAGAAGATGACGTTCAGCGAATTTGCGAGGAAGAGCCTGTCGAAAAGCGGTTACGCTCTGCGTGAATCTGCGACTTGTCATTGATACAAATATCTTCATCTCTGCGATCGTCTTCGGTGGCACACCTCGGTTCCTGATTGACGAAATTCCTCATCTCGGAATAAGCACTGTTGTCTCAGCCGCAATCCTCAATGAACTAACTCGAAAGCTCACCGGAAAATTCAAATCCAGCCAACATGATGCGCGTATAGAAGTAAAGCGGATCATGCAGACATCTATCTTTGTCACCCCAACTATCACCATTGATGCTTGTCGCGATCCAGATGACAATCGCATACTCGAGTGCGCCATCTCCGGCAATGCGGACTTTATCATCACCGGCGACCGAGACCTCCTCACACTGAGCCCCTTCCGCGGCATCCAGATTCTCACCGTGCGCCAGTTCTTGGACTTACAAACCACCTGACCAATTTTCACTTCACCGTTTACCATAAGAATCAATGAAACTCTCCGACTACGTCTTCCAGTTTGTCGCTGACCTCGGCGTCAAGCACGTCTTCCTCGTCACTGGCGGCGGCGCCATGCACCTCAACGCCTCCTTAGCCCAGGAAAAGCGCATCACGCCGATCTGCAACTCGCACGAGCAGGCCACAGCCATGTGCGCCGAGAGCTACGCAAAAGCCGTCAACGGACTCGGCGTAGCCCTCGTCACTACCGGCCCCGGCGGCACCAACGCCGTCACCGGCGTCGCCGGCGCATGGCTCGATTCCACCCCCACGCTCTTCCTCTCCGGACAGGTCAAACGCCCCGACCGCATGTTCGACAACGTCACAGGCGCGCCTCTCGGCATGCGCCAGCTCGGCGTGCAGGAAGTCGACATCGTCTCCATCGTCAAACCCATCACCAAGTACGCCGTCGTCGTGCTCGACCCGCTCGACATCCGTTACGAGCTCGAAAAAGCCCACTGGCTGGCCATGAACGGCCGCCCCGGCCCAGTCTGGATCGACATCCCTCTCGATGTCCAGGCCGCTCCCATCCCCGATCCCTCCACCCTCCGCAGCTTCGACGCCTCCGAGCACGAAGCCGCCATGTACAACGCCAACCTCAAGGATGAAGTAGCCCGCGTCGTCTCCGAGCTGCAAAAGTCCACTCGCCCCCTGCTCTTCGTCGGCAACGGCACCCGCCTCGCCCGCGCGGAAAAGCAGTTCACCGAGCTGCGGCTCCTCCTCGACATCCCCACCGTAGCCACTTGGTGCGCTGCCGATCTCGTTCCCTCCGACGTCCCCACCTTCGTCGGCCGTCCCGGCAACGTCGCCGCTCGCGGAGCCAACTTCGCCCTTCAGAACAGCGACTTCCTCCTCGTCTTAGGCGCACGTCTGGACATGGCCATCACCGGCTACGCTCCACAAAACCTCGCCCGCGAAGCCCACAAAATCGCCGTAGACATCGATCCCGCAGAGCTCGGCAAGCTCTACCCACACCTCCAGCAGCCAGTCGTCTCCGACTGCCGCTATTTCCTCGACGAGCTCCTCGCCCAACTCAAAGCCGTCAAGCTCGACCACACCAAGTGGGCCGACTGGAACAAGCGTGCCGCCGACTGGAAGATCCGTTACGGCGTCGTCACCGACGAGCACCGCAAGCCCGAGGGCCTGGTCTCCATCTTCAATCTCGCTGAAGTCATCGGCACCGAGTCCAAGCAGGAAGACAAGCTCGTCTCCGGCTCCTCCGGCTCCGGCATCGAAATCTTCCTACTCGCCTGCCCCACCCGCTCCGGCCAGCGCATCTTCCACACCGCCGGCCTCGGCTCCATGGGCTACGGCCTGCCTATGTCGCTCGCCGTCTGCATCGGCTCCGGTGGCCAGCAGACCATCCTGGTCGATGGCGACGGCGGCTTCCAGTTCAACATCCAGGAGCTCGAAACCGCCAGCCGCCTCAAGCTCAACGTCAAATTCTTCGTCCTCAACAACGACGGCTACGCCTCCATCCGCGCCTCGCAGAAGGCCTACTTCGGCACCGAGCAGATCGGCGCCGGCGCAGCCACCGGCCTCACCGTCCCCGACCTGAGCAAGATCGCCAACTCCTACAACATCCCCGCCGTCATCATCCACGACCAGACCAACCTCCGCGAAGAGGTCCGCAAGGTCCTCGCCATGGAAGGCCCTGTCATGGTCGACGTCCGCGTCATCCCCGACGAAGTCCGCGCCCCGCGCCTGCAGTCCTACCAGCGCGAAGACGGCACCTTCGTCTCCAAGCCGCTCGAAGACATGTTCCCCTTCCTCTCTCGCGAAGAGTTCCTCGAAAACATGATCGTCAAGCCTCTACCCGAATAGCGGTAACTCCTTCGCATTTGCTCCAGACCCCAAAAAAGAAGCCCGCTCATAACATCAGAGCGGGCTTCCTTCATCTACAGCCTTCTACGCAACCGGATGCTTCAACACCTCCGCCAACGCCTGCAACCGCTTCGCATCGGCCTCGTGTTTCGCGGTCGCAGCCGCCTCTTCCAGGTGCGCCGCCATGCCGTTCAGCTTTGCCAGCGTGTTCGCGCTCATCTGCGAACTCTCCGCCTCATGGATCGCCTTCCGCAGTTCGGATACGCGGTCCTTAGCCAATGCCTTTGACCGTTCCAACTGATCGACATAGGCCTTCGCCACAACCAGCTTGTCCGGCCACTCGATCTTCTGCTGGTTCTGGACATTCAACTCGCTCACCTGCACAGCTTTGGCCGCATCGATCTCGTTCTGCGTCAGGAACTTCGTCGGCGTCAGCTCAAACACATCCAGGCCACGCGCAATCTCCGAGCCATACACGTAGCCGTTGTACCAGTAAGCCGACCAGTCGCCGCCCAGCACCAACGTCTTCGCATCGATAGGCCCCCGATCGAAGTACGCGATCTCAAACGGATGCGACGCGTCCGTGAAGTCCATCACAGAAACACCGCCCTGGTACCACGCCTGCACCTCAATATCGCGCCCGGGAACCGGAACCAGCGAACCGTTATGCGCCACGCAGTTCTCCGTATCGCTCTGCGCCGCGGGCAGTTTGTAATAGCTGGCCAGGCTCAGCTTATCGTCCTGAAGATGAAAGATCGCATCCGCGCCCCACTTGTTCGGGTCGTTCGGACGGCAACGCGCTCCCAATCCTCCGCCCCATTCGTCGGTAAACACAACCTTCTTCCCGTCGTTGGAAAACGTAGCCGAGTGCCAGTACGCGTAGTTCGGATCGTTCACCGCATCCACACGCTTCGGATTCACCGGGTCCCTGATGTCCAGCAAAATTCCATTACCCGAACACGCACCCGCAGCCAGTCCTATCGCCGAGTACACCGTAATATCGTGGCACTGGTTGGTGTCCGCCGGCTTGTCTCCCGGCTTCGCGTCATGGCTGCCGCCATTGTTCAATCCATTCATCGCGCCCGTCCGCGCATCCACAAACACCCGCGGATGCGAAACGATCGATGCGTCCTGCGGCGTCGCCACAGGCACCTTGATCACGTCAATCCGGAACAGCGCCGTATTCGGGTCCTTGTCCGGCTTTTCACCCGAGCAGCCAGCCAGCTCCTCACCCTGGCGCACGAACGACGTCCCCGAAACATAGAGATAAACATTGTCCTTATCGTTCGGGTCTACCACCAGCGTGTGCGTATGCGACCCACGGCACGTCTGCACCGCTGCCACCTGCTTCGGGTTCTTGATGTCGGAGATATCGAAGATTCTCACACCACGAAAGCGGTCTTTCTGCGCCACCGGCGGGTGCCGCTCTTTTTCGTGCCCAGCCGCTGGAGGAGGCTCCGGCGGAAAGCCCTGCACGCCGCAATCCAGCCGTCCGTTCGCCATCTCCACCGACATAAACATCAAGTGCCCATACACCGAGACATCACCCTGTCCCCCCGGGCACACGATCGAAGTCAACAGCGCCGTCTTCGCCGGGTGCGAAATGTCATAGATATTCATCCCATAAAAGTTCCCTTGAAACAGATAGTTCCCCTGGAACGCAAAATCCGAGTTCGCATACGCCAACTGTGCAATCACCGGCTTCAAGGACTTCGGCATCTTCGACGTATTTACGCCCAGCGTCGCCAGCACCTTCGTCACCTGCGGATCGTCCGGCGACGTCGCGTCCAGCCGGAACGCGTCCGGCTTCTTCAAAAAGTCCAGGTGCTTCATTCCCATTGCAGCTTCGCCCGCGTCATAAAGCCCCGGCTTCAGTGTGTATCGCGGATCGAACGTACTCGATCCCGTCATTCCCGGCGGCAGCGGCGGCGCTGGCTTCGGCGCAAACTCATCCGTCTCGTCAGCTGGCGTGGGCTTTGCAACCGTTGTCGGATCTGGAGTTGGCGAGGGTGGGTGCGCCTGTTGTTGCGCGTCCATCCGTCCCATACCTGCGAACAAAACAGCGAGGCCAAACGCCACACTGGTCAAACGAAAAGCAATACGCTGCATAGGTTTCATCATCTCTCCTTCAACATGTTCTGCATTATTCGAATCTCGGCCCGTTGTGTATTGTCCGCATCCGTCGCAAAGTTGAACAGATCAGCATCCTGCCCTGCCCCCGCGGTATTGAACAAATCCTTCACCATCACCAGCGCCCCATTGTGGTGCTGAATCATCCCCGTCAAAAACAAGTGGTCGAACTCCGCACCCTTCGCGTTCCGCAGTGCATCCATCTGTGCCGGCGTCAGCATCCCCGGCATCGGAGCCATCGGCTTGCCGGACATATCCATATCCGGCATTCCGGGCATCGCCATCGAAACCGCTTCCCCACGCGCCCTCAGCCATCGCTGCATAAATCCAATCTCATCCGATTGCGAGCTGCTGATCTTCGCCCCCAGCAACCGCACATCCTTGTTCTCCGTATGCGACTCAATCATGGCCGTCATCTCCACGGCCTGCGAGTGATGCATAATCATGCCCTGCATGAACGCCACATCAGCCGACGACACCGCCGGCACAACCGGCCTCGTCGAATCGGGCAGCCTCCGGGTCGGCATCCCCGGCGCACCCGGCTGCACCACAACAGGCCCGCTGCTAGACCCAGCAGCCTGCGCGCACGCCTTCACGCATCCCACACCCGTAAAAACAAAACCGGCAAGAACGACGAATCCTGCTGCAAATCGAAACTTGCACCCGCAACAAAAACCGCAAATTCTCATCTTCCGTTCACAGCCAGACATGTTCGTATGCTCCACGCTACCATGAGACACCGCTCTCGCCTTATCAGAACAACCCGACGCCCAGCCACGCACCCTTTAGCCATTCCTTCACATATCCTCCCACCTCAGTGGGATACTAACCACCACGCGCAGCAGATACTCTCATCACACGCTGGCTCATACAAAGCGTTCCCTTGTTTCACTGTTCTCTTTCCCCTTCAAACTCTGATACCTGCACGAATCAATCTGAAGGTGGCAAATCATGGTGGAATCAAGGAAGCAACACGGCTTGAAAGTAGCACTCCTCGCACTTCTTTCAACTCTCTCTCCAGCAGTCGTGATCTCAGGTTGCGCCGGCGCCGCCTTCACCCTCTCCACCACACAGGCATCCGCCACAAAGAAGACGGCGCCCACAATCCAGTGGTCCACCCCAGCCGCCATCACCTACGGAACCACCCTCTCCGCAACACAACTCAACGCCACCGCGTCCGTCCCCGGCACCTTCGTCTACAGCCCCGCCGCCGGCTCCACGCCATCCGTCGGCACGGACAAGCTGACCGTCAGATTCACCCCATCCGACACAGCGGCCTACACCACCGCAACCCTCTCCACAACTCTGACCGTCACCAAAGCAACACCCACCATCACCTGGCCCACCCCAGCACCCATCACCGCAGGAGCCGCCCTCTCCGCAACGCAACTCAACGCCACCGCATCAGTCGGCGGCAGCTTCACCTACACGCCCGCGAAGAAGACCATCCCCGCCGCTGGCATCGACACCCTCACCGTCACCTTCACTCCCTCCAACACCAGCCGTTACAACACCGTAACCTCATCCGTCAGTCTCACCGTAAACAAGCTCACTCCCACCGTCACCTGGCCCGCCCCAGCACCCATCATCAGCGGCACAGCCCTCTCCGCAACCCAGCTCAACGCCACCGCCTCAGTCCCCGGCACATTCCTCTACACCCCCGCCGCAGGCGCCACACCAGCCGCAGGCACAGACACCCTAACCGTCACCTTCACTCCCACAAACACCGCAATCTACGCCACCATCACCTCCACGGTCAGCCTCGTAGTCACAACTCCCGTCAACCCTCTTCTCACCAACATCGACATAGGCGCCACCGTCATCCAGACCGGAATGAAGCGCCTCGGCATGAACATCGACAGCCAGAACTACTACGACTCCGGCCAGATGCTGCGCAATCTCACCTTCCGCAATCCCGGCTTCGAAGGCGAAACCTGGCAATCCATTCTCCATTGCTCCTCCGTCACCGCAACCACCTGCACCGACGGCAACGTATGGGCCCAATGGCCCGCCAACTTCCTCCAGGGCGCAACCTTCGAGTTCATCTACGGCGCCGCCCTCGGCCAAACCGGAACCATCGCCTCCAGCACCGCCGCCAGCCCCAGCGCCAACACCGGAACCACAATCCAGTTCACCTCCATCGGCACACCACCCGCCATAGGCGACTTCGTCATCGTCAAAATGACCATCCCCGGCAACGCGCAAGCCGGCTGGTGGCCCAACACCTCCGGCGGTGCCACCATCACCACCGACTTCACCGATCTCTCCCCCAACACCATCGGCACACAAGCTCTCAGCATCACAGCCGCCACCGCCGGGCAATCCGCCGGCGTCGACTCCTACTTCGACTCCACCAACACCCACAACTTCGTCCTCCTCAACGGCTCGTACCAGATCACCTTCCGCGCCAAAGGCGCAGGCGGCAACAACCAGCTCAACGTCTCCCTCGGCCGCCTCATCCCCAACGGAAACTACTTCAACCAAACCCTCACCCTCACGCCCGTCTGGCAGGACTACACCCTAACCTTCACCGCATCCGAAACCCCAACCACCGCTCCCGGCACCCTCGATCTCCACTTCGAAGCCTCCGGCGCCAACGTCCTCCTCGACGACGCAAGCCTCACCCCCGTCTCCACCAACAGCACCAACCCCACCGCCTTCCGCGACGAAGTCGTCAACACCCTCACCGCGCTTCATCCCGGCTCACTCCGCTACATGGACGGCCTGCCCGGCTTCGGCAGCTCCATCGACAACATACTCACGCCCGCCTTCGGCCGCCAGCGCGCCGGCTCCAGCACCCAACAAACCGAGCAGGACGACATCCCCATCGGCCTCCACGAGTTCCTCCAGCTCTGCCAAACCGTCGGTGCCGACCCCTGGTACAACCTGCCTCCCGGCATCTCTCCCACCGACATGCAGAACCTCATCCAATACTTCGCCGGCGACGCCACCACCACCTACGGAGCCAAGCGCGCCGCCCTCGGCCAAGCCACCCCTTGGACCACCGTCTTCCCCACCATCCACCTCGAACTCGGCAACGAAGAGTGGAACTACAACACCTTCCCCGGCAACGCCATGAACGATCCCGTCGCCTACGGCAATCGCGTCGCCACCATCTACGCCGCAGCCCGCGCCTCAGCCTCGTACACCCCCGCCAACTTCGATCTCATCATGGGCAGCTTCGTCCTCAACCCTTGGTACACCGGCCAGGAGATCGCCAACAGCTCCAACTACGACTCCGTATCCGTCGCCCCCTACCTCTTCAGCACCTTCAACGACACCTCTTCCAACGAAGCCATCTTCGGCCCCATGTTCGCCGAACCCGAAATGTGGGACAGCACCCCCACCGGCTGGATGGCCCAGCAATCCCAAACCCTCGCCGGCACCGGCAAAAACCTCGTCACCTACGAAGAGAACCTCAGCACCCAGAGCGGCACCGCATCGCAGGCCATGGTCAGCGCCGCCATCCCCTCCATCGCCGGAGGCATCACCATCGCCGACCACATGCTCCTCCAGATGCGTGACCTCGGCATAAAAACCCAAAACGTCTGGGCACTCCCCGGCTTCGCCAATCAGTTCAACAACACCAACGGCGGCTCCGAAACCTCACCCATCTTCGGCACGGTCATCGACATGGGCGGCCAGTCCAACCTCCAGCGCCCCGTCTTCCTCGCCGAGCAGCTCACCAACACCGCCATCCTCCCCAACATGCTCGCCACCACCCTCACCGGCGCGAACCCCACCTGGAACCAGCCCCTCAGCACCAACGACAACATCCAGCTCCCCACCGCCCACGACCTCCAAACCTTCGCCTTCACCGACGGAGCCAACAACCACAGCCTAGCCATCATCAACCTAAGCCGCTCCACCGCCCTCCCCATAACCTTCACCGGCATCAACGCCCCCGCAGGCACAGTAGCCGTCGGCCAACTCACCTCCGCCAACCTCACCGACTCCAACGAAACCACCAACACCGTCAGCATCACCAACAACTCCCTCACCAGCTTCCAACCCTCCACACCCTACCTGCTGCCCCCATTCTCACTAACCGTCTTCACCTGGCAAACCACCCCATAAGCCCCAATCGTTGTCATTTCGACCGTAGCGCAGCGAAGTGGAGAAACCCCTGTATTGGTTCTCCCTAATCGCCGCACAACTCCGGGTGCCCTACCCTTTCGCGCACTTTGCGAAAGGCCGGGTCCCCGGCAAGCGCTTTTGCTTGCTGGGGTGGATTGGTGGGGTATCGCAAAGCGACCGCTCTCCCATCCCCACCACCAATCCCTCCACACCCCAACCTACATCCAGCTCTGCGATACTAAAAGAGCCATGACCCCAACCCAGCCCACCCGCGCGCTCATCGTAGGAGCCTCCGGCCAGCTAGGCACAGCCCTCATCGCCCAACTAGGCGACACCGCGCTCCCTGCCGCCCGCCGCCAACTCGATCCCTCCTGGCTGCACCTCGATCTCGAAGAGATCGCCGCCACTCCATCCCTCCTCGACGGCCTCATCGCGCAGCACAACATCACCGCCGTCTACTGCGCTGCAGGAGCCACCGATGTCGAACGCTGCGAGTCCGACCCCGCATGGGCCGCCGCCGCCAACCACCTCGGCCCGCTAGCCCTCGCCCGCGCCGCCCGCAACATCCCCTTCGCCTTCTTCTCCACCGACTACGTCTTCGACGGCCTCGAGCACCACGGCCCAGGCTCCGCCGGTCCCTACGCTGAAAGCGACCCCACCAACGCCCTCTCCGTCTACGGCCAAACCAAGCTCGACGGCGAACGCGCCATCCTCGACGCCCATCCCAACGCCCTCATCCTCCGCACCACCACCGTCTACGGTCCCGACCCCCAGTCCAAAAACTTCCTCTACACCCTCAGCCGCGTCATCAACGCCGGCAACACCATGCGCGTCCCCACCGACCAACTCGCCACACCCACGTACGTCGACGATCTCGCCACCGCCTCCATCGCTCTCCTCAACGAGCACCGCACCGGCATCTTCCACCTAGCCGGCCCCAGCTTCCTCTCCCGCTACGACTTCTCACTCCTGGCCTGCGAGATCCTCGGCCTACCCACCTCCCACGTCCAACCCCTCACCACACCCGAGCTCAACCAGAAAGCCGCCCGCCCACTACTCGGCGGCCTACGCATCGACAAGCTCCGCGCAACCCTCCCCAACATCACCATGCGCTCCCCAACCGCCGGCATCCAGTCCTGGAGAGCAGCCACCGCATGACAGCCCTCAACGATCAAGTGCCCCCGGACTTCCCCGTAGTCCCCATCCCGCAAGACCCCTTCATCCCCACGCGCCGCCTCCAACGCATCGTTAATCTCTTCCCCGGCGGCCAGTTCCTGCGTTACATCTGCGTCGGTGGCTTCAACACCGTCTTCGGCTACTGCACCTTCGCTCTCACGCTCTACCTGCTCAACCACGCCGTCCCACAGCGCTACCTCTACCTCACCGTCATCGCGGCCTCGCTCATCTCCACACCGCTCAACATCACAGTCGCCTACTTCGGCTACAAGCTCTTCGTCTTCAAAACCCGCGGCAACTACCTCATCGAGTGGTTCAAGTGCTTCGGCGTCTACGGCGTCGGAATGCTCCCCGGCCTGCTCGCCCTCTCCGCAGTCACCAAGCTCCTACAGTCGACCATCCACGCCCACGGCCCCCAGCTTCACCTCGCCCTCGCGCACCTCGCCGTCCACCTCAGCGGCCCGCCACTCGGCCTGTTGCAGAAGCTCTCTTCCGGCAAAGCCGTAGCCGGATACATCGCCGGAGCCCTGGTCCAGGGCCTCACCACCATCTTCAGCTTCGTCGGCCACAAAAAAGTCACCTTCAAAACCAAACCTTAGCCACGAATTTTCTCTGTGCCCTTTGCGTTTTTCCTTCGCGACCTTTGCGTTCAAAGCTGTTGCTTTCCCCCGCTGCTAAACTGTAGTACCCACCATCCAAGGAGCCGCAGTGAGCCAGAAGACCATATCGATCATCACGCCCTGCTACAACGAAGAAGGCAACGTCCTCAATCTCTACAACCAGGTCCGCGAAGTCATGCGCACACTGCCCTACGAGTACGAGCACATCTTCATCGACAACTCCTCCCGCGACAACACCGTCGCCATCCTCAAGATGATCGCCGCCGAAGATCCCAACGTGAAGGTCATCGTCAACTCGCGCAACTTCGGCCACATCCGCTCGCCCATCCACGGCCTCTTCCAGGCCCGCGGCGACGCCATGATCGGCATCGTAGCCGACCTGCAAGACCCGCCGCCCATGATCGTCGATCTCATCCGCGAGTGGGAGAACGGTGCCTACTGCGTCATCGGCATCAAGCGCACCAGCGAAGAAAATTCCCTCATGTTCTGGGCCCGCAAGCAGTACTACCGCGTCGCAGAGCGCCTCAGCTCCGTCGAGACCATCCAGAACTACACCGGCTTCGGTCTCTACGACCGCAAGGTCGTAGACCTTGTCCGCTCCTTCGACGACCCCTACCCCTACTTCCGCGGCCTCATCGCCGAAATCGGCCTGCCCACCGTCAAGCTCCTCTACGACCAGCCCGCCCGCAAGTTCGGCGTCACCAAGAACAACTGGTACACCCTCTACGACATCGGCATGCTCGGCATCATCAACAACTCCAAAGTGCCTCTCCGCCTCGCCACCTTCGCCGGCTTCGCAGGCTCACTCCTCAGCCTCGTCATCGCCCTCGGCTACCTGCTTGCCAAGCTCCTCTTCTGGAGCACCTTCGTCGTCGGCGTCGCTCCCATGATCATCGGCCTCTTCTTCATCCAGTCGCTCATGCTCATCTTCCTCGGCATCATGGGCGAGTACGTCGGAGCCATCTACACCCAACTCCAGCACCGCCCCTACGCCGTAGAACTCGAACGCATCAACTTCGACCACGGCTTCGGCCTCGCCCAACCCAACCCCTTAGTCGTGGCCATCGAACCCGCCACCACCCCATAACCCCACCCCGCTGCCCGTCATCCTGAGCACAGCGAAGGACCCCTGTATTGGCTTTTGTAGTTACCGTTGTTTTTGCTTTTATAGTTGTCATTCTGAGCACAGCGAAGAACCTGCTTCTCTCTCGCACCAGTACGAACTCGAAGGGGCACGGCTTCAGCCGTGCCATAGAACCACAAACGTATCGGGGCTTTAGCCCCTGAGGTACGTTGGTCACACCAAGGAGCCACCTCAATGCAAGACCTGATCCGCCGCCAACTCACCCAATCCATCGAAACCATGACCAAGGTCCTCGCCGACGAAGCCATCCACCTCGCCGTTGTCGAAGCCGGCCGCATCACCGCCACCGCCATGAAGTCCGGCCGCAAGCTCATGGTCTGCGGCAACGGAGGCTCCGCCGCCGACTCCCAGCATCTAGTCGCCGAATTCGTCTCCCGCCTCACCGTCGACCGTCCCGCCCTCCGCGCCCTCGCCCTCACCACCGACACCAGCATCCTCACCGCCATCGGCAACGACTACAGCTACGACAACGTCTTCGAGCGCCAGGTAGAAGCCCTCGGCATAGAAGGCGACGTCCTCATGGCCATCAGCACCTCCGGCAACAGCAAGAACTGCGTCAAGGCCCTCAAGCTAGCCAAGAAAATGGGCATCCACACCATCGCCTACACCGGCAACAAGGGCGGCACCATGGCCGAGCTAGCCGACATCAACGTCATCATCCCCTCCGACGTCACGATGAACATCCAGGAATCCCACCTCGCCCTCGAACACATCTACTGCATGGTCGTAGAGCGCTTCTACTTCGGCGAAGACTTCGGCAAAAAACCCCAACACCTCGCCGAGTAACGCCTCACCAAGCGCCAACGGCGCGATCTATACCAGCGAGGGGTGAAACCCCTCGGACCCAACCTCCTTAAAACAAGGGCTGAAGGCCCGACATATAGAGTAAGATCCGCTGATGACTTCACATGGGTTCGACATCACCGTCACAAGCGAATCTGTCGATGTGAGCCGTGATCCAAAACCTACAACGAGAGCCCGATTTTCTGGGGCTCTTTTTGTGCTCCTTGCGCCCATCGTAGTACTATGCGCGCTGGTCTTCCTTCCCGGAAAGCATGGAAGCCCAGCGATGTGGGCAGACCTCTCCAGCAAACCGGTCACTTCTTCAGATTTTCTGTTTCCCTTCTGCATCGTCCTTTCGTTCGTAATTTTCATGAGCTGGCTTGGGATCAGGTGGTCCCTTGCCGCATGGCCTACCGACGATGCACTGCACTGCGATCGGAATACATTCACCGTCTCTAGAGCAAAGTGGCTCGATACCCAAAACAAGCTCATCCCGGAATCCTATCCGTTAGCTCAAATCTCAGAGTTACGTTATTCAGCCATTGCCACCGCGAAGGGCAGCACGATCTATGGCCTTCGTTTCCGATTGAACGGGAAGAAGCAAAAGCTGTTGTCTGAACTTGAAGCGCCTGAAGCCAAAGTAATCCTGAATGCCTTGAAAGCTCTCGGGGCCGATGTCCCTGACGATCCGAAATTGCAAAAGCGAATCCAAAGCGCGCTTGAAATGCGCGGTACAGATACCAGTTGGATGGATCGCAGCTGGATGGACCAAGGCGAACCAAAGGAATAGCCAACGATCATCGAATAGCCATGTCCATCAACTACTAACGCGGGTGGCCCATTCATGCGCGCTTTTTGCGCATGAGTGGGGAACACCACAGCCGCCCCCACAACCCACCCTTACCGCCTAACCCTAACCACCTCACCCACCCCACTCAACCGATACCCCACACCCTCCCCCGGCACCACCACCGCTCTCGCCTTCGGCAACGCCATCGCCACCCCATCATCCGAAACCAACCCACACCCCTCCGTCAGCGCAATCAATATCTGTAGCTCATCCGCAAACCCCAACTCCGCATCCTCCACAAACCTATCCACCACAAAATAATCCGACCGCACCAGCTCCACGCGATCCCCTTTATCCACCGCCGCAACCACCCCCGCCCCAGTCTCCACCCGAGTCACCGCCAGCCCCGCATCCAGATGCAGCTCCCGCGGCCTCCCATAATCAAACAGCCTGTACGTAATGTCGCTGTACTCCTGCGTCTCCAGGATGATCACCCCCGGCCCAATCGCATGAACCGTCCCCGCATCCACAAACACCATATCCCCGGCCTTCACCGGAACCTGCGCCAGCTTCTCCTCCAGCGTCCCCGCCGCAATCGATTCCCGCACCTGCTCCACCGTCAGCGCCTCTTTAAACCCCAGCGCAACCGTCGCGCCCGGCTCGGCACTCAGCACATACCAGCACTCCGTCTTCCCCCGCATCTCGCCAATAGCCCGCGCCTGCACATCGTTCGGATGCACCTGCACCGAAAGCTTATCGCTAGGAAACAATATCTTGATCAGCAGCGGAAACCCACCCACTCCCAGCTCTCCCAGCAACTCGGGAAACCGCTTCACCGCCTCATCCAGCGTCTCCCCTTGTAGCGATCCCGCTTCAATCCGGCAGTCCTCCGCAGTAAGCCACATCTCCCCCACCGGCCTCTCCAGCCCCGTCACATCAAACCACGGCTCCAGCGACCTCACACCCCAAACCCGCTCACTCTGCACCGGCGCCAACACCAGCGGCCCAATCGTCTTCGCCTCAGTATCCATACCCCTCTAACTTATCGCATCCACTCAACTCCTCCCACCCAACCAAAATCGCAGCCA
>Ga0302316_10000803_pt1 | contig 26536 bp, 17 predicted proteins | sample III_Palsa_N3_2_FD_200456 | JGI IMG/M metagenome (GOLD analysis project Ga0302316, IMG submission 200456) | Peat permafrost microbial communities from Stordalen Mire near Abisko, Sweden - III_Palsa_N3_2 | ecosystem: Environmental > Terrestrial > Soil > Palsa > Peat permafrost | place: Sweden...
ATAGGTGTTGTAAGGCGTGTCGTGCTTGGGATCGACCAGGTCCGATTGATAGATGGATCCGCGCCACTTGCCCTCTACCTCAAGCCCGTAAATGACGGCGGGGTCGGTCATGAGCGGCATCTTCTTTTCCAGGCGATTGGTGAGCACGCTGGCGACCAGCGGACGCTCGGAGTTGACAGCTGTTTCCCGCTCTACGAGAGAAGCAAGCGTCACTTCATCATGGATGGTGCGCGCCGTAGCCGGAGTGAGGTCGACTTGCGCAGCTACGGTCCGGAATCGGCGGACCATGGTGGAAATGATCTGGGTCGGAGTCACGCGTCGCGGAAAGCGATAAGTATCCGGAAACAGGTACCCTTCCAGGCTGGTGGCCCGGGGATCGAGGTCGGTGATCAGGGGAGTTTCCGATACCGTGGCCGCCAGAAATTGCTCCTTGGTGATTTTCAGATAGCCTGCCTGTGCGACCCTTGTAGCAATGTCGAAGCGGGTAGATCCCTCAGGGATTGTGACTGGCAAGGTGTAGACGTCTCCGCGCGCGATTCGTGCGTAAACCTCGGTCGCTGGCGCGGCATGATCGAAGCGATACTCGCCGGCCTTGAGGCGGCCACGTTTCCAGAGCCGCACCAGATCAAAGCCATAGCGGCTGCGGACGACACCTGCTTTTTCCAGTTGAGCGGCGATTTGGTTGCTGCTGCTGCCTGGGGCGATCTCCACGAAGGTCTCATTCTCCGGGCCGGCAGGCAAGAAAATCAGCCAGGCCGTTCCTGCCGCACCGAGCACAGCCAGCGAGAACAGCCCCAGCAGCAAACCCGCCGCGCCTGGACCTTTCTTCTTGCGGCTCGTCCGTTTGCGGCGCACCATTTTGCTGCGGTAACCCTTTCTGAAACTCGTGCTTAAGATAAGACGCGGTTTTACCCGGAGGAGATTCCTTTCCTTTGATTGTATCGGTTGGCTTTCCTGAGCAACGGACCATTAAGCCCAGGCCGCGCACAGCGGAGAGCGGTTTCTGGCAGAAGTTGCCAGCCGAAAGCGTGTACAGTAGCTTGCAACATCCCATCGAAACTGCGGCAGGTCCTATGATCGTGCTCGACACAACTCGCGCGGCTAACCTGATTGAGCTGGCGCGGAAGAAATTTGATCCGGAGCTGCCGGAACAAGAGCTCCAAGTTCTGCGTGATTCGGCCAGTGCTGGTGCTCCCGTGTGGCCGAAAGCAGATGCGCCGAGGCCGCCGATCCGGCCCGAGTTTGTGCGCTGGCTAGTCACCGATTCCGAAGCGGCTGATCAGATCGATGCCAATGGACTTCGCGCCTACGGCGTCACCATTGCCGGTCCTCTCAACATGGATAACTGCCGGATACTGGTCCCGATGCAGCTGAATCGATGCACTGTCGAGGGCTATGTCAGCTTTGTAGACGCCCAGACCGGGAGTGTCTTCTTCACCGGCTGCCGGGTCAAAGAGGGTTTCTCTGCCTGGCGGATGGACGGAGAAGGCGCGCTTTTTCTCGATGGAAGCACCTTCAACGCGGCCGTCAAGCTGATGAGCGCGCGAATCAAAAGCACCTTTAGTTGCCATGGCGCCCAGATCCTGGTGAAAAAAGGAGATGCGCTCGATGCGACCGGTGCGGTTTTCGAGGGTGGCATCTCGCTTACATCGGGTTTCTATGCTACCGGCGGGATTGATTTCCTGGACGCGAAAATCACGGGAATCCTGGATTGTACCGGGGCAAAACTGTACCCGGAGGAGGGCGATGCGTTGACGTTGACGGGAGCAACGATCAGCGGAAGCGTGTACCTCTCAAACGGGTTTGAAGCGACGGGTGCAGTCAAGCTGCAGGGTTCCGAAATCGGCGGGACACTGACCTTCATGGGCGCATCCGTGGCTTGGGTATTGTGCATCAATATGCGCGTTTCGAGCGAAATGGTTTGGTTGGGTGTCGCAAATACTTCATCGACCAACCTCAACCTTACCGGAGCTTCAGTCAAGACCATTCGAGATGACCGGGACAGTTGGCCGGCGGAGCAGAACCTGACATTGGCCGGGTTCACTTATGGCGATCTGATCCTGCACAAGGCGCCGAATCCTGAGGAAATCAAGAACGGCTGGTTTCCCGACGAACTGATGCTGGATGCGGATACGCGTGTGGATTGGCTGCTGCGTCAGTCGCCCCAGGACCGGCTCCAACCCCAGCCTTGGATGAATTTAAGTGCTTACCTAAAAGCCCGGGGAGATGGTGCGGGCGCGAAGCGCATTGTCTACCGCCTGCGCTGCGTACAGGCGACGGAAAAGAAGACTTCCCGTCTGCGCCGAGCCCTGGCGATCCGCTTTGCGTGGCTCGAAGAGGTGCCATTACGCATCCTCTATTCGATTAGCGTAACGCTGCTGCTTGGCCTCGCTGTCTTTGGCTACGCGGGGGCGAGAGGCGCAATTGCACCTACAAGCGCGGAGGCGTACAGCGCATTCTTAGCCGGTAAGTCTATGCCTGCGGCGTACCCATCCTTCAATCCCTTGGCGTACACGCTGGATAACGCGGTACCGCTGGTAAAGCTTGGGCAGGATGGTAAGTGGGCTCCAGACCACAGTTTCCCGTCGAGGGATCCCCTGACCAACTACTGGGTTCTCGTCTGGCTGCGTTGGGGGATCATCCTCTTTGGATGGTTCCAGGCCACGGTGCTGGCTGCGGCGCTGTCGGGGCGGTTCAAGCAGTAGTCGGCGAAACGGTTTTCTAGGCTCTCCGATGCTGGACTGGCTTCGTAGCCGGCTGCAGTGGCCGCATACATGACAAGACGATGATGCCGACATGACGCTGGGTTCATCTTAGGAAAAGATGCATAAAAACATTGTTTTGTTCTGTTTACGCGCATACGATTGCGTCCTGTAAGAGTCAAGACTACAACTCGGAATTTCGGAAAAGGGGTTCGTATGTACGTTCGCAAGCTTGCCCTCTGCCTCCTGCTGTGTTCCAGCACTGTTGTCTTGTCTCAGACCAAGTCTGCCAGGGAAACCTCGCCTGCGGTTGGAGATGTGTACGGCGGGTTCAGGTATGTCTCGAGTGACGCAGGGTTCAGCGGCACCAGTTCAGGCTCGAATGATGGGTTTAACGCGGGCGCAGAGGTGGCAGCTTACAAGTGGATCTCCTTTGCCGGAGAGTTTGTTCTGGGCACCGGGAAGGTGACAAACGCCAGCAGCAAAACCTACACCGCTGTCTTCGGGCCGCGCCTGTTCCTGCCGATCGCAAAGATGCCTCGGTTCCGTCCATTTGCCGATGTGATGGCCGGAGTTACCCACGTGAGGATCGGCACTTCGCCGGACTCGCGCCCATCCACTTCCTCGGTCACCGCGATGTTTGGCGGGGGTGCAGATTTGCGCGTGCTCCGTCGCCTCTCCTGGCGCGCACAAATGGACTATCTGCGCAGTTCCAATATCACGCTCATCAACGATGAGGTGCAGAACGTACCCAATCCCCCGGTGTGGCACCTCCAGATCTCGACCGGGCCGGTCTTCCACTTTTAGGGAACGAGTTTCAGGGATCGGGGATTGTTGCAGGCATGGCCCGTTCCTCCGGGGCCACGAAGGGCTAAGCTAAGGGCTGGAGCCTACCCTGCCGTCCATGCCGGATCAATCCGCAAGTGTTCTCCGATACCTCGGACTGGATGTTGGTTCGAAGCGCATCGGTGTGGCCGTTTCCGATGAACTGGGGCTGACGGCGCAGCCGGTACTGACGCTGACGCGGAAGCGCAATCCCAAGGACGATCTGCGATCGCTCGCCCGGCTTTGCCGCCGGTTCGGCTGCGCGGGGATCGTGGTGGGCAATCCGCTTCACCTTTCTGGCGAGGCGAGCGCGCAGGCGGCAAAGACTCGGGCCTTTGCCGGAGAACTTGCGGGACTCGCTGGAGTGCCGCTGCACCTTTGGGATGAAAGGCTTACGAGCCGGGAAGCGCACGCGATCCTGTACGCCGCGGGGAAGAGCCGGCAGGAGCATAAGCCGCTGGTGGACCAGGTGGCGGCGGCGCTGATTCTGCAGTCGTTTCTAGATGCCCAGAGGGATGCGCAGCCTCCAGAGAAAAAGCCGGCGGAGGGTCTGGATGGCGAGATAAACGCAGATCCTCAAGCGACTTCGACGGGATAGCGACCATCGTATAATCGTTGTTTCAGGGTTTCACCCGCAAACCGGATCGATTTCGGGGCGGACCTCACAAGTCGCGGCGGAACTCCCAGAAAAGACAGGATGCAGGTTTTATCGGGGTGCGCAATCCATGAGCGCTGCCGGGAATTTCATCCCTTGCAGTCTGGATGCGCAACTTGGAAGCGCAACCTTGGTGAGTGACAGCCGAAACGGAAAACGAATGACGGAACATATCAAGAAGCAGCTCCTGGAAGAGATCGCAAAGCTAGAGCATGAGCTGGCCCACGAGCTACCCGTAGAAATCAAGAAAGCAGCTTCGCTCGGCGATCTCTCGGAAAACGCCGAGTATCACATGGCCAAGCAGCGCCAGGTCTTCGTCAACGCGCGCCTGGGCCAGGTGAAGAAGCGGATGGCCGAGCTCTCGCTGGTGAACCTGGCGAACATCCCTCGAGACAAGATCGCCTTCGGCTCGACGATCACCGTCTTCGACACGACCAAGGATGAAGAGATCATCTACAAGCTGGTGACGAGCGAAGAGTCCGATGTGTCGAAGGGGTTGATCTCTACAACTTCGCCGATTGGGCGCGGACTGATTGGCAAAAAGGTGGGCGACACGGCGGTCGTCGTGACGCCCAATGGCAAGCGCGAGCTCGAGATCCTCAAGCTGATTACGATTCACGATGAAGTAGGGGCATAGCGTGGCTTCGACCTGGACAGGGGCTTTCGGCCGCGCGTGCGGCTGGTTGCTCGACCGCATCGTGCATGGGCTGTCGCTGACCCGCATCTCGCCCAACGTGCTCACTTTTATCGGACTCGTGATCAACATTGTCGCGGCGGTCTTCTTCGGAAGGGCGAATGCGACCAATGCCGGGAAGATGTTCTTTTACGCCGGCCTGGTGATCATCGGCGCGGGCATCTTCGACATGGTGGATGGCCGGGTGGCTCGCCGCACCAACCAGGTGACGGTCTTCGGCGCGTTTTTTGATTCTGTGATCGACCGCTACTCAGACGTGGTGCTGTTCTTTGGGCTGGTGGTGTACTACGCCCGCGCCAATCACTTCTGGTATGTGTGGCTGGCGGCGTTTGTGATGTCCACCTCGCTGATGGTGAGTTACACGCGCGCTCGCGCCGAGGCGCTGATCGGCTCCTGCAAGGTTGGTTTCATGGAGCGGCCGGAGCGGATTGTGCTGATTATCCTGGGCGCTTTATTCAATCACTGGGGCGTGATGGCTCCGGTGCTGTGGGTGCTGGCGATTCTATCCACCATCACGGTGATCAACCGCATCAGCTACACCTACGCGAACACCAAGCATATGGCGCCGCTGACTTAGCCAGTCCAGGATGCGAGTGGTGTTTGCAACTTGCAGGCACCTGGTTGGATCAAATCTGCAGAGGAAATGTCAATCCAATGAGCCAGATTTCAGAACCGAGCAAGTCCGAAACAACCAAGATTGAACGCAGCGATGCCGAGTGGCGTTCGCGGCTAACACCTGAGCAGTACCATGTCCTGCGCCAGAAGGGCACCGAACGGCCGTGGACGGGCGCCCTTACGGAGAATCACGAGACGGGCGAATACGCATGCGCTGGCTGCGGAGCGGTGCTCTTCGGCAGCGACTCCAAGTTCGACTCCGGTTGCGGATGGCCGAGCTTTTACATCCCCAAAGACTCGAAGGCGATCGCTGAGCATGACGACTCAAGCTTCGGCATGAGACGTATCGAAGTCACCTGCGCGCGCTGTGGCGGACACCTGGGGCACGTGTTTCCGGATGGACCGAAGCCGACCGGACTGCGATACTGCATCAACTCCGCTTCGCTCACTTTCGAGCATAAGTAAGTCCAGCGTTTGAATGATTGCGGCTCGCCAGCGCATGGCGAGCCTTGTTGCGTTATTCGCTGCGCAGCGCCTGCATGGGATCGAGCCTCGAGGCTTGCCATGCTGGTGCGGCGCAGGCAATTGCAGCCACCAGAAGCAGCAGCAGGCTGACGGAGAAAAAGATCACCGGGTCGAGAGGCTGGGTTCCGTAGAGCATCGATTCAATGAGCTGGGTGAGGCCGGCGCTGGCCGCCAGGCCCAGGACCAGTCCAAGCAGCGCCGGACGCAGGCCGTCGACGAGGACCAGGCGGAGGACCTGTTTGCGCTGTGCGCCGAGGGCGATGCGAATGCCGATCTCCGCGGTGCGCTGGGTGACGATGTAGGAGAGAACGCCGAAGAGCCCCACCGCGGCAAGAATTACGGAGAGAATCGCGAAGGCCAGCAGCAGGGTTGCGTCGAAGCTGGCATCAAGAGTGTTTCTGCCAATCACCTGGTCCATGGTCAGAATGTCCGACACGGGCAGGTCGCGGTCCATCTCCTCGAAGATTTTCTGCGCCAGGAGAGCGAACTGCGTTACGTCCTGGTTGGAGCGAATGACAAGCGTGGCTCCGTTGATAAATTCCGTCGCATCGACAGAGTCCGAGGCGTAGATGGAGAAGTACATCATCGGGTGAGGCGGCTCACCGGCCGTGAGCCGCGTATCGCCGACGATGCCCACAATCTGATACCGACGTGAGCCCCGTATAACCATGTGCTGGCCGACAGGGTCTTCGCCGGGAAAGTACTCGCGCGCAAATGCGTCGGAAATCATCACTTCGGTCGCATGGCCAGGCCGTTCCGTTTCGTCGAAGGTATGGCCGCGCAGGATCGGTATACCGATCGCCGAAAAGTAGCCCGGATCGGCCCAGCGATGATTCGCCAACTGGCCGCGCCCTGCTGGCAGCGGCGGCCTCCCGGCGATTGTGAATCCGCTGTCGCCGCCGTAACCGTCCCCCGGCAGCACCGGAAAGATCAGTCCCGCAGCGTGCACTCCCGGGGAGTTGCGGATGCGCGCCAGCAAGGTCTGGAAGAACGAAACTGACTTGAGCAGGTTGTACTGCTGCTGGGGAAGGGCGAAGCTCATGGTGAGAACGTTGCGGGTGATGCAGCCGATGTCATCCGAGCGCAATTTCTGATAGGTCTTGAGCAACAATCCTGAGGCAATCAGCAGGACCACGGTCAAGGCGACTTCGAGGGCTAGCAGCGCCTGGCGCAAGCGGCCACGCGCATGGCCTGCGTTGCCCGCGCGCGATGCCTCCTGCAGCACAGCGAAGGGTTGATGACGGGCCAGGCCAGTGGCCGAAATCAGGCCGGCGAAGAGTGCGCAGAGAAGGACAAGGCCGGCAGCGAAGGCAACCACGACCCAATCGATGTGGACGGCCTCCACACGGGTCATGTCCTGGCGCAGGCCTACCAGCCACGCGACGGCTGCCTGGGCCAGCAGCAGGCCCAAGGCCCCGCCGAAGACGGAAAGCAGCAGGCTCTCCATGAGCCGCTCGCGCAGCAGCCGCAAGCGGCTTCCGCCCATGGCAGTGCGAATGGCCATCTCCTTGCGCCGCGCTTCGGACCGCGCCACCAGGAGGTTAGCCACGTTGAGGCAGGCAATCAGAAGCACGCAGCCGGTGGCTGCAAGCAACACATAGAGCGGCGTTTTGACGTCTCCGACGATTGAATCGAGCATGGGCCGGATATTCGCTCCAGAGCTGACGTAGGGATTGTCCGAGTGCTCATCATGCAGGCGTTTGGTGATGAGCGAGAGCTCGGTGACTGCCTGGTGCGGCGTGACTCCGTCGCGGAGCCGGCCGATCGCTCGAAAATCGTGATCGTCCAGCGCCGCCATCAACTTCGGATTCTCTTTGTAATACACGGGGGTCCAGAGCTGAATGGCCTGCTCGGGATAGGCGAACCAGGCGGGCATGACGCCGATGACCGTATATGGCTTTGCATCAAGCAGAATCACGCGGCCCACCTGGGCGGGATCGCCGTCAAAGCGTCGCTTCCACAATCCCCAGCTCAGCAGTACTGTTCCTTGGGCGGAGGGCCGGTCGTCAGCCGGGCCAAAGTTGCGGCCCAGCGCGGGCTGTACTCCCAGAAGAGGCAGGAAATCCCAGGAAAACGTGGCCGCCCGCACGGTCTCCGGCAACTGACCGGCGGTCCCGGAGAGGTTGTAACCGGCATAGCCGCAAATCCCGAGCGCGGTAAAGCTCTTGTTCTCCTTCTTCCATTCGGCATACACGCCGGCCGCGCTTTGATTGAAGGGAAACCGGTCGTCCAGAGTGCGTTCGTAAAGCCGCATCAGCCGGTCAGGATCGCGGAATGGCAGCGGCTTGAGCAGCACGCTGCGCACCACCGTGAAGAGCGCTACGTTGGCGCCGATGCCGAGGGCCATGACCAGGATTGAGATGATCGCGAAACCGGGCGTGCGGCGAAGTGTGCGTGTGCCGTAGCGAAAATCGCGAAGCAACGATTCCAGCCAGTTCCAACTCCAGGTGGCGCGCGCCTCTTCGCGCAACACTCCAGGATTTCCAAACGTCCGTAGCGCGGCTCTACGTGCCGCCCTTGGACTCATGCCATTGACGACGTTTTCGCGGATCTGCTGCTCGAGGTGGAAGCGCAGTTCGCGGTCCAGCTGCGCTGCTGCAGAATTGCGCTGAAAGAGCATCGAAAGTCGCATTCGTAATTGTGTGAACCAGCGCATCGAGCTTCCCCTTCCACTCATTGAGTTTCGAATCTCTTCTATTCCGTCCGCAGTGCCTCCATGGGATCGAGCCGCGAGGCGCGCCATGCCGGAGCGGCGCATGCGAGGGCTGATACGAGCAGCAGGGTGAGGCTTACCGCAGCGAAGATGACTGGGTCGAAGGGCTGCGTTCCGTAGAGCATCGACTGGATCAGACGCGCGACGCCGGCGCCGGCGACAAGGCCAATCCCCAAGCCAAGCAAGGCGGCCCGCAAGCCGTCGAGCAACACCAGCCGCAGGACCTGTTCACGCTGGGCGCCGAGTGCGATGCGAATGCCAATTTCGCCTGTGCGCTGGGTGACCAAGTACGAGAGCACGCCGTAGAGACCTACTGCCGCGAGCACAAGCGATAGCGACGCAAAGCCAACGAGCAGCGTTGCGTTGAAGCTTTGATCGATGGTGGACTTACCCAAGAGCTGATCCATGGTGAGCACATCCGAGACGGGCAAATCGCGGTCCAGAGATTGCACGACGCGTTGAACCGGCAGCGCCAGTTGTGTGACATCGCGGCTGGAGCGAAGCACGATCACGCCGTTGTTCGCCACGCCCGCAAAGACAGGATAGTACTGAATCGGCCCCGGCTTCTCGCCGATCTCATGCCGGATATCGCCGGCTACGCCCACGATGACCGCGGTGAAGTTGTTGGTGCGGAGATGCTTTCCGATGGGGTCTTCATTGGGAAAGAACTGAGCGGCGAAGGATTGGCTGATGATGGTTTCGTTGGCAAGGAGAAGACGCTGGTTGCTGTCGAAGGTGTGTCCGCGAAGAATGGGAATTCCAAGCGCGGCGAAATAACCGGGATCAATCCACCGATTCATAGCGTAGAAGCTCTGTCCTGGCGGCATGGACGGATGCTCCGCGATAGTAAAGCCCCAGTCGCCCCGGTATCCCTGGCCGGGAACGGCGGTGACGAAGCTCGCGGCATCGACTCCGGGCAACGCACGCACGCGTGTCAGGAGCGCTTCAAAAAAACCTGCCCGTGAAGCCGGCGCCGGGTAGTGTGTTGAGGGCAGGCCGAGACGCATGGTGAGGACGTTCTGCGTGAGGCAGCCCATGTCCGAGGAGCGAAGGCGCTCATAGCTTTTCAGCAGCAGGCCGGCAGTGACCAGAAGCAATACGGTGAGGCCGAGTTCGAGCGTCAGCAGTGCGTTGCGCAGTCTGGATCTTGTTTGGCCAAGACTGCTGGTGCGGGTTGACTCCTGCAGGGCTGTCAGAAGCTGTTCGCTGTTGGCCCCGGTCGCTGAGATCAAACCGGCGAAGAGACCGCAGAGCAGTATGACTCCCGCAGTGAATGCCACTACTGCCCAATCGATGTGGAGGGTCTGCGCGCGACTCATCTCTGGGCGCGTGCTTATCAGCCAGCGTACGCCGGCATAGGCCAGCGCCAGTCCTGCCGCACCACTTGCCAGGGTAAGCAGCAGACTCTCCGCCAGGTGTTCACGCAACAGGCGCATGCAACCGCCGCCGAGAGCAGTGCGGATGGCCAACTCTCTGCGGCGTGCAGCTGTTCTCGCTACCAGCAGATTGGCCACGTTCAAACATGCGATCAGCAGCAGGCATCCTGTCGCGCCGAACAACATGTAGAGTGGCTGCCGCATATCCCCGACCATGTGCTCCAGCAAAGAGCGCCCATTGGCATGCTTGGCGACGAAGGCATTGTCCGCGTTTTGATCGTGTATGCGGCCCGAAATTACGGTGAGATCGGCGACACCCTGTGCCAGGCTTACCCCATCTTTGAGACGAGCGACTGCGGTTAACTGATGATTGCCGATAGCGCTCATGATCGCCGGCGGCTTATAGCGATAGATGGGCGTCCACATCTGCTCGGCTGCGTCCGGAAAGACGAACGAAGCAGGCATGATGCCGACGACGGTATGCGGCCAGCCGTCGATGTCCACAACACGATTCAGAATGGAAGGGTCACCGCCGAAGCGTCGCTGCCAAAGGCTCCAACTCAGGATGACGGTTCCACCAGCTCCCCAGCGGTCTTCGCTGGCCGCGAAGCCGCGGCCCAATGCCGGCTGCACTCCCAGCATGGAGAAGAGATTCCACGATACCGCTCCGCCGGGCACACGTTCCGGGAGCTGACCTCCGTCTCCTGAAAGCGCGTATTCCGCTTCGCCGGCGATGGCCATCTCAGAAAAACTCTTATTTTGTTTCTGCCACTCGCTGAACATGCCTCCGGCGACCCGGTTGAAAGGCGAGTTGTCTCCGTCGTTATAGTCGCGCTCATACAGCATCGTTAGCCGGTCCGGGTCGCGGAAGGGCAGCGGCTTCAGCAGCACTCCACGCACGACGGTGAAGAGCGCTACGTTGGCGCCGATCCCGAGGGTCATGACCAGGATCGCCATGGCCGCGAAGCCGGGTGCTCGGCCAAGGGTTCGTGCACCATAGCGCAAATCGCGGAGGAAGGATTCGGGCGTCGTCCAGCTCCAGGTTGCGCGGGCTTGTTCGCGGAGGAGCGTGGGGTTTCCGAAGGCGCGCCGAGCGGCTTTGCGCGCTGCATCCGGGCTCATGCCGGCGTCGATGTTTTCGCGGATTTGCTCATCCAGATGAAACTTCAGTTCGCAGTCGAGATGTGTTGCTGCGGTGCCGCGATGAAGCAACATCGCAATCCGCATTCGCAGTTGTGTGAGCCATCGCATCGCGCGTCCTCCTTCAACAGTCGCTGTACTATTCCGTTCTGAGCGCCTGCACGGGATCGAGCCGCGAGGCATTCCACGCGGGCACCAGGCAAGCCACAATCGCCACGGCAACCAGCAGGCCGCTGACGACAGCGAAGACTGCTACATCCAGCGGCTCGGTGCCGTAAAGCATGGTACTAATCAGCCGCGCCACGCCCGCTGCTCCGGCGAGCCCCAGCACCAGTCCAGCCAGTGCGGGCCGCAGCCCATCCAGCAGCACCAGCCGCAGGACCTGCCTGCGCGGCGAGCCCAGCGCAATGCGTACCCCCAGCTCGTTGGTCCGCTGCGCCACCAGGTAGGCCAGTACGCCGTAAAGCCCGGCTGCCGCGAGCACCAGCGCGATGCCCGCAAACGTCACCACCAGCAGCGAATCAAACTGCGAACTCAGGGTCGATTGCCCAATCGATTCCCGCAGAGTGATCACCTCTGAAACCGGCAGATCCGGGTCCATCGCGTTGATGATCTTCTGCACCGGCGTCGCTTGCGTCTCCACATCGTGTGTAGACCGCAGCATGATTGTTGCCCCACTCATGTTATTGCCAAAGATGGGCATATACATGGTTGGATTGGGCTTCTGGTCAATCCTCCAGCGCGTGTCGCCGACTACGCCGACCACTTCGTAAATCTTGCCGGTGAAACTGATCTTGATGTGCCGCCCAATGGGGTCTTCACCCGGAAAACAAAGTTTCGCAGCCGATTCGCTGATGAGCGTCGCGTGGTCATGATCCAGCCGCTCGTCTGCCGCAAACGTCCGCCCACGCAGAATTGGAATCTGCGCGCCGGCGAAATATCCAGGATCAGCGAAACGCGTGTTCAGATCGATGCTGTGACCCGGCGGCAGCGGGGGATGCTCCACTACGGTCACCAGAAAATCGCCTCCAAAACCCTGCCCCGGAGCCCTGCTGATCAAGCCTGCGCCGGTCACGCCCGGCAGCGCGCGTACCCGGCTGATGAGCTGTTCCATAAACTCCACCATCTGCACCGGCTGTTTGTAATGCACCGCCGGCAGGCTGAACTGCATCGTCAGCACGTTGTCCACCGGCAGGCCCATGTCCGCCGTGCGCAGCCGCTGGTAGCTCTTCAGTAGCAGCCCCGCGCCTACCAGCAGCACCACCGTCAGCCCGACCTGCAGCATCAGAAGTGTGCGCCGCAGCGAGGCGCGTCCCGCCGTATTCCCTCGCGAAGACTCCTGCAGCGAAGCCAGCATTTTCCGTGTATCCATACTCAGTGCGGAGATCAGCCCCGAAAATAGCGCGCAAACCCCAATCGCCGCGAGCGTAAACACCACCACTCCGCCGTCAATGCGAATGCTGTCGATGCGATTCATATCCTGCCGCGTATGCACCAGCCAGCCCAGCGCTCCACCCGCCATCGCGATGCCAGCCAGTCCGCCACCTGCCGATAACAAAAAGCTCTCCAGCAGCCGCTCGCGCAGCAGCTGCATTCGTCCGCCGCCCAGCGCCGTGCGCACCGCCATCTCCCGCCGCCGCGCCGACGTGCGCGCTACCAGCAGGCTTGCCACATTCAGACACGCGATCAGCAGCACGCAACCGGTTGCTGCAAACATCGCGTAGAGCGGAGTCTTGTAGTCCTGGACCGCATCGTCCAGCAGAGAGCGAATCGCGACCTCGGGGTTCACCGCCGGACCCGGATGCTCCGCCTTGATCCGCCCCTGCACCGCGTTCAACTGGCTGATCAGCGCAGCCTGCGTCACACCCGGCGCCAGCCGTCCCACCGCAACAAATTCGTGATCCTCGTAGGTTTGCATCAGCATGGGAGCGACTTCATGACCCAGCGCCGCCCACGCCTGTATTTTTCCGCCTGCGATCGATCCCTCATATTTGAAGGAAGCCGGGAGTACGCCGATCACTGTGTAAGGCTTCGCATTCAGGAAGATCTTCTTGCCGACGATCGAGGCATCGCCCGAAAACCGCCGCTTCCAGAATGAGCTTGTTAGCATCACCGACGCCTCAGCCTCAGGCCGGTCATCGCTCTCTGTGAACGCGCGCCCCAGCACCGGTGTCACTCCCAGCGTCGAAAAGAAATTCCAAGAGCACCAGCCCGCGTCGATCTTTTCCGACAGCTGTCCTCCAGAAGCCGAGACGCTATATCCCTCCCAGGCATCCACGAGCGCCAGCTCAGCCGCGCCCGTCGCCGCACGCTGCCAGTCGAGAAAACTAGCCCCGGCGACCGGTAAATAAGAGGTCGTGTTCTGCTTGCTGTGTTCGTAGACAGCTATCAACTGGCCTGGGTCACGGAACGGCAGCGGATTGAGCAACACCGCCCGCACTACCGCAAAGATGGTCACATTCGCGCCAATGCCCAGCGCCATCACCAGCACCGCGATGATGGTGAACCCGGGTGCACGCGCAAGGGTTCGCAAGCCGATCCGGATATCGCGCCCCAGCCGCTCGACCCAGTTCCAGCTCCAGGTCGCCCGTGCTTGTTCGCGCACCAGGCTGGGATTGCCGAAACTATGCAGCGCGGCCCTTCGTGCCTCACGTTGCGTCATGCCGGCGGCGCGGTTTTCTCTGATTTGCTGATCGAGATGAAAACGGAGTTCGCTCTCAAGATGCGCCGCCGCTACGCCGCGGCGAAAGAGCATGTTTACCCACATTCGCAATTGCGTAGACCAGCGCATCGAGCTTCCTCCTTGAAATCTGTGCGAACTATTCCGTTCTGAGCGCCTGCATGGGATCGAGGCGCGAGGCTCGCCATGCGGGAATGACACAAGCGGCAATGGCCGTCGTGAGCAGGCATGCGATCATCGTCGCGATGACGAGCGGATCATAGGGACTGGCGCCATAGAGCATGGACCGGATCAGCGATCCGGCCACCACTGCTCCGGCAAGACCAGCCGCGGAGCCAAAGAGAACTGGCTTCAACCCGTCGGTAAGCACGACGCGCACCACCTCTGACCGCTGAGCTCCAAGAGCGATGCGGATTCCCATCTCCGGCATCCGCTGCGTTACCAGGTAAGAGAGCACCCCATAAAGTCCAACACCGGCCAGCAGAAGCGACACTGCGGCGAAGGCCAGCAGGAGGTTGGCGGCGAAGCCCTGGCTGGCGGTCGTTTTGCCCAGGATCTGGTCCATGGAGAGCGCGTTGTATACAGGGAGCTCCGGTTCGAGGGCTGAGATTTGCTGCTGGACGGGCATGGACATCGCCTGCGGATCGATCGAGGTGTAAACCACGATCGTTGCCTCGCTGGTGCGGTTGGGGATGCCGGAGAGGATGGGAAAGTACATGGTCGCCTGCACCGGTTTGGTCACGTCGAAGACCGTGTCGCCGACTTCACCGATGATCTCGTAGTTTTCCGCTTTGTCATCCCAGGCATCGCGGATGTGCTTGCCGATGGGGTCGTCGCCCGCAAGGTACTGATTCGCGAATTGCTTGCTCACGATGACGTAATGGTCGTTGTGGAGGCGCTCATGTTCGGTAAAGACACGGCCGCGCAACAAAGGGATCTGCATGACGCTGAAGTACTGCGGGTCCGCGGTCAATGTCATGGCATCGTACTGAAGGCTGTAGCTGGGCGCCGGCTTTTCCACGATCGTGAAGACTCGATCGCCGTTTGGGCCTGTTCCAGGAGCCGCGGAGACGAGCGCCGCGCCGCGCACGCCGGGCAGCCGCCGAACGCGTTCGAGCAGCGACTGGTGGAAGAGCACTACCTTGTCCCGTGTGTCGTATTGGATTTCCGGCAGCCCGAATTTCATGGTCAGCACATGATCGATGCGGCAGCCCAGGTCCGCGGTGCGGAGGCGCAGGAAGCTGTGGAAGAGCAGGCCAGCGGCGGCGAGAAGCGTTACCGTCAGCGCGATCTCCGCGGTCAGCATCCCCTTGCGCAGCCGGGCTCGCGAGACGCTTCCGCCAATTGAGCGCGAGGACTCTCGCAACGCGGAGAGGGATCCTTTGCCGGTGGAAGAAATGGCGGGAACCAGGCCTGCCAGGAGCGCAGTCGCCACCACCAGCGCAAGAGCGAAGGCGAAGACCCATCCATCAACATGTACGGCGTCCGCGCGCGGCAGATTGCGCCAATGGGAAGCGAGCCAGCGTGTCGAAGCAAGCGAGAGCAGGAGGCCCAGCCCTCCGCCCCCGAGGCAGATCAACAGACTCTCGGCCATCTGCTCGCGAATGAGTGTGAGGCGGCCGCCGCCCAGCGCCCCGCGGATCGCGACCTCTTTGCGGCGGACCGCCGAACGCGCAACCAGCAGGTTCGATACATTCAGACAGGCGATCAGCAGCATGCAGCCGACGGCGCAGAGGAGCACCAGCAGCGGCGTTTTCACGTTCTTAACGACATCGTCGATCATCGGCCGGGACCATACATCCTCGGCGACAGGTTTCGAAGCATTGGCGAGGTGGATTTGATATTGGAGGGCGCTCACTTCACGTGTTGCCGCTCGTACACTCACGCCTGGCTTTAGCCGCGCCACCACCATGCTCTGGTGTCCATCGTGTATCCCGTATTGCTCCGGCGCGAAGGTCTGAGCGTAAGGCATCCAGAACTGGGTCCGCGCATCGGGATAGGTAAACCAACTTGGCAATACCCCAATGACGGTGGTGGGGACGGTGTCCAGATGAATTCGCTTTCCTAGGATGGAGGGATCTCCGGCGAAGCGACGCTGGAAGAGACTCCAGGTGAGCAGGACCACGGGCTCGCCTTTCGGCTGATCTTCGGCTTCCGTGAAGACACGGCCATAAACCGGCGTCACGCCGAGCAGTGGAAAGAGATTGGCCGAGCCGCCCGCGCTCTGGACAACCTCAGGCAGTTCGGAATGCACGCCGGAAAGGATACCTCCGTAGCCGCGCATGGCGGCCATGTCTTCAAAGCCATGCGTCTGGCTACGCCAGTCGCGATAGTCACCGGGCGCAACAGCGTTGAAGCCGTCGCCGCTCGTCTCCTGGCGGAAGTGCTCGTAGAGCATCACCAAGTTGCCGGGGTCACGGAAGGGCAGCGGCCGCAGCAGTACCGCGCGCACCATGGTAAAGAGCGAAGTCGTCGCGCCAATGCCCAGGGCCATCACCAGCACCGAAACGACCGCAAAGCCCGGCGAGCGAAGCAGCGTGCGAACTCCGTAGCGAAGGTCGCGGCCGAGTTTTTCGAAGTTGTGCCAACCCCATGTTGCGCGGGTCTGCTCACAGAGAAGAGTGGGATTGCCGAAGTCGCGCAACGCCGCTTTGCGTGCCGCATCGGGGCTCATGCCGGCGGAGAGGTTTTCGCGGATCTGCTGCTCGAGGTGAAAGCGTAGTTCTCCACGCAATTGCGCGTCCTTTTCTGCGCGGCTGAACAACATGCGGAGCTGGATGGATAGTCTCGTCAAAAGGCGCATGGTCTTCTCCTCGAAAACTATTCCGCTCGTAGCGCCTGCGTCGGATCCATGCGTGACGCGCGCCAGGCCGGGATAAAGCACGCTGCGGTTGCGACACAAAGCAATGTGATCGTGACCAAAGCAAAGACGATTGGGTCGAACGGGTGCGTGCCGAAGAGCATCGACCGAATGAGCCGTGTAGTTACCGCGCTTGCGGCAAGTCCGAGTACGAGCCCGAGCAATGCGGGACGCATGCCGTCGGCCAGCATAAGGCGAGCGATCTGGTTGCGCTGCGCGCCCAGCGCCAGCCGGATGCCGATTTCCGCTGTCCGCTGGCTGACCAGGAAGGAAAGCACGCCGAAGAGACCGACTGCAGCGAGAATCAGCGAGAGCAGCGCGAAGGCCAACAGGAGCACAGCGTCGAAGCTGGACTCGAGCGTAGCGTTGCCGATCACCTGTTCCATGGTGAGCACATGGGCGACGGGAACATCGTTGTCGATCGCCGCGAGCACTCTCTGAATCGGCAGAGCCAGGCTGGCTGGTTCCACATGGGTCCGCACGGCAAGAGTCATAGAGCGCTCGGAGCCGAGATAGAGCGGGAAATACGCCGCTGGTCGCGCGGGGCTTGCTGGACTGGCTTTTGTATCCGCTACCACGCCGACGATCTCGTAGCTCTGCTCGTCTTCGGTGACGGCGCTGACGATGTGTTTGCCGAGCGGATCTTCCCCGCGAAAGTCTTCGCGAACCAGCGACTCATTGACGACGACCGTTCGAGCTCGATTGAGGCGGTCGTCGGAGGTGAGCACGCGGCCAGAGACGAGTGGAATCTGCATAGCCGCGAAGTACCCAGGATCCACGAAGATTGTTTCGGCGCCGATTACCTGTCCCTGGGGCAGCGCTGGGTGTTCATGGATGGTGAAGGTGTCGTTGCGGTCGAAGCCTTTGCCAGGCAGGGTGGTCGTCAGCCCCGCGGCTGTGACGCCTTGTAAGCTGGATACGCGCTGCGCCAGTTCTTCGGCGAAGGCGATTCGTTTCACGCCTGCGGGATAGCTGCCCTTGGGCAGAGCGAGATCCATGGTGAGCACGTTGTGCGTCGCGCAGCCGAGATCGACCGCTCGCAGATGCTGGTATGTCTTGAGCAGCAGGCCCGAGCCGATGAGCAGGACGACGGTGAGACCGACCTCAAGCGCCAGCAGGATGCGCCGTACGCGTACGCGGCCAACGCTGCCGGCCTGGGACCGCGCGGATTCCTGCAGCGCGCGCAGGATCTGGCGATCGCGGGTTGCGATCGCGGGAATGAGCCCGGAGAGGAGGCCGGTGACCACGATGGCAGCGAGGGCAAAGAGGAGAGCCGCGATGTCGATGTGGATGCTCTCGGCACGCGGGATATCACTGCGCACGGTGACCAGCCAGCGCAGCCCTGCAGCGGCAAGTCCGATTCCTGCGACGCCGCCTGCGGCGGAGAGCAGCAGGCTTTCGAGGATCTGGGTTCGCACCAGGCGCAATCGGCTGCCGCCAAGCGCGGTCCGCACGGCAATCTCACGGCGGCGTGCACTCGCGCGGGCGACTAACAGGTTGGCAATGTTAAGGCAGGCGATCAGGAGCAGGCAAGTGGTCGCGGCGAGAAGCGCGTAGAGTCCGGGCCGCACCTCGTGCACTTCGCCATCGAGGATGGGCCGCAGGTTGACCGCGTCCGCCACCGGACCGTCGGGGTGCTGATGGCGGATCTGGAGCTGGATGGCATTGAGCTCGGCGCTGGCCTGGGCGCTTGCGATGCCCGGCTTGAGCCGTCCGACGACGTCGAAGTCATGTGCGCCGAACATCTGCATGAGCGCAGAAGATTTTTCATGGTAGAGCGGCGTCCAGAGCTGCACCTTTGCGTCGGGATATTGGAACGACGCGGGAAGGACACCGATAACGGTGAAGGGGCGCGCGTCCAGAAGGATCGTCTTGCCCAGGATGGCGCGATCGCCGGCGTATCGGCGCTTCCAGAGGCCAGAAGTGATAACTACAGTTGCGTTTGCGCCGGGCCGATCGTCTTCAGCGGAGAAGAGGCGGCCGATCACCGGTTGCACCCCGAGCACAGGAAAGAGGTTCCATGAGCCAATCTCAGCATTGACCCACTCGGGCAATTCGCTCCCTGCGCCTGACAGGTCATAGCCGGTCGAACGCTTGATCGCCAGGTCCTGGAAGCTCTTCGACTGCGCTTTCCAGGTAGCGAAGGAGCCACCCGTGACTAAATTGTCCTGAAAGCGGCCGCGCGCGTCGGCTTCGTAAACGCGAACCAGCCGGTCTGGGTCGGGGAAGGGCAAGGACTTGAGGAGAACCGCATGTACTACGGAAAACAGCGCGACATTGGCGCCGATGCCGAGAGCCAGCACCAGAATCACGGTAGCCGTGAATGCGGGGGCGCGGTGCAGGGCACGGGCGCTCTGCCGGAGGTCGAGCAAGAGCAGGTCGAGCCAGGTCCAACTCCAGGTAGCGCGGGTTTGTTCGCGGAGCGCTTCCGGATTGCCGAAGATGCGCATGGCTTCCCGTCGCGCCGCCTGAGGATTCATGCCGGCAGCGATGTTTTCTTCAATCTGCTGCTCCAGATGAAAGTGCAGTTCGTCCTGCAGGCGCTCGCCGGCTCTCTTCCGGTCGAAGAACATCCGCAACCGCATCAGCAATTTATCCTTCCAGCGCATCTCTTTCCAGTCCAATGTCCCCATGGCTTTCATCCTTTTTGACTTGCGGCTCTAAATGTTTTCAGGCCTCAGCGACTACCAGGTCGATGGCTTGGGAGAGGCGGTTCCAGTTGGCGGTTTCCTTTTCCAGCTGCGCCCGGCCCGCGTCGCTCAGCGAATAGAACTTGGCCTGGCGTCCGGTTTCGCTCTCCGCCCAATGGGCCGTGATCCAGCCCTGCTGTTCGAGACGATGCAGGGCAGGATAGAGCGAGCCTTGCTGGACCTGGAGAACTTCGTTGGAAATTTGTTGAATGCGTTTGGCAATCGCCCAGCCGTGTTTTGGCTCGAGCGAGATCGTCTTCAGAATCAGGAGGTCGAGTGTGCCCTGGACCAGATCGCTTGGTTTACCCATACCTTGACTATCTACAACAATGTTGTGTAGATAGTCAAGGTATCAGTTTGATTTTCTGGACCGGCCAGATTTCGGAGGTTCGCGGAGGAGACGGTATTCTGGCTCCATGCATGGCTTACTTTGCAGAGCAGTAACGATTTGCGTCCTCGGTTCGGGGGGCGTCCTGAGCGCGCAACAGGATTCAGTGCTCAACACGCGGTTGCAGGCGATTGCCGCCGCACATCATGGCAAGGTGGCCTTATTTGCACGCAATCTGAAAACGGGGCAGACGGCTTCTCTCTCGCCCGACCAGCTTGTGCAAACGGCGTCGGTGATCAAATTGGGGATTCTGCTCGATGCCGCGGAGCAGATCCGCGCCGGTAAGGCCTCTTTGGATGAGAAAGTGGTGCTAACGAAGGCTAACCAGGTTGGAGGATCTGGCGTGCTCGGCGTGCTGGATGCTCCCCTGGACCTGACGCTGCGCGACACACTTACCCTCATGGTGGTGGTGAGCGACAACACGGCCACCAACTTGAATATCGACCGACTCGGGCTGGCGCATATCAACGCGACCATTCTGGCGGCCGGGCTGAAAGATACCTACCTTTACAAGAAGGTTATGGTCCCGGCGAGTGGCCCGATGCCGGCCGATCAGCCCAAGTTTGGCCTGGGAAAGACGACAGCCCGCGAGATGGAGTCCCTGATGGAGCGGATTGCCAGCTGTAACCTATCGCTGGATGGGTCACGAGAGCTTCCAGGCGATGGAAAGATTTGCGGGGCGATGCTGCACATGCTGAGGAACCAGCAGGATCGAAACAGCCTGCCGCGGTATCTGGAGACGCTGGATACAAGTGAGCACGGCTCATCAGTCGGCAACAAGACCGGCGCGCTGAATGCCGTGCGGAATGATGTGGCGTTGATTGCTACCAAGACCGGCCCGGTGGTGATTGCCGCGTTTACCCAGGAAAACAAGGATCAGCGCTGGACCGGGGACAACGAGGCGGAAGAGACGCTGGGGAAACTGGGAAAGGCGATTGTAGATCGCTGGTCACCCGCCGGTCTCGATCCAAGTGCGATTGACTGGGAAGGGACTGGCAAGCCAACAAAATGACGAAGAAAAGGCCGGGATGTCCGGCCTTTTCACAAAGCTGATTCAAATTGGAAGCCAGGCTGGCTGACTTATGCCTTGGCGACTTTACCGCTCTTGATGCAGTTGGTGCAAACGCGAATCCGCTTGGCGGCTCCGTTGACCAGGGCGTGGACGGCCTGCAGGTTCGGGTTCCAGCGGCGCCGGGTTACGTTGTGGGCGTGGGAGATGTTGTTACCAAACTGCGGGCCTTTGCCGCAAACGTCGCATACCTGTGCCATTGCTAAGCTCCAAAATCCTTCAAGGGTTGTCCCTGGAATCAAATCCGTGCCGGGATGGGCGGCCAGCGTCGACCTTGTTTCCTTGGCGCCGGAGCGTTTTTGACGCTCTGGAGTTCTCCACAACGCAGAAAGACGCGGTTCGCTAGACTATTGCCCAACCTCTACTATACCCGGATTTCCGTTTCCGGCAAAGAGGGAGAGTGCAGCTACGATTGAATTTCCACGCTGGATAAGCGCTGGATCATTGCTAAACGTGAGCAAGGCAGGTCAAAGTTAAGTAATGCCCGCTTGGAGGCTGCCATGGATCTTCTGCTTCAAGATTTTCGCTATGCGATGCGCCGGCTCAGCAAGACGCCGGGATTTACGCTGACGGCGATCCTCACGCTGGCCTTCGGCATCGGCGCAACGACGGCTATTTTTTCCATCGTCGAGGGCGTGCTGCTGCGTCCGTTGCCGTTTCTGGATTCGGGCAGGTTGGCCACGCTTGGAGACGTGCTGGCGGGGGTGAAATATGGCGCGGATACTCCTGGAGTGACGGCGCCCGGGGTTCGCATCTACATGCAGGACACGCGCGCATTCTCAAGTCTGGGTGGTTATCAAGCCTCTGCCTACGAACTGTCGGGCTTGGGCTATCCGGAACAGATCAACGCGGCAAGGCTTACCGCGAGCATGTTTTCCGTACTTGGCGTGCAACCACTGATCGGCCGGTTCTTTACTCAACAGGAAGACGAAAGCAGCCAACTGCTGGCGGTGCTAAGCTACCAGACTTGGCGCAGCCGTTTCCACAGCGACGTTCATGTGCTCGGGCAGAAGGTGCTGCTGGACCGCAAAGCTTACGAGATCATCGGCGTCATGCCGCGAGAGTTTGAGTTCCCCCTCGTCCCCGGTCAGTTGAATCGAAGCGAGCTTTGGGTGCCCATGAGCTTTACGCAGACGGAATTGGTTCAGGGAGCCGGAAACTGGGGCTACTACATGGTCGGACGCCTGAAGCCCGGCATGACCGCCGCGATGGCCGAGGAGGATGCTGTCAGCGCCGCTCAGGAGATCATGCGCAGGTTTCCGCCAGCGCTGCGGAGCCGTCATATCCGTCCATCTGTGGGGGCATTGGATGAGGCGACGGTAGCGGAGGCGCGGCCGCTGGTGCGCATGCTTTTCCTGGCGGTGATGGTGGTGCTGTTCATTGCCTGCGCCAACCTCGCCGGCCTCTTGCTGGTGCGGGTGATTCGGCGCCAACGGGAGATCGCTGTGCGCTTTGCTCTGGGTGCGGGAAGGGCTGCGGTGCTTCGCCAATCGCTGGCTGAGTCCCTGGTGCTTAGCGTCTTCGGCGGTGTGTTGGGATTGATGCTGGCCTGGGTTGCTCTTAAAGTCGGCGTGAGTTTTCTTCCCGAGACGTTGCCGCGCGTCCAGTCGATCAGTCTGGATTGGCAAGTCGTAATCTTCGCGCTTGGACTGGCTGTGGCGACCGGGATTCTCTGCGGGCTGATCCCGTCGATTGCCGCGGCACGCACGAGGGTGAACGAGGCTCTCAAGGAGGGCGGACGCACTGGCACAGCCGGCGGTGGCCACGTTCGAGTGCGCTCGATTCTGGTGGTTGCCGAGCTTGCAGTTGCGCTTGTCCTGCTGGTCGCCTCTGGCCTGCTGTTGCGCAGCTTTGAGCAGATGCGCTCCATCAACCTTGGCTTTCACGCCGATCACACGCTTACAGCTTCTTACAGCCTTCCGCGGCAGCAATACTCAACGCAGGCCGCTGTCGATGCTTTCAACCTGGCAGTTCGATCCAAACTGGAGCAGTTGCCGGGAGTGCAGGATGTTGGGACAACCAACATGCTGCCGGCAGCCGGTGTGGAATTCAACGGCACCTTCACGCCCGAAGGGTACGTGCCGCCCAAGGGAGCGGGTTTGAACCTGGCATGGATTCCGCAGGTGACGGGAAATTACTTTGACGCGCAAGGCATTCCGATTCTGCGCGGCCGCGCTTTTACCCCGGCCGACGATGCCAATGCTCCCCTCGTTACCGTCGTCAATCGCGCGCTGGCAGAACACTACTGGCCGGGCCAAGACCCGCTCGGCAAACGGCTGCATCGCGGTCCCGCGGAAGCCATTCTCCCTTGGCTGACGGTGGTAGGCGAGATTGGTGAAGTGAAAGATCTGGCGGCGGATTCGCCTACCAAAGAGCAGTTCTACCTTCCGGCTGCCCAGGCCAAGGCCGATGCCGGATCCTTTGCGTCGCCTACGATGCTTACCGGCAACACAGGCTCGCTCGTGGTGCGCGGCCAGATGCCTCCGGAGCAGATGGCAGACTCGCTGCTGGCAATCGTCCACTCTGTCGACCCGCAGCTGCCGCTTACCCAGGTGGAGTCGATGGATCGCGTTGTTGGGGAAGGGCAGGCGTCGCGCCGTTTCAACGCCGCGCTGGTTTCTGTGTTTGCATGTGCGGCTGTCCTGCTGGCGGTGCTGGGGATCTACAGCGTGATTGCCTTCTCGGCTGCCTTGCGCACCCATGAGATGGCGATTCGCCTGGCGCTTGGGTCGCAGCGCTCGACTGTCATGCGGCTAATTATGGTTTCCGGGGCGAAACTGGGTTTGGCGGGTTGCGTAATCGGAGCCGTTGCTGCTGTTCTAGCTGCTCGCCTGCTTCGCTCCATGCTCTTCCAGGTCGATCCAATCGATCCCGTGGTCCTCACGATCGCGACGATCTCGATTTTCATGTTCGCGCTGGCGGCCTCGGTGCATCCCGCGCTCCGAGCAGCCTCGGTCGAGCCCATGGCCGCGCTTCGATCCGAATAGCCTGTCTCGAAATATCGGCAAGCTGAGAATCCGAGAATCTCCTTAAAATAAATTTGACGCCATACACTGTATGAAATACAGTATGTTTCATACAGTGTATGGGGTACAGCATGACGCTTGCTGAGAACGTCTTCGAAAACCTTCGCCTGGAACTCCGCCGCGGCTGCCTGACTCTGGCCGTCCTGGCGCAGCTTCGCCAGGAGCATTACGGGTACACGCTGCGTAAAGCGCTGGCGCTGCGTGGCCTCGAGATCGACGAAAGCACACTCTATCCGCTGCTGCGCCGCTTGGAGACCCAGGGTTTACTGGCCAGCGAGTGGCGCGAGGAAGAGAAACGCAACAAGCGGTTTTATAGCCTGTCCCCCGAGGGGGAGGAGATATTCGGCAAGCTGCTCGAAGAGTGGCGCGCCATCAACGCAGCCGTAAACAGCATCCTTGACGACAACCAAATCTTGTAGAGGAATACGCCATGGACCTTCTCGAACGTTATCTGCAAGCCGTGAAAAAGTACCTGCCGTGGCACCGGCAGGATGACATCCTGGCCGAACTGCGGGCCAACCTCGAATCTCAACTCGAGGACCAGGAGGCTGAAATTGGCCGTCCCCTGAACAACGCGGAAATGGAAAGATGGCTGAAGCAGCTCGGCTCGCCCATGCAGGTGGCAGGTCGCTACCAGCCACAGCAGTATTTGATAGGGCCGACCGTTTTCCCGACGTACTGGTATGTCATGCGGTTGGCTATTTTCTGGATGCTGGCTGTATACGCGATCGTGATCGCGGTGCAGATTTTCTCGGCTCCAGATCCGACCTTTAGTGCGGTTGTTCGGGCCGCGTTGCGCGTGCCGGGAGTGATGATTGCGACCGCTGCCTGGGTCACGCTCATCTTTGCCGTGCTCGAATATACGATGACGCATTATCCGGGGAAATGGCCGGCGACGGCTAACGTTCTCGCCGAATGGTCGCCCGGCAGTCTGCCTCCTCTAGAGCGGGGTGCGATTGGCCGAAAGAAGCCACGTAGCTTCGCAACTGCAGTGGCTGAGGTGGTCTTCGGAATCATTTTTCTGATCTGGCTGCTGATGGTGCCTGGTCACCCGGTGCTGATGTTTGGCCCAGGGGAACAGTACATGCATCTTTCCCCTTTTCAGTTGCAGCCGGTATGGTGGCAGTTCTATTGGTGGGCGGTGGCGCTCAATATCTGCCAATTGGGCTGGCATCTCTTGGACCTCGTGCACGGTAACTGGCAGGGGGAAAGAGTCGCGCAGCGGATTGCAGCGAAGCTATTGGGGCTGATCCCGTTGGTGGTCTTGATCGAAGCTCCCGACCAGCTCCTGGTCACGCTGAAGAATCCCGCGGCCGACCTGGCACGTTACGGTTCAACGGAGAACTCGATCAACGACGGCATTCATCGGGCACTGCTGGTGGTCTGCGCGATCGTAGTTCTGCAAGCAGTTTGGGAAATAGGACAGGCAAGCCTGGCGTCTTACCGCAAGCGCCAGGCCGCGAGGCCGTAGCGCTCAGAGCCGTTTGCGCTGCGATTGTGGCTCGATGTTCGGCAGTAAACCGGTGAGCAGGCCGATGGCCGGCAGGTAGGCGCAGAGATGGTAGACGTAGACGATGCTGGTCAAATCGGCGATCTTGCCCAGCACCGCTGCTCCGATGCCGCCCATGCCGAAAGCAAATCCGAAGAACAGGCCGGAGATCATGCCGACGCGGCCCGGCACCAGCTCCTGAGCATAGACCAGGATGGCCGAGAAGGCCGAGGCGATGATGATGCCAATGATCACGCTGAGGATGCCGGTCCAGAAGAGGTTGGCGTACGGCAGGATCAGCGTGAATGGCAATACGCCGAGAATGCTGCACCAGATGACGTACTTTCTGCCGAACTTGTCCCCGACCGGACCGCCGATGAGCGTACCAGCGGCAATGGCTCCGAACAACACGAAGAGATGCAGCTGGGAGCTGGCAACCGAAACGTGGAAGCGGCTGATCAGGTAAAACGTGTAGTAGCTGGTCAAGCTTGAGATGTAAAAATACTTCGAAAACACCAGCATCATGAGAATGAACAGCGCTCCGAGCACCTTCTTCCGCGGCAACGACTCATGATGTTCGCGATGGGCAGCTGGCCTGCGCTGCAGGTGTTCAAGCCGCTCTTTGTACCACCGCCCAACCCAGGTGAGGACGGCAATTCCCGTGACGGCGGCCAAAGTGAACCAGAGAACGCCGATCTGGCCCATCGGCAGGATCACGAAGGCTGCGAGTAAGGGACCGATCGCCGATCCGGTGTTGCCTCCGACCTGAAAGAAGGACTGCGCAAAGCCATGTTTGCCGCCTGAGGCCATGCGGGCCACGCGGGAGGATTCGGGATGAAAGATCGCGGAACCGATGCCGAAGAGCGATGCGGCGATGAGCAGCAGCCCGAAAGTTGGCGCAAAGGCCAGCAGGACCATCCCGACCAGAGTTGTCGCCATGCCGATTGGCAGCGAGTAAGGCAAGGGCTTGCGGTCGGTGAAGTGGCCGATGAAGGGTTGCAGTAGCGAAGCAGTGATCTGGAAGGTCAGGGTGATGAGCCCGATCTGGCTGAAATTCAAGTGAAACGAAGCCTTAAGTATCGGGTAGAT
>Ga0302316_10000810_pt1 | contig 26382 bp, 29 predicted proteins | sample III_Palsa_N3_2_FD_200456 | JGI IMG/M metagenome (GOLD analysis project Ga0302316, IMG submission 200456) | Peat permafrost microbial communities from Stordalen Mire near Abisko, Sweden - III_Palsa_N3_2 | ecosystem: Environmental > Terrestrial > Soil > Palsa > Peat permafrost | place: Sweden...
CGGCCAGATAGGTCTGCTCCTGCGAATCACTGGTGGCATGGGCGGCGCGCAGCGTGGAAAAGTCAGCTAGGTTGACCAGCGTCTGGCTCAGCTCGGTTTCGACGCTGCGATCACGTGTATGGCCAACACCGCTGGTGGTAATCGTGTTGCCATTGGCATCAACCGAGGTTCCGCTGCCACCATGAATCTGCTCCACACCAAGGGAGGCATTCAGTTGTGGCAGCAAAGCCGAACGTGCTTGGGGCACGCCTTCGGCGACGGCCAGCCGCGTCGCATCGGCGGTGGCCAGCACCGGGTCGTTGGCGATCGCCTGATGGAAAGCATCCATCAGGTCCTCGCCGTGACCCGGCAATGGGGCAACGGCCAGCACAAGCAGCAAGGGCAGCAACTTCAGGCGCATGGATCAGACTCGCAGGCTGTGAATAAGCAGTTGGTGGACAAGGGAATGGACGTCAGCAGCTTCAGCTCGAATGGGCGTTGCCATGCGCTGTTGCCACGTTGTGGAAGCGCGGATCTTCAGCAAGATCGACGACCTGACCATCAATGATGTGCACGTTGCGCTGCGCGCGAGCCGCCAGCTCGGGATCATGCGTGACCATCACGATCGTCGCGCCTTCGCGATGGATGTCCTCGAGGAGCTCGAGCACGCTGCGTGCCATCTGCGTGTCCAGGTTGCCGGTCGGCTCATCCGCCAGCAGCAGACGCGGCGAGCCAGCCAGTGCACGGGCGATCGCCACACGCTGCTGCTGACCGCCGGAGAGTTCTGCCGGGTAGTGCTTGGCGCGGGAGGCCAGACCGACGCGCTCGAGTGAGTCCATGATCCGCTGCTTGCGCTCGGCCGCCTTCATGCCGCGATAGCGCAGCGGTACTTCGACGTTGTCGAACACGTTCAGATCGGGAATCAGGTTGAACGCCTGGAAGATGAATCCGATCTTCTCGTTGCGGATCTTCGAGCGGGCGTTGTCATTGAGGTTGCTCACCTCGATGCCGTCGAGGTGATACTCGCCACCGCTGAACGTTTCCAGCAGGCCGGCGATGGTCAGGAACGTCGTCTTGCCGGAACCGGACGGACCGGTAACGGCAACGAACTCGCCTTCTTTCACGTCGATGTTGAAATCGCGCAACGCATAGGTCTCCACCACTTCGGTGCGGTAGACCTTGGACAGGTGGGTCATCTTCAGCATGGTTGTTCCTCGGTGGTGGTGATGTTTGGTGCGATGTGGGATCAGTTGCTGATCGCAACGCGATCCGCGTTCTTGAAGTTGTCGGTACCGGAAATCACGATGCGGTCGCCCTGCTTCAGGCCATCCAGGATTTCCACCTTGTCGATGCTGCTGGCACCGACCCGGATCGGGGTTTTCGTCGCGATGCCATCGCGCACCACGTAGGCGTAGCTGCCGCCGGATTCATCGACGAATGAACCCCGCTGTACGGTGAGCACGTTCTCGCGGTGATCGAGCAGCACGCGTACCGACAGGCGCTGGTTCTGCCGCAGTTCCTTCGGCGTGGTGCCGGCGAAGCGCAGCCGCGCCGCCACTTCGCCGTTGACGACTTCGGGCGAAATCGCGCTGACCAGGCCTTTCCAGACATTGCCGTTTCCACTGATCTCGCCGGACATGCCGATACCCAGATCGCGCGCGAAGCTTTCCGGCACCTGCATCTCTACCTGCAGTGCGGAGAGGTCGATCACGCTCAGAAGCTGCGCATCCTTCGCCACCGTGGCGCGCTCGGCGATGAACAGTTGACCGACCTGGCCATCGACCGGCGACTTCACATTGAGGTTATCAACCTGGCGCTGCAGGTCCTGCACCACCAGCAGCTGATTGTCGTGAGCGAGCTTCTTGGACTGGATGTTGAACTTCAGGCTATCGTTGTTCATGCCCAGATCGGACTGCGCATGCGCCAGCGTGATACGCGCCTTCTCAAGCGCGTCCTTGGACTGATCGACCTCCACCCCGGTGGCGGCACCGGCGGCAAACGCCTTCTGCTCGCGCGCCAGGTTTGTTTCGGCGCTCTTTGCGTCAATCTTCGCGTTGTCGAAGGCCTTTTGCAGATCGCTGCGCTTGGTGCGCGCATCCACTTGCGATTGCATGTAGTCGACCTGCATCGCATCGGCCTTGGACTGCTCCTGTGCCAGCTTGTTGGTCAGCTCGGGGCTGTCGATGAGAGCGAGTGATTGGCCCTTCTTGACCGTGTCGCCCGCATGCACCTGCAGCGTCACCGCGCCGCCGTACGTGGCATACAACGTGGGACTGACTGCAGCGACCACCTTGCCCTCGGCCGCGATGTCGCGAACGAATGGACCGCGTTCGACATCGGCGAATGAAAGTCGCGTGCTGCTGACTGAAGAGGATGCTGAAAACAGCCGTCCAATACCTGGTGCCAGCCATATCAGAAGGATCACCACGAGCACGCCGACGCCCCCAAAAATAAGCCGACGCTTGCGGTTGGGTTTGACCTCGACCATGCGGTCCTGTGCGGAAGTATCGCGAATCATCATCCTGTTCCTGACCACGGTCACAGCGCGGTCGCACATGGGTCATTGCAATCCATGTGCCAGTCCGAAACTTTCAAACGATTCGATTTATTTCAACGACTTGCCAACGGCCTTATGACGTACCGCACTGTCCGCGGACAATTCACGGACAGCCGGACGAACGTCCGCGAAACGAACTCAAGCGTCAGCTATGTGCCGCAGCGGCACCGCTTCAGCGGCAGCGACCTGCCCGATCAGATGCTCGCTCAGTGCCGAAATCTGCGTGGCCGCTTCAGCGCTCAACACGTCGAGCCCGGCGAGTTGCCGCCAGTGGAAACGCAGCACATGCGCACTGGCCGACTTCGTATGTCGAAGCACTGACGCATGCTGTATTGCCGGGTCGGTCGATGTCATCGTTGCGGTCGTGTTCGACAGCGCGTCCCACGCGAGGTAATCGGTATCCGGCAACAGATACAGTCGCGCGCATCGTTGACCAAGACGATCGACGCAGTCGATCCACTCGCGCGGCCCCTCACTGGTGATGACGCTGGCCGCTGCCAGGTAACGTGTTCGTAGTAGTGGTGCGAGCCGCATGGTTTCGACGAGCAGACCGCGTGTGGGTGCCTCGATGAGCGCCAGCGACATGGGCAAATACAACACGCTACCTAGAGACGGCAAATGGCGCAGCAGCATCGCGGGTGCAATGGGCCAGCAAGGTCGGCTTGTTGCGGGCGTACCCGCTTGCTGTCGATGGTTGCCGACAGGCATTCGATCGTCTCTGACAGACCCGCTCGACCGGCGACCTGGCAACGGGTCCGCTCTAAATCGCAGATCGTCGCCGTGGATGCGCAGCGCATGCACCCCTGGGTTGTCTGCCTTGAATGGCCGCCGGACGGGCATGCTCGCGGCGCCTACTTGGTCAGGATCAGCTTGTCATTGCGAGTCAGGCGCAAGTGGTACTCACTGCCCTGATGCTGGATCACCAACTCGCGCCCGCCTTCCAGCAGCGACTGACTGGAAACCCGCCGGGCGCCCGCAAGAACCACCGGCGCCAGCGTCGGCCGCCGCAGCGACAGTTTCGGTGGGACCAAAGACGGCAAGGGCATGGGCGTTGGCATGACGGATCTCCGCAGGAGGCAGTGGCTTAGATGATAATGATTCTCATTTAAGTGTCAACTGTCCACGACGCCCTTAAGCCGCCTTCGTCATCCCTGTCGCAGGCAGGAACCCCAGCGCGCTTGCTCATCAGAACTTGCCGCGCTGGAGCCCTGGCTACGTTAGGCATGACAGCGGGTAACCCAAGCCTTTAGATAATCTTATTGATCCGCTCGACCACCGCCGCGTCCAGACGCGGCAGCAGCTCCAGCGCGTCCAGGTTTTGGGCCAGCTGCTCACTCCGGCTGGCGCCCAGCATGACCGTGGAAACATGGGGATTGAGCAAGCACCAGGCGATCGCCAACTGCGTGAGCGGAACACCGAGGTCGGCCGCGATCGGCTGCAGCGCACGCACCTTGCCGAGGCGTTCATCGCCGTGGCCCAGAACGTCCTCGCGCAACCACTCGTAACCAGGCTGTGCCAGACGCGAATCGGCCGGTATGCCGTTGTTGTACTTGCCGCTCAGCAGACCCGAAGCGAGCGGTGACCAGATCGTGGTGCCCATGCCATAAGCGTCATACAGCGGCGCATATTCCTGCTCCACCCGTTCGCGATGCAGCAGGTTGTACTGCGGCTGCTCGACGACCGGTGCATACAGGTGATTTTCGCGCGCGATGCGGTGCGCTTCATGAATCGCTTCGGCCGGCCACTCGCTGGTGCCCCAGTACAGCACCTTGCCCTGACGAATCAGCGTATCCATCGCCGCTACGGTCTCCTCAATCGGCGTATCGGGATCAGGCCGATGGCAGAAGTACAGATCCAGATAGTCGACACGCAGACGCTGCAGCGCCTGCTGGCAGGCCTCCATCACATGCTTGCGGGAAAGGCCGCGCTGCGTCGGCAGCGGATGTTCGGCCGAACCAAAAAACACCTTGCTGGAAACACAATAGCTATCGCGCGGAAAGCGCAGGTCGGCCAGCACATCGCCCATCACCTGCTCGGCGACGCCCTTGTTGTAAACCTCCGCGTTATCGAAAAAATTCACACCGCGGTCGTGAGCCAGCGCGAGCAAGTCGCGCGCTTCAGTGCGGCCCACCTGCTTACCGAACGTGACCCAGGCGCCGAACGACAGCGCGGAAAGTTGCAGACCAGTCTTGCCAAGGCGGCGATACAGCATGGGGATGCTCCAGCAGGGGGAAGACCCCCAGCATGCCAACAGCAACGGTGTCACGTCCAATGGTTGTGCCTGAGAGCCCGTTCACGTTGCCGGTCGAACTAAACGGCAGCGCCCACATAAGCAAGCAGCGCCTGCGCCAGATGATCGAACAGCAGGCGCGTGCGGCGACTCGCCTTGAGATCCTCATGCATCACCAGCCAGGTATCGAGATCGAACTTGAATGCCTCCGGCAGCACGGCTATCAGATTGCGATCGCGTTGGGCGATCTGCCGTTGGCAGGCACCGATACCGTAACCGGCACGGATCGCCGCCAGCTGCGCCAGATCACTGTCGCTGCGCAGCGCAAAATCCTCCCGCCCGAACGGCAACTTGCCAAGCACCGCACGCAACGCGGGCGTTTCGCGATCAAAACCGATGGTCGTGTGTTGCATCAGATCGGCCAACGTACGCGGCCGACCATGTGCTTTCAGATAGCGCCGATGCGCGTACAGACCCAGCGAAATGTTGCCGATGTGACGCGCCACCAGCGCGGCCTGCACAGGGCGCACCATGCGCACGGCAATATCGGCATCCTTGCGTAGCAGGTCCTCGTTCTGGTTGGAGAGCGACAACTCGATGGAAATGCCGGGTTGCAGCCGCCGGAAGTCCGCAAGGATGGGCGGCAGCACTTCGGCACCGATCACTTCGCTGCAAGTGATGCGCACTACGCCACGCACGTCGTGATTGCTGCCTGAAGCAGCACGTCGCAGTGCCGCGGATGCAGCGAGCATCGATTGCGCATGCGTGGCCAGCTCTTCGCCCAGGTCAGTCGGCGTCAGCCCCTGCGGCGAACGAATGAACAAGGCTACGCCAAGATTCTCCTCCAGCTGCCTGACATGACGCCCGAGGCTAGGTTGGGTCATGCCCAACGCCCGAGCCGCGGCGGAAAGGCTGCCCTCGCGCACTACCGCAAGAAAGGATCGATAAAGCTCCCAACCGGGTTCGTTCCTGGCCATGCATATATGTATAGCAGAAGTTCATGCTTGGCGAATTCTCATTTATGCGGGAAGCGCCCATCCTGAGCTCATCTTGAGCAGGAGAACGGCATGAATAACTCGCATACAGCTTTGGTCATCGGCGCAACAGGCGGTTCCGGCGCCGAAATCGCCGCAGCACTTTTGCGGCGCGGCTGGAAAGTGCGTGGGCTGGTGCGCGACGCCAGCCGCGCCGATCTGGCATCGAACATCGAGTGGCACGCGGGCGACGCCATGAACGCCGCCGAGGTGGCGCAGGCCGCTCAAGGCGTCGGGATCATTGTCCACGCCGTCAATCCACCGGGTTACCGTGACTGGCAAAAGCTGGTGCTACCGATGCTCGACAACACGATTGCCGCGGCCCGCAGCACCGGCGCACGGATCGTGTTGCCCGGCACCGTCTACAACTACGGACCCGACGCCTTCCCGCTGCTGCAAGAAACATCGCCGCAACGACCGTTGACCCGCAAGGGTGCGATCCGGGTCGACATGGAACATCGACTGGAGCAGGCGGCGAAAGACGGTGTGCGTACGTTGATTCTGCGCTGCGGTGATTTTTTCGGCCCGCATGCCGGTAATAACTGGTTTGCGGGCATGGTCAAGCCCGGCAAGTCGGTTCGTTCGGTCACCTATCCGGGTCGTCGTGATTTACGTCATGCCTGGGCCTACCTGCCCGACGTCGGTGAAACCGTGGCGCAACTGCTGGAACGCGAAAGCGACCTGGCCGTGTTCGAACGATTCCACTTCGGCGGCCACTGGGTCGATGGCGATGCCATGACAGGCGCCATTCGATATGCCGTGGGCAATCCGCAGTTGCCGATCCGGAGTTTCCCGTGGTGGCTGATCACCCTCGCCTCCCCGTTCGTGACGCTGTTCCGCGAACTGCGCGAGATGCGTTATCTGTGGCGGCAACCGTTGCAGCTGGACAACCGCAAGCTGGTCGCATTGCTCGGTAGCGAACCACACACCCGTCTGCAGCAAGCCACTCGCGAAACCCTGCTAGGCCTGCACTGCCTTGATGCCGTCGCAGCACAACCCAGCAGCACCCAACAGCTTCACGGCAACGCGTAGATTGGGCTGAACAAAAGTGCTGCCCAACATCGACGCAGCGTTTCGCGCGACACCGGCCGTCACGGACGACCAACGAACGCGTTCTAGGCCAGGGCGTGCAGCAGACACCCCAGCACGATGGCCGCAAACACACCGGCGACCACATCATCGACCATCACGCCCATGCCGCCCTTGAGATGCCTGTCGAGCCAGCGGATCGGCCATGGCTTCCACACATCGAACAGGCGAAACAGCGCGAAGCCGGCCAGCAGCATCCACCCGTTGAAGCCGCTTGCCGGGAGCCATGCAGGCAGCAGCGGAATAAGCGCGATCCACTGACCGATGAATTCGTCCCATACCAGACTGCGGTGGTCATCCACGCCAAGTGCGCGGCCCGCCACGTTGCAAGCCCACACGCCCACGACAAAACCGAGCAGCAATACGGCCAGGTAGATCGGCAGCGATAGCTCACGCAGCAACAGCCACGGCAACAAGGCGGCCAGCGAACCGAAGGTCCCCTGTGCGACGGGAGTCAGGCCCGAGCCCAGGCCACAGGCCAGCCAACCAGCGGGGGTCGTTAGCAGCGCACGACGCTGTTCGGGGCTGAGTTGGGTTTTCACACTCAAGCGAAATGCTCCCAGCCCCGATCGTCGACAGCCAACCATGCGTTATCGGTACCGCGCACACGTACGCCCTGACCTTCCACGATGCGGCCGATTTTTGTCACGCCACAACCCAGCCGGGAAAGGCTTGCCTGCACGTCGGCAAGTCGCTGCGCCGGTACGGTGAAGCACAACTCGTAGTCGTCGCCACCGCTCAGCGCAAAGTGCAACGCGCTGGTTTCGTCGTACAACTCCAGCAACGCCGATGAACGCGGCAACAGCGCCGCCTCGATTTCCGCCGCCACGCCACTGGCCGCACAGATGTGTCCCAGGTCGGCGAGCAGCCCATCGGAGATATCGATGCAAGCATGGGCCAGCCCGCGCAACGCGGTACCGGCAGCCAGTCGAGGCGAAGGACGATGGAGCCGGTCGATCAGAAACTCACACAGGCTTGCGCGGGAGTCATCGCCATGCAGGGGGTTCTGCAGCGCATGCAAACCGGCAGCGGCATCGCCCAGCGTACCGGTGACCAGTACCAGATCGCCCACTCGCGCACCGGCCCGGGTGAGTGCCTGGCCGGGTGGCACGAAACCATGCACGACCACGCTGATGCTCAACGGCCCGCGCGTGGTGTCACCACCCACCAGCGCGAGCCGATGCGGTTGCGCCAGACGGGAAAAGCCCTGGGCAAAGCCATCGACGAAAGCTGGATCGGCATCAGGCAAGGTCAGCGCCAGCAGCGCCCACGCGGGTGATGCACCCATGGCTGCGAGATCGGACAGATTTACTGCCAACGCCTTCCAGCCGATATCGGCAGGAGCAGTGCCGCGCGGGAAATGCACCCCATCCACCAACGTGTCGATGGCGATGACCAGCTCCTGCCCGACCGGCACCGCCAGCACGGCGGCATCGTCACCGATACCCAGCCGCACATCGTCGCGAGGCTGGGCGGTCAGTTCGCGGATGCGCTCGATCAGTCGGAATTCCATGACGCTCCGGGCTGGCAGTGGATCCGCAAACAATACCGGATGAGCGAAGTTCAGCGCCCGTGCTGCTTCTCGACCGAACGCAGGTCCGCCGCCAGCTTGTCCAGCACGCCATTGACGTAGCTGTGACCGTGATCGGCACCGAAGCGCTTGGTGACCTCGATCGCTTCGTTGATGATGACCCGATACGGAACGTCAGGACGGAATTTCAGTTCGTACGCGGCAAGCCTCAGCACGGCACGCTCGATCGGATCAATCTGCGCCACTTCGCGATCGATATGCGGACGCAGGCACTCATCCAGCGTCGCGACGTTGGTCTCGACGCCATGCAGCAAGTCTTCGAAGTATTCGAGATCGGCCACTTCCATGTCCTGCTCGTGACGAAACTGTTCGATCACCGCGTTCATGTGGCTGCCGCTCAGCTGCCACGCATACAGCGCCTGCAGAGCGCGACGCCGGGCGCGTGAACGCGCGGCAAGATCGAGACCCTGCGGATGCTGGTTCATCAAAGTTTCCCGTACAAGTTGACCATCTCCAGCGCGGCGATCGCTGCGTCGGCACCCTTGTTGCCAGCCTTGGTGCCCGAACGCTCGATCGCCTGTTCGATGCTGTCGGTGGTCAGCACGCCGAACGCCACCGGAACGCCGGAGCTATAGGCAGCATGTGCCAGACCCTTCGCGCATTCGCCGGCCACAAAATCGAAGTGCGGAGTGGCGCCGCGAATCACCGCACCCAGGGCGATCACCGCCACGTATTTGCCGGAGTTCGCCAGCTTGTGCGCGGCCAGCGCAACTTCCCACGCTCCCGGTACGCGGATCAGCTCGATCGCATCGTCCTTCACCCCGTGACGTACCAGCGCATCGCGCGCGCCAGCTACCAGCGGCTCGACGACGAAGCCGTTGAAACGTCCAGCGACGATGGCAAAACGGCCTTTCGGCGTGGCGAAATCGCCTTCGATGATCTTCATGAATTGCTGTTCCTGTGGGCAACGGGCCCATGCGGGCCGCTTATTTTACGGGTTTGCCTGCACTCTTGCTTGCGGCGAACGATGTTTACTGACTCTTGGCTCGCCGCGGCTGCTCCCTCCCCCGCTTGCAGGGGAGGGTTGGGGTGGGGTCGCCCTTGACCTTCAACCAAGAGCGTTACTCCCCCCCAACCTCCTCCTGCGACCGAAGGGAGTCCCTTCTTCGGGGCAAGCAGGGGGATGAGCAATGCAGATGCGGGTGGCCACTGAAATCCAGCTGCGCCCGACCGCCGGATACGCGCAACCGAGCCGGCGCGCCAAAGGGCAAGGTGAACTTGTGCGGCTCGTGACCGAACGGCAGATTGGCGATCACCGGCACGCCCGATACCCGGCCGATCTGGGCAAACCCAGCACTGAGGTCATAGCCATTGTCGTAACCGCTGGGTCGACATTGGCTGAAGTCACCCAGCAACAACGCGCGCTGCCGGTCGAGCACGCCGGACAAATGCAGCTGGTAGAGCATCCGTTCAATACGGAACGGCGGCTCACCCACGTCTTCGACGAACAGAATGCCACCGTCGAGACCGCGACCGTTGCCAGGGAAATAGGGTGTGCCCAGCAGACTGCACAGCATCGCGAGATTGCCGCCCCACAGCGGGCCCTCGACATCGAACTCTGCATCGGCACCACAATCCCATGTGGCCGCAGCTTGTGGTTGGGTAACGGTGTTCCAGAAATGTTGCCAGGTGAAATCACTGAATTCGGCAGCACCGAAATCCGGTCCAAGCATCGGGCCGCCAAAGGTGATGAGCCCACTGCGCGCATGTAACGCCATCTGCAGCGCGGTGAAGTCGCTGTGGCCGACGAGTACGGTATTTGTGCCAGCCAACCGATCGCGCAGTCCGGCGTAGTCGATGTGTTCCAGCAAACGTGTCGCGCCGTAACCGCCGCGGATCGACAGCGCGATGTCGGGCAACTTGTCGCTGGTTACCAGCGCATTGAGATCAGCGACGCGCTGCGCATCGTCGCCGGCATAGCGCAGCTCGGTGCGTTCAAGTACATCAAGCCCACTCACGCTGCAGCCAGCCGCCTGCAGGCGCTCGACGCCACGTGTGACGGCGGCGCGGTCATGCGGATAGCCGGAAGGGGCGATCAGGCGGATGGCAATATCGGACATGGCTCGTCGTCGTTGGGAAAGCTTGAGTATGCTCGGCTGGGCATGGCCTGGTTATGGCAAAACCCTGTCTCGCACGAGGCTACACGTACTCCACCACCTCGAGCCCGAAACCGGCCAGACCAACCAGCTTGCGCGGCGTACCGAGTACGCGCAACCGATGCACGCCAAGATCCGCCAGCATCTGGGCGCCCAGCCCAAGCTGACGCCACTCCTGCTGCTGCGCTTCCTCCGGTGCCTGCGTGCTGGGCTGGCGATTGAGCCGCGCCAGCAACGCCTCCGGCGTGTCTTCGCCGGACAACACCAGCAATACACCGCGGCCCTCGTCGGCAATCTTGCGCAGCGCCGAGGTTACGGTGAGCCCGAGGTCGTCGCGCTGCAGATGCAGCACGTCGGACAAGGTGTTGCGTACATGGACACGCGACAGCACTGGCGCGCCGTCGTCGATCGTGCCGCGCACCAGCGCGAAGTGCAGGCCGCGACGGATGACATCGCGATAAGCCACCAACTGGAAACTGCCGAACTCCGTCTGCACGTCTTCTTCGTGCACGCGCTGAACGGTCTTTTCGGTTTCCAGGCGATAGCGGATCAGATCGGCAATCGAGCCGATCTTCAGGCCATGCTTTTTCGCGAAGAGTTCCAGTTCAGGGCGGCGCGCCATCGAGCCGTCCTCATGCAGCACCTCGATCAGCACGGCCGAAGGCTCCAGCCCCGCCAGTGCGGCCAGATCACAACCGGCCTCGGTGTGCCCGGCGCGGGTCAGCACACCACCAGGCTGCGCGGTAAGCGGAAAGATGTGGCCGGGCTGACTCAGATCCTGTGGCTTCGCGTCACGCTGCACGGCGACCTGGATGGTGCGTGCGCGATCGTGTGCTGAAATACCGGTGGTAACGCCCTCGGCCGCTTCGATCGAAACGGTGAAATTGGTGTGGTATGCCGAAGTGTTGTCGCTGACCATCGGCTTCAGACCGAGCTGGCGCGTGCGCTGCTCGGTCAGCGTGACGCAGACCAGCCCACGCGCTTCGCGCACCATGAAGTTGATGTCCTCGGCGCGTACTTTCTCGGCGGCCATGATCAGGTCGCCTTCATTCTCGCGATCCTCATCGTCGAGAATCACCACCATGCGTCCGGCACGGATATCGTCGAGGATTTCGGGGATGGTATTGAAGCTCATGCGTGTGTCCTTGATGGGCGTTCTCTCGCCCTGCAGGCAGGGGGAGCAAAAGATCAGGCAAAACCGTGCTGTTTCAAAAATGCCTCATCCAGCTTGGGTGCCTCTCCAGCGCGTAAAAGTTGCTCGACGTAACGCGCGATCACGTCGACCTCGATGTTTACCGCGTCACCGACACGACGCGCATGGAACGCGGTGTGCTCGACGGTATGAGGAATCAGGTTCACGCCGAAGCGCAGGCCGCTCACTTCGTTGACGGTAAGGCTGGTGCCGTCGATGCACACCGAGCCCTTGGCAGCGATATAACGTGCCAGCGCCGTGCCCACTTCGAACGTCCACCGCTGCGAGCGACCGTCCGGAGTCATCGAGACGATTTTGCCGAGACCATCGACATGGCCGGATACCAGATGTCCACCCAAACGATCGGCCAGGCGCAATGCTTTTTCCAGATTCACCGGATCACCGGCCTTGAGCTTGCCGAGGGTGGTCAACGACAGCGTTTCGTTGGAGACATCGGCGCTGAATCCGTGGGCTTCCAGCGTGACGGCCGTGAGGCACACACCGGAGACGGCGATCGAATCGCCCAGCTGCACATCGCTCAGATCAAGCTCGGCCGTATCGACGGCCAATCGCACATCACCACTGCGTGGTTCGAGCCGCGCGATGCGACCAACGGACTGGATGATGCCGGTGAACATCAGCGCACCTCCTGCGGAAGGGTGATGTCGTGAATGGCCTTGTTTAATTTCATGAAACGTTACCCGCGTCGGATCACTGCGAGGACGTCCCAAGGCATGAGATCGACGCACAGCACCAGGGCCGCGCATTCGATCGTCTTCTTTTATCCGGACTCTGAGGAAACTGTCGCCAGCTTCCAACCGTCGGCTCCGGCATCGGACCGGATCTGCTGACCCTCGGCCTGCACCATGACGGAGGGTTCCGTCAGGATCGGACCAAGGCGCTCGCGGGCTCGTTGTCGGGTCTCCCCTTCAACCTACCGCCGGTGGGGAATTTCGCCCCGCCCTGAAGACGCTGTGTGGTTGTCACCGGCCAGGCCGGTCCGGCCAGTCTAACACTGACCCGCAGGTCACTTGTTCACAGCTCCGGGATGCAGTGTTCGTCGCTGGCTACAGTCCGCTCAGAGCGGACGCAGTCGCAGTCGCCAGTCAGTGCCGAGCTGACGCTGCTCTATCGGACGCAATTGCCAGCGCTCTGCCATATCGCTCAGTGTGGGCAATTGCAGCAACGGACGAGCCTGGTCGCCCAACAGCAGTGGCGCGACATAGAGCAGCAATTCGTCGACCAGGCCCGCGGCGAACAAGGCGCCACAGAGTGTCGGCCCCGCTTCCACATGCACTTCGTTGCAACCGCGCCCGGCAAGAACAGCCAGCACGGCGGCCAGGTCGATCGAACCATTGCGCTCATCAACGGCGGCACATTCGGCGTGTTTGAAGCGATGATCCGGATCGGCCGCTGCCGCGTGGAGCATCAGCGTCGGCGCGGCACCATCCAGCACATGGCTGCCCTCCGGCGTGCGCAGCTGTCGATCCAGCACGACGCGCAACGGCGGGGCGAATGCCTCGCCTTCGCCCAGGCGCACTGTCAGTTGCGGGTTGTCCGCCTGCACGGTGCCGCTGCCGGTGAGGATCGCCGAGCTTCGCGCGCGCCAGCGTTGCACATCGGCACGCGCAGCCTCGCCGGTGATCCATTTCGATTCGCCATTGGCCAGCGCAGTACGACCATCCAGGCTCATCGCCAGCTTTACCCGCAGCCATGGACGGCTGCGTTCGATACGACTGAAAAATCCGATATTGAGCTCACGCGCCGCTTCGCGCATCAGGCCGACATCGACGGCGATACCTGCCGCGCGAAGCTTGCCGATGCCACGACCGTCGACCGGCGCGAAGGGATCCTCGGCAGCGATCACCACGCGCGCCACGCCGGCTGCAATCAGCGCATCCGCGCATGGCGGAGTGCGCCCATGATGCGCACAAGGCTCCAGCGTCACGTAAGCGGTCGCACCACGCGCACTCTCTGCGGCCTCGCGCAACGCGAATACTTCCGCATGAGGATCGCCGGCGCGCTGGTGCCAACCTTCGCCGATGGCAACGTCTGCATGCGCGATCACACAACCCACGCGAGGATTCGGCTGGGTCGTGAACAGACCGCGCTCAGCCAGGCGCAGCGCCTGCGCCATGAAGCTGTGGTCGGCAGCGCTGAAAGTTGTCACGAAACGGATGCCTTGGCCGCGGGGTCGCCGAAAGGTGTCCAGCAATCCAGCACGGATTCCAGTTCTTGCGCCGGGAATGATTCGATGACTGCCAGACGCGCGCGTTCGCGCATCGGCGACTCGCCATCTTCACCTTCCATCTGCTCGAAGAAGCGGCTGCGCGCATCACGGGACAGCCAACGTGCGATGGCAACCCAGCTGCCGTCCGCGTCCTTGAACAGGCTGGAGCCACCGGAACCTGCGGCAAGCCCAAGCAGGGTGATGCGATGCCAGTTTGCGATGAAGTCCTGCTCCCGTTCCGGTTGCAGGCGCCAACGGTAGATGGCTACGAACACGCTTCCTCCTTCGGCCCGCGCAATGCGGATCAGCTCTTCTTGCCGCGGTTACCCGGATTTTCGCCGAGCAGCGACAACTGCAGGGTTTCCAGTCCCGGCAGATCGCGTTCGAGCTTTTCGATCTCCTCACGGAACGCGTGCACGTCCTCGAACTTGCGATACACCGATGCGAAGCGCACGTAGGCGACCTGATCGAGATTCTTCAGCTCGCGCATCACCAGTTCACCCAGCTGACGCGACGATATTTCACGCTCACCGCTGCGGCGCAGGTCGTTGATGATGGTGCGCACAGCACTGTCCACGTCATGACTGGCTACCGGCCGCTTCTGCAGCGCGCGTTCGAAGCTCACGCGCAGCTTGCGCTCGTCGAATACCTCCCGACGCTCGCCACTTTTGACGATCGTGGGCAGTTTCAGTTCCGCCGTCTCGAAGGTATTGAAGCGCTCGCCGCATTGCGGGCATTCGCGCCGACGACGCACGGTGCCGCCGTCTTCGGTAAGGCGCGAATCGATGACGCGGGTGTCTTCGTGCTGGCAGAAGGGGCAATGCATGCTTAGTGAGTGTCGATCATCACCTGTACAAAAGCACGCACTAACGGCGGCAACCGGCCCTGCAACGCCGCACGCTCGTGCTGAAACAGCGTGGCAATGAAGAATGGGTGGCCGTCCAGTTCGATACCACGCACGTCACCAGCATCGTCCAGCGCGTCGATTCGCAAGGGGCCGTCAGCCAGCGCCGCGCGAAAATCCGGGCTCAGACCATAGTTGCAGTGATAACCCTCGACGATCGAGCCAACGCCATAAGCCTGCGCCAGGCGCGAACCCTCGACCAGCTGCACCGCATCCGTTACTTCGACCAGAGCGCACAGCAGTGGCACGATCACCTGCCGCTGAGCGTCCGGCGACGTTTCAGCATGCTCCGCATCGTCCCAGCCCAACACGTTGCGCGCGTATTCGATCACCGCATGCTGAAAGCCGCCGCAGGTGCCCAGAAACGGCACATGCCGTTCGCGCGCCACGCGGATCGCCGTCAGCGCGCCTTCCATGCTGCGATACGGACTAGCCGGAACGCACCAGAGGCCGTCGAATTCCGCCAGTGCAGCGCCGTTGCCGACCTCGTCGGTAGGCATCCAGACCGGTTCAATTTCCACTCCGCAGACTTCGGCTGCCATCCCCAATGCAAGCGGAACGGCACGATGGGCGACCACATCATCGTTGCGGTCGCCGATCAGCCCGATCTGCAGCGAATGCATGCTGGCAGGCTCAGCCGTACACCGGAAATTTCTTGCACTGTGCGGTGACGTTGTCGCGCACTTTCGCGATCACCGCCTCGTCAGCCGGCGCATCCAGCACATCGCAGATCCAGTTCGTCAGTTCGATCACGTCCGCTTCCTGGTAGCCGCGGGTAGTGACGGCCGGCGTACCCACGCGCAAGCCGGAGGTAACGAACGGCTTGCGCGGATCGTTCGGCACCGCGTTCTTGTTGACCGTGATGTGCGCCTTGCCGAGCGCCTCTTCCGCGTCCTTGCCGGTGACGTCACGGCCGATCATGTCGACCAGCATCAGATGGTTTTCAGTACCGCCGGAAACGATCTTGTAGCCTCGCTCAATGAAGGTCTTCGCCATCGCCTTGGCGTTCTTCACGACCTGGGCCTGATAAGCCTTGAACTCAGGCTCCAAAGCCTCCTTGAAGGCAACCGCCTTGGCCGCGATCACGTGCATCAGCGGGCCACCCTGGATGCCTGGGAACACGACCGACTGCAATTTCTTTTCGATCTCTTCGCCAGCGTTCTTTGCCACGATGATGCCGCCGCGCGGACCGCGCAGCGTCTTGTGCGTGGTCGAAGTGACCACATGCGCATGCGGTACCGGGCTCGGATAGACACCCGCAGCGATCAGACCGGCGACGTGCGCCATGTCCACGAAGAAGATCGCACCGACCGAGTCGGCAATCTGGCGCATGCGCGCCCAATCGACCACCTGTGAGTAGGCGCTGAAGCCGCCCACGAGCATCTTCGGCTTGTGCTCGGTGGCGAGGCGCTGAACTTCGTCGTAGTCGATCAGACCATTTTCGTCGACGCCATACTGCACAGCGTTGAACAGCTTGCCGGAGATATTGACCTTCGCACCGTGAGTGAGATGGCCGCCATGCGCGAGACTCATGCCAAGGATCGTGTCGCCCGGATTCAGCAACGCGAAGTACACCGCCTGGTTTGCCTGCGAACCGGAGTGCGGCTGCACGTTTGCATATGTCGCGTCGAACAGCTGCTTCAGGCGCTCCATGGCCAGCCGCTCGGCGATGTCGACGTATTCACAGCCACCGTAGTAACGCTTGCCCGGGTAGCCTTCGGCATATTTATTGGTGAGCTTGGAACCCTGCGCTTCCATCACCCGCGGGCTGGCATAGTTTTCCGAAGCGATCAGTTCGACGTGATCCTCCTGGCGTTGCCCTTCATCGGCGATGGCCTTGGCCAGTTCGTCGTCATAACCGGCGATCGTGTCGTTCTTCGAAAACATCCTGGCCTCTGCGGGTGGCGAGCGGGGTTGAAGCCCGAAAGTGTAGCGCCGCCGGGCATTTGCAGCCACCGGCATCGCCGGGAACGGCGGGTGATCAGGCCCGGCGGCCACTGGCGTGGCCAGCGGACAGAATCGCTGTTACCCCCTTGATGGCAGATGCCGCCCGCCTCGGTAGTGTCACAGGCCTGCCATGGCGGCCAGAGGGCCGATCGGCGATAATCAGGGGTATTCCTTTTTTTCCTTGCCGGGTCGCGCCCCTGTGGCCCGCAGACTTCCTTTAGATTGAGAGCGCGCATGCAGTACATCTACACCATGAACGGGGTCAGCAAGATCGTCCCGCCGAAGCGCCAGATCATCAAGGACATCTCGCTGTCCTTCTTCCCCGGCGCGAAGATCGGTTTGCTCGGCGTCAACGGCGCGGGCAAGTCCACCGTGCTGAAGATCATGGCCGGCGTGGATACCGACTTTCAGGGCGAGGCACGCGCCAACCCGGGCACGAAGATCGGCTACCTGGCACAGGAACCGCAGCTGGACCCGGAGAAGACCGTGCGCGAAGCGGTCGAGGAAGGCGTCGCCGAGATTCTCGACGCGCAAGTCCGGCTGGATGAGATCTACGCTGCCTACGCCGAAGAAGGCGCGGATTTCGACAAGCTCGCCATCGAGCAGCAGAAGCTCGAGAACCTGCTCGCCGCGAACGATGCGCATGCATTGGAGCGCCAGCTGGAAGTGGCCGCCGACGCGCTGCGCCTGCCGCCGTGGGACGCGAAGATCGGCCCGCTGTCCGGCGGTGAGAAGCGCCGCGTGGCACTGTGCCGTCTGCTGCTGTCCAAGCCGGACATGCTGCTGCTGGACGAGCCGACCAACCATCTGGATGCCGAGTCGGTCGACTGGCTCGAGCAGTTCCTGCACGACTATCCGGGCACTGTGGTGGCGGTCACCCATGACCGTTACTTCCTCGACAACGCCGCCGAGTGGATTCTCGAACTCGATCGTGGTCGCGGCATTCCATGGAAAGGCAACTACACCGAATGGCTGGAACAGAAAGGCGAGCGCCTGGCGCGCGAAGAGTCTGCTGAAAAAGGTCGCCAGAAAGCACTCGCACGCGAACTTGAGTGGGTGCGCTCGGCTGCCAAGGGCCGTCAGTCCAAGGGCAAGGCACGTATCAACCGCTTCGAGGAACTGAACTCGGTCGAATACCAGAAGCGCAACGAGACCAACGAACTGTATATCCCGCCGGGCGAGCGCCTGGGCCAGGAAGTGATCGAGTTCAAGAATGTCAGCAAATCGTTCGGCGACAAGCTGCTGATCGACGATGTGTCGTTCAAGGTCCCGCCGGGCGCCATCGTCGGTGTGATCGGCCCGAACGGTGCCGGTAAATCGACCCTGTTCAAGCTGATCACCGGCGTGGAAACACCGGATCAGGGCGAAGTGAAAATGGGTCACACCGTGCAACTGGCCTACGTCGACCAGTCTCGCGACAACCTCGACGCGAAGAAAAACGTTTGGCAGGAAGTGTCCGGCGGCGCCGACATCATCACCATTGGTCGCTACGAACTGCAGTCGCGTGCGTACATCGGTCGCTTCAACTTCAAGGGCACCGATCAGCAGAAGCTGGTCGGCAGCCTGTCCGGTGGTGAGCGCGGCCGCCTGCACCTGGCCAAGACGCTGATGCAGGGCGGCAACGTGCTGCTGCTCGATGAGCCATCCAACGATCTGGACGTCGAAACGTTGCGCGCACTGGAAGACGCGATGCTGGAGTTCCCGGGCTGCGTGATGGTCATCTCGCATGACCGCTGGTTCCTCGATCGCGTTGCCACGCACATCATCGCGTTCGAAGGCGACTCGCACGTCGAGTTCTTCCCCGGCAACTACAACGAGTACGAAGCCGACAAGAAGCGTCGTCTCGGCGAAGAAGGCGCGAAGCCGCACCGGGTGAAGTACAAGAAGCTGGCGTAATGCTCTGCTCCCTCCCCTGCTCGCAGGGGAGGGTTGGGGAGGGGTGGCTCTTGATTCGCTCTTGGCTCAAGATCAAAAGCGTCACCCCCTCCCAGCCTCCCCCTGCAAGCAGGGAGAGGAGCATACAAAACGAGCGCTCGCGCCCCTGACGCCGAAAGCGATCGCGATATGAACCGGAGACCACGATGAGTTTCATGCAGTCACTGCAAGCGGCCTGGCAGCGCAACAACTCACTGGTCTGTGTGGGCCTCGATCCGGAGCCAACGAAGTTCCCGGCGCATCTGCGCGAACGGCCAGATGCGGTGTTCGAGTTCTGCCGTGAAATCGTGGACGCCACCGCCGACCTGATCTGCGCATTCAAGCCGCAGATCGCCCACTTCGCCGCGCTGCGTGCTGAAGATGCACTGGAACGGCTGATCGCCCATGTTCATGCCAGACATCCAGGCGTGCCGGTCATCCTGGATGCGAAGCGTGGCGACATCGGTTCAACAGCGCAGCACTACGTCAGCGAAGCTTTCGATCGCTATCAGGCGGACGCGGTCACCCTAAACCCCTACCTCGGCCGCGATTCGGTGCAGCCGTTTCTCGATCGGGCCGACAAGGGCGTGATCCTGTTGTGCCATACCTCGAATCCCGGCGCTGCCGACTTGCAGGATCTCGACGTGGGCGGGAAACCGTTGTACCAGCATGTGGCGCAGATCATTGCTCGGGACTGGAATACGAACGGCAATTGCGCGCTGGTGACAGGTGCAACCTGGCCGGAGCAGCTCGGCGAAGTGCGTGCCCTGGTCGGCGACATGCCGCTGCTGGTGCCCGGCATCGGCGCTCAGGGTGGCGATGTCGAAGCGGTCGTGCGCAACGGGCGCAGCGCAACCGGCAGCGGTCTGCTGATCAGCTCCTCGCGCGCGATTCTGTATGCCGGCAACGATGAAGCTTTCGCCGAAGCCGCGCGCAGCGCGACCCTGCAACTGCGCGACACGATCAACCGCTACCGTCAAGATTGATCGCGTTGCGCGTCAACCAGGGCGATCGATTCAATTCAAACTGCGGCGGACTTTGCCGCCTGCAGCATCTTGGATTTCAGATCCATCGCATCGGCCGCATCGAGCAGCGCACGCGCAAAACTGCGTACTTCGCTCGGACGCAGTGAATACCAGTTTCCGATCTTCGTCGCTTCGGGCACGTTGCGACCACCACGGGACACATAGTGCGGCCGAAAAATCACCATGCCGCTCAGCGACTCCGAACTGATGTCCGCGGAAACGATCTGCATGTGTGTTTCGTCTTCTTTCTTCACCAAACCTCTCCCGGACGGATATCCGCCCAACTGCAGCTTACGCTACGCGGGGTTCAGTGATTGTTCTGCGCGCCGGTTGACGGATTCGTCACACTTCAGCGTCGATGCCGACAATCACCGCTGCTGCGGGCACCCGTTCGTGATGCAGCGATGGCGAGACGGGGTTCAGCAGCCTTTTGCGCAAGGCGCGATCGCTGGGGATCGATATGAAGCGCGCCACGAGTGCACCCAGCAACCAGCTCAACAGCACCGCGGGCACGTACCAGAGATAGCCCAGGCCCGTATCGCTGCCGCTTAGCTTGAAGCATCGCACGACGGCAAATACCACGAACATGTGCGTCAGGTAGATTTCGTAACTGAGCCGGCCGAATGATCGTAGCCAGCCCAAAGCGCGCAGGGATGTCCAACCGCCGCGCGCCTCACGCATCGCGCTGGCCAGCACCAGACACAACGCCGACATGGTCAGCACCAGCATGTAGCCGTCATGCAATTCGTGCCACACCGTGACACCGTCCAACATCACCGCCGCCAGTCCGACGGCACCAAGCCATCCCAGCAGGGTGATTGTGCGCCGCGACCATGTGCGTACGCGCGCCGCAAACAATGCGCCGAGCACGCCCGTAGCGATCGCCGCCATGCCTGGCAGATAGGCTTTTTCCTGCCAGATCTCGTTATCCGCGAGCGCCGCATGCGTTACCGGCAGCGATACGGCCAGCAGTGCCAGCAGCGGCACCAGGATCCACACGCGCCGCGTCAGCAGGCAGACGATCGGAAAGCCTATGTAAAACATTTCCTCGATCGACAACGACCACAGCACATCCCAGTTACCAGGCAGGTAACCGGTGTGCCCTTCATACCAGTTCACGTGCAAGCCGAGCGCCGCCACAATCGCACGTGGCAGCGATTGACCGGCACGATTGATGACGTAGTCGTCGACACCAAGCAGGTGCAGTGCGCTGAGCACGATGACCAACAACAGCAGGCACGGCATGATGCGGGCGAAGCGCCGCGCATAGAACGCCTTGATGTCGATGCGATCGAGACTGCCCCAACGCTTGAGCGTATTGCCGGTGATCAGAAACCCCGAGATCACGAGGAACACAAACACCGCTTCATAGCCGTTGTAGTTCAACCCGTCCAGCAGCCAGCGCGGCAGGAAGCCGGCCAGCGCAGTGTGCTTCAGCGGAATACGCAGGCCGATGTGGTGCAGCACCACCAGCAGAATCGAAACGCCGCGCAACAGGTCAATGCCCGGGTTGCGCGCCTCGCGTTCGCGCACCAACTCATCAGGCTGGCTCGATTCGGTTGACCGCATTTCATGGCACTCCGGACGAGCCGACATCATCCGTGAATCGGTGCCCGCAGGACAACCTCACTGCACGCGACAGCGCTCAGTCGCGCACTTCGACGCCATGCCAGAACGCGAACCGGTCCTTGATCTGCATGGCCTTCTCCGACGGGGTCGGGTAATACCAGACGGCATTGGCGTTTACCTCACCGTCGACCACGACATCCATGTAGCTGGCCGTACCTTTCCAGGGGCAAAGGGAGTGATGATCGCTGGCACGAAAATATTCGCGCTTGAGCGAGTCCGCCGGAAAATAATGATTGCCTTCGACCACCACGGTGTCGTCGCTCTCAGCCAATACCACGTTATTCCACGATGCACGCATCTCAGTCGTCTCCTATGTCCTGTCCGGGAAACAGCACCTCGGTATAGCCGAACTTGCTGAAGTCGGTGATGCGCGAAGGGTATAGCCGACCGATCAGGTGATCGCATTCGTGCTGCACCACGCGCGCATGAAATCCTTCGGCGGTACGCTCGATGCGTACGCCCTGCGGGTCGATGCCCTCGTAGCGGATCAGGCTGTAACGACTCACCGCGCCGCGCAATCCGGGCACGGACAGGCAGCCTTCCCAGCCTTCTTCCATATCCTGCGACAACGGGGTGATCACTGGGTTGAGGAGGATCGTTCGCGGCACCGCCGGCGCATCGGGATAGCGCTCGGAGTTGTCGAAACCGAAGATCACCAGTTGCAGGTCGATGCCGATCTGTGGGGCCGCAAGGCCGACGCCGTCAGCTGCCGCCATCGTCTCGAACATGTCGGCGATCAATGTATCCAGTTCCGCGCTGCCGATCATGCTGTCAGGCACCAAAGGTGCGATGCGCAGCAGATGCTCATCACCCATCTTCAGGATTTCACGAATCATGGACGCCTCATGGATGGATCTCAGTTCCTGACGTATGGCCACGTCGGGTAGAAGCCAAGCCTGCCCGATACAACGTAACGAAAGCATTACGCGCCTCGCACCACGGCATTGACCCGGACGGCAAGGCCGGCGACTCTTGCGTCATTACCGCATGACATCCGACCTGACTATGCCTGACACCCCGAGCGCCAACCCTGCATCGCCGGCCCCGAAACATACCTCGCGGCACAGCGTCGGGCTGCGCATCATCGCGATCTACAAGGCAGTGAAGACGGTCGGCCTGATCCTGGTGGCCACCGCGGCCTTTCGTCTGAATCGGGAACAGAACTTTGACCGGCTGGTGCATTGGCTTGAACACCTGTCACTGACCGACAGCAATGGCCTGCGTTGGCGGCTGGTCGAAATGCTGGAGAACATGGGTCCAAGCAAGTTCGTTGCGATCGGCATCGTGGCGCTCGCGTATGCGGCGATTTTCGCGACCGAGGGCATTGGCCTGTGGATGCGCAAGTACTGGGCAGAGTGGTTCACGGTGATCGCGACCGGCTCGCTGATCCCGCTGGAACTGTACGAGACCGTGCATCATTTCACCTGGATCAAGCTTGCCGCTCTGTTGGCGAATATCGTCATCGTCGCGTACCTGGTGCGCATCGCGTTGCAGTCGCGGGCTGAACGTGCGAACGCGAGCTGAGCGACATCCGCGTCGCGAAGGGTCAAACCTCGTGATGGATCGCTTCTGCCGATAGCTCGGTCGTCGCCTTCCCACGTGCGGGGACCAGCTCGACTAGATACATCGCGGCCAGCACCAATGCGCCGCCGACGAGCATGCGCCAGGTCAGTACGTCGGTACCGAGCGCGACGGCAAAAGCGGCGGCAAATACCGGTTCGGTGGTCATCACGATCGCGGCGCGGGCAGCCGGCAGATGTGACTGCGCCCAGGTCTGCATCAGCATCGCGCCAGCGCCAGCGATCAGCGCCATGTAGAGCACCGCGAACCACGCGCTGCGATCGGGCGGCAGCAATGGGCCACCGTGCGGTACCGTGGCGAGCAGGCAGACCACGGCAATCGCCACCATCTGCACGGCGGACAAGCCGAACGCTTCACCCGTACGCGACCACTGGCCCAGTCCGACGATATGCAACCCGTACAGCGCTGCCGAAGCCAGCGTCAGCCACACCCCGGTATCGACCGAGATGCCATTGAGCGATAGCAGCGCCAGTCCCGCGGTGGACAGCAGCACCGCCAGCCACACGATGCCCGCCATGCGCTGGCGCAGCAACAGCATCGCCAGGATCGGCGTGAACACCACATACATGCCGGTGACGAAACCGCTGACGCTGGGCGCGATCAGTGACAGTCCCCATGTTTGCAAAAGTTGCCCCACACCGTAAACGACGCCCAGCAGCAAACCCCGCACGACCTGCTGCCGACCGAGTCGCCACACCGGCCGCGCAAACAGCAGAAGCATCGCGACGGCGGCCACGCTGAAACGCACGGCCAGGAAATCTGCGACGGGCATGCGTGCTACCACGTCCTTGATCAGCACGAAGGTCGAGCCCCATACCGCGGTCATCGCAAGCAGCCCGATCGTCGCCAGCAGGGCGATGCGGCCCGATCTTTCCGAAGACGACGTGCTCACTTCAGCGACGCAACAGGCGACGCCATAGCTGCCCTGGAATCTGCAGCAGGAAATGCATCCAAATGCCTAGCCAAACTACACCAGCAACAAAGGGGTTACGCGCGGCCGGATCGAATTTGCGGAACCAGCGCCACATGCCGGCATGTTTATGGCGACTCACAAACACTGGACGATGGCGGCTCGAACTGCCCTTGCCGTGAACCACGCGAACATCGCCAGCCAGCAGCACCTGATAACCGATGTCGCGCACGCGCCGGCACAGGTCCAGATCCTCGCAATGCAGGAAATACTTTTCGTCGAAACCGCCAAGACGCTGAAACATCTCACGCGTCAGCATCATCAAGGCGCCCGATACGGCCTCGACTTCGATCACCTCGGCGGGAATCTCCTGCTCCATGTTGACCTTTTCACCGCTGCGCCCAAACATTGTATTGAGCGAACGGCTCAGCAACGGGTCACGACGCCAGGATGCAGGATCCGGACGACCATTCTCGTCGCATACCACCGCGCCGATCAGCCCGGCCTTCGGACGGCTTGCCGACAGATCCAGCAGACGGCGCAAGTCATCTTCCTGCAACAGGCAATCGGGATTGAGTACCAGCAGCACACTGCCGTTAGCCTGCCGCGCCCCGACGTTCACTGCCGGACCGAAGCCGATATTCTTGCGGTTGTAGACCACCTTCAGCCGCGCGTCGTGGGCATGTGCGCGCTCGATAGCCTGCGGCACGCCGTCCAGGGAATCGTTGTCGACCAGGATCAGCTCCATCGACAACGTACTGGCCAGCAATCGACGCACACATTCGCGCAGCGACGGCCCGCTATCAGCCGATACCACGATCACGCTGAGCTCCAGCGAAAACGGTGAGCGAGGGTGAGCTGAAATATTCATCTCCCAAGTATGCGCGAGGATGCGCCAAGGGAAAACATGGCAGCGTAAAAATACTTAGTCGACATCGTGGGCAGTAAGTTATCGCCACGAGCCGACGAATGTGCACCAAGTGTACGCCTGACCGCTATTGATCGCTGCCCCGCTCCCGCACGGCCTGCAGAGCGAGCGGCATCTCGCCTTCACGTCTGGCCAGCCACGGTTGTTCATGATGCCAACCGCAGAGCTGCCAACCGCGCAAACGATGCAGCTGCCTGCACTCACGGTCCCATAGCACGGTGCCGCGGTCGTCGTTCATACGTGCGACCAGCCAGCGACCTTGCGGACTGAAACTGACATGTGGCCCAACCCCGTCAATCGACGTGCCGTCGGCAAGACGGTAGCTCCCGTCTACATAAACGGCGCGCGGATGATCGGCCTGCGGGTCGCTCAGGTCATCGGTGGCAAGTTGCCAAACCGGCGGTTGCAGTTCGATGATTTCCGCGCGTGGCCCGATCGGCGCCATCGCCAGTTCGGACCACTCCTTCTCGGCTGCCACCGCGGGCGGGCGACGCAGATCCCGATCCAGCCATGCTTCCAGCCCGACCAGCAGCGTGTATCCCACCAAAGCTCCCAGCAAGGCAATGGTCCACGCGAGCGCGTCACCACCCAACGCGCGCTGTAACGCGAACAAGACGCCAGGCAGCCCCCATCGCAAGCTACGTCGGATCAGCGTCATATGCTCCGTCGCCAGCCGGTGCTGCAACAACAGCAGCACCGCCGTCAGACCGAGCAATAACGGTAAGCCCAGCCACCACGGCAGCAACGCCAGCAAGACAGCCCATGCCATCAGCGGCAACAGCTTTTCCCACGTCGGCAGGCGGGGAGGACTCATGCCTCGGCGCTACCGTTGACGCTCATGTGGCTGCGCGATCAACCACACCACACGCGGGCATTGCGGAACATGCGCATCCACGGCGAATCTTCGCCCCACTTGTCCGGATGCCAGCTCAGTTGCACGCTGCGGAACACGCGCTCCGGATGCGGCATCATGATGGTTACGCGGCCATCGGCTGCGGTGAAGCCGGCCAGACCACCGGGTGAGCCATTGGTGTTGAGCGGAAAATTCTCCGTGGGCTTGCCTCGGTTGTCCACGAAACGCACGGCGCTGCCTGCTTTCGACGGACTGCACACTTGTGGAAAGCTGACCCGACCTTCGCCGTGCGCCACGGCCACGGGAATTCGCGAACCCGCCATGCCCTTGAAAAAGATGCTCGGTGTATCGAGCACTTCCAGCGTGACCAGCCGCGACTCGTACTGCTCCGACGCGTTGCGCAGGAACTTCGGCCAGTGCTGTGCGCCAGGAATGATGTCTTTCAGTTGCGCCATCATCTGGCAACCATTGCATACACCCAGCGCAAACTTGGTTGGGTCGGCAAAGAACGCAGTGAACTGCGCGCGCAACATCTCGTTGTAAAGAATCGAGGTAGCCCAGCCGCGGCCGGCACCAAGCACGTCGCCGTAGGAGAAGCCGCCGCAGGCAGCGAAACCACGGAAGTCAGCGAGCTTGACGCGACCACTGGCCAGATCGGACATGTGCACGTCGACGGCGTCGAAGCCGGCACGG
>Ga0302316_10000814_pt1 | contig 26312 bp, 17 predicted proteins | sample III_Palsa_N3_2_FD_200456 | JGI IMG/M metagenome (GOLD analysis project Ga0302316, IMG submission 200456) | Peat permafrost microbial communities from Stordalen Mire near Abisko, Sweden - III_Palsa_N3_2 | ecosystem: Environmental > Terrestrial > Soil > Palsa > Peat permafrost | place: Sweden...
TGAAGGTCTAAGTGTGCTACCACACCCACCAATAGATACTCCAAACACACATCAAAATTTACGCACAAACTAGTTGACTCATATAGGGATGTGGCGTAATTTCGTCGTATTCGCTGAACGGCAAGACACCTCCCTTCAACCTCCAATACTGCTCCCCCCAGGATTAGATAGACAGAGATTGACGGGGAGCGACGAACGACTATAAATATTCTTCCCTTGGCAACGAGGCCAGGTTCTGTTCTGGCGCGCTTGTTGACGTTCGTTTTCGTCACGACGGATGAAGTAAGAATCGGCCCCCCAGTCTGGACCTTCGATAGATAGCTGCACCTCTCGGAGTGGTCTCTTTTATGGATGATGCCTTCGTCACGTTTGCATTGCGCAATACGTAGCGAGGTTTCGGCAATTGTTCGATCGGGCTAAACACAACGGGCTAAGAAGAACGCTGTCTCAATCGCCAGGGAGTGCGCGGTCGTGCGCAGCAACGTGATTTTGAATCCCAAGGAGAGAACTCATGCCGGTTTTGACCTCATACCCTGGTGTCTACGTCGAAGAGATACCAAGTGGCGTACACAATATTGTCGGCGTCAGCACGTCCAGCACAGCATTCGTCGATTTCTTTCCTCAGGGGCCGATGGGCGTTCCCACTCAGGTCAATAACTTCACGCAGTTTCAAACTATCTTTGGCAATCTTGACCAGCGCAGCGAAGCCAGCTATGGGGTAATGCAGTTTTTCCTGAATGGAGGCCAGACGGCGTGGATCGTTCGCGTGGCCGCCGGCTCACCGGAACCGGCGCAGCTAACCTTGGACGACACGGCCGCAGCCGCGACGCTGACAATTACGGCGAGCAGCCCAGGGGTGTGGGGCAATAATCTACAGATCGGCATCGACTACAACACCAAGCCGGCGGGCCTGTTCAACCTCGTGATCCGGCAGGTGGACGTAATAAGCAAGCCCACTCAGGTGCTGAACTCGGAGGTCTATCGCAACCTCAGCATGACCGCCACGAGCTCAAACTATGCCATCGGTGTCGTGAATGCCGTCTCCGCGCTCGTGCAATTAACGGATCTTGGTACCGGAACGCTTCCGGCGACGACCGGCACCGATGTCATATCCCCACTCTCGAATCCTGCCAGCACTAGCTACACCGCTGTAGCCGACGCAGCACATCCGGCAAATGACGGAACTGTTCCAGACGCGACCGCGCTGGAAAACGGCATCCTGACACTCGATCGGCTCGATCCTTTCATCTTCAACCTGCTTTGCCTGCCGGCCGCGGTCAACCTTACGTCTGGGGGCGCGCCGGATGCCGCAGGCATCGCCGGAGTGTATGCGAATGCGGCCGCCTTCTGCGCCACCAAACGTGCCTTTCTTCTCGTAGACATCCCTGCCGCTATCACCACCGTAAGCTCGACGGGCAGTGCGGCTTCGCCGGGAGTGGTCAATTGGGTGGAAGCACTGGGATCAAATGGGTACGATCCGGACGCCAATTCGGCGATATATTTTCCCCGCCTTCAGATACCCGACCCCCTCAATCAGGGGCGGCTCAGAAATGTGGCCGCCAGCGGAACCATGGCCGGCATCTATGCGACCACCGATGCCAACCGCGGCGTCTGGAAGTCGCCTGCCGGCATCGATGCGCAGGTTCAAGGCGCCAGTCTCGCCTATGTCATGAACGATACCGATAGTGGAACAATCAACTCACTCGGCATTAACGGCCTGCGCAACTTCAAGACCTATGGCAATGTGTCGTGGGGAGCGCGGACGATGCAGGGCGCCGATCAGCTCACCAGCCAGTGGGCCTACGTCGCCGTCCGCCGCACGGCGCTCTATCTCGAAGAGAGTTTGTTTGAAGGGCTGAAGTGGGTGGTATTTGAGCCCAACGACACCCCGCTCTGGTCGCAGATACGGCTAAATGTGACTTCGTTCATGCAGACGCTCTTCCGTCAGGGTGCCTTTCAGGGCTCATCGGCAGCCAGCGCGTACTTCGTCAAGTGCGACAGCGAGACAACCACCCAAACAGATATCAACTCCGGCGTGGTGAATATCCTGGTCGGTTTCGCACCACTCCAGCCGGCCGAGTTCGTGGTGCTGCAAATTCAGCAAATGGCAGGTCAGGCGGGCTCCTAGCGGACCCGAATTCCGAACTCAGGGAGAAAAAAGATGGCGCAGTTCAGTGTCAATCCTCAGCGTTTCGATCCGTACAAGAACTTCAAGTTCCGCATCAAGTGGGACGGCAAGTATGTCGCGGGCATCAGCAAGGTCAGCGGTCTAAAGCGCACCACGGAAGTGGTGAAGCATCGCGAAGGCGGTGATCCATCCAGCAGCCGCAAATCTCCGGGAAGGACCGAATACGAAGCGCTCACGATGGAACGCGGTGTCACCCAGGATACGGAGTTCGAAAAGTGGGCAAACAAAGTGTGGGACTACGGCGCCGGACTCGGTGCAGAGGTCTCGCTAAAGGACTTCCGCAAGGACATTCTCCTCGAGCTTTACAACGAGGCAGGGCAGTTGGTGCTCTCCTACAACATCTATCGTTGCTGGGTCTCCGAGTTTCAGGCAATGCCGGATCTCGATTCGAATGCGAACGCCGTAGCAATCCAGCACATCAAGCTCGAAAACGAAGGTTGGGAGCGCGACATGTCCGTGGTTGAGCCTACTGAACCCAGCTTCACCATACCCGCTCAATAGGATGCGATAGCTATGCTCGGACTTTCAGCACGCGATCTACTTGATCTGTGGGAGCGCGGCGTAGGGACCACGGAGGTCGATCGCGGCTTGCTGATGCTCTCCTATTGCCTGCCGGAGAGATCATGGGAACAACTCGCGGCGGTCAGTATCGGACAGCGGGATGGCATGTTAGCGGAGCTGCGACAGGCCACGCTGGGACCAGTGCTCGGTGCTCTCGCGGTCTGTCCCGAATGTAAGGGCCAGTTGGAGTTCGACGTAAATCCACGGGACCTTGGTCTGGCCGCGCCGGTAGAAGAGGAGCAAGACAAGGTGCATCGCTTTTACGAAGGGCAGTTCTCCGTCCTCTGCCGTCTCCCAAACAGTACAGACCTGCGCGCGGCTCGCGGTTGTTCCGATGTGGAAGCGGCTCGTCGTCTGATCTTTTCGCGCTGTGTCCATAAGGTGGAAGCTGAGGGGCAACCGATCACAGCGGACGAAGTTCCTGACCCGATCGTGAATGCCTTCGCGTCGTATCTCGCAGAACAGGACCCCGCAGCGGAGATTGCCTTGTTGCTGGAATGTCCGTCGTGCAGCGCACGTTGGGAGTTGAGCTTCGACATTGTGAGCTTCTTCTGGCGCGAGATTCAATCAGCCTCGCGACGCATCGTGGTGGAGGTGGACGCGCTTGCGCGCAGCTACGGATGGGCTGAAGCAGACATCCTCAATATGAGCTCTTCGCGCCGCCAGTTGTATCTGGAGATGGTGGGCTGATGGCAGACTTCCTCAGCCGCATGGCCGAGCGCGCGATGGGATTGCAGCCCGTCGCAATGCCACTCCTGCGTCCGATCTTCGCCACGCCGCGCACGTCGGGCACACAGGTGATGGAAGAGATGCCCATGACGCCTGAGAGGCCACAACCGTTCGCCTTGCACGACGAACGACAAACGCCGCTCAAACCTTCCCCGACAGGCGAAGAGCGTCGCCATAATCCTGCACAAGCTGTCCGTACGCAGCATACAGCTCCGGCGGAAGAGTTCGAACGTCGTGTCTCGCCCCTGCCTCCACGGTCTACAGAGGAAACACGTCCACTGCCCACGCTCACGGAAGTCATCCAGCAGGTCTACAGCGTCCCAATGGCAAACGCAGCGGAACACCCTTCAAGAGTCCCACATGCGCCCGCGGAGTTGCGAAAGAATCGGGAGCCCCAGAAGAGCAAGGAATCGAAGGGTACGCCATCGGGGACGATCGAGCTGCGAACCGAACGCGTTCTTCCACACCCTCCACCGATCGCTGCAACCCCTATGCCGGAGAAAACTCAGGCGGGGAAAAACAAAAGAGCAACTCCAGTACCGAGTCGTGTGCTGGAACCGATCAGGGCACGCACCGAGGAGAGACCGTTCAGCCATGACGTACATGTGAGCATCGGCCGTGTCGAGTTGAAAGCGGCTTCCCCGCCAACGCCCGTGATGCGACCGCCGGCACCGCAACGGAACCACCTCAGTCTCGATGACTATCTAAACCGTCGCCGGGGTGCGCGGCCGTGAGCAACTATCTCGCCATCGCCACGGTCACGGCGACTCTTCGCTATCTGGTGCTGAAGTCGCTTCCTCCGGATCTGTCTGGAGCAGCAGTCACCACGCTGCGGCCAGATGCGCAGCTCAGCACGGCTGATGCGACTGGGATCAATATCTTTCTCTATCAGGTGTCGCCGAACCCGGCGTTGCGCAACTGCGATCTACCTACTCGCCGGGGCGACGGCACATTGGTGCAGCGGCCACGAATCGCGCTCAATCTCAATTATCTCTTCACCTTCTACGGCAACGATGCGGAACTCGAACCGCAGCGGCTGCTCGGATATGTCGCGTCCACGCTCAATGCCGAACCTCTACTCTCCGCAGAGGAGATAGGACAGGCACTGTTGAACGCACAGCCATTCAATGCGCCGCCGTTCAACAGTGCTCCGTTCAACGCGCCACCCTACTTGCCCGACCTTGCTCTCCAGCCCGAACGCGTGAATATCACCATGCTTCCTCTATCGCTCGAGGAACTCTCCAAACTTTGGTCCGTCTTCTATCAAATCCCGTTCGCTCTCACGATGGCGTATCAGGCCAGTGTTGTGCTCATCGAGAACGAGGACATGGTGCCACAATCTGCGTTGCCCGTGGCAACCAGGACGGTGACCGCTATGACTTTCAACGCCCCCGTAATTACCAACGTTGTAGCGCAGAGTGGCGCCAATCAACCCATCGCCGCGGGCTCCACTATCTCGATCCAGGGCAGCAGCTTCAGCGGTACCGGCATAACCGTCGTGATCGGCAACTATCCAACCGCTCTGATCCCGACCCCAGTCTCAAGCACGCAGATGACCGTTGCCCTACCCGCGGATGTTCCCGCGGGTGTTCGTACGCTACAGGTAGTCCAGTCCGTCATGCTCGGCCAGCCATCCGCACCTCATACGGGAACGACCTCAAATGCCTTCGCCTTTAATCTCAGCCCCGTGATCGGACTTCCGGTGACCGGCTCGACGAGTCAGATCGTGATCGCGGTTCAGCCAGTGGTCAAGGCCGGCCAGACTGCCGTCCTCCTGCTGAACGAAGCTACCGCGCCGCCGCCTGTCTCCCCTGCCGCATATTCCTTCTCACTGGCACCCCTTGCATCGGATACCAGCACGCTTACATTTCCCCTCTCCGGGGTCACTTCCGGAATCACCTACTTCGTTCGCATCCAGATCGACGGCGTGGCAAGTTCATTGAATCTCGATGCTTCCAGTCTCAGCTACGGCCCGACGGTGTCAATCACATGACGACAGTGCGCGAAAACTCGTGGTCGGAGGCAAACCAGAGCTACCTTATGGCGGCGATCGCAGCGACGCGCGAGCAGATCGCCGGATCAGCCGCCACTGGCAAGGCCGCTGTCGCAACCAGCAAGCCGCGTGACCCCATCTTTGCACAAACACCTCCGGCTCTGGAGCAGCTCTGTTCCACCTTTCGCTTGTCTTCCTTCGAGCGATCGGTTTTGCTGGCATGCGCGGGCATGGAACTGGATGCGCAGTTTGCGCTAACCTGCGCGGAGGCGCAACCAGGACGCCCAGCAAGTCCAGCCTTCGCCCTCTTACTGAGCGTTTTCCCTGAAGCTCATTGGGATGCGATCTCGCCTGCCGGCCCACTGCGCCACTGGCGTCTGATCGAGATGGGAAACGGCCCCACGTTGATGACCAGCCCTCTGCGAATCGACGAATGCATCCTGCACTATCTAACTGGAACCCCGTATCTGGATCAGCGGCTGAACGGCATCCTGGAGCCCATCGGCGCTGCAGAACCGCTCCCGCCTTCGCAACGGACGATCGCACAACGAGTGGCGGCGCTATGGGCTACTTCGGTGGAGAAGCGTCCGCCGGTATTCGTCGAGCTAAGTGGTGCAGACCAGGCAACACGCCAGGCCGTCGCGTCCAACGCATGTAGCTTCGCGGGCCTCCCAATCAACCACATCTTTGCCGGCGCGTTGCCATTGCAGCACGCGGAGATCCAAGCGCTGTTACGACTCGTAGAACGTGAAGCCCTGCTCAACGGAAGCGCCGTTCTGCTCGATTGCGAAAGCATCGACGCGGATGCCGCACGGAAGAACGCGCTGCATTTTTTCGTCGAAGGTCTCAGCTCACCCCTCATCGTAAGTACCCCGCAGCGTCTGGGAGGCTACCTGCGTCAAGCCGCCTTCCTTGAGATTGAAAAGCCGCTTATCGAGGAGCAGCGCAACGCATGGCAAGCTACTCTCGGACCGACCGCGGCCTCTATGAACGGATCCATGGACGTTCTCCTGTCACAGTTCAACATGAGCATCGACCAGATCCGCACCAGCGGACTGCGAGCTGCCTGCGAGGGCAGCGCCACCGAGGAACAGATCCTGGAAACCTTGTGGGAGTCCTGCCGCGTGCAGGCGCGTCCCAGTCTCGATGAACTGGCGCAGAGAGTCGAAACAACGGCCGGATGGGACGCCCTCGTTCTTCCAAAGCCGCAATTGCAGATGCTGCAAGACCTGGCGACACAAATGCGTCATCGTTCGCGGGTCTATCACGCATGGGGTTTCGGCGGATCAAGCGGACGAGGACTTGGAATCACGGCCCTCTTCGCCGGCGTGAGCGGTACCGGCAAGACAACAGCAGCCGAGGTGCTGGCGCATGAGCTCAAGCTCGATCTCTATCGTATCGACCTCAGCCAGGTCGTGAGCAAGTACATCGGCGAAACCGAGAAGAGTCTGCGCCGAATCTTCGATGCAGCCGAGCAGGGCGGCGCTCTCCTCTTCTTCGATGAGGCCGACGCGCTCTTCGGCCGGCGCACCGAAGTCAAAGACAGCCACGACCGTTATGCAAACATCGAGGTCTCCTATCTGCTACAGCGAATGGAGTCGTATCGTGGCCTGGCGGTACTGGCGACCAACATGAAGCAGGCGCTCGATCCAGCCTTCCTGCGACGCATCCGTTTCGTCGTTCAGTTCCCCTTCCCGGATGCAGCCCTACGCCAGGAGATATGGCGCCGCATGATTCCACCGCAAGCACCAACCGAAGCGCTCAACCTCGAGCAGCTCTCTCACCTGACCATCCCCGGCGGCAACATCCGCAACATCGCTCTGGGCGCCGCATTCCTAGCCGTAAGGGCCGGCGAGCCCATCCGCATGAACCATCTTCTGGAGGCCGCGCGCGGCGAGTACATGAAGATCGAAAAGCCTCTCACCGAACCCGAGATTAGGGGGTGGGTCTAATGCAGCCTTCCCTGCTAGGCATTCAAACATCAAGAACACGCCAGGCCTCTCGGCAACGGCCAGCCGCCTCGGTTTCGCTCCACGTCGAGGAGCTTGTATTACATGGATTCGAGCATGCCAACACCGAACAGGTTCGCATTGCTTTGCACCGATCGCTAGCCGCATCGCTTCAAGCTGGAGAATCTCAAGGCGCCAATAGACTTCGCTTCGAGCGCAATGCCACCGTGGAAAAACTGGATGGAACGCTCAACCTTCCCGCACACTCCCACTCCTCGGATATCGGCACCGTCCTCGGCAAAACCTTGGCGCAATCGCTCTGGCAGGCCGGCACTCCGCAACGCCGTACCCAACCCCACCACAAGGAAAGAAGGTAACGACGATGGGATCATTTCCAGGTTCACCGAGATTGATGCGTGGAGGAATCGTGCAGATCGACCCCGATACGGGCGCAGTGCAGAACATCGTCGTGCTGCAGTACAACCCAGACACGCTCACCCGCAGCCTCCAGGTGCAAAGCATCGTACCCGAACATCAGAATCGCTCCGAGGCATTGCGCCTCACCGGCCCTCCCATCGAGACGTTCAAGCTGGAAGCGGAAATCGATGCAACCGATCAGTTGGAGCAGCCGTCGCTCTATCCCAACGCGGTGCAGTACGGCATACTGCCGCAGTTATCCGTGCTGGAAACGATGATCTATCCCACCAGCACGCAACTGCTGGGCAATAATGCACTGGCGCAATCGGGAACACTCGAAATCTCTCCCATGGAAGCACCACTATCCCTGTTTGTTTGGAGCGCGAATCGCATCGTTCCGGTGCGGATCACCGACTTCAGCGTGACGGAAGAAGCCTTCGACCCAACGTTAAATCCAATCCGCGCGAAGGTCAGTCTGGGAATGCGTGTATTAAGCGTGGACGACCTCGGCTTCGACAACGTAGGCGGCAATCTCTATATGGCGTACCAGCAGCAGAAAGAGAGAATGAGCTCGCTGGCCCCCATCGGCACCTTCAGCGCGCTCGGCATAGGAGGCATCTAGTGAGTGCATCAACACTGGCAATCTTTCAATTCGCAGGTCTCAAAGCCAGCCTCTTCGCGGCCAACAGCCGCTATCAGGGCATCGGTACCAACACGTTGGTCACGCCCAGTGGCCAGACCGTGGTCTATCTGCAGCGGCGGTTCGTTCCGCAGGCCGACAGCTTTGCCGTGCTGCAGCAATATACGGTAGCGCAGGGCGATCGCCTCGACAACATGGCATCGTCCCTTCTTGGCGATCCTCAACTCTTCTGGCGCATGTGTGATGCCAACGGCGCGCTGCGGCCGGAGGAACTTGAAGTGCAGGGACTTGTACTGAATATCACGCTGCCGCAAGGCATACCGGGACCTCAAAATGCTTAATGGCATTCACATGACGCTAATGATCGGACCCGCGGTGCCCGTGCCCGTGTCGCAGGACGTGCTCAACGCCCTGACCTCGGTTGTGGTCACCAACACCAGCGATGGCCCCAGCGGCTTTCATCTCACCTTCACCCTCAATAAGCAGTCGCTTCTCGAAACCGTCTTCCTGCTCGCAGGCGGCGCATCCATCCCGCTGGTTCGAGTGGTCGTCGCCGTGACCGTCAACGGCATCACCCAGGTCCTGATCGATGGCGTCATGACCAACCATCAGATCTCGCCAGGCAACGCCACGCAGAGTCCGACCCTCACCATCATCGGCGAAGACCTTACGCGCGTCATGGACTACATCGACTTCAGCGGCCTTCCCTATCCCGCAATGCCGGCTGAAGCGCGCGTGCTTCTCATCCTCGCCAAGTACGCCATGTTCGGTGTCATTCCGCTGGTCATCCCAAGCGTGCTGATCGATATACCGATTCCGATCCAGCAAATCCCACGTCAACAGGGAAAGGACCTCGCCTACGTCCGCCAGCTTGCAGAAGACGTCGGCTACGTCTTCTATATCGAGCCCGGCCCAACCCCCGGCACGAGCATTGCCTATTGGGGGCCGGAGATCAAGACCGGCGTGCCGCAGTCCGCGCTCAATACCGATATGGATGCCCAGACCAACGTGGAATCGCTGAGCTTCACCTACAACAGCGAATCCGCACAGTTGCCCATCGTCCTCATTCAGGACCCCAACTCGAAGGTGGTGATTCCCATTCCAATTCCCGACGTTACGCCGCTCAATCCTCCACTTGGCGCGATTCCTCCCATTCCGAAGGACATCTTTGTGATCGACGAGACCGCGAAATACTCTCCCATCCGCGCCGCGCTAATCGGCATGGCCAAAGCGTCGAAATCCTCAGATGTCGTTACCGGCACAGGCACGCTCGACGTGCTGCGTTATGGCTCGGTGCTGAAGGCCAGGCGGCTGGTCGGCGTCCGCGGAACCGGCCCCGCATTCGATGGCCTCCACTATGTCCGTTCTGTCACTCACAACATCAAGCGCGGCGAGTATAAGCAGAGCTTCACACTCGGACGCAACGGCCTGCTTTCAACGGTAAGTTCGGTGCCCGCATGAGCAATCTGAAAAAGTATTACGGCAAATATCGCGGAACGGTCCTGAACAACATTGACCCGATGCAGATCGGTCGTATCCAGGCCATCGTTCCCGATGTCTCAAACTACATCCCGACGTCGTTCGCCATGCCCTGCGTACCGCTGGCAGGCAAGCAGATGGGCTCCTACATGGTGCCTCAGATCGGCTCCGGCGTCTGGATCGAGTTTGAGCAAGGCGACCCCGACTATCCCATCTGGACAGGCTGCTACTGGGGCGTAGTCGCCGAAGTCCCACTGCTCGGGCTCGCCGGCAATCCGGCAAGTCCCAGCATTGCCCTCCAAAGCGGGCTACAGAACAGCCTGATTATCAGCGACCTCCCCGGACCGACGGGAGGAATCATGCTCAAGAGCACCACGGGAGCGACTCTCATCGTCAACGATACGGGCATTTACATACAGAACGGCAAGGGCGCCAGCATCGTGATGGTGGGTCCCTCGGTAACGATCAATCAAGGGGCTCTAGTAGTGATCTGAGTTTTAGCCTGAAAGGAGAAGATCAAATGCCAGGTTTTCTACTACATGTCGGCGCGCAGGTCATGTGCTCTCATGGCGGGCAGGCCCAGCCTACGGTCCCTGTGCCGCGCGTAACGGTCTCCGGTCAACCGGTCACGGCGATGGGCGGCCCTTACGTCGTCGCCGGCTGCGCCCTTCCCCCGCCACCCGTGGCGAACGGCCCTTGCTTGACCGCGCAGTTCATCACCAGCGCTACGCGGGTGCTTGTCAACAGCCTGCCTGTGCTGCTGCTGGATAGCCAGGCCCTCTGTACACCCACGGGCACGCCTCTCATGATCGTGCAAACGCAAACACGAGTAACGGGAATCTGACATGGCGACCACAACCAACATCAATATCGACTTTCCTTATCGCATCGACGGACGCGGCCGCACCGCCGCGCCGCCCGACAGCAATACCCACATTCAGGAGTTGATTGAACAACTGCTTTTCACCAATCCGGGCGAACGTGTCAACCGCTCTAACTTCGGCAGCGGTCTGCTCCAATCAGTCTTCGCGCCCAACAGTATGGAACTGGCCTCAGCCACGCAATTTCTGGTGCAGGGTGGCCTCCAGCAATGGCTCGGCAACTTGATCCTCGTGCAGTCCGTCGATGTGGTCGCACAAGACTCTCAAGTAGTTGTCACCGTGCAATACGTCGTGCGCAGCACACAAACAATTCAGTCGGCTCAATTTACCAGGGGAATCTGATATGGCGACTCAATACTCCTGTCAAAACTCGCGTCGTCGAGCCCTTGTCGCCAAACAAGGGTTGCTCAACGGGATCGACTTCGCCGAGGTGCTCGACAGCGAAGCCACAGCCATCGGCAGTCCGCCGCAGCAGACACTGGTGGTGCATCTCCTGCTGCCGGGCGCGGCGCTGACTGCAACAAACTTCGTCATCACCGGCGGCGTTCGTATTACATCCATCAGTTGCGTATGGGCCTATCCAGCCAATGCCGTGCCCAGTCCTCCGGCTTCCCCCGCAGAGCAGACCTACTTCGCTGGCCTCGAAAATGCGAACCAGATCTTCATCATTCGAACGAGCGCGTACGGAGACTTCTCGACCTACACGTTGCAGATCATCGCTTCAAGCCAGAGTGGTGGCACCCCTCCGAACTTCGACCCCCGCCTCTGCTCGGTCGACTTCTCCTTCAAGGCAGACTGCCCCAGCAGCTTCGATTGTCAGACGCCGCCAAACTGTTCGCCTAACGTCCTGCCCGCACCGCTGATCGACTATCTCGCCAAGGACTTCGCCAGCTTCACGCAGCTCATGCTCGACCGCATGGCGGTAACCGTGCCCGCATGGCAGGAGCGCAATACCGCCGACCTTGGTGTCGCGCTCGTGGAGACGCTTGCCTACGCGGCCGACCATCTCAGCTACTACCAGGATGCGGTCGCCACCGAAGCTTACCTCGGCACGGCGCGACTGCGCACTTCGGTGCGGCGTCACGCGGTCCTCCTCGATTATGCAATGCATAGCGGATGCACCGCGCGCGCCTGGGTCTTTCTCGAGCTCGATAACTCTCTATCGAAGCTGCTCGTCCCGGGCCCCAGCGTTCTGGGCGAGGGCACACCCGGGACGCGGCTATTGACCCAGACCACACTCATCAGCGGCACCATCGCAGCAAATCAGATGGACCAGGCTATCCTCCAGGGAGCCCTGGTCTTTGAGACGATGTTCGACCTCGTCGCCTACTCGGCTCACAACAACATCCTCTTCTACACCTGGAGTGATGAGCAGTGTTGCCTGCCCGCTGGCGCAACTGCGGCGACGCTGCGCAACGACGGTCCATCTCCGCTACAGCTCGCGGTCGGCGACGCTCTCCTCTTTGAAGAGGTGCTGAGCCCCGTCACCGGCGTCGCAGCGGATGCGGACCCATCGCATCGCTGCGTCGTCAGGCTAACCAGCGTCACCGCCGATACGGATCCACTGAACAAGACTCCGCTCGTTGAGATCACCTGGGCCAGCGGCGATGCGCTCACCTTTCCGCTTTGCATCTCGAGCGCCATTGATAGCGGCGGCGGCTCAGCCATCGTTGAAAACCTGAGCATCGCCCGCGGCAACATGGTGCTTGCCGATTACGGCATAACCATTCCCAATGAAGCGTTAAGCCCGTCAGCAGTGCCCTCCTCCGGCGTGTATCTGCCCCAACTGCAAAATCAGAACATGACTTTCTCCACGCCCTACGACGACACGACAGCCCGCCAGACTGCTGTGACCGGCATCACAACACAGGACCCTCGCTCCGCGCTCCCCGAGATCACCCTGCTCTCCGGCACAGACGAATGGGTCCCGGTCCTCGATCTGCTTGAAAGCTCCCCCTTCGATCGCGACTTCGTCGTCGAGACCGAAGATGACGGGACAGCCACGCTTCGTTTCGGCGACGGCGAACTCGGCGCGCTACCCGTGAGCGGCCTCGTCGCCACCTATCGCGTCGGCAACGGAACCAGCGGGAACGTCGGGGCCGAGTCGATCGCGAACATCCCCATCTCTGGATTTACAGGAGTGCGCAATCCCATCGCAGCCGCCGGAGGAGTCGATCCCGAGACCAGCGACCAGGTCCGGGCTTATGCCCCGCAGGCCTTTCGAGTGCAGGAGCGAGCAGTCACCGAAGCCGACTACGCAACACTCGCCCAGAGCTATCCGCAGGTCACAAAGGCCGCAGCTACGCGTCGCTGGACCGGTAGCTGGTACACCATGTTCGTCACCGCCGATCTCGAAGGCGGCCAGGTTCTCGACAACACAGGCGAATCAACACTTGCCACCTTCCTCAATCCCTACCGTCTGGCCGGCTACGATCTCCAGGTTGAACCGCCAATCTATGTCCCGTTGCAGATAGCTCTCACCATCTGCGTCGCTCCCGGCTATCCACAGAGCACCGTCGAACAAGCGCTCTATCTGGTCTTCAGCGACTCCATCCTCCCGAACGGCCAAACGGGCTTCTTCTATCCGGATAACTTCAGCTTTGGTCAGCCCGTCTACCTCAGTCAGATTGTCAGCGCGGCGATGGCCGTCCCCGGCGTGCAATGGGTCAACACCAACGACGTCGTACCGCGCCAGAGCCTGTTTCAGCGCTGGGGTCGCGCCGCCGCTGGAGAGCTGGCAGCCGGCGAGATCGACTTCGCCCAGTTCGAAATCGCCCAGCTCAACAACGATCCCAGCGCGCCCGAGAACGGCATAATCCAGTTCTACATGCAGGGGGGCCTATGAGCGGATCTCTCTGCACCTGCGGCTGCTGCACCGGGCTCGAATCCCTCAGCCCCGAGAGCAACTCTCCCGGCCAGCCGGCTCTCTCCTACCGTCTCGCGACCTACGCGGTCTTCCTCCAGCGCATGCTCTCGCAGATCGCATCGCCCAACACCCTCGCCGATCCGCCGGCTGGGCCCTGGACCATCGCGAACCTCACCACCCGATCCGATGACGACCCCACGATTGCCCTCCTCGACGCATGGTCCGTCGTGCTGGACGTTCTCACCTTCTACCAGGAGCGCATCGCGAACGAGGGTTATCTGCGCACTGCAACCGAGCATCGTTCGGTTCTCGAACTCGCCCGCGCGATCGGTTATGAGCTCAACCCCGGAGTCGCCGCCGGAACCTATCTCTCCTTCATCATCGAAGACGTGATCGGTTCGCCATCAATCGCGCCTCTACCCACCAGCCCGAAGACCCCCAGCGCCCCAACCCAGGGAGCATCCACCTACAACGCGGGAATCGTCACACTCCCTCCCGGCACCCAGGTACAAAGCGTCCCGCCGCAGGGACAGACATCCCAAACCTTCGAGACCTCCGCCGAACTCGATGCGCGCACCAACTGGAACCTGATGCTGCCACGCAACAGCCGCCCCGCAGACTTCGCCTTCTACTCGGATGGCAACCTCTATCTGCTCGGCGTGCGCAGCTCCTTCCCACCTTCGGCGACGATCACGGACCTCGCGCCTCAGGACATCTTTCTCCTCAATCCGGACACGCCCCCGAACGATATTCTGGGCAGTACCAGCGTGCCCGCCATCCAGGTAAGCCAGATCTATCTTGCCGGGACCAACACCGGTATCAACATAGGCGACCAGTTGCTGCTGCTCGGTATAAGCGCGAACAGCCAGCCGTCCTCGCTCACCCTCCCGGTCTACAACGTCGTCGTCGACAATACGCAATCGGTCACGTGCGTCTACTTCGCGGATTCACCCTATCCGATCTCCTTTGCTCCCGGAGGACAATTCCCTTCTCCCGGAAATTTCCCGACTCCACAGATCCCGTCAACCCCCGTCCCCTTCAGCCAGAGCGCCGTCGAACAATTCGTGTTGGGCGCCACACTCCAGGACTCGGACCTCCAGGCGATCATCACCGTCAGTAACTGGGATCCGGACCTGCTGGCAACCATGGTCAACTCCCTGTCCGCGTCCACAAGCATCAACCAGGGGATCTACTCCTTCGGCGCCGAAGCCGCATTCTTCGGCAACAACGCCCCTCCGTGGAAGAGTCTCACCAACCCCGGCACCGTGCTGCGCGGCGATGCCGCTCCCCAGGATTGGGATGCAGCCAACAACGGCACGGGCACAACCATCTGGACCGACTCCCAGGGCAACTACCACAAGGATGCATCCGTCTTCCTTGACCGGGCCTACACCGGAATCCTCCCCGAAAGCTTCATTCTCATCGAATCTCCCGGTGGCCCGCCCGCCCCACTTCAGGTCGCCTCGACCGCCGACAAATCCCTCGCCGACTATGGACTGACCGGCAAATGCACCGGCCTCACGCTCCGCGATCTCTTCGGGGAACCCACCTTCGCTCTACTGTCTCCCACCATCGTCTTCGCCGCCGGTCAACCCTTCATCTTCGCCAACGGCTCCGACGGCAATATCTACGAAGTAGATGGAGGCACGCAATCGTGGGGAGTATTTTGGGCGCCCGCAACAGGAAGCTTCGCCGGTGGAGTTGCCGTCACAGCAACCGGCCCCACGGCAGTCGAACTCTTCTTCATCGGAACCAATGGCTGTCTCTATCAGACCGCCAGCTCCACGGGTATCTTTAGCTGGTCAACCCTGCGAGCGTTGGGTGGAGCGCTCACCGGCACGCCCACCGTTGTCACCGGAGCGCCAAATCAGATCGATGTCTTCGCAACGGGCAGAAACGGACATCTTTTTCACTTCTACTACGTCGGGAACGAATGGCACGGACCGGAAGACCGGGGACCAACCGGAATAGCCTTGGCCGGCTCGCCTTCTGCGGTGGGAAATGGCCCAAGCACAACGGAGATCTTCTCCATTGCCACCGACGGAAATCTTTACCACGCCATCTGGAACAACTCTCCCGGCTGGACTGACCCGGAGATCATCACTCAGCTCACTGTTCCAGTTCCCCTGACAGGCTCCCCTTCCGCCGGCGTCAATGGCTGGAACCTGCTGGATGTCTTCGCCATTGGACAGGACGGCAATCTCTATCACGCCTGGTTCAACGGTGTCTGGGAGGGACTGGAAAACCTCGGCGGCAATATCCTCGCTGGCTCGCCCTGCCTGGTCCTCGGAGGCCCGAATAATCTTGAGATCTTCGCCATCGGCACCGACGGCAACCTCTATGACAAGAATTTTACCGCCGCGGGCTGGTCCGGGTGGACCAACCTGGGTGGCGGCAACCTGGTCGGTTCGCCCTCCGGCATGGCTACCAGCTCAAGCAACCTGGACGTCGCGACCACCGGCTCCGATGGAAACATCTATCACTTCTATTACGCTAACGGCAGTTGGAACCCCCCGGAGACCCTCTACTCCATGGGCTACTCCTCCGCCGCCCCTACACGCAAGAGCAAGGCGCACATCCAGAGTACCCAGCAGTCTCTCGCCGAAATCCCCGTGACCGATAGCGTCGACGCCGGCACCACGTACCTCATGCTCAATGGTCTAGTCACCGGCCTCACGCCAGGCCAGGCCGTCGCAGTCACGGGCGGGCGGTCCGATGCCCCGACCGTCACCGTCAACGAGGTCGTCCTAATCTTCGGCATCCAGCACATCGGCGGCTACACACAGCTTCAACTCGAAGCGCCCGGACTCCAGTACAGCTACACCCGCGCCAGCATGACGCTCAATGCCAACACCGTTGCAGCGACCAATGGCGCCACCATCGCCGTCTCCGAAGTGCTCGGCAGCGGCAACGCCTCCCAGATCAACCAGACATTCTCGCCATCGCGCTCGCCCATCACCTACGTCCCCGCCGCCACCGCGACCGGCGCACAGAGCACACTGCAGGTTCAGGTCAACAACCTGATCTGGCAGCAGGTGCCTTCGCTCTTTGGACTAGGACCCACCGACCGCAGCTACATCGCACGTCAGAACGACGACGGCACCACCACCCTTACCTTCGGCGACGGCGTCAACGGTGGCCTCCTGCCCACAGGCCAGAACAACGTCACCGCCGTCTATCGAGTCGGCCTCGGTACCGCTGGCAACCTCCCTGCGGGCAGCATCTCCGTCCTTCAGTCACGGCCGCCCGGCCTGCGCGCTGTCAGCAATCCCGTCGTCGCCAGCGGTGGAGCCGATCCCGAAACCCTCGCGGGCGCTCGCGGCAACGCACCCCGCACCGTCCTCACCATCGACCGCATCGTCTCCATCTCCGACTATGAAGACTTCGCCGCAACCTTCGCCGGCATCGGCAAGGCGCAGGCCATCTCGCTCGTGCTCGGACAATCAGTCTTCATACAGATCACCGTCGCCGGCGTGGAGGGCGCGGCAATCGATCCCACCTCGCAGCTCCTGCTCAGCCTCGGCAAGGCCATCGATGCAGCGCGCGACCCCTTGCCGCAGGTCTACATCTCAAGCTATCAACCCATCCTCTTCAACATCACCGCGACCATCATCATCGATGAGACCGACTATGTCGAAGCCACCGTGCACGCCCAGGTAATCAGCGTCATCACCGCTTACTTCGCCTTCGATCAACGCAGCTTCTCCCAGCCTGTCACCGCCGCCGAGGTCATCGCCACCATGCAGGCCGTGCCCGGAGTCGTCGCCGTCGATCTCACCCAGCTCTATCGCAACGATGACTCTGACGGCCCCACTCAGACCACCCCAAAGCCCTACCTGCCCGCAGCCTACGCGCAGGTCAGCAATAACACGATCGTTGCCGCTGAGATGCTCTTGCTCAACCCCATCGGACTCTCTCTTACGGACAAACCGCAACCATGAGCTCACCCGTCAATCTCTACGATCTGCTGCCGGCCATCTACCGCATCCGCGATGCGAATCAAGGCGGCGCGCTGCAAAATCTGTTCGCCATCCTGCAGGACTCGCACGATGCCCTCGATCAGGACATCACGAACCTCTACCAGAACTGGTTCATCGAAACCTGTGCCGAGTGGGTCGTCCCCTACATCGGCGATCTGCTCGGCGTCCCGCCGCTCAACACCGCCGACATCCCCGGCGTCACGGCTCGCGCCTACGTGGCGCACACGCTCTCCTATCGCCGGCGAAAAGGGACCCCCATCGTCCTGCAGCAGTTGGCCCAGGACGTCACCAACTGGCCCGCGTGTGCAGTCGAGTTCTTCCAGCTGATCGCAACCACCCAGTACATGAACCATCTCCGCCCGCAAAATCTGGCTACGCCCGACCTCCGCAACGTCGATCCACTCCAGTTGATCGACGGCCCATTCGATCCCCTCAGTCATACGCTGGATGTTCGCGGCATCGTCGGCCCGCCCATCGACCCGGCACTCGCGCAGGGCTGGAACCCAGATACGCTGCTGGTTCGCGGCAAGTACAACCTCGCGAACATCGGGCTCTTTCTCTGGCGGTTGAAGAGCTATGCAATCGAGGGCATCGTGCCCCGCGTGGTTCAGGATGGCACCAACACCCGCTACCGTTTCAATCCACTTGGTCTTGACCAGCCGCTCTTCAATCAACCGCCGCCCCCCGCCGCCGCCTTCACTCCTGTCTCAGGTGAGGCAGGAGTACCCGGCACACTGCGCCTGCGAGCGCTCTATGAAGAGCTCGAGGCCCGCCGTCAGGCGATGGTCGATCAAGCGATGGTCTGGACCCCGAACACTAATTTTGCGCTCGGCTTCGAGATCGTGGACACCAACGGCAACACCCAGCGCGTTATCGCCGATGGCATATCGGCCGCGACCGCTCCCGTCTGGTCTGCCACACTCGAAGACGACACAGGCGATGGCAGCGTCACCTGGCAGTTAGTAACGATCGGGTCATCGTTGCCTGCAACCTACTTTGGCGAACAGCCTGTGTTGAAGATCTTTCCCTCTGCATCCGGCCCCGCCATTCCGGCGGAGCAGATCATGATCTGCGACCTCAGCGATCTCCACCCCCCGGCGCCTGCGAACACCTGGCGCGTACCGGCGGCCAGCAAAACCTATACCAGTACCACTGTCGCCAACGCCACACCGGTCGAGCTTCCGCTTCAGGTTGCCGTCGACCCGCAACTCGGCAGGCTCGTCTTCGTCCAGGCGCCCGCAGATGGAGCCTCCGAGGTCCGCGTCGACTACTCCTATGGCTTCAGCGGCGATATGGGCGGAGGCCCCTACAACCGGTCAAGCTCGGTTCAGGCATTGCTCTCCGGCATCGATCAGCAGGCCTCGTCCTATTGGCAGGTGGCCGTCAGCCACACCCTCCCTCCGGTCTCCGGCAAGGTCTACTCCCACCTCGCCGACGCGGTGAAAGCATGGAACGCCCTGCCCGCGGCAAGCCAGCGTTTTGGGGTCATCGTTCTGCTGGACAACGCGACGTACACCCAGGACCTCACCGGCACAAACACCATCCTCATCCCCGATGCAAGCAGCCTGCTGATCGTCAGCTCGGACTGGCCTTCGCTGACCGTCCCCGGCAGTCCCACCTCGTTCCAGCTCGTGCCGTCCTACCAGCGCACTCATCTCATCGGAGACATTACTGTACAAGGCATCGCACCCTCTTCGAGCGACAACCCCGGCTCACTCCTCTTGAGCGGTTTGCTGATCGAGGGTTCGGTCCTCGTGAGTGAAGGCAATCTGGGCACGCTCTCCATCATCGACTCGACCCTCGTGCCACCATCTGGCAAACTTACCGTCTCGCCGCCCGCATCCGGTTCGACAGGAGAGAACACGAGTCTCACCATCCAACTCCAGCGGGCTATCTGCGGCCCCATCGAGTTGCCCGCCACGCAGTTTTCCGGCCTTACCCTCACAATCTCAGACTCCATCATCGACGCCGGCGACAACGGCTCAGGCGTCGCCATCAACGCCCCCACCGCGGACGCAACCATTCAGAACTCCACCGTATTCGGCCAGGTCGGAGTCAAGAAATCCAACGGCCTCCGGTCCCTGCAGGCCAGCAACAGTATCTTCACCGCAACGGTTACCGTCGAGCGAACGCAAGGCGGCTGCGTCCGCTACTGCTCGCTCCCAACCGATACCTCCAGGGTCCCCCAGCGCTTCCGCTGCCAACCCGATCTCGCCCTGACCACCGTCACCAAACCGCAAGCCGCGGATGTCCGCAAGCGAATGACGCCATCATTCTCCAGCACGGTGTATGGCGACGCAGACTACGCTCAGTTGAGCAGCAGTTGCGCAACAGAAATTCGCGCCGGAGCCGACGACGGCTCAGAGATGGGCGCCTTCGACTTTCTCAAACAACCGCAGCGCGACTCCAATCTGCGCTCGGTTCTACCCGATTACCTGCGCTTCGGCATGCAGGCCGGAATCTTTTACGTGACCTAAGGAGAGCATCATGGCCGGAGACATCTCGCGTTCGTCATTCAATCCACTCAAGCACAACAGTGGCGTTCGCATGCAGCAGGGGCGCGTCCAGTTGGACTCCGACTGGAATGAGCAGGTCGATATCGCCACCTACTATCCTCGAACCGCCGCCATGGACCTGATCGGTCCCTCCGGCGCACCGGCCGCAGACGCAGGCTTCGCCATCTCCGTGCAGGGTGGCAACCTGGTCGTCGGCACGGGCCGCATGTACGTCAACGGCATCCTGTGCGAAAACGCCCAGCAGGTGCTCGTCACCGGAGTCGAACCAACTCCCACGAGTTCGAGCTCCTCCTCTGGCTCCAGCTCGAGTGGATCCTCTGGCTCAAGCGGGACTCCAGGCCCCACTGTGCCGTTAGATCCCGGCATGGACATCGTGACGGTTGCGCCTACGCCGATGATCGCCTTTGCTCCCGAAAACACCTTGCCCGGCCAACCCGATCTTCCCGGATACACTCCCTCCACCGAACCCGGTATCTACAACGTCTATCTCGATGTATGGGAGCGCGACATCACCGCCCTCCAGGACCCCTCCATTCTGGAGACCGCTCTCGGCGGCGTCGATACCACCACCCGCACCCGCATCGTCTGGCAGGTAAAAACTCTCCAGGCCTTCGGCACCGGTTGCGTCGCGGCGTCGGACATCGCCGCGTGGTTTCCCCAAAGCACCGGCTCCATGCAGGCGCAGACACAACCCAACTCGGGCGCATCCACCCCCTGCGCCGTTCCCGCCCAGGCCGGCTACACCAGCCTCGAAAATCAGCTCTATCGCATCGAAGTTCACACGCCCGGAAATGCGGGCACAGCCACCTTCAAGTGGTCTCGCGACAACGGCTCCGTCGTCGCTGCGTGGCAATCGCAGTCCGACAACGCCGATCTGATCGTCAGCACGCTGGGCAGGGATGCGGTGCTCGGTTTCGCCCCTGGCCAATGGGTCGAGCTCACCGACGACACGCACGTCCTCAACGGCCTTCCCGGCGTGCTCGTCCAGCTCAACAATGCGGAGATGTCAGGCCAATCCCCCACACTCACAATCGTGGTGCCGTCCGACCCTCCCCTTCTCGACCAGTTCCCCCTGAACCCCATCGTCAGGCGCTGGGACATGCCCACCGGCGCGGTTACCATCACGGAAGGGAGCTGGATCGACCTCGAAAACGGCGTCCAGGTGCAGTTCACCGCGGGCGGCTACTACAACACCGGCGACTACTGGCTGGTACCCGCTCGCACTGCGACCGTCATGAGTAGTCCAACGGTCATCTGGCCCACCGATAGCAGCAACAACCCGCTCGCGCAGCCGCCACTCGGAATCACTCACTCCTACGCCCCGCTCGCAACCGTTAGCTACGACTCCACGCACGGCTGGACCGTAAACTGCGACTGCCGTTCCATCTTTGCGCCCGCCGCCCAGCCCAGCGCACTCCACGTCATCGACGTCTCGCTGATTCAGCCGTCGATCGAACTGTTCAACGACACCCTGGTCCAGCTCCCCAACTTCCTCGGCGGATTCAAGATCACTTGCGACGGCTCCATCGATCCAGCCTCGGTCATGTTGCCCACGTTCTTCACCACTATCGACATCCCCGTCATCGGCACAGACACCGCCTCCTCCGGCCTCTATCCCGCCGCCGTCCCAACCAAGCTCATGGCCTCCGTCGCCGTAGGCGACGACGAAAACGTATCCGCCTTCTGGATACCCACCGCGCAGGCCTGTTCCTACGTCCTCAACCAGATGGCTATCCTCGCCGCCGAGACCCTCAACAACGGTGAGGCCCTCGTCAGCATCACTTTAAAAGGCAACTTCATCTGGAGCCAGGCCTGCTCCTCCAGGCTCCTGAACGGCACCACATTCGGCATAGCCGACATTGGCCTCACCCTACTCAATCTACCCAGCGGCAACGGCCAGCGCGGCGGCGACTTCGAGTGCTGGTTCAAGGTCCCCGGCTACACCGACCCAAACTTCCCGCCGAACTACGTCCCCTTCACAAGCCAGTACTCAATCGTCGGCCCCGATTCCACCGGAGACTACGTCTTCATCGGCGAAATGAGCTATCCCAGCTTGTCGCAGATGGACGGCCTCCCGCTCCCCGACGTCGCCGCTCACAAGCTTTACTCCAGCCCCATCGAGATCACGCCCGGCGTCCAGGTCTGGGCCTACGTCCCCACCTCCGCCGAGCGTACCGGCGACTTCTCAGACTTTGGCCTTCCCCTCATCAACCCGTCAACCAACGCCGCCTTCCCCGGCAACATCATCCCCGCCTCAAGCCAGCCAAGCAGCGGAATCCACGCCCTTGAGGCGCACGTTGACGAGGACATCGAGAAAGACATAGTCATCCAGCCAGGAGCAGGTGGCGGCATCATCTTCCACCCGCAGAGCGAAGCGGGCACCTTCGCCTGGCGTATTCGCGCTCTCTACAACCCACCCAGCGGCTACGGCTACTACGGCGGCTACGCCGGCACCGGCTCCGGCGTCGGCGCGGAGTTGGTCTAATGCGCGCCGTCTGGTCCCTGTGGACCCTGCCCTACCGCACCCAAAGCGGCTTCTCCTGGGAGCACGAACGCTTCCACTGCCTCTCCTGGATACTGTCCGTCAACCTCGCCCGCCAGCACTTCGAAACCACCGCCCTCCACACCGACGACGCCGGAGCCGCCCTCCTCCTCGACGGCCTCGGCCTCGCCTTCGACCACGTCGATACCTCCCTCAACGAGCTCAACGACGCCGACCCCGACTGGTGGATGCAGGGCAAGCTCCACACCTACGCCCAGCAACACGAGCCCTTCGTCCATCTCGACTCCGACGTCTATCTCTTCAAACCCTTGCCCCCGCGCATCCTGCAAGCAGCCGTACTCGCGCAAAACCCTGAGTCCGTAGACTCCTCCTCGCATTGGTACGACGTCCCCGCCTGCGAGCTCGCCATCCGCACCCGCGGCGACGGCTACATCCCACCCGAGTGGACCTGGTACCGCACCTTCGTCGCCACCCAGGAGGCCGCCTGCTGCGGCATCTTCGGCGGCCATCAACTCGACTTCATCCGCGACTACGCCTCCACCGTTCTACGCCTCCTCCGCAACCCCGGCAACCGTCACGCCTTCGACCGCATGCCCTCCAAGCGGCATCAAAACCCCTTCTTCGAGCAATACCTCCTCGCCGCCTGCGCCGGCTACCACAAGGTCAAAATCGAGTACCTCTTTCCCTCCTTCAGCGACGCCTACTCCACCGCCGCCAACATAGGCTTCACCCATCTCATGGCCGACGCCAAACGAAACGCCAACGTATCCGCCAGGCTAGATCAGCGCGTCGCCCGCGACTACCCCAAGGCCTACGAACGCTGCGAAGCCCTCTTCAAAAACGAACTAAAGTACGCCTAAGCATCGAAAGGAGGGCCACATGCCGCCGCAACGAGTGCAGGAAAAACGTCCCTCCGCTCAGCCCACTCCGGAATCCCGCTCCACCGCGCTCACTCAACCCTCATCTGCCAGCAAAACACCCACCACTCCCTCACCGATTCCTGCCGCGCCCGCCCGCCCTTGGAACTTCGGCAACATCCCGATCCACTCCCCCAACCGAACCGCCCCACCCACATCTCAGCCAGACACTCTCCCTCCCGCAGTCGCAGGGGCTCTCCGCACCTCCGGCCAGCCTCTCGACCCAACCACCCGCCGGCTCATGGAGCGAAGAGTCGGCCACGACTTCAGCGCAGTCCGCATCCACACCAACGCCCAGGCCTCCGCCGCCGCGCGCTCGCTTGATGCCGCCGCCATCGCCTCCGGCCAACACATCCTCTTCGGCGCCGGAGCCTACCGCCCACAGGACCCGCGCGGCCAGGGCCTGCTCGCGCATGAGCTCGTACACGTCGCGCAGCACCGCAAACACACCGCAGCAGCCAATCGCCGCCTCCTCAGCGATCGCAACGACGCAGCCGAGCGCCAGGCCGATGCGATGGCCAACGCGACCGCACCCGCCTCGTCTTGGTCACCCGCAGCACCCTCTTCGCTCCTCAGCCTCGCACCCGGCACATGGTATCGAGGCTTCGCCGTCGGCGTACCTCCTGCGGCCGATGGCGGAGTCGTCCACGACCTCGGCGGAGGCGTCTACTTCACCGACTCCTCCGCAACTGCAAAGGTATACGCCTCACTCAGGTCCGGCGGCGTTCAGGCCAACGAGCGGGTCATTACCGGAACAGTCGATCCCCACTCTCTCGGCGCAGTCATAGACTTCAGAGAAGATGCCCAGTTCATGGACCTCTACAACTACCTGCTCACAACCGGGCCGGTCAGCGGAGAACGCTACCGCGGCCTGGTCGACGGCAGACTCGCACAGATGGGCAAAAGCATAGAAGACTTCGCCGTCCTCATCGGCCCCGAAGGCGTCCGGGGCGGCACGCAAATGTGCATCCGCGTCCCTGAAGACGCCGCCAGTGTGGTCAGCGCGATGGTGCCCTTAAAATCCGGAGGCAACACGCCCTCTGGCGCACCTCCCGCTGCCAGCGCCTCCGAAGAACCACCACCTGCCGAGGCCTCATCGCCAGTCGGCCCAAAGACCGCCGCAACGGCAAACGCCGCGCCCACGCCCAGGGTAGCTGCCGTCACTTCTACTGCCGTCACAAACGCCGGCCGAATCATCAGCGAACGCCACGCCCCGGATGGCCTCCTCATTGACATCGAGGTTGGCAGTGCAGTCAGCCGGCTCGGCCTGGAAGACTCCTTGCCCAGGGCCGTCGAGGTGAGTCTGGCGGGGTGGCAGCGAGCGCATCAGGTCGGTCCCGGTCTCGGCGCCGAAAGTGGCGAAGGAATCCGCTACGCTCCTCCTGAAGTCAATCTCAGCTATCAGAACTGCGGCATCGAAGCATTCATCCGCGAGTTCAACGAGGAGAGAGCGCCAGGCGTCAAGCTCTACCTCAGAACGGTGGCAACCTCGCACTGGGGCACCCGCCGTCTGGCAACGATCACCTATCAACTCTCAGCCGCACACGGCGAAGAAAAGCCGGTGCCGCTCTTCGAAACCAGCATTGAAATTGCAAACACAACCGTCAATCCGCGCATAACGCTCGGCAAGCCGGAGATTCGTGGCGACCACCATGAGTTCCTCGCCCCTCGGCAAAGCACCCCTCGTTCAAGGCCCGGCAGCGGCTCCTCATCTTCGGTCGAAGAAGAGCCGCTAGAGTCCTCCGCGTCCGAACCCAACCAGTCCATCGCGCCTCCGCAATCAAGTGCCAGGCCAACCCAATCGGTCCAGCCCGAACCAGCCGCAGCCGAACCGCAAGTGTCGATCGCTCCGCAACAATCGGTCGCCGAAGCCGAACCCAATCAGTCGATTGCTCCCACAGAAGCCGAAGCCCCCGCCGAGCAGCAGAGCACCGCCCCACCCGCTCCAAAGTCAGCTCCGGCATCTGCTCCCGAAAGCCTCCCGGAGGAGACACCCGAAGCGCTGCCGCATCCGCCCGTCACCGCACCCAGAGGCGCCGCACCCGCTCCGATTGAAGGCCCACCCGAAGCGAGCGAAATCACAGCCCCGCCAAAGCTTTCAGGCCCATCGCCCGGTTCTCTGTCAGCTCCTCACGCAGAGTCCGAAATCATCGAGGAAATTCCCCCAGGCTCGATCCCTCGCGGCGGCCTCTCCACTGCCCCTGGAGGAGCTCCGGGAGGGGAGTTCGACACCGGCGCAATGGCGACCGAAGTGGGAGTTCAAGCCATCATTGCGATCGCGGATATCTTCATCCAGCAATGGAAGCTCAAGTACTTCGCCAAGGAGGTCGAAGAATCCAACGAGCAACAAATCCGCCTCGCAATCGAAGCCGGAGAGGCCCGCTTCCAGCAACTCATCAAGGACCACGCCTACTACATTCACAGGTCACAGGCAGAGGGCAAAACGGTATCACTGGCCGTCTCGCTCTTGATCACCTACCAGGCGACGGACATTGGAACCGTAATCATCTCCAACGGCGTCACCATACAGGACGTACAAATCTCCGTCTCCGGATCGCCGGAACCGGTCCTCAAGAAACACGAACCCTCTATGGTCGGCGATATGGTTCGCGGCATGCTAGGGTCGAGTCTGGTCGACTACGAAGCAAAGCTGCCCCTGAAGGCGCCAAAGCAACCCGAGCCGCAACCCGCCC
>Ga0302316_10000820_pt1 | contig 26123 bp, 25 predicted proteins | sample III_Palsa_N3_2_FD_200456 | JGI IMG/M metagenome (GOLD analysis project Ga0302316, IMG submission 200456) | Peat permafrost microbial communities from Stordalen Mire near Abisko, Sweden - III_Palsa_N3_2 | ecosystem: Environmental > Terrestrial > Soil > Palsa > Peat permafrost | place: Sweden...
CGGGCGATCCCGCTGACAAGGAGCTACGACATATGAGCAAGGTCATTGGTATCGACCTCGGTACCACCAATTCCTGCGTTGCGATCATGGAGGGCAAAGATGTCCGGGTGATCGAGAACAGCGAAGGCGCCCGCACCACACCATCGATGGTGGCTTTTTCCGACAGCGGCGAGCGGCTGGTCGGGCAGAGTGCCAAGCGCCAGGCGGTAACCAACCCGACCAATACTTTCTATGCGGTGAAGCGGTTGATCGGCCGCCGCTATGAAGATCCCACGGTCGCCAAGGACAAGGCGATGGTGCCGTTTTCGATCGTCAAGGGCGAAAACGGCGACGCCTGGGTCGAGGCCAAGGGGCAGAAATACTCGCCATCGCAAATCAGCGCCTTCATTCTGGGCAAGATGAAAGAGACCGCCGAGGCGTATTTGGGTGAGAACGTGACCCAGGCGGTGATCACGGTTCCGGCCTATTTCAACGACGCCCAGCGCCAAGCGACCAAGGACGCGGGCCGGATCGCCGGGCTGGAAGTGCTCCGTATCATCAACGAGCCGACCGCGGCAGCACTCGCCTACGGCATGGATAAGAAGCACGCCGGCACGATCGCGGTCTATGACCTCGGCGGCGGCACTTTTGACATTTCCGTGCTTGAGATCGGCGACGGCGTGTTCGAGGTGAAATCCACCAACGGCGATACCTTCCTCGGCGGCGAGGACTTCGACCTGCGGGTGATCGACTATCTCGCGGCGGAATTCCAGCGCGACCAGGGCATCGATCTGCGCAAGGACAAGCTCGCGCTGCAGCGCCTGAAGGAAGCCGCGGAGAAGGCCAAGATCGAGCTGTCATCCTCGAAAGAGACCGAGATCAACCTGCCGTTCATCACCGCCGACGCCACCGGGCCGAAGCACATGGTGCTGAAGCTGACCCGCGCCAAGCTGGAAGCCCTGGTCGACGATCTGATCGCCCGCACCATGGAGCCCTGCAAGGCCGCGCTTAAAGACGCCGGTGTGAAAGCCAGCGAAATCCAGGAAGTGATCCTGGTCGGCGGCATGACCCGCATGCCCAAAGTGATCGAAGCGGTGAAGCAGTTCTTCGGCCGCGAGCCCGCGCGCAACGTGAACCCGGACGAAGTGGTGGCGATCGGTGCCGCGATCCAGGGCGCGGTGCTGAAGGGCGACGTGAAGGACGTGCTGCTGCTCGACGTGACGCCGTTGAGCCTGGGCATCGAGACTCTGGGCGGCGTGTTCACGCGCCTGATCGACCGCAACACCACCATCCCGACCAAGAAGAGCCAGACCTTCTCCACCGCCGACGACAATCAGCAGGCGGTGACGATCAAGGTCTCGCAGGGCGAGCGCGAGATGGCGGCGGACAACAAGCTGCTCGGTCAGTTCGATCTGATGGGCATCGCGCCGGCTCCGCGTGGCGTGCCGCAGATCGAGGTGACCTTCGACATCGACGCCAACGGCATCGTTTCGGTCTCGGCGAAGGACAAGGCCACCGGCAAGGAGCAGCAGATCCGCATCCAGGCTAGCGGCGGACTTTCCGACGCCGATATCCAGCGCATGGTGAAGGAAGCCGAGGCCAACGCCGAAGCCGACAAGAAGAAGCGCGCGGTGGTGGAAGCCCGCAACCACGCCGAGGGGCTGGCGCACCAGGTCGAAAGCCAGCTCAAGGAACATGGCGACAAGCTGGGCGCGGAGCAGAAGGCCGAGTGCGAGAGCGCGATCGCCGCGCTGAAGTCGGTACTAGACAGCAACGACCTCGAGCAGATCAAGGCCGCGACCGAGAAACTGTCGCAGACCGCGATGAAGATCGGCGAGACCATCTATAAGGCGCAGTCCGCCTCGCCTGGCGCTGCCGAGGGCGCGGCCGGTAGCGCCGGTCCGGCGGGCGACGACGTGGTCGACGCCGAGTTCGAAGATGTGGACGCCAACAAGAAGAAGCCTTCATAATCGAACGCTGGCCGAGTCAAGGCCGGGGCGATGATTATGCCTCGGCCTTGACCGGTTTCTTCTGGTTGGCTTTCGGCTCGGGATCGATATGGCAAAGCAGGATTATTACGCGACGCTGGGCGTCGCCAAAGGCGCCAGCGCCGACGAGCTGAAGAAGGCCTATCGCAAGCTCGCGATGCAGCATCATCCCGACCGCAATCCGGGCGACGGGATGTCCGAGGCCAAATTCAAGGAAGTAAACGAAGCCTACGACGTTCTGAAGGACGAGCAGAAGCGCGCGGCCTATGACCGTTTCGGCCACGCCGCGTTCGAACAGGGCGGTGGCCCCGGCGGCTTCAACCGCGGCGGCTTCGATTTCACCGACGCCGGCAATTTGGGCGACATCTTCGACCAGATGTTCGGCGACGCGATGGGCGGCCGCCGCGGCGGCGGACGAACCCGGGCGGGCGCCGATCTGCGCGCACCGGTGGAAATTTCGCTGGTGGAGGCCTTCACCGGCTGCGACCGCACGCTGCGAGTACCAAGCCGGGTACAGTGCGATGTCTGCGCCGGCACCGGATCGGAAACCCGCGACCGCGCCAGCCAGGAAAACTGCCCGCAGTGCGGCGGCTCCGGTAAGGTGCGCGCGCAACAGGGCTTCTTCGTGGTCGAACGCACCTGCCCGACCTGCGGCGGCATGGGGCGGGTGATCAAGAATCCCTGCCGCGTGTGTCACGGCCAAGGCACGGTTCAGCGCGATAAGTCGCTCAAGGTTTCGATCCCGGCCGGCATCGAAGACGGCACCCGTATCCGCGTCCCGGGCGAGGGCGAAGCCGGTGGACCGGGCGCGCCGCCCGGCGATCTCTATGTCCAGGTCGCGATCCGGCCGCACGATTTGTTCCAGCGCGACGGGGCGAATATCTTTCTGCGCGTGCCGCTGCGCATGAGCATGGCCGCACTGGGCGGCGAAATCGACGTGCCCTCGATCGACGGCACCGTCGGACGCGTGAAGGTGCCGCCGGGCACCCAAACCGGCGCACAGTTCCGGCTGCGGTCGAAAGGATTTTCCGTGCTGCGCTCCACCGCGCGCGGGGATATGTATATCCAGGTCGCGGTCGAAACGCCGCAGAACCTCACTAAGAAACAACGCGAACTGATGGAAGAATTCGAAGCCGAGGCGAAACACGCGAGTAAGGGATCACCGGAGGCGGAAGGGTTCTTTGCCAAAGTGAAAGAGTTTTTTGATCACAAGTAAGGGGTAGGAAGTCTTCTTTTTGTGAAACAAGAGTGCGCAAAAAAACTTTATTAATAAGAGTTTTTTGCTTCTTTTTTTCAAAAAAGATGCTCTCTGCTGCCTTTGCTTATTATCGACAAGGCAAAGCATTAATGAGGATCGGCGTCGCGGGGATTGCGGGTCGGATGGGGCGACTGGTCGCGGACGAAGTGACCAGGGCGGGAGCGACACTCGCGGGCGGGATTAGCCAGCCGAATGCAGGAGAAACGCCAGACCAAGCCACGCGGTACGAGAATATCGAGGAACTGGCGGCGAATTGCGACCTGGTGATCGATTTCACCCATGCCTTCGCGGTCGCTCACCACGCGCGCGCTTTGGCCGCGGCCGGCACTGCGTGGGTGCTTGGTACCACCGGGTACTCCGATGAGGACCAAAAGGCGATCGAGGCGGCGGCGCAAAAAATTCCGCTGATCGCGGCGCCGAATTACTCGGCCGGGGTCAATCTGGTGCTGCTGCTGGCGGAACGGATCGCGGCGGCGCTGCCGGCAGCAAGCTACGACGCCGAAATTTTGGAGATGCACCATCGGCAGAAGGTCGACGCGCCGTCGGGCACGGCGCTCGCGATCGGGCGCGCGGTGGCGAAGGGTCGCGGGCAGGATTTCGATCAGGTCGCGGTGATCAGCCGCGAAGGCCACACCGGCCCGCGCACCGAGGGCTCGATCGGGTTCGCAGCGCTCCGCGGCGGGCAGGTGGTGGGCGATCATTCATTGATTTTTGCCGGCGCCAGCGAGCAGATCACGTTGCGGCATGAGGCGTCGAATCGGCGGGTGTTCGCCAGCGGCGCGGTAAGGGCGGCGTTGTGGCTGGCGGGTAGACCGGCGGGGATCTACACGATGCGGGATGTGCTGGGGTTTTAAATTAAATTATCAAAGTTTTTTTGCTTCTTTTTGTTCACAAAAAGAAGATTCTTCTGGCTGTTTTTGGGTACGGAGTAAGGCTGGGTTGCTTCGCAAGGGCTTGCAATGACGAAGTTGTACGCTGTTTTATTAGATTGCGATTCTCACGCCTAACTCGACGACGCGGTCGGAGGGTATGCGGAAAAACTCGGTGGCGGGGACGGCGTTGCGGGCCATCAGCAGGAACAGCCACAGGCGCCATAGCGGCATTTTCGGCACCAGCGCGGGAACCAGGGTTTCGCGCCCCAGGAAGTAGCTCGCCTGCATGGCGTCGTAAGGGAGGCCTTTGGAAGCGCGGAGACCCTCGAGCGCGCGGGGGACGTTGGGGCTTTCCATGAAGCCGTAGCGCAGATAGACGCGGTAGACTCCGGGGGACATTTCCTTGATCTCGGCACGATCTTCCGGGGGAACCTCAGGTTCGTCGAGCGTGTTCACAGTGACGAACAGGACTTTTTCGTGCAGCACCTTGTTGTGCTTCAAATTATGCAGCAGCGCCGAGGGAACGTAATCGGCGTTGCCGGTGAGGAAGATCGCGATGCCCGGCACGCGCACGGTGCGCGATTGCGGCAGGCGGGAGAGGAACGAAGACAGCGGCAGGCTGTCCTGTTTCCAACGCGACAACAGCAGATCGCGGCCGCGTTTCCACGAGGTCATCAGCGCCATCAGTGCGAGCGCGATTGCGATCGGCACCCAGCCGCCTTCGATCAGTTTCAGCGTGTTGGCGGCGAAGAATACCCCGTCGAGCACGAAGAAGCCGCCGAACACCGCGATCGCGGCGGGGCGTGACCAGCCGAACTGGCGGCGGAACACCACCGCGGCGAGGACGCAGGTACACAGGAACGTGCCGGTCACGGCGATGCCGTAGGCCGAGGCCAGCGCGGCGCTGCTCTTGAACGCCAGCACCAGCAGCACCACGCCGATCGCGAGCGCGGTGTTGATCTGCGGCACGTAGATCTGGCCTTCCTCGGTCTGGCTGGTGTGGCGCACCGTCATGCGCGGCAGCACGCCGAGCTGCATGCATTGGCGCGCGATCGAATAGGCGCCGGAGATCAGCGCCTGGCTCGCGACCACGGTCGCAAGGGTGGCCAGGATCACCAGCGGCAACTGCAGCAACGGCGGCGCGAGCAGATAGAAAGGATTGGCGGCGGCGGCGGGATCGTTCAGTACCAGCGCGCCCTGGCCGAAATAATTCAGCAGCAGACAAGGCAGCACGAACCAGGTCCAGGTGATGCGGATCGGCCGGGCGCCGAAATGACCCATGTCGGCGTAGAGTGCCTCGGCGCCGGTCACCACCAGTACCACCGCGCCCAGGGTGATGAACGCCAGCCAGTGATGGTGCAGGCAGAAGCGGATCGCGTACCAGGGCGAGAACGCGTAGACCACGTGCCAGTGATGAAAGATGCCGATCGCGCCGAGGACGCCGATCACGGTGAACCACACCGCCATTACCGGGCCGAACAGCTTCCCCATATGGCTGGTGCCGCGCCATTGCACCGCGAACAGCACGATGATCACGACCACCGACAGCAGCAAGATGAGCTCGTTGTCCGAGCCGGTCATGACCTCGGAGCTGGTGGGTTGCAGCGCCGGAACCGCAACCTCCAACCCCTCGATCGCCGACAGCACCGAAATCGCCGGGGTGATCATGCCGTCGCCGAACAGCAGGCAGGCGCCGATGATACCGATGATTGCGAGTGCAGCCTTGGTGCGCGGGTCGACCGAAACCCGCTGCGCCAGCACCATCAGCGCCAGAATGCCGCCCTCGCCCTTGTTGTCGGCGCGCATCACCAGCGTGACGTATTTCACCGTGACGATCAGCACCAGCGACCACACGATCATCGACAGGATGCCGTAGATGTCGCTCAGCACCATCACCTTGTGGGGCAGGAAGGCGAGGCAGGACTGAAACGCGTAGAGCGGGCTGGTGCCGATGTCGCCGTAAACCACACCAAGTACGGCAAGCAAGGTCGCCAATGGGGGCGTTGCCTTTGGCGGTGCCGCCGCGTCAGTTGTCATGCCAAGGGTCCGAGCAGTTTCTGGGTTGCCCACCAATCTAGCCCATAAAGTAAGGAAAGCTTAAGGCAGGCGCGGACGGATACGCTCGTTTCGCGGACATTGGCAAGAGCGCCGCGCGCAATCCGAATCAGCTACGCCGGATTTCATTGCCGGTTGCCGAACAAAGCGCTGCCGACTCGGACTTCGGTGGCGCCCGCCGCGATCGCGAGCCTGAAATCCGCCGACATTCCCATCGATAGCACGGGCAGACCGTTGCGACGCGCGAGTTCGGCAAGATCGGCGAAATACGGGCCGGGGTCACCTGCTTCCGGCGGAATGCACATCAGGCCGCGCAGATGGTCGGGGAAACGCCGCTGGCAGTCGGCGATGAAACCGTCGGCCGCGGTGCGTGGCACGCCGGATTTTTGCGGCTCGTCACCGATGTTCACCTGGATCAGCAGGCGAGGCAGCTTGCCCGCCGCCTGTGCGGCTTTTTCCAGCTCGTCGGCGAGGCGCGGCCGATCGAGACTGTCGATCCGGTCGAACGCCGCCACCGCGTCGCGGACCTTGTTGGTCTGCAGCGGGCCGATCAGATGCAGGCAAAGCTGCGGCCAGGCTGTGCGTAGCGCGGGAAATTTGGCCAATGCCTCCTGGACGCGATTCTCGCCAAAAACGGTCTGCCCGCACGCCAGCAGCGCTTCGATCGCCGCGGCCGGGTGGGTTTTCGAGACCGCGACCAGGGTGACATCGACAGGATCGCGTCCGGCCGCTACCGCGGCACTTGCGATTTCGGCTTGGATCGCGGCCAATCGCGCGCGGTAATCCGGCAGCGTCGGCACAAGCGAGGGAGCACTCAGGTTCATGGACCCAAGGCTTACGAGCTGGGGCGTCGGCGTCAAGTCGAGGGCCGCGAAAGTTGCCGGGCCGGGGTCGAGCCCGCGGGTGCCGCCGATCTGGCTGTTCACCGATGATATCCGCCTGCCGGATCCGCGTTCGGCGGTGGCGAGCCTTCCCAAAGGCATTTGCGGCGTGGTGCTGCGCCACGATAAGGCGCCCGATCGGCTGCAGCTGGGCGAGGAACTGTCGCAGATCTGCCGGATGCGACGGATTGTCCTGGTAGTTGCCGGAGACCCGAAGCTGGCGCATCACTTGCGCGCCGGGATCCATCTGCGCGGTGGACGAAAGCTGCGCCGCATCGGCACAAAGAAAACCGCGCTGATCACCTGCTCATGCCATGATCCGATCGAGGCCACCCGCGCCAAGCGGGCGAGTGCCGACGCGATTTTCATTTCGCCCTTATTTGCAACCGACAGCCACCCCGGGGCAAAACCACTCGGGACCCTGCGCTGGATGGCGCTTTCATTAAAGTTTCATAGAGTGCGTATTGCACTGGGAGGGATAAGTGCGGAGAAGCTGCGCTCGATTCCGCGAGCCCGATGCACGGGCTTCGGGGCGATCGGTTACTTCGGTATCACGCCGAGGTAGGCTAAATCTGTCCTAATTTACAGATTTGTGACAGCCATTATGTTGCCGAAACAGCACACTGCTCACATTCTTGCGTGTAAAGCTAAAGTGTCGATTGAATTAACGTAGAGTCTCGCGGATAACCCGGCTGTCCCGGGCGCCCACTGCGACGCGACAACTCAAACCTTGGCCGCGTCCTGCGAGCCTCTGGAGGAACCATGCGTAAGATCCTTTTAACCACCGCCTCGACGATCGCGGCCGTAGTCGCCCTCGCCGACGCCGCCCAGGCGCAGACCACTTCCCCCGCGCCGGGCACCATCGTGGTCACCTTGGGCGGCCGATTCCGCGCGTACGTCGGGAGCATCGCACAAAGCGACGGCAATGGTTTAACCAGCGTCACCACCTATACCGACACGTCGAGCGTGGTCACCACTACCAACGCTAAGACCAATAGCGCCGGCATTTATGAATACCTCCGCCTCTATCCCGGCTTCGACGGCCTGACTACCAACGGCATCAAATACGGTGTCGCCGCCGAAATCCGGCAGGACAACGTGGACGGCGCCGGCGGCGGCTCAGTCGGCTCGGTTTCGGCCCAGGATCGCGCGCTTGGTGCGCTCTACGTTCGCCGCGACTATGGTTACATCGGCACCAAGGAACTCGGCACCGTCCGGGTCGGCACCATCGACGGCGCCACCTCGCTGGTGCAGGTCGGCACCTTCGACAGCGGGCCGAACGCATTCAACGACGGCGGTTGGAACGGCGACCTTCGCTACACCGTGCTTTCGGGCCTGATGCTGAACTGGGCGTTCGCTTCCTCGGGCAACTACTACGCGACCAACAAGATCGTCTATCTCTCGCCCAAGATCGCGGGCTTCGACCTGGTGGCCTCGTTCGAGCCCAATACGGTCGGCGCCAACATCGATCAGGGCTCGGCCAACGGCGCCGACAGCAACTCGGCGTCGCTCGACTCGTCCTCGATCTGCACCACCACCACCGTGGCGGCGACCAAGGCCGTGACCATCAGCTGCAGTAACGGCGACGGCGCGCGCCGGCGCAACACCTACGACATCGCCGGCCGCTACACCGGCTCGTTTGGCGACCTCGCCGTCATCGGTACCGCCAGCTACGTCGGTTCCGGTCAGGTGGAATACAACGGCTATGCCGTGCCGCCGGGCAAGAGCACCCTGCTATATCAAGGCCTCTCGGTCGCCGACTTCGGGCTCAGCACCACCTACGCCGGTCTCACGGTCGCCGGAAACTATCAAACCGGCAAGTTCAACGGCGAATGGTCGCTGCTGCCCGACGGCCTCCACGACAGCACCGCCTGGACGTTCGGCACCAAATACGCCATCGGCCCCTACCAGCTTGGCGCCTCCTACTACGGCTATGACAGCGCCGGCAAAGTGGGTCTAAGCAGCAGCACCGGGCTCGACGAATACGGCTACCGTGCCGAGCGCGGCATCTCGGCGGGCGGCACCTATACCCTCACGAAGAACCTCTCGTTCATGCTGTCCTACCTCTACGGCCAGCGTAGTCAGGCCGGCTATGATTTCGATACCGGTGCGGCCGGAACCCTGCATAACCGCGTGCAGGTGCAGGCCATCGCGCTGGGTACCAGCTTCACCTGGTAAGCAGCTAGCCTGCCGGCTACTGTTAAGGGGGCGGCGCAGCGATGCGCCGCCCCTTTTCATGGAAGTCCGGGCAGGCTAGACAGTGCGCCTCACGCGGAGCGCCGATCTCGCGCATCGCCCCGTAAGCGTAATGCTGGAAAGCCTTTGAATGATGAAGCTCGCTCCCGCCGCCGTGCTGCTCTCGCTTACTGCCCTCTGCGCGTGCAGCAGCGGCCAAGGCAACACTGCCAGCGCCGACCAACAACAATTTAACGATTACCGCACCCAGGGCGCCGACAACCAGCCCGGCGGCGGCCTCAGCTTTTCTGTCGGCAAAGGTACCACCAGCACCGACACCAGCGACGCCAGCACCAACCTCGGCGTCAATGCCTATCTGTGGCGCGGCACCCTCGATACGCTTTCGTTCATGCCCCTGGTCTCCGCCGACCCCTTCGGCGGCGTGATCATCACCGACTGGTACAGCCCGCCTGGCGTCGCCGGCGAACGCTTCAAGGCGACGATCTATATCCTCGGCCGCGAATTGCGCTCCGACGGCCTGCGCGTCTCGGTCTTCCGCCAAACCAACGACGGCGCCGGCTGGCAAGACAGCCAAGTCTCCGCCTCCACCGACAGCGAAATCGAAGACAAAATCCTCGCCCGCGCCCGGGAACTGCGGGCGGCGGCGAATTCAGCAGGGTAAGGAAGCAAGGCGGGGCCAGCCCCGGCTTGCTTCCTTACTTCGCTAACTTCGTAGCCGCGCCGATTTCCCAATTGCACGGGGTGTCGGTCATATTGGTTTGGGAGGTGCGGTAGTAGGTGCGGGTGAAGCGCCAGGGCTTGGCGAGGGAAGTGGGGTCTTCGACCGTAATCTGGTCCTGGAGGTGGTTGGGGTCGATCAGGCGCATACGCTCGATGATGTGGGCGTTGTCGCTCAAGGTGGCGGCGGTGGGATCGAGCCACTCCTTGCCGAGGATCGAAATCGTGTCGATCACCAACGTGTCGCCCTCCCAGTGGCCGACGCTGTCGCCCCAATACATCGGCCAGAGCTCGTCGGCTTCGGTATGGGGGGTGCCGTCGGTGTAGATGTGGCGAACTTCGCGCTGGGAAAAGACCATCGTAGTCTCCTCGGGAGTGACCACGGCTTCGAAGTATTCGGGGGAGCCCATCAGGCGGGGGACGCCGGCGGCGCAGACGCGGTCGTAGCTGTCGACCAGCCTGGCGGCGTCGGCGCGGGCTTTCCGGTATTTCGCGGACCACGCAGCGTTGTAGGGCGGCGGCCCGGCGGGATCGAGGGTCGCGGTCGAGCCTTCGACTTGCCAGATGCCGGTCCAGTCGGGCAGTTGCGCGAGTTGGGCGAGGCGTTGCGGCGAGTTGAGCGCGGCATGGGCAGGAAGGCTCGCTGCCAGCAGCGCGACGGAGAGAAGCGTTTGGCGCAAGGTCATTGGCTGCTGCCCTGGTTCGGGTCGCTGTAGATGGTTTCGATGTAGCCGTTCTTCATCTGCTCGCGGTCGTTTTCGAAGCAGTTCTGCATGATCTGGTGCTTGGTATCCTTCACGCGGCGGAACTTGCGGGTGAAGGTGAGCGGCTTGGTGAAAGCGATCGGGTCTACGATCGTGATCTGGTCGGAGATGTGGTCCTGGTCCTGCATGCTCCAGCGTTCGGTGATGTCGGCCTTAGGCGAGAGCTGCGCGCCCGAGGCGGTGAGCCACAGCGTGGGATCGAGGCCGACGGTATCGGCGACCAGGGTTTGGCCTTCCCAGTGACCGATGCTGTGGCCTTGCGGGCTGGGCGTAAGGTTGGTCGGGTGGGGTCGGCCGTCGGTGTAGATGTGGCGGATTTCGGAGGGGTCGAACACGATCATGGTTTCCTCCGGCGTCACCGTGATTTCGAAATTGGCCGGGCCGAGTTCCATGCGCGGAAAGCCCCAACTGCAGACCGTGATGGTGGGATCGGGTGGGGTCAGCGTGTCGGGTAGTGCTGCGTATTCTTTCTGGCGTGCTTCGTAGCGGGCCTCCCAAGCAGGTTTGTACGGCAGGTTCAGGTCCCTGCCTGGTCCGCCGGTGAGTTTGCCGCCTTTGGGGGGTTGGAAGACCTGGCCGGGACCGGCACGTCCCATCTCCCAGATGCCGGTCCAATCCGGCAGCTTGGCGAAAGCGGCAAGACGCGCAGCGCTGTTGGACTGGGCGTGCGCGCCGCCTCCGAGCACGACGGCCAATGCCAGAAACGGCACGATCGTTTGGCGCATGTGATTTTCCCCTGGGATTATTGCGGCGTTTGTCCGCCGATGATGGTGCCGTCGGCCTTCACCGCCTTGATCATCGAGCCGCCATAGCTGCCGTTGCGATTGGGCGAGATCGTGACGGTGATCCGGTCGCCGGGCGCGACAATGCGCGGACGCCACCCCTCGCGCAGCATCGCCGCCGGGGCGCCGAGTTCGATGCCCCATTCGTGAGCGATGCCGTGGGCGTCCGGGGCTTCGATCTGCAGCCAGGAGTGGGGGTTTTTCCATTCCAGCACCACCACCGTGGCGTGCAGGGTGAGCTGCTGGCCGGCGTTGAAGGCGGCGAAAGAGTGGTGGGCGAAGGCCGCGGCGCTGGCGCAGGCGGCGGTCACGAGCAGGGCGATCTTTCGGTGCATCGGAGTCCCTCGAATTCCGGCTTGCAACCGGTATTCGAAAACTCTAGCCACGCGGCGCGGCTCGCACCAGGGCGAATAACCTAATTGACAAAGTTTTTTTGCTTCTTTTTGTTCACAAAAAGAAGAAGAAAGAGTCTTCTTTTTTGAAAAAAAGAAGCAAAAAACTTTGTCAATTAGGTTTTTATTAGATCGCGGGCTTGGGGAACAGCTGGTGAATGCCACATTCGATCTTACCCTTGCCGGCCCAACGGCCGGCACGGGCGTCCTCGCCTTCGTGGACCGGACGAGTGCACGGCGCGCAGCCGATCGAACGGAAGCCTCGATGCACCAGCGGGTGGCGCGGCAGATCAAGACGGGTGATCTCGGCTTCCACCTGCTCCAGGGTCCAGTCGGCGAGCGGGTTGATCTTCACCTTGCCGTCGGCGAGTTCGAAGAAGGACAGATCAGCGCGATTCACCGACTGGTGGCGCTTGCGGCCGGTAACCCAGGCGTCAAACGGCTTCAGGGCATTGGCAAGCGGCATCACCTTGCGAAGCGCGCAGCAGGCATCGCTGTCGTAATACCACAGCTCGCCGCCGGGATCGGAATAGGCGAGATCGACCGTGCTGGGTCCGATGTCGCGAACGTCAGTGAGCCCGAGACGATCGACCAGGCGGCTGCGATATTCCAGGGTTTCCGGGAAATGCTGGCCAGTTTGGATGAATAGAACCGGCGTGGCCTTGTCGATGCTGGCGACCATCGACAAAAGCACAGCCGATTCGCTGCCAAAGGACGAAACTACCGCGATCTTTCCCTTGAAAGCGTGGGACAACGCGTGACGTAGAACCGCAACGCCGTCGAGCTCGGACGGAAGCGTCGTGGTGGATTTAGATTCGGGGCGTAACGGCGCAACCGACATGGTAAATTATAGCTCCAAATTCCTAGCGAGACCGCCAAACGACCCATTTCGGGTCTGCACTATCCGGCATTCCACTTCCGTAGGCAAGAGATTAGCCGCATCAGTGAGACACTATTTACACTTCTCGACGGTTATTCCAAGCGCGGCGCTTTCAGCGCTGCAATGCAGCGACCGCGGGTATTGACACGAGGGCGCGGGTCGCGGAGGAAGAAAAAAGATACCTTGCAACCAGGGAGCGCCGCAGATGCGTGTCGGTTTTAGAGCTCGATTGGCGGGTTTTCCGCTTGCTTTGGCATTGTCGCTCCCGCTGTTCGCTCGCGCTCAGGATGCACCTTCGGGCGACCCGGTGGCCGGCCAACAGGTGTTTCAGGCGAAATGCGCAGTTTGCCATTCGCTGACGCCCGGACGGCGGAGCGTGGGGCCGAGCCTGATCGGCGTGTTCGGCAAGCAGGCGGGCACCAACGATCCGACCTATTCCTATTCCGACGCGATGAAGAACTCCGGGAAAAGCTGGGACGCGGCGACGCTCTCCGCCTATCTGGAGATGCCGCGGACCTATATTCCTGGGGTCAAAATGCTGTTCGTGGGCCTGCCGGACCCGACCGACCGGGCCAATCTGATCGCGTTTATAGCGACGTTGAAGTAGCCCAGCCGCAGGCTTCGAGCGCGGGTTCCATGTGCGGCGGCGGCGGAGCGACGGCGGCAATCGGCGGATCGAGCGGGAGGCTGAGGCTGCGCGACTGCAGATGCAGGCCACCGCCGGCGGTGCCGTAGACCGGATCGCCCAGGATCGCGCCGCCGAGCAGGGTGCAGTGGACCCGGAGCTGGTGGGTGCGACCGGTGCGAGGACGGAATTCCAGCCAGGTCAGGCCGGGAGCGCGGCCGAGCACTCGCCATTCGGTGACAGCGCGATCGCCGCGCGGGTCGGGAGCAATGCGCCAGCCGGATCTGGCGGTGATTTTGGCCAGCGGCGCGTCGATCACGCCATGGTCTTCGGCAATTTCGGCGGCGGCGACCGCCCAGTAGATCTTGGTTGCATGGCCGGCGGCAAAGGCGGCTTGGGCTTTGATGAGCACCGACTTGCGGAGCGCGACCAGCAGGCAGCCGGCGGTGTCGGCATCCAGGCGATGGGCGAGCCAGGGGCCATCAGGGCGGCGGGAGAGACCGGGGAAATAGTCCTCGGCGGAGGGGCCGCCGTGTTTGCCCGGATGCGAGGGCAGGCCGGCGGGTTTGTTCACGATCACCCAGCCGTGACCCTGCGCGAGTATGGCCGCCAAAATCGGCGCTTCGTCTGAAGGCTTCGCCGTGCTACCGCCACGCGCCATGAACACCGATACGATTTGCGGCGCGAATTCCGTCGCCGCCTTGTTTAAGCAGCGCGCCGACGCGGTGCAACGACTCTTCTATGTCGAGGAGCAGCGGCTGCTGGCGGGGCCTTATTGCGCCCAGTTGGCGAAATTGCGCAAACCCTACCGGCTGCTGGGTGCGGACGAGATGAACCGGGCAACCGGGACAACCCACCACGGCGGGATCGCCGCAGTAGCCGAAAGCCGGAAGATTTTGCCCGCGACGCTCGATACCATACCGCGCGGCAAGCTGCTGGTGGCGCTCGACGGGATCGGCAATCCGCACAATCTGGGCGCGATCGCGCGGGCGGCGGCGTTCTTTGGCGTGGAAACGCTGCTGCTCCATGACGTTCCGGGGGCGGCTTCGCCGTCTGACGCGGCGTACCGGGTGGCCGAGGGCGGGTTCGAGTTTTTGCAACTGTTCCGCACGCGCGATCTGGCGCAGACGCTGACCGAGCTGACGCCGGTGTATCGCTCGGTGGCGGCGAGCACGGACAAGGAGAGCAAGCCGTTGCAGGATTTGCCGCTGGACCGGCCGATCGCGCTGGTGCTGGGGCATGAGGAGACCGGGATCTCGGAAGCGGTGCTAAAAGCGTGCCGCCGGCGGGTGCATGTTCAGGGGTCGGGGAACGTGCAGAGTCTGAATGTGGCGACGGCGGCGGCGGTCCTGTTGGCAGGGGTAGTGGGAAGAAGGTGAAGGACGCCGAAATCGCTACCCGAGGTCTTCCGCCCGACTCGATTGCCTGCTTCCCCCGGTGCCTGTTAGCTTGACTGCTGAGCCTGACGAGAAGCGGTCCGGATGGGGAGAAAAGTTCGCATGCGGCGGCATAACCTTTGTGCTTTGAGTTTGGCGAGCGCCCTCGCCTGCCCGTTCCCCGCCGGCGCCCACCATTCCTACGCCGCGTTCGATCGGAACCGGATCGCCACGATCACCGGCACGGTGCGGACCTGGGAGATGGGAAATCCGCACGCTTATCTGTGGCTGTTTGTCGCAAACGCGGCGGGTGGCCAGGATATCTGGGGGTTCGAAGCGCCCTCGCCTGATACGCTGCTGAGGCACGGGTTCGACAAATATACCGTCAAAGTGGGCGACCGGCTGATCGTGCAGTTCAACCCGCTGCGCGATGGACGGCACGGCGGCAACCTGGTGGAACTGCAATTCCCCGATGGGCGCGTGCTGTCGGCCGGGCCGGGAAATGGCGGTAGACCGCTGCCGGGGCAGCCGCCTGAAGCCGGGAATGGAGCGGATGCGCCATGAAAAACCCGTGGGTGCTCGCCGCGGCGGTGTGGCTTCTATTGACGGTGCCGGTCTGCGCCGCGCCGTCGGGGTTCGATGGGGTTTGGCAGAACAACGATCATTCCGATTACGGCATGAAGCGGGCGGATAATCTGCCGCTGAGCCCGGCCTGGCGGAAGAAATCGGACGAGCTCGATAAGATCCGCGCGGATGGCGGCACACTGCCGGCGGACGATTCGCAGTGCATACCTTCGGGGATGCCGTCGCTGATGGAATCGGGGCCGTTCGCGATCCTGACCACGCCGCATTACATCCAGATTTTCGGCGGGCGGGGATTGCAGGTGCGGAACATCCGGCTCGACCGGACGCGGCATACCGAGGACCGGTTCTTGTTCGATAGCTTCAGCGGGGAATCGATCGCGCACTGGGAAGGCAAGACGCTGGTGGTCGATACGATCGCGGTGCGGTCGGATGCGGAGCTGGTCTACGCGCTGAAGGTCGGCAAGCCGCATATCGTCGAGCGGATGACGCTGTTGGCGCCCGATACGCTGCAGATCGATACCATTGTGACTGATCCGGTGGCTTTGATAAAGCCTTGGCGATACCAGATGACTTTCACACGCGATACCAAGGGCGGCCTGATCGATAGCATTTATTGCATTGCCGCCTATGACCGCGACGTCGATCCGACCACGGGGAAACAGGGGTTCGATCTTACGCCCCCGCCCGAGGAAGGAGTGGGCGTGCCGCAGTCGATCGTGCATTGAGGCGAGTGCGGCGCCTTGCGCGGCGGGCTTCGATGGTATATCTTTGTGGTATATATTTGTGAGGTTCGCCGTGGAAACCGCCAAGGTCTTCTGGTCCGGCCGTTCGCAGGCGGTGCGGTTGCCGAAGGAGTTCCGTTTTGAAACCGACGAAGTGCGCATCCGGCGGCGGGGCAATGCTGTTATTCTTGAGCCGATCGCGCACGATTGGGCGTGGCTGGATCAGCTGATCGGACCGGTCGATGAGGACTTCGAGAGGGCCGCGACCGACCCACCGGCAGAACAGGATCGACCTGCGCTCGATTTCTTCGAGTGAAGTTTCTGTTTGATACCAACGCCGTTATTGCTCTGTTCAAAGCCCATGGTGGTCTGTTGACCCGGGTTCGGCAGTACCAGCCGGAGGATTTCGCGGTCTCGTCGCTCGTGGCGCATGAACTCTATTTCGGCGCTTACCGGTCGCAGCGAACCGTCGAGAATTTGGCCAGGGTCGAGGCGCTGCAGTTCGAGGTTCTGGAATTCGATCGCGAGGACGCTCGTCGCGCCGGCGAATTGCGGGCATTGCTGGCGGCGAGCGGGTCGCCGATCGGGCCGTATGATTTTTTGATCGCGGGGCAGGCGATCGCGCGCGGGCTTACCCTGATCAGCCGGAATATCGGGGAATTTCAACGGGTCGGGGGGATGCGGGTGGAAGATTGGGAGGCTTAGGGCGCCCACCCCGGCCCTCCCCACGAGGGGGGAGGGAGCATAATTTGGCAAAAGTTTTTTGCTTCTTTTTTTCAAAAAAGAAGACTTGCCTTCCTATCTTGCCTCCACTTCCGCTTCCGACCCCGGCAGCGTTTTCATATCGATCACAAACCGATATTTCACATCGCCCTTACGCATGCGCTGGAACGCCTCGTTGATCTGGTCGATGCGGATCATTTCGATGTCGGCGGTGATACCGTGTTTGGCGCAGAAGTCGAGCATTTCCTGGGTTTCCGCAATCCCGCCGATCAGCGAGCCGGCGTAGCTGCGGCGTTTGAAGATCAGGCTGAAGACTCCCACCGGCTGGGGCTCGCCCGGGGCGCCGACCTGGGTGAGGGTGCCTTCGCGTTTCAGCAGTGCGAGGTAGGCGTCGAGGTTGATGTTGGCGGCGATGGTGTTGAGGATGAAGTCGAAGCTGGCGGTGTGGGCGGCCATTTGGGCGGGGTCTTTGGAGAGCACGACCTCGTCGGCACCTAAGCGAAGCGCGTCCTCCCATTTATCCGCCGAGGTGGTGAACAGCACCACGTGGGCGCCCATCGCGTGGGCGAGTTTGACCCCCATATGGCCGAGACCGCCGAGGCCCATGACGCCGACCTTCTGGCCGGGACCGACCTTCCAGTGACGCAGCGGCGAGTAGGTGGTGATGCCGGCGCAGAGCAAGGGCGCGCCGGCGGCGGGATCGAGGTCGTCGGGGATGCGCAGCACGAACGCCTGGTCCACCACGATGTGGCTGGAGTAGCCGCCGAAAGTGTGCCCGCCGGTGTGGGGATCGGGGCTGTCGTAGGTCGCGGTGAAGCCTTTTTCGCAGTATTGTTCCAGGCCGTCCTTGCAGGCGGCGCATTCGCGGCAGCTGTCGACCATGCAGCCGACGCCGGCAATGTGGCCGGGGTAGAAGGCGGTGACATCGGAGCCGACGCGGGTGACGGCGCCGATGATCTCGTGGCCGGGAACGCAGGGGTAGTGGGTGCCGCCGCCCCACTCGTTCCAGGCGGTGTGGAGGTCGGAGTGGCAGACGCCGCAGTAGAGGATCTCGATCTCGACGTCGTTCGGGCCGGGATCGCGGCGCTGGAAGGTGAACGGTCCGAGCGGCGCCTTTGCCTCGGAGGCGGCGTATCCGGTGCATGTGAGCATGAGACTATTCCCCAGGTGAAACCGTCGCGGTTACTTGGGAAGCCCACCAGCCGATGTCCAGAACCCGGCCTCTTGCCCGATCATCGCGGGCGGAGGATACATCGCTTCCGCACAATATTGAGGAAAGACGGCTGGATGAGTGACGACCGCGCCCATGGCTACGATTTCGCGTCCCGCGAGCCGCACTGGCAGGCGCGCTGGACGGAGGCACGGGCGTTCGCGGCACCCGAGGAAATTTCTGGCGGCCGGCCGAAGTATTATGTGCTGGAGATGTTTCCGTATCCCAGCGGGATGATCCATGTCGGGCACCTGCGCAACTATCTGCTGGGCGACGTGGTGGCACGGTATAAGCGGGCGCGCGGGTACGACGTGCTGCACCCGATGGGGTGGGACGCGTTCGGACTGCCGGCGGAGAACGCGGCGCGGGAACGCGGCGTGCATCCGGCGCAATGGACCCGTTCGAACATTGAGGTAATGCGAAGCGAACTGCAACGCATGGGATTTTCGATCGATTGGTCGCGCGAATTCGCTACCTGCGACCCGAGCTATTACGGGCTGCAACAGGCGCTGTTCCTGGAGTTCTGGCGGGCGGGGCTGGTGGTGCGGCGCGAGGCTTGGGTGAACTGGGATCCGGTCGATCACACCGTGCTCGCCAACGAGCAGGTGATCGACGGGCGGGGCTGGCGATCGGGCGCTCTGGTCGAGAAGAAGAAGCTGTCGCAATGGTTTCTGAAGATTACCGAATTCGCGCCCGAACTGCTGGAAGGGATAGAGACGCTCGATCGCTGGCCGGCGCGGGTGCGCCAGATGCAGGCGAACTGGATCGGCCGGAGCGAAGGCGCGGAGATCGAATTCGCACTGACCGAGGTTTTTGCCGGCATTGCGACCGTCCCGGTTTATACGACGCGACCGGATACGCTGTTCGGGATGTCGTTCCTCGCGATCGCGGCGGAGCATCCGCTGGCGGCGGCGCTGGCGGCAAAAGACCCGGTAGTGGCGGAGTTCATCGCCGAGTGCCAGCGGTTGGGGACCTCCGAGGCGGCGATCGAGACCGCGATAAAGAGTGGAATCGATACCGGGTTGCAGGCCAAGCATCCCTTCAACGGGCAGAGCTATCCGGTATGGATCGCCAATTTCGTGCTGATGGAATATGGCACCGGGGCGATCTTTGGTTGCCCGGCGCATGACCAGCGGGATTTGGAGTTCGCGCGGGCGTACGGTTTGCCGGTGCTGCCGGTGGTGCTGCCACCGGGCGAAACCGAGGCCGGATTTACCGAGATGATGGCGAGCAGCGACCGGGCGCATGACGGTGACGGGACTTTGTTCAATTCCGAATTTCTGAATGGGCTTACGCCCGAGGCGGCGAAACGGGCGGCGATCGCTCGGATCGAGGCGGTGGGTGCCGGGCATGGAATCGTGAATTGGCGGCTGCGCGATTGGGGGATCAGCCGGCAGCGCTATTGGGGCGCGCCGATCCCGGTGATCCATTGCGACGATTGCGGCGCGGTGCCGGCGGCCGATCTGCCGGTGGTGCTGCCCGACGATGTGACGTTCGACCGGCCGGGCAATCCGCTCGATCATCATCCGACCTGGAAACATGTTACCTGCCCGGTGTGCGGTAAGCCGGCAACGCGGGAGACCGATACATTCGATACGTTCGTCGATAGCTCGTGGTACTTCGCGCGCTTCTGCGCGCCGCACGCGGTGCCGCCGATCGATCGGGCGGCGGCGGATCACTGGCTGCCGGTGGACCAGTATGTCGGCGGGATCGAGCACGCGATCCTGCATCTGCTGTACTCGCGGTTTTTCACGCGGGCGCTGGCGAAGCTGGGGCATCTCTCGGTGGCCGAGCCGTTCAAGGGGCTGTTCACCCAGGGGATGGTGACGCACGAGAGCTATAAGGGCGAGGATGGGCGCTGGCTGTATCCGGCCGAGGTCGTGCGTGATGAAGCCGGGCAGGCCCGCGAGCGCGAGACCGGCGAGCTCGTGACGGTGCTGCGGCCGGAGAAGATGTCGAAGTCGAAACGGAATACCGTCGGGCCGGCCGCAATTATTGGGTCGTATGGCGCGGATACCGCGCGGTGGTTCACGCTTTCGGACAACCCGCCGGAGCGGGACATGGAATGGACCGAAGCCGGGGTGGCGGGGGCGTTCCGCTTCACCCAGCGGCTGTACCGGTTGGTGGCGGCGATTGCGGAGCGGCCGCGCGGGGAGTGGGTGGAGTCCGAGGCGGCGATGGTGCTGCGGCGGGCGACGCATCGCACCATCGCGACGGTGACCGAGGCGCTGGAGAGTTTCTCGTTCAACGTAGGCGTGGCGCGGATTTATGAGTTCGCGAACGCGCTGAGCGAGGCCGAGAAGGCGCCGGATGCGCCGGGGATTGATTTCGCCCGGCATGAAGCGGCGTCGGCGCTGGCGCGGTTGGTGGCGCCGATGATGCCTCACTTGGCGGAGGAGATGAATTTGTTGATTGCGGGTGCGGCTTCGATGGTGGTTGAGCTGCCTTGGCCTGAGGCCGATCCGGCGCTGGTGGCGGCGTCTTCCGTAACAGTTGCGGTGCAGGTGATGGGCAAGCTGCGCGCGACCATCGTGGTACCTCCGGACGCACCGGAGGAGGATGTGTTGCGCTTAGCTGCGGCGGAGCCCAACATCGTGCGCGTGCTGGAGGGCAAGCGGGTGGTGAAGCGCATCCATGTTCCCAACCGTATCGTGAATTTTGTCGTGGCGGGCTGACGATGTACCGGGCCCAATGTGCAAAAGTTTTTTGCTTCTTTTTTTCAAAAAAGAAGACTTCTTCTTTTTTTGAAAAAAAAGAAGCAAGAAAACTTTTGTCACTTTGCTTTGCTGCCCTCCTTGCAGGTTGCGGGTTTCGGCCGCTGTATGGCGATAATAGCGATCTCGCTGCGCAACTCGCCGGGATCGATGTCGGCATCATCCCTAATCGCACCGGGCAGGTGCTGCGCGAGGAATTGCAGCGGCGCATGCTGGGGGCGGACGCCGGACCGGTGCAATATGATCTCTCGGTGAGTGTGACGCTGCACACCGACATCGCCGGCATCATTGCGACCAACAGCGTGGCCTCGCGCGAGCGGCTTTCAGCCATCGGCGATTGGAAATTGCGCAACGTCGGCGATCAGAAAATCGTGGCCAGCGGGACGGCCAATGCGGTCGACGCGGAGAATATATTGAACCAGCAATATTTCGCGGCGGATATGGAAACCGACGCGGTGAACCAGCGGCTGATGGAACTGCTCGCGGATCAGATCACCGCGGAAGTCGCGGCCAGATTGCGCACGGCCAAACAGAGCGGATGAAACTCGACGCGCGCCGCATCGCCGCGTGCCTGCGCGATCCGGGGGAATTTCGCGCGATCTTGCTATACGGTGAAGACGCCGGCCTGATCCGCGAACGCAGCAACCAGGTGACCAAATCCGTTGCCGGCACGCTCGACGACCCGTTCCGCGTCGCGGTGCTGGAACAGAATGAACATAGCCGCTTGGCCGAGGAAGCGACCGCGCTGTCTCTCACCGGTGGCACCCGCGTGGTGCGCGTGCGCGACGCCGGCGACGGGATCACGGCGGCGGTGGGCACGCTGCTGGACGGCAAGAAATCGAGCCTGCTGGTGATCGAGGCGCCCGATCTGACCTCGCGCTCGAAACTGCGCGCACTTGCGGAAAAGCGGTCGGATATGGCGGCGATTGCGTGCTACGCCGAAGAAGGTGCTGTGCTGGCAACGACCATCCGCGAGCAATTGGCAGCGGATAAGGTGACGATCGCGCCGGACGCTTTGACCTGGTTGACGACTGTTCTGGGCGCGGACCGCGCGGCGACGCGAAGCGAGATCAACAAGCTCGCGCTGTATGCTGGTGAAAGCGGCAGCGTGGCGCTGGAAGACGCGGAAGCGGTGATCGGCGACGCCGCCAATCTGGAGGTCGAGGACGCGCTGTATGCCGCGACCGAGGGCGATCCGGCCGCGACCGATCGGGCGATCAACCTCGCCATCGCGGAGGGCGCGGTCGGCGTCCAGATCGTGCGGATGGCGCTGACGCATTTACAGAAACTGCTGCGGGCGAAACTCGCGATGCAAAATGGCGCGTCAGCGGAGGAAGCGATGCGGTCACTCCGGCCGCCGATATTTTTTCGCCGGACAGGCTCGTTTTCGCGCGCGCTGGGGCGGTTTTCGGTGGAGGCACTGATTGCGACGAGTAATAGGATGCTGGAGTTGGAGCTGGCTTGTAAGACCACCGGATCGCGGGACGATACGCTGGGGCGCTACGCGATGATTGTTATTTTAAGGGCGGCTAGAAATAGAAGTTAAAGAATCTTCTTTTTGTGAACAAAAAGAAGCAAAAAAACTTTGTCAGTTTTAGGTGACAGCTCGGAATGACACATCCCGCCTTTGCGAGCCCTTGCGAAGCAATCCAGCTTTCTTCCATCGGCCCCGAAGAAAGCTGGATTGCTTCGCAAGCGCTCGCAAAGACGAAGCGGCAGTAGTGAGCTTCGTAGAAAGCGTTTGGCCGCAAATTGGCGCAGGTTTCTCGGCGAAAGCTTCCTCGCGATGGAATGCGACGCGCATACCGCCCTTGCCTGCTTGCAGGTCTAGATTATGGTTGCGCCGGCACAGCGCTAATAGGCCTTTTTCTCAATCTCGTGGGAGTTCTCTCTTTAGGAAATTCCACCAGCTCCAATATTTCAGAAAGCGTAGACTGAAGCATCTTCAGCGACATCCGATCAACTCCTAGCTCCTCAGCAAATGGTCCCCTCTGCAGAATCTCAATGGCGTTCACGAATCGCTTAACTGCAATTTGTCCGCTTTCTCGACTGCCTGAACGCACTGCATGGTACGCTTCTAGTGCGAGTTCATAAATCCAGGGCGCCTCATCACGTAATAGACTTCCAGCGAATAACATCTGCACCGGGTCACCCGGTCCTTCCGCAATGCGATGCATGAACTCATGCATCATCATCGGATGAAAACGCAAACGCCGACGCTTTCGGATTATCGGATCATCATCCATCGCGTCACGCATGCGGAGCTCGACTGTTCGAATGCTTGAAACAAGTTCTTCGAGAATCTCACCTTGGGGTCTGGAATGCTTTGTCTGAGTCCCGCTCGAAGGAATTGCGGTGATTTGTTTATCCAAATCACCCCAAAGTGCCGGAAAAAGTTTGTCAAGTTGGGCGTCAGGAACGGGGGACGAAGCGGCCTTGTTTAGACTTGCGACAAGCTCTTTGATACCTGGGTTATCTGCCTTCTTGGCTTGAAATTGAGCCAAGGGTCCAGAGACTTCTTTGAAATCGAGATCAAGCAATAGCGGAATTACGCGGCCATCTTGCATGGATTTTGCCAGTGCGCCAGCTTCAAACAGAATCCACGGCGAGCTCAAATTCTCGCGAGTGATACAAATAACGCCAAAGTTGCACTTCTCCAGCTCCTTGGCGATCTCAATGCTCCAACGTTCGCCAGCCTGAATGTCCGATTGAGAGAGCCAAGGCTCCACAAAATGCAAGACAAGGGGGAACCACTCGCGAAGTGCTTTCGCAAGCGCCTCGCTCCGCGCACCGCTCCAACTAATAAATACCTTCATTCGACATTTCCCTGGATCGATAGCTTCTCAGACGCTAACGTCTAGCAGGTCTTTTCAACTCGTCGGATCTGGGCATCCTGGTTCGTCGCGTGGTGAACTCGGCTCCAACGTCCTCGTTCGAACGACCGTAGTCTGCCTGTATCGATGTTCGCGCGCGCTCCACCTTGCGGCGCAGGAACGCGTCATAGTCCCGAGCTTCGCGTTGGCGCTGCACAAATTCACGCATCAGCTCACGAACGATCTGCGAGGCCGGCCGGCGGACGGCCTCTGCCTCGGCAACGAACTCGTCCCGCAGCTCAGGTTCCAGCTTCAACGTGAATACGGCTTCCTTCGGCATGGCTTCCTCCGCAATACTAACGAATTATATACATCGTTAGTATAGCCGCGGCAACCAGTGACTGGCCCTCGCTCAGGAGAATCGCATTTGGAATTCCGGCGCCCACGAAGCAAGTCAGCCCGCCCGCTCTAAACCCAAGTGTCTGGTATCTATTCCTAAATTATGCTATGCAGAGACCCATCCGCACCGCTCGCCTGCATTTCGCACACCCTGCACACCTTAAAAAAACGCGCCCGGGCGGAGCACAGCCGGCGCCCGCCACCAGGCAACTCATACGCGATAGCCCTGTGCCGCCGCACAATCTGCTTGCGGCAGTGCAATAAGAATCCCAAACTACCTGGCGTCAGGTTTTGGGGGGAGTTTGCCATGACCGTGGCCAGCCGCGTGCTCGAAGTGACAGACCGGATCAGGAAGCGCAGCTACGACCGGCGCAGCATCTACCTCGAACGGCTCGAAAAGGCCGCCGACGCCGGACCGCGGCGGCAGGCGCTGGGCTGCGCCAACCAGGCGCACGGCTTTGCCGCTTGCGGACCCACCGACAAGATGCGGCTGTCTGGCGAGCCCACCGCCAACCTCGGCATCGTTACCGCCTACAACGACATGCTCTCCGCCCATCAGCCGTTCGAACGCTTTCCCGAGCTGATTCGACACACTGCGCGCGAGGCCGGAGCCACCGCGCAAGTGGCCGGCGGCGTACCGGCGATGTGCGACGGGGTGACCCAGGGCGAGGCCGGGATGGAACTCAGCCTGTTCTCCCGTGACGTGATCGCACTTTCGACCGCGGTGGCGCTGTCGCACCAGACCTTCGACGCCGCGGTCTATCTCGGCGTGTGCGACAAGATCGTGCCGGGGCTGGTGATCGGCGCGCTGTCGTTCGGGCATATCCCGGCGCTGTTCATTCCGGCCGGGCCGATGGTCTCCGGCCTGCCGAACGACGAGAAATCGCGGGTGCGGCAGCTCTACGCCGAAGGCAAGGTCGGGCGCGACGCGCTGCTCGCCTCGGAGTCCGCGTCGTATCACGGGCCGGGCACCTGCACTTTCTACGGCACCGCAAATACCAACCAGATGCTGATGGAAATCATGGGGTTGCACCTGCCGGGCAGCAGCTTCGTCAACCCCAATACGCCGCTCCGCGACGAGCTCACGCGGGTCGCGACCCGCCGCGCGCTGGCGATCACCGCGCTCGGCAACGAATATACGCCGGTGGGCAAGGTCGTGGACGAGCGCGCGGTGGTGAACGGCGTGGTCGGGCTGCACGCCACCGGCGGTTCCACCAACCACACCATCCATCTGATCGCCATGGCCGCCGCGGCGGGGATCATCCTCACCTGGGACGATATGGCCGATCTCGCTGAGGTCACGCCGCTGCTGTGCCGGATCTATCCCAACGGCAAGGCCGACGTGAACCATTTCCATGCCGCCGGCGGTACCGGCTTCCTGATCGGCACGCTGCTGGAGGCTGGGCTGCTGCAGGACGACGTGCTGACGGTCTGGGGCCCAGGGCTGGGAAATTACGTGGCCGAAGCGGCGCTGAATGAAGCGGGCCAACTGGCATATCGCCTGCCGCCGCGGGACAGCGCCGATCCCGGTATCCTGCGCGATGTCAAACATCCGTTCCTCCACCACGGCGGACTCGCGTTACTCGACGGCAATCTCGGCCGGGCGGTGGTGAAGACCTCGGCGGTGGCGCCTGAGCGGCACGTGATCGAGGCGCCGGCGCGGGTGTTCCACAGTCAGGAAGAACTGCAGGCGGCGTTCAAGGCGGGCAGCCTCACCGGCGATTTCGTCGCGGTAGTACGGTTCCAGGGGCCGCAAGCCAACGGCATGCCGGAGCTGCACAAGCTGATGCCGCCGCTGGGGGTGCTGCAGGACCGCGGACAGAAAGTGGCACTGGTAACCGACGGCAGGCTCTCCGGCGCCTCGGGCAAGGTTCCGGCGGCGATCCATGTTACGCCGGAAGCGTTGCAGGGCGGCGCGATCGCCAAAGTGCGGGACGGCGATATCATTCGGGTCGATGCCATAACCGGGACCCTGGACGCACTGGTCGATCCGGTCGAATGGGCTGGGCGCATCCCGGAAATCGCCGACCTTTCGCACTACCATCATGGCATTGGGCGTGATCTATTTGCGTCGTTCCGGGCGGTGGTCGGTCGTGCGGACCAGGGGGCGGCGATTTTCTCCTAATTATCAAAGTTTTTTTGCTTCTTTTTTTTCCAAAAAAAGAAGACTTCTTTTTTTAAAAAAAGAAGCA
>Ga0302316_10000823_pt1 | contig 26111 bp, 18 predicted proteins | sample III_Palsa_N3_2_FD_200456 | JGI IMG/M metagenome (GOLD analysis project Ga0302316, IMG submission 200456) | Peat permafrost microbial communities from Stordalen Mire near Abisko, Sweden - III_Palsa_N3_2 | ecosystem: Environmental > Terrestrial > Soil > Palsa > Peat permafrost | place: Sweden...
GCAGATTCACGCCGGTGGCCGCGGCAAAGGCGGCGGCGTCAAGCTCGCCAAAACCATTGAAGAAGCCGACGCAGCCTCCAAGGCCATCCTCGGGATGCAGCTCGTCACGCACCAGACCGGCCCCGCCGGGCAAAAGGTTCAGCGCCTCCTCATCGAAGAGGGCTCCGCCATCGCCCGCGAGCTCTACCTCGGCCTCGTCCTCGACCGGGCATCAGGCAAAGTGGTGTTCATGGCCTCGCAATCCGGCGGCATGGAGATCGAGCAGGTTGCCCACGATACTCCCGAGCTCATCTACAAGGAGTACGTCAACCCGGCCATCGGCTTCCAGCCCTACCAGGCCCGCAAGCTAGCCTTCAAACTAGGCCTCGAGCCCGCGCAGATCGGCGAAGCCGTCAAGTTCATGATGGGCCTCTACAAAGCCTTCATCGAAACCGACTCCACCCTCATGGAGGTCAACCCCTTCATCACCACCAAAGACGGCAAGCTCCTCGCCCTCGACTGCAAGATCAACTTCGACGACAACGCCATGTTCCGCCACAAGGACCTCAAGGAACTCCGCGACATCTCCGAAGAAGACCCGCTCGAAGTGGAAGCCAGCAAGTATGCCCTCAACTACATCAAGCTCGATGGCTCCATCGCCTGCATGGTCAACGGCGCGGGCCTCGCCATGGCGACCATGGACATCATCCAGTACGCCGGCGGCTCCGCCGCAAACTTCCTCGACGTAGGCGGCGGCGCCAACCAGGAGCAGATCGAAAACGCCTTCGGCATCCTCCTCTCCGACCCCAACGTAAAGGCCATCTTCATCAACATCTTCGGCGGCATCCTCCGCGTAGACGTCCTCGCCACGGCAGTAGTAGCCGCCGCCCGCAAGCTAAACGTAACGCTGCCAATCATCCTCCGCCTCGAAGGCACCAACGTAGAAGAAGGCCGCAAGATCATCGCCGACTCCGGCTTGAAAGTCCAAATCGGCGCCACCATGAAAGAAGCCGCCGACCTAGCTGTCGCCGCCGCGAAGGGAGTCAACTAATGTCAGTTCTCGTAGGCAACGACACACGCCTCATCGTTCAAGGCATCACCGGCCGCGAAGGTACTTTCCACGCCAAAGGTTGCGACGAATACGCGAAACAGTTCGGCAACAAGCTAGTCGTCGGCGGAGTCACCCCCGGCAAAGGCGGCACCATCCACGAGGGCTGGCCCGTCTTCAACACCGTGGAAGAAGCCGTCGCCGCCACCGGCGCCAACGCCACCGTCATCTTCGTCCCACCCCCCGCCGCAGCCGACGGCATCCTCGAAGCCGCCGACGCCGGCCTACCCCTCATCGTCTGCATCACCGAAGGCATCCCCGTCCTCGACATGGTCAAGGTCTGGGAAGTCGTAAAAACCTCGAAGTCCCGTCTCATCGGCCCCAACTGCCCCGGCGTCATCTCCCCCGGCAAGGCCAAGATTGGCATCATGCCCGGCCGCATCCACAAAGAGGGAAGCGTCGGCATCGTCTCCAAGTCCGGCACGCTCACCTACGAAGCCGTCTACCAGCTCACCCAGCGTGGCATCGGCCAATCCACGGCCATCGGCATCGGCGGCGACCCCATCATCGGCACCACACACATCGACGCCCTCAAGCTCCTCAACGAAGACCCCGGCACCGAAGCCATCATCATGATCGGCGAGATCGGCGGCTCCGCCGAAGAGGCCGCAGCCGAGTACATCAAAGCCCACGTCAAAAAGCCTGTAGTCGGCTTCATCGCCGGCCAGACCGCCCCTCCGGGCCGTCGCATGGGCCACGCCGGAGCCATCATCTCCGGCGGCGAAGGCACCGCCGAAAGCAAGATGGCCGCCATGGCCGCCGCCGGCATCACCGTAGTCAAAAGCCCCGCCGAAATCGGCGAGGCCATGGCAAGGTTGCTCGGCAAGGCCTAAACATCCTCAAGTAGACTGGCAGCTATGCGCACGCTCTCGCTCGCCGTTCTCTCGTTGCTCACTGTAGCCGCACTGGTCCCATCGCAGGCCCAGACCATCACCGTAACGTTTCCCGCAACGCAGTCCGCGAAGCCCCTCGACGGCCGTCTGCTCATTCTGCTTTCGAACGACCCCAGCGACGAGCCTCGCCAGCAAATCGACGACTCTCCTCGTTCGCAGCAGATCTTCGGCATCACCGTCGATGCCTGGAAACCCGGCCAGCCCGTCTTCCTCACAGCCTCCGCGCCCGGCTATCCTCACACCACCTTCCCCGACGTCCCACCGGGCGACTACACCATCCAGGCCGTCCTCAACGTCTACCAAACCTTCCATCTCTCCACCGGCAAGACCATCAAACTCGCCCCCGACCGCGGCGAAGGCCAGCATTGGAATCTCGCCCCCGGCAATCTTCTCTCCAAGCCCCGCCTCATCCACATCGGCCCCGGCTCCCCACCGATCGCAGTCGATCTCACCGACGTCATCCCGCCCATCACCCCCGAACCGGACACCAAATACATCCGCCACATCCGCATCCAGTCCGCGCTCCTCACAAAATTCTGGGGTACACCCATGTACCTCGGCGCCATCGTCATGGTGCCCGAAGGCTTCGACACCCACGCCAACGCCCACTACCCCGAGATGGTCTTCGAAGACCACTACGCCTCCGGCATGATGGACTTCCGCGAGACCCCGCCAGACCCCAACCTCAAGCCCGACTACTCCGAGCGCTTCCACCTCGCCGGCTACAACCGCATCGCGCAGGAGGAAGGCTACAAGAACTTCCAAACCTGGACCGCCCCCAACACCCCGCGCTACCTCGTCATCAAGCTCCAGCACGCCAACCCGTACTACGACGACAGCTACGCCGTAAACTCAGCCAACCTCGGCCCCTACGGCGACGCCATCGAAACCGAGCTGATGCCCGCTATCGAGAAGCAATTCCGCGGCCTCGGCCAGGGTTGGGCGCGCTTTCTATACGGCGGTTCCACCGGCGGATGGGAGTCCATCGCCGTTCAAATGTTCTACCCCGACCACTACAACGGCGCCTTCATCGCCTGCCCCGACCCGGTCGACTTCCACGCCTACATGACCACCGACCTCTACAAAGACGACAACATGATGTTCATCCAGGGCGCGAACAAACGCATCGAGCAACCCGCCATGCGCGACTACCTCGGCCACACCCTCATCAGCGTCCGCGACAACATCGCCTATGAAGCCGCACTCGGTGACCGCGGCCGTTCCGGCGAGCAGTTCGACATCTGGCAAGCCGTCTTCTCACCCGCCGGATCCGACGGCTACCCCGAGCCCATCTTCGACAAGCAGACCGGCGTCATCAACCACACCACCGCAGCCTACTGGCACGACCACTATGACCTCAACGCCATCCTCCAGCGCGACTGGCTCACCCTCGGCCCCAAGCTCCAGGGCAAGCTCCACATCTACGTCGGTTCCGACGACACCTACTTCCTCAACAACGCTGTCTACCTCATGGAAGACTTCCTCAAGACCACCGGCACGCCCGGCCACGGCGTCCCCTACGACGGCGAAGTCAAATACGGTCCCCGCGCCGAGCACTGCTGGAACGGCGACCCCACCCTGCCCAACGCCTACTCCCGCCTCCACTACAACCAGATGTATCTCCCCCAGATCCTCGACCGCATCCAGAAAACAGCCCCACCAAACGCAGACCTCACAAGCTGGCGCTACTAGCACTCACAGCAAGGCATTTACTAAAACGTATAGCTAACCTGCAACTGCAACCGCCGCGGATCAGACGCCGTATTCGGCTGCATAAACGACGGCGACCCCAGCACGCCGTTATACGTCAAAAAGTTCACCCGGTTCAGCGTGTTGAAGCTCGAAACCGAAAACGCCAGCGCGCTCTCATCATCCTTCACCCGCGGATGCAGCTTGTACGTATAACCCACCTTTAGTTGCAGATCCTGAAAGTCGCCACCATTCAGGCTGTTCCGCGGAACCCCCGCTGGCCGCGCATTAAACACACCGGTCTTATAGTCATCCGTCCCCGTGGTGATCGTATAAGGCAGCGGCGTGTTGTCATAAAAACCCACACCAACCGTAAGCGGCTTATCCGGATAAAGCGTCGCAAACAACCCCAGCCTCTGCCGCTGATCGAAGTCACTCCGGCTCCACTCATCATTCGGCTTGTACTGATTCTGCGGCATGAACGTCGAGAACGTAGTATTCGCATCCGAGTGCTGCAGCGTGTACTGCAAAAACCCCGACACCACATTCCCCACGCGCCCCCGATAGCTCACACTCATCCCATCCGTCTTCTGATACCCCTGCGACTGCAACTGCAGCACCTGCGCAAAGTTCGGATTCGGCCTCACCGTGCTCGTAAACGGCGGCAGCGGCGCATTGATATCCACCGACCGCAGCGCATGCCATCCGCGATACCCGTTATACCCAATCACCAGCGTAGAGTTCTTCGTAACCTGCCGCTCCACACTCAACCCAAAATAAGCCTGCACCGGCGCCTGCAACCCCGGCTGATACTGAAACAAACTAGGCGGCTGCTCAGCCAACTCCGTCGGGGAACAACCCGTAAGACACGTCCCGGAAGTAATCAACAAATTCCGCTCCGCCGCAAACTGATACCGCGCCAACTGCTGCCCGATATTCACCCCAACCCGCCGAATATAAATCCCGCTCCCGGTCCGCACCACCAGCGCATGTTTCTTGTCGACCATGTAAGCAATCGAAAGCCTCGGCTCCACGCCATCCTTCGTATTCGATAACGTGTTCTGAAAGTCATACCGCAACCCCGGTGTAACCGTCAGCTTCTTGCCAAGCTGCATCTGGTCCAGAAAGAACCCACTGGGCTGCGCAAACAACGTCTGAAACCGCGACTGCCCCTGCTGAATGCTGAAGGTAGACGCTAGCTGTAGGTGGTACGCCACGCTGGGAGTACAGTTCTCCGGGGTTGCCTTCGTGCACGGGATAGAGGGGCATGTCCCTCCAAGCACGCAGTAAGGAATTGTGCCATACGTATACGTCCCCTCCCGGTTCGTCTCGTCCTCCCAAATCCTCCGCCCCATATTCGGAATCTGTATCCCAAACTTCATCGTCTGCGGCACCCGCTTGCCCACCGTCCATGTCACCATATCGTTCACCGTCGGATTGTTCTCCGTATACACCGCATCCAACTGCGCACTGCCAAACGTCCCCACACCTTCAACGATCGTCTGCTGCGCCTCAACATTGTTGATCACGCTCTGATCGTCGCGCTCATAGTGAACATCCAACTGGTTCAATATGTTCGCAGAAACCGACAGATCATCGTGATACGTAAGGTCCTGATCAAAGTCATTCTCAGCATACCCAGCCGTCTCCTGCACCAACCCGCCCACGCCATCATTCACATCGCCTTCATCATGAAACTTGTACAGCACATAAGCCGAGTGATGATCGTTATACTGCCGGCTCACCTTCATGCTTATCTCCGTCGTACGCGTCGGCGTATACACATTCACCGTCGGCATCACGGTAGGCAGCGTAGTCGCCAGCACCTGCGCATACACATCGCGTTCCTTCCGCGACATCGAAAACAGAAACGCCGTATTCCGCAGCGGCTTGATCGGCCCCGTCAAATAGCCCTCATAAAGATTCCGCTGCTCCGAAGGCTTCGTCGTCGCAAAGTAGTTCGTCCCATTCAGCGCGGAGTTCCGGTACGTAAAGCTGGCCGACCCATGAAAGTGGTCCGCCGCGCTCTTCGTAATCACTTCAACCTGCCCCCGCCCCGGCTGCCTGTACTCCGCCGAGTAAGGATCCTCATTAATGCTCACGCGCTCAATCGCCGACGCCGCCACGCCAACACTGCTCGTCTCCACGCCATCCACAATCAGCGTCGTCCCACCCTCGCCTGCAATCCCCGTATCCAGAAACGCCGAAAGCGTCGCCACGATATCTCCATCGAACACCGGCAGCGTCTTCATGTCGTTCGCAGACACCGTCGCAACATCGTTGTTATTCTCCGGCGCCGCCACATCGATATCCTGCGCCGCATCCACATTCACGCTCGTCGTCACGTCCGCCAGGTTCAGTGTCAGCGCCATCGGCGCCATCGGAGACTCCGTAACATGCAGCGCCTGATCGAGCGACGAAAATCCCGGACGCACCACGACCAGGTGATAGTCCCCGGCGACCGGTTGCGCGAACAGAAAGTGCCCGCCACCATCCGTGATCGCACTGCCCACCACAGCGCCTCTGGCATGCGCAAGTTGCACCGTAGCGCCGGGAATCAACGCTCCGGTCGGGTCCCGCACCACCCCACTCACCTTGGCAGCAGTTTGCGCGCCCGCAGGCACAAGCAGAGTCAGCGTCATCAGTGCAAAGAAGCAGAGGGCGCGAAAGAGTAGGGAAGACAAACCCCGAACCGGGGCGGTACGCAAAAAGCTTAGCTGTTTCATGGAAGACCGAGACCCCGAATTGGGGGAGTCTCCAGAATATCGCGCACCCGTGCGCAAAAAGGCAGTAGCAAACTCGATACCCCAAAAACCGAACGCGATACACTAGTAGAAGCGCGCTTTTCGCGCAGGCCCGGGCCTCAACAACGTCGCCCGGCCACTCAATCTCACTGGAGTTTTATGTCACAGCGTACCTTTAGCATCATCAAGCCGGACGCCGTCCGCAAGGGCGACACCGCCGCCATCCTCGCCGAGATCTCCAAGGCCGGCTTCAAGCTCCTCGCCATCAAAAAGATCGTCCTCACCAAGCAGCAGGCCGAGGGCTTCTACTACGTCCACGCCGAGCGCGGCTTCTTCGGCGAACTCACTGATTTCATGAGCTCCGGCGTCATCTACCCCATGGTCCTCGAAAAGGACAACGCCATCGCCGACTTCCGCAAGCTCATGGGCGCCACCGACCCGGCCAAGGCCGAAGAGGGAACCATCCGCAAGCAGTTCGCTAGCTCTATCGGCGAAAACGCCATCCACGGCTCCGACGCCGAAGACACCGCCGCCTTCGAAATCGGCTACTTCTTCGCCGGTTACGAACTCAAGTAATCCAAGCGCCACAACTCCGGGTGCCCTACCCTTTGCGCTTTTTGCAAAGGGTGGGGTATCGAGCTCCGCTCGACCGCTCTCCTCCACCCACCCAAACCTGTCATTTCGACCGGAGCAGAATGGCTTCATCATTCTGCGCAGTGGAGAAACCCCTGTATTGGCTCTCCTCCGTACCGGCACAATCGGGTACCCCAAGGCTTCAGCCTTGGGTCTCATAACCCACCAAAGAAGCGGGCTTTAGCCCCTGGGGTATGCTCTCCTCCACACCGTCACAAAGCTAAAGGGCGACTGAGAATCTCTCAGCCGCCCTTTTACGCACCCACAACTGTCATTTCGACCGAAGCGCAGCGCAGTGGAGAAACCCCTGTATTGGCTCTCCTCCATGCCAGCACAATCAGGTACCCCAAGGCTTCAGCCTTGGGTCTCATAGGACCACCCGCAAAGGGGCTTTAGCCCCTGGGGTATGCACAAATCAAAAGGCGGCCGAGAACCTATCGGCCGCCCTCTAGCCTTTACCGCCCAAACAACCCCAAATCCACACTATCCCCCATAGCCTTATACCCCGCATCCCCCGGATGCAGTTCATCCCCGCTGTCAAACGCCGGCAAAAACACCCCCGGCTTCGCCGGATCAACCGTCGCCTTATCAAAGTCAATCACCCCATCGAACTTCCCCGAAGTCCGAATCCACGTATTCACCGCCTGCCGCACCACCTCACCCGCAGGCGACGAGTACCCCGCACCAACATAAGGCGTCAGCGTAGCCCCAAACACCTTGATCCCATGCGAATGCGCTCGTTCGATCATCTGCCCATACCCCGCAATCAAGTCATCGGCAGTCACCACATCGAACGGCTTCTTCGTGTCATAAGCATGGCCAATATCGTTAATGGCCTCCATAATCACGAGGTACTTCACCCCAACCTGCGCCAGCACATCACGATCGAACCGCGCCAGCGCACTCGGCCCCGTATTGTCATGCAGCACCCGGTTGCCGCCAATGCCTTCATTCAGTACGCCCAGCCGCGGCAGCTTCTTATCCGCCGCCAGCCGAGCAGCCAACACATCCGGCCACCGCGCATTCTTGTCCCGAGTGCTGTGCGCGCCATCGGTAATGCTGTCTCCAAACGTCACAATCGCCGCGCTGGCCGCATCGGCCTTCACATCCAGCCCCTTCAGAAAATCCCAGCTATACATCGGCTTCGCGCCGGTCAGAGTCTCAGCCGTAACCGCATTCCCGGCCACCACATAGTTGGTCGTATCCGCAAAGTTATGCCGCGTAATCACGCTCACCGTCTGCGTAGGCACAAACAGGCTCACGGCAACATCCGCCAGCGGAGCCACCTTGATCGTCGCCGCATCGCTCACCACCAGAGCTCCCGGCGGAATCACCACCGAAGGATGTCCTCCAAAGCTCAACTGCACCGAGCTTCCCGCAACAATCCCACCACCCGCCGCGCTAAGCGCAATCTGCGCCGCACTCACGGTCAGCGAATCCTCTCCAAACTCATTCGTCAACACCACCCGCACCGACGACCCGCCAATCGAGACATGCACAATCTCCCGCAGCGTCGTTCCATCCGTACCCTCTGCCCCAAACGTCCCACCGGCATTCTTTCCACCCACAGGAGCGGTAGCCCACGTCCCCACCCAATGCTCAGGAGCCGCCGTAGAAGCCGAAGCTCCACAGCACAAAACAACAGCCGCAAGTACAGGGAATATCCGCAAAATACGCAAGCAACAACTCCTGAAGAACAAAGTTAGCCGCACAGACCCGCAGCAGACCAGCAACTGAAAGGTACACTCCCACCCCACTCCCACGCAAAACCGCAACCGCTTGCACCCACCCCAACTCTCGTCATCCTGAACGGAGTGAAGGACCCCTGTATTGGTTCTCCTCCAAATCACCATAAATTTGTCATCTCGACCGGAGCGCAGCGTAGTGGAGAGATCCCCGTATTGGCTCTCTTACGCATCGGCATAATCTGGGTGCCCTACCCTTTGCGCACTTTGCAAAGGGTGGGGTATCGAGCTCCGCTCGACAGTTCTCCTCCACCCACCACAAATTTGTCATCTCGACCGGAGCGCAGCGTAGTGGAGAGATCCCAGTATTGGCTCTCTCACGCATCGGCACAATCTGGGTGCCCTACCCTTTGCGCACCTTGCAAAGGGTGGGGTATCGCGAAGCGACCGCTCTCCCCACCCCACCATCTCCACCCCCGCAACCGTTTTCAAAAAGTGCACACTCTCAACCCGCTCCGGTATATTGGCGCATGGCGGAATCTTCCACCCCGCACTCCACTCGCTTTTACGAGGGCCCGCAATGAAATCGGTTTACGCTATCCTTCTCTGCATGACATCTGTAGCAGTCGCCCAGACCACCGTAACTCATGCCCCTTTCGGCAAGCTCCCCAGCGGCGCCACCGCAGAAATCTACACCATCAGCAACTCTGAAGTGAAGATGCGCATTACCACCTACGGCGCACGCGTCGTATCCATCGACACCAAAGACCGCACTGGCAAGATGGCCGGCATCGTCCTCGGCTACGACAACGTCGCAGACTACGTCGCCGATCCCAAAACCTACTTCGGCTCCGTCCCCGGCCGCTACGCCAACCGCATCGCCCTCGGCAAGTTCTCGCTGGAAGGCAAGTCCTACCAGCTCCCCATCAACAACGCCCCCAACTCCCTACACGGCGGCACGGATGGCTTCGCCAGCCGCAACTGGACCGGCCACATCATCGCCAACGGCGTCGAGTTCACCCTCGTCAGCCCCGACGGCGATCAGGGCTACCCCGGCAAGCTCACCGCCCACGTCCGCTACACGCTCGAAGGCGACACCGTAAAGCTCCAATACTCCGCCACCACCGACGCACCCACGGTCGTCAACCTCACCAACCACGCCTACTTCAATCTCGCGGGCGACGGCACCCCCAGCATCCTCGGCCAGGAACTCACCATCGACGCCGACACCTACACCCCCATCGACCCCACTTCCATCCCCCTCGGCCCCCTGGCGCCCGTCGCCGGCACACCCTTTGACTTCCGCACCCCCCACACCATCGGCTCCCGCATCAACGACACCGACACCCAGCTCAAGAACGGCGCCGGCTACGACCACAACTTCGCCCTCACCGGAAAGTCCGGCACCCTGCACCCCGCCGCCAAGGTCTACGACCCAACCACCGGTCGCGTCCTCCTCGTCAAAACCACCGAACCCGGCGTCCAGTTCTACTCCGGCAACTTCCTCGACGGAACCATGCCCTCCCGCAACGGCGGCAAGTACCAATACCGCAGCGGTCTCTGCCTCGAAACCCAGCACTACCCCGACTCCCCCAACCACCCCGCCTACCCCACCACCGAACTAAAACCCGGCCAGTTCTACCACAGCGAAACCACCTGGACCTTCACCACCCAGAAATAACTGTCATTTCGACCGGAGCGCAGCGGAGTGGAGAAACCCCTGTATTGGTTCTCCTTCATTGAGGCAACAATCCGGGTGCCCTACCCTTTCACGCCCTTTGTGAAAGGGTGGGGTATCGCGAAGCGACCGCTCTCCTCACCTCACCCCAAATATGTCATCCTCATTTTTGAATTGTCATCCTGAGCGCAGCGAAGGACCTGCTTCCTCCCGTTCTTCGCCAATCCTGCCCAAATCTGCCATCCTTACCACACCACCCATGCCTCCCACCTTCCTCTCCAGCCCCGAAACCTTCGCCGCTTTCGTGGCCGCCTGGGAATCCGGCACCCTCCCCAAGTCCGAGTGGACCCACGCCGCCCACGTAGCCATCTGCGCCTGCTACACCATCCGCTACAAACAGTCAGCCTTCGACCACATGAAGACCGGCATCATCAGCCACAACGAAGCTGTAGGCACGCTCAACGGCTCAGACTCGGGCTACCACGAGACCCTCACCCGTTTCTGGTCTAACATCATCGCCGCCTCAGCAAACCCCACCCACGACTCCTGGCAAGCCGCCTGCCACGCAGTAGCAAAGTTCGGCGAAGCCCGAACCCTCCACACCGCCTACTACACCTTCGACGTAGTCCGAAGCCCCGAAGCTCGCCAGACCTGGATCGCCCCTGACGCCACTCACCGTCACGGTAAAAATCCACCGTAAAAACGAACCGTGCGGACCGTAAAACGGCTCCGTCTCCACCGTGTTCCCCGCCGTCGACGCACCGCAAAACCCGCGTCTTTATTGGCCTTCCGCGATCGCCTTATCCAGCGCCGCCACTTGATCCGAATCCATCTCTTTTCGAATCTGCATTTGGAAGTGAAAACTAGCCTTTTCCAAATCCCCCCGTGCCTGCGCCACCCGGTCAATCTCAGCAAAAACCTTAGTTTCATCCTGCAAATCTTCACGCGACATAGACACAAACCGCTGCTGCTCCCGCTGCAGATTCTCATAAAGAGACACGAGATTGCCCTTATTTTCGTTGAAAATATCGTCCATCCGCTGCTGCTGTTCCGTCCTTAGTTTCAACGACTTAACAGTCTTCTTGTCATCCCACCAACGCCCCGGAAGCATCATCTGCGGCTCCACTCGAATCCGAGGTTCAGGCATCCGGGCCATATCGCCCCGCGGCCCACCCATATCACCGCCCCGCATCCCCCCGCCACCCATCCCACCACCAGGAGGCCCACCGCCATGCTGCGCATAAGACACACCGCCGCCCATCAAGAAAAGGCAGAAAACCGCCGCCAATCGCATGTTTAAGCGCACGTTCACAAAAATCCTCAATTAATCCCAGCTAGGAACCGGAGCATTCCGCCCATGCCCATTAGGCCTGCCGCCAACAGCCATCGCCCCAAAGGCATCCGAAGGCGACTGCATCGAAGCATCCAGCTCACGGTCAATCGCCTGTAGCATCTGGTTATCCCGCTCAATCTGCGCGTCGGCCGAGTGGCCTGCAACTGTCACGACCCGAGCCTTCGACGATTCGGTTGAGCTGGAAACCGCTGCAACAGAAAGGGTTACAGGCTGGCTGACGCCTGCCTGATGAGGTCCACTGGCCGCCACGGCCTGGTTTCCATGCTCCTCATGCAGCGCCATTGGGATCGCAAAACCGATCATTAGCAGGCAGGACGCCGCCAAACCCCAGCTCATCCGCCGAGACCACGCCGAAGCCGCCGCCCCCATAACCGGCGGAGGGGTTGTGACCGACTGCCGCTCGCTCCATGCCAGCGAAACCGCCGCAAAGCTCGCAATCGGCGCTTCCAACGCCGCGACGCGCGCCTTGCACGCCGCGCAATCCGCCAGGTGGGCCGCAGCTTCGACGCCGGGGTCGCCGATCAGTACATCGTCCAACTGCTCTTCGCTAAGGTGCTTCTCAAAGTTCATCGTGCTCCTCCCACTTGCGCCCGCACAGCCTTCAGTGCGCGGTGGAGATGCGTCTTTACCGTATTGATCGGCATGGAAATCGTCCTTGCGATATCGGCGAGGTCCATATCCTCGGCAAATCGCATCAGGAAGATCGTCCGTTGATTCACCGAAAGGTTTTCCAGCGCCGCCTGCACCTGCTCGGTGCGCTCAATGGCCAAAATCCGGGCCTCGGCCGAGCTTTCGTGGCTTGGCAAAAAGTTTGCCGCGTCGCTCACGTCGATCGCCGTAGCCCGCGCCTGCCGCCAGAAACGGAACTTCTGCAGCCGTTGCTGGTCGCGGATCAGGTTCACCGCGATGCTCGTCAGCCATGTGTTTACCGAGCAATCTCCGCGGAAGTTCCCGCGCCCGTTGTAAGCCTTCAAAAAACAATCCTGCGTAATGGACTCCGCCAGATCGGCGTCGCCAATCGAGAACGTCACGAACCGCAACAACCGAGGACGGTAGGTCCGCACCAGCGCATCGATGTCGTCCAGCTCGGAGCTGCTCCGTTCGGCGGCCTGCACATTCTGCATGGTGACTTCTAGCGCTAGTTGCATATTGTAGGAGACGAGCCGCCGACTGCTCCAGATTACAGAGAAAATTCTCTTAACTTCAAAGATTTTACAGCGAAATTCGAGGAAAACTCAGCTTCCGGCCTCTGCTTCCGCTTCGGCATCGCGTTGCAACTGGTCGGCCTCCGTCTGCACCATGTACTCGTCCATCAGTACCGCGACCAGCGCCGCCGTAGGAACCGCCACTAGCGCACCCACCACACCTGCCAGCGCCAGACCGGCCATCAGGGCGATCAGCACCGAAAGTCCCATCAAATTCACACTCGTCTTCATGATCCGTGGCGTCAAAAACCCATTCTCTATCTGCACATAAATGCCATAGAAGATAAAAACCCCGGCCATCTTCGACCACGAATCCAACGCGGCCACTCCTGCCGCCAGCATGACCGTAATCACTCCGCCCGCCACCGGAATAATGTTGAAAAGACCCATTAACACCGCCAGCAGGAAGAAGTACCGCACATGCAGGCTCGCGAAGACGATGCCACTCACTACACCCAGGGTCAGCATCAGCAAGAGCTGGCCGAGCAGCCACTTGCTCATCCGGTGTTCCGCGATGATCAGCGTCCTTGAAAGCCGGTCGCGCACCGAATCCTTGAAGAGAGACAGGAAATAGTAGTACGCGAACTCCCCCTCCAGCATGAAATAGATGCACAGGATAAACGCCGTCAGCAGGTCCAGAATCCGGCCTGCCCACAGCGGGAACGAAGCCAGCAGATAGCTCGCAAAAGCGGAAAGCATCGTCTCCGAACGCTGTGCCAGCGAATCGACGCCGAACTTGTCGGCCATCGGCAGCTTCTTCAGCCTCGTCACAAGCTCGGGAATGCGCTCCGGAAGGTCAGCGGCAAAGCGTTGCACATCGTGAATTACAGGCGGCAGCCCCACTACCAGAAACAGAGTCAGCCCCAGAAATACCGTAGTCAGCAGCGCAAGAATGGCAATCGGTCGCGACGGACTCCAACCGCGAATCTTGAGCTTCATGATGTGTTGCACAACCGGCGTCAGCACCACCGCAAACAAGGCGCTCACGTACACAATCTCGAGCACGTCCCGCAGCTTCCATGCCAGTGCCAATGCCAGCGCCACGGCGAACGCGAACAGAATGTAACCGCGCACCGTGCTGGAGCCTTGATCGGTCTGAGGTCGTTGTACGGGTTTTAGCGCCAGGGGAGTCTCCTAGGTATCTCGTACCATCTGATGCACTTATTGTGCCTCATAGCATGCTCTACCGACGTTCTGTCTTGCCCCCGTGCGCTGCCGGACTCAACTTTGCCAGTACGGCTCTCATGCTCTCTTCCGGAGTCTCGCCCTCGATCTTGTGCCCTGAAATCCGCTCATAGTGGGGCTTCCGCCTCGCAAACCGCTCCGCTGCGGCAGCTTCATCGGCCAGCACAGGCCGCTCGAGCCCTTGCTTCCGGCACCGCTCAACCAGCGTCGCAAACTCCGCCGCCAAGTAGACCACGGCCGTCCGCGGCGTCTGCTCTAGCAGAAGCCGGTTTCCCAGCTCCTCAGGAACGCCCCCTCCCAGCGCGATGATCACCCGCCGCTGACCTAGCACCGAAGCCAGGGCAGACGTCTCCAGGTGACGAAAGTGCTGTTCCCCCTTCTCCGCGAAGATCTGCGGGACGCTCCGGCCCTCCCGCCGCTCAATCTCCTGGTCGAGATCCAGAAACCGCCAGCCTAGCTGTTCAGCCAGCAGGGCGCCGACGGTCGTCTTTCCCGAGCCCATGAAGCCGGTAAGCACAATGCGGTCAAGCCCCACAGGGGTGCTGGCGGTTCGGGTTGGGGTGGGGGTAGGCATCTCAAGAACTGCTGTACTCATTGTCGTCTCCGTTCGGTTCTGATGGAAGCTGCTGGATTTGGTGCAAACAAAAACCGCAACCCGTGGGGGTTGCGGCTCGGTGGATTCGTTTTGACGTCTCTGGTTAGGTTCTATTCAAGAGATGCGCACGTCCGCCGGCCGCTGGTTGCCACCAGTAGCAATAGGTAAATCGGCCGGAAGTGCAATACGTCGTCATCAGCTAAAAGTTACTCCGAAACCTAAGATCAGGCAAGGGCTTCTATTCCTGCGGCTCGTCCTTCAGCTTGCTGGCAATATTCGACCAGACAGCGTCAGAAGGGTCTTCAGTCGGTTCAAACAAGCTCTTGGCGTGTTCGGCGATCGTCTCAAGATCGCTTACCAAAGCAGCACAATCCGGATTGGCCGCCAGAAATTTGGCAAAGCGCGGATCGTTGCTTACTTTACCGTCCCCGGATGCAAACAGGTCAGGAAGATAGTCCTCAAACTGCGCGGTCGTCATGGTGTCAAAGTTCACGTTCGTCAGGTCACTCATTGCTTTACCTCCTTGTTACCCTCGAGCGGAGGTAGTTGATCGGGCTGGCGCAGCAGTTCGCGCAGCTTCAAACGGGCCTTATGCAGTTGCGATTTGCTGTTGCCGGTTGAGCACTCCAGCATGGTCGCGATCTCGTTATGCTCAAAGCCTTCCACATCATGCAGCACGAAGACCATGCGATAGCCCGGAGGCAGCGAAGCCACAGCCCGCTCCAGCGTTACGCGATCCACCGAACCAGCCAGTTGCGGGTCACGAGAGCCAAAGTCACGCTTCGGCGCATCGTCTTCGGAGGGATTGATCGTCTCTTCCAGCGATACCAGTTGCAGACCCTTTTTGCGCAGGTGCATCAACACCAGGTTCACCGTCAGGCGGTGCAGCCAGGTAGAAAACGCGCTCTCTCCGCGAAAGCTGCCAAGCTTCCGAAAGAGGTGGAGAAACGCTTCCTGCGTCATGTCCTCGGCTTCGGAGACGTTGCCGAGCATGCGCAGGCAAAGGGTGTAAACCCTCCGCTTGTGCAGGGAATAAAGTTTTGAAAACGCGTCGGCGTCGCCATTTTTGGCGCGCTCAATCGCTTCCGCTTCGCCGGCGATCGGTGGATTCCGCTTAAATAAGCCGGGATTCGGTTTTGTCTGCATCGTCAAGAGGCCTTGCTGTCCCATAAAGGTGTGTCCGGTCCGTTCATTCGATCTATGCCGACACCCTAGCCTCCTCCAAGCCTATAGCAAAGACGATTCATGGGTATCAGTAACGGTTGGATTGTTTTGAGTTCAGAGAGGTTGTCCGCGTCTGCTATTGAACAGAACGGCGGCTTTACGATCCGATAAATCGCGCATACAGCGACCGTGCCAGCCCGACGTCGGTCGTCCCCTGCACCAGCGCCCGCCCATCCGGAAATACCGTAATTGTGTGCGGCTTCCGCTCGAATCGTAGCAGCATACCATTGGCGCGCACTGTACCCAGGGGCGCCAGTCGCTCCTTCAGCGCCAGCAGATCGACAGGCCGATGGTGCTCATGGATCTGCACCGAGTTGCGTCCGCAGAGCGTGATATGCGGGCGTCCTTCCCCGGCCAGGTACCGAAACCTGCGCTCCCCGCAAACCTCGCAATCCTCGCGCGGCGCGCCCGTAGTTATCTCGGAACGTTCCCCACTCCATAGATCGTAAGAAAGCAGAGTCCGCCGCATAAGCTGCGGCTGCCCGGTGAAGAACTTCAACGCTTCCGTCACTTGTAGAGAGGCCGCTAGGTTCACCGCTGTGGAAAGAATCCCCGCTGTCTCGCAGGTCTCGACAATCCCGCCCGGCGCAGCGGGAAAGATACAGGCCAGGCACGCCGTCGCCTCTGCCTGAGGGAACCCTTTGGGCAGGATGTTCATCGTGGCGGCGTAGGAGCCAACCGCCGCTGCATAGATCCACGGTCGAGCCTCGCGGACGCAAAAATCGTTCAGCAGATACCGTGTTTCGAAGTTATCCGTGCAGTCCAGAACGATATCCGCGCCGCCAACCAGTTCTGCCACATTCGCGGGAACCAGATCTGTAATATGCGCCTCGAGGGCAACGTTCGAGTTCACACGCGCCAGGTGCCTCCGAGCCGCTTCGGCCTTAGGCAGGGCATCGCGAGCGTCGGCCTCATCGAACAGCACCTGCCGCTGCAGGTTTGAGGGTTCGACGAAATCCCGGTCGATCAGCGTAATCCGGCCTACTCCAGCACGTGCGAGCAAGCTCGCTGCTGCGGCGCCCGTCGCGCCAACGCCCACAACCGCGGCATGGCCCCGCTGTATCTGAGCCTGCCCTTTCGCGCCGATGCCCCGAAACAGCACCTGCCGCGAGTACCGTTCGGCATCCTCAATCTGCAAGCCTTGTGCCTCCGACCTGTCGGCACTGGAAGCGGGCACATCCTCTGGAACGCGTTGTGGCATCTCCTCAGTATATGAGCGTGAGGGGGATCGCCCGTCACGGCACGATACGATGGTTGCTGGGAAATGAACGCATGTCTGTGATTTGGCATCCATTAAAGGGAAACCAGACGGAGCCCCCGTTGGAATAGATGCCGCTTACAAAAACAGCAGCTTGGTGAAGGAAGGCACGTTGGTGGGTCCTGAAAGTTCAACTCGGTTCGAGCACAGCCAGCGGGTCCCTCGTCTGGCGAAGCTCCCGGCTGGTTCAAAAGCCCTAACTGCCGCACTGGCAGCAATTCTTTTGTTTTTTGGGATGACCAGCGTACCGGCGCAGAGTCCTGTCGTGAGCAACGGAGAAGCTCCCGGGCAAGCGGCTCCGCAGCCAACCGCAGTCAACCCCAGCCCGTCGGCTGCCGCCACGCAAGCCAGCCAGACCATATCGGCTTCGGCTCCGAGCCAAATCTCCGTGACCAATACCCTCCCAGCTCTCGATACCACTGTCTGGGATAAGAGCGGCATTTCCGTTGTCGCGATCCGCTTTGATGGCGTCATCTTCAGCGCGAACGACGCCATTTTGCCGCAGCTCACTCAAAAAGCCGGCCAGCCGCTTGATCCCAACAAAGTACGCAGCGATATGCGGCGGCTCTTCGCCAGCGGCCGTTATCGTGACATCAGCGTAAGTGGTGAACCTACAGGCGCAGGACTCACCCTCATCTATGCCGGAACGCCGCGCTACTACGTCGGCCGTGTCGAAATTGATGGCATCAAGCAGGACCGCATAGCCTCGCTGCTGGAGTTTGCGACCCGGCTCGACCCCGGCACTCCCTACACCGAGAGCGACATCCCCGCAGCCCTCGAAGGCATCAAGCAAACTCTCGCCGAAAACGGATACTACGAAGGCACAGTACAGGTCGAGACCACGAAGGATGACGCCGGCCACCAGGTCAACGCAACCTTTACCGTACACGCCGGTCCCCAGGCGCGCGTCGGCAACGTCACCGTCGGGGGCAAGGATCCCGGCATTACGGTGGAGGAGTTTCGCAAGAAAGCCAAGCTCGATTGCTCCCGGCTTGTGTTGGCGCTCCGCAAGAGTTGCCGGGTCAAAGTAGGCCGCGAGACCACTAGCAATGCCCTTTCAAACGTGCGCAGCTACTACCAGAAGAAAGATCGCCTCGAAGCCACCGTTAGTTTGCAGAAGCAGACCTACGACCAGCCGATCAAACGCCTCGATTATGAGTTCGTAGATGAGCAGGGTCCGGTGGTAAAGGTCGTCATCAACGGCGTAAAGATCTCCAAGTCGCGCATGCGCCTGCTCGTCCCGGTCTTTGAAGAAGGCGCCGTAGACCGTGACCTGCTCAATGAAGGCGCCTTCAATATTCGCGACTATCTCCAGCAGCAGGGCTACTTCAACGCCCAGGCCGAGGTAGAGTTTCTGGGTAAAGGCACGCCCACCGTCACCGTGGAGTATGACGTCACCCTCGGCGACCGCCACAAGGTTACTGCCGTAAAGATCAAGGGCAACAAGTACTTTGATTCCGGCGTCCTCGGCGACCTCCTCCGCGTCCGTAAAGCTGACGCCTATGTGCGTAATGGCAAGTACAGTTCACAACTGGTAAATGCCGATGTGAACTCTATCCTTTCGCTCTATCGTGCGAACGGCTTCAGCAACGCCAAGGTGACCTCTTCGGTCAAAGACATCGATAAGGCGCCAAGTGGGCAGCACTTGAAAGTAGCTCAGATCCAGATAACCTTCGAGATCGTCGAAGGTGCCCAGCAAAAGTTTGGCCCCATCGAACTCGCCGGCGTCGACCCATCCCGCAAGGCTGTCGTTCTCTCACTCATGAACGCCCAGAAAGGACAGCCTTTCTCTCTCATCACTCTGTCGGGCGATCGTGATGCCGTACTCAGTTACTACATCGCAAACGGATTCGATCACGCCAAGGTCGAGATCGCGCAAAACGTAGAGACAGACGATGCCACCAAAACGAACGTCACTCTGAACGTCACCGAAGGCCAGCAGGTCTTCATCGACCAGGTACTTCTCTCCGGCATCGTTCATACCCGGCCTTCGGTTGTAGAAAAGCAGTTGAGAGTGCACCCCGGCCAGCCGCTGGATCAAGCCGCGTTGCTGGATACCCAGCGCCGACTCTATAACCTCGCACTCTTCAACGAAGTAAACGCCGCCGTCCAGAACCCGACAGGCGATGCTCCCTCAAAGAACGTTCTCGTCCAGTTGACGGAGGCCAAGCGTTGGGATGTCACCTACGGCTTCGGCTTCGAGGCTCAAACAGGAACGCCGGGCATCACCACAGGCCAGACGCGCGGGACGACAGCGGCGCAAAATGGCAAAGCCGGAGTTAGTCCCCGCGTCTCGCTCGATGTCTCCCGCATCAATCTCCGCGGTACCCAGAACTCCCTCACGCTGCACGCCACCTACGGTCTGCTCGAAGAAATTGCCACGCTCAGCTTCAATAATCCTCACTTTCTCAACCATCCCAACTTAACCGCCACTGTATCCGGCGGCTACTCCAATGTGCAGAACATCAGCACCTTCGCCTCTTCAGCCTTGCAGGGAGATTTCCGTGTCAGTCAGAAAGTAAAAAAAGCGGACAACCTCATCTACGACTTTCAGTTCCGCCGTGTTTCCGTCGATCCGGACAGCCTGGAGATCACGCCCAACCTGATTCCGCAGTTGTCGGAGCCCGTCACGGTGGGGGGACCCGGCATCACCTACTTTCATGACAGCCGCGATCCCACCCCTCTCAACGCCAATCGCGGGCAGTATTTTTCCATTCAGGAGTTCATCGCATCCTCCAAGTTTGGCTCAGATACCGACTTCAATAAGGTCGATATCTCGCAGTCGACCTATTACACCTTCGGTAAGCGCAAGTATGTCTTAGCGCGTAATCTTCGCGTCGGCTTTGAAAACTCCTTCGGGCCCAACCCGAATGCTGCCCCAAATGGTTCAGGCCAGATCGGTGTTCCGAGCACAGCCTGCTCCGGCACTTTGCTTCAGACAAATCCCACCTGCATCGCCGTGCCGCTTCCCGAGCGGCTTTACGCAGGTGGCGCCACGTCGCATCGTGGCTTTGGCACTAACGATGCAGGCCCGCGAGATCTCACCACTGGCTACCCCGTCGGTGGTACCGGCGTAGTGGTAAATACCTTCGAGCTGCGCCTCCCACCCCCGACGCTTCCACTCGTCGGAGACAGCATCTCCTTTGTCATCTTCCACGACATGGGCAACTCCTTCCAGTACGTCGGCGACATGTTCAAGAGCATCAAGAACTTTCACCAGCCGAACCAGGACACCTGTAGAAACATAACCGTCCCCGCGGGCCAAACGGCGGATACCACAGTGGGAACCTGCAATTTCAACTTCTATGCACACGCGGTTGGCGTTGGCCTTCGCTACGGAACGCCCGTAGGCCCCATCCGCGTAGACTTCAGCTACAACCTCAACCCTCCCATCTATCCGGTCTTCGATGACTACACCGGTGCAGCTCCTTATGTAGGCCAGGCCAGTCACTTCAACTTCTTCTTCAGCATCGGGCAAAGCTTCTAAACAACATGGCACGCCACCTCCAACTCGGCCAGCACCAGCTTCGCATCTTCGCGATGTTGCTCGTCCTGCCCTGCCTCTTCGCCACGGCATTGCACGCACAAAGTGCAGCCCAGCGAAACTCTGTGCCAGATACCGTGCCGGAGCCGAAGGCTCCCAACCCGAAGTTGCCCACCGTCGCCGGCACGCAACTCGATAGAGTCGTCGCCATCGTGAATGGTGAACTCATTCTCGACAGCGATGTCGATCAGGAGCGTCGCCTCGCCGCTCTTCTGCCCTACGGCGAAAACACAGGCCCATACTCTCGCGACAAAGCCATCGAGCGTCTCATCAATCGCGATCTCATCTTGCAGCAATCTCGCCTTCAGCCCGAAAACGAGATCACCGACGCCACCGCTTCCCAGGATCTCGATGCGCTCAGGAAAGCCATCCCCACCTGCAAGGAGTTTCACTGCGAAACCCAACCCGGATGGGCTCGTTATCTCGCCACACAAGGCTTCACCGAGGCAAGCCTTCTTGGTATCTGGAAGGAGCGAATGGAGGTGCTCGCTTTTATCGAGGAGCGTTTCCGCATGGGCATCACGATCAGGCCAGCCCAGATCCAGAGCTACTATGAAACCACCATGCTGCCGTTGTATGCGCAGCAGCACGTAGCTCCTCCGTCGCTGGAGTCCATATCGCATCGCATTCAGGAAGTCCTGCTCCAGCGCCAGGTTTCGAGCCTCCTCGACGATTGGCTAAAGAGCCTTCGGGCTCAGGGCAGCGTAGTCGTGCTGCATCCTGGAGAGGGGGCGCCATGAGCAAGCCGGACCAAGACGCTACGCCCATCGACCCCACTACCGCACCGCCACGCCGCCGCATACTACGTACCCTGGCAGGGATAGCCGGCTCTCTCCTCCTGCTCCTTCTTCTATTGATCGCTGGCGCCTCGTACTACACCACCACGGCCGACTTCCAGCGCCGCGTCGGAGCCGAAGTTGTGAAGGTCCTTGAGGACTCCGTCGGCGGCCGCGTTGAACTAAGCCATATCTCGTTCAACCTATGGCATCTTGCCATCGAAGCCGACGGCCTTGTCATCCATGGAACCGAAGGCCTCGGCCAGATGCCGTACCTCTCCGCCGACAAGATTCTTCTCCGCGTCCGCATCAATACGTTCCTCTCGCACACCGTCGGCAAAGGCGCGCAGTCCCACGTCGGTCTCAACTATCTGCGTGTGGAGCAGCCCCACTTCCACCTGATCATCGATAAGAACGGCAACACCAATCAACCCGTCCCCAAACACCCAACCACCAGCAACGAACCCGTGCAGAACACCTTGCTCGACCTGCAGGCCGGCAAGGTGGAGCTCGCCAACGGACTAGCCGTCATCAACGATCGTGCGATCCCGTTTGATATCGCCGCGAATGACCTCAACGTCGAGGTCCATTACATCGCCTCGGCAGACCACTACGGCGCAACAGTGGATCTGGCAGACCTGCGCACCAAGCTCGACAATCAGCCAGAGGTTCAATCAAAACTGCATCTCGCCGTGGAACTTGGCCGCGATATAGCAGAGCTGAAGAGCCTCGACCTCCGCACCGGCGCCACCACGCGCCTCACCGCAAATGCGCTGCTGCAACACTTCGCGAAGCCTGAGTGGCAGGCTAACGCAACGGGCGCCATCGATCTCAAGCAGCTTGGATATCTCACCGGTGTGGAAGGCTTCACTGCGGGCACGGCAGAGCTGAACGTACATGGTAGAAACTGTGTCGTCACACCGCAGGAAGCACAGAAGAACCCACACTTCTGGCAACATCACAACAAGAAATCAGTGCCGCCAGCCGCCGCGGTCCTGCCTCCGGATCCTGACTGCAAGGCCGGCTATCTGCTGGTCGGCGATGTCAGGGCACGCCGCGTCAGTTATCACATCCCCAACGTAAACGCGCACGACGTGGATGCCGCCGCACAACTGCACGTAACGCCTACAGAGCTGCTCTTTACGGCCCTGACCAGCACATTGCCCGGTGGCGGCAAAATCTCGGGCGAGCTCAAGATAGAGAATTGGCTGGGCGAGGTGCCTCAGGGCCCGACGGTTGCTTCAGCCACCACAGTCGCTGCTGAGACGACCGTCAATACTGCCGCCAAGGGCATTGGATCGAAGGCCCCGGTTCAAACCGTAGCGAAGATGAAGGTAAAGTCTCCGGCAACGCCTCCGACGGCCCATGCGCATGCGTATCTTACGGTCAAAGTAAGTGCCATCTCGTTGCGAACCATCATGGAGATCACCGCGCCCGAGCACTACGGCGATCTCGGCTTCGATACGTCGATCGATGGGCCCGTGAAGGTGGAGTGGGGTGGCGCTGTCTCGGAGATATCGGACAGTGTTCAGGTCGATGCCAACCTGGACTTGGTGCCCACAGGCCTTCCCAATCGCGGATATCCGTCCAACATTCCGCTCCGCGGCAAGGTTCTCGGTCACTATGACGGTCTCCGCGAAGTAGTGAACATCGCGCAACTGAATCTCACCACGCCTCAGAGTGTCCTCGTCGGTCATGGCGTGCTCGGCGTTAACGTCGGCGATCCGCTCACCGCGCTACAGGTAAATCTGCAGGCTCATGATCTCGGTGAGTTCGATCAACTCCTGCAGACTCTCGGGCTTGAATCCAACGGCAAGAAGGGAACTGCCGCGATTCCCGTGGTTCTGCACGGCACAATGGACTTTACCGGCTCGGCCAAGGGCGCCGTGCGCAACCTCGACATCAAGGGTCATCTTGTCTCGGACAATGTCGAGTTCAAGCTGGGCATGACCGATGTGCAGCTTGATTCAGTAGTTGGTGATGCCGAATACTCGCCCGACAACGGCATCGCTATCGCCAGTTCTACGATCAAGCGCGGGTCTGCGGTGCTCAACGTCATAGGCACCTTTGCCCCGCGCAAGGAGGTGCTGCGGTACGGCGCTGTTGACTACATATGGGACGGTGGCCTTGAGGTCGATGCGTCGGTAAAGCTGGCGAACGCTCAGGTTCCTGATCTGCTGCAGATGGTAGGTCAGCAGCAGAAGGTTCCTGTTACCGGGCTCATCAACCTCAGCGGACACGCAGATGGAACTATCCAGAACCTCAGCGGTACGGCAAACATCACGCTGGTCAACGGCATCGCTTACGGCGAGAACTATCAGACCATCTCCGTCGATGCGAACATCGCGGGCAGGCAGATCAATGCGACACATCTGCTGGTGGCTGCGCATGGTATGTCCGTAACCGGCAATGGTGGCTACAACCTCGACACGAAGCACATCAACGCGCAGTTGCAGGGAAGCAATCTCGTCCTGTCGAAGTTCGATACTGTGCAGAAAGCGAATACCGGTGCTGACGGTGTTCTCACGTTCAATGCTTCGGCTAATGGCACGCTGCAGGAGCCGAACCTGCATGCGAAGTTTGGCCTCGCGAAGATCATGTATCAAGGCAAGTCAATCGGCGAACTCAATGCGACTGCGGACAGTTCCGGTTCGAACCTCTCTTATGAAATGCACTCAACGGTAGTTGGTGCACAGGCCACGGTGACCGGCCAGACGTCCCTGGTGGGTGGCTACGAGACACAGGCCAAACTTGCCTTCACCGGGTTCGATGTCGCGAAGCCGTTGGAACTATTCAGCTCCAACACGATCAAGGCAACGTCCAACATCAGCGGGACCATCAGCGTTACCGGGCCGGCGGCCAAACCCATGCAGCTCACAGGCATAGCTGAGTTCGCCGACTTCGATCTGAAGGCGCAGAATATCGAGCTCAAGACGGCCGAGCCGCTGCGTGCCAGCCTGCACAGCGGCGTCGTCACCATCGACCAACTGCACATCACCGGGCCGGATACTGACCTGCACGCGGGTGGAACGGTTGGCGTCTTCGGCGATGCGAGCGCCGATGGTGGCAAGTTGGCGCTCACGGCCAATGGGAACATCAGCATGACGATTGCCCACACCTTCGATCCCGACCTCATCACCTCGGGCAAGGTGACCTTCAAGGTCGGTGCGGATGGACGTATCAGGAAGCCCACGCTTAGCGGCAATGTGCAGTTCCAGAATGTGAACCTCGCCGTCGATGGAATTCCGAACGGGCTCAGCAACCTGAACGGAACCATGGTCTTCAACGAGAACCGTCTCACGGTACAGGACGTTACGGCTATGACCGGCGGCGGGCAGCTCAAGATCGGCGGTTCGATCAGCTATCAGAAGGGCATCTACGCCGACCTCACCGCGACCGGCGATAATGTCCGCGTTCGACTCTACGGTCTCAGCGCCACGGCTAATGCCAGCTTCGAGCTACAGGGTGGCCCGCAGTCCGTGCTGCTCTCGGGCAAGATCCTGGTGACGCGTTTCGGCATCGGGCCAGATGTAGATTTTGCGGCGTTTGCCGGAGCGGGTGGCGTTTCGGCGCCTACGGACCCGAACTCCCCGACCAACAAGATCAGCATGGATATCCATGTCACGAGTTCACCGCTGCTCGACTTCCAGAACTCTTACGCCAAGCTTGCGGGCAACGTGGACCTGACCATTCGCGGCACGGTCGCTAATCCCAGCATCCTGGGCAAGATCCTGATCACCGATGGAAGCGCAACCTTTGCGGGCGTCAAGTACGATCTGGAGCGCGGAACGGTGTACTTCAGCAATCCGGTACGCATTGAGCCCATCATCGATCTCGACGCAACCGCACGGGTAGAGAACTACGACATCACCATCGGCTTGAATGGGACGGTCGCGAACCTCAAGCCCACCTACCGCTCGGAGCCGCCGCTGACCGAGGCGGACATCTTCAACCTGCTCGCGCTCGGACGCACACAGGAAGAAGCGCAGCTCTACCAGGAGCAGCAGGTGCAGGCCGGAACCGATCCAACCACCTCGGCGCTGCTGGGCGGTGCGTTGAATGCCACGGTGTCCAGCCGCGTGGGCAAGCTCTTCGGAGCGGGCTCGGTAAAGATCGATCCCGCTTTTGTGGGAACTCTCGGTAACTCCAGCGCCCGCATCACGGTGCAGGAACCAATCGGCAAGCAGGTTACGCTGACCTTTGCGACCAACGTAAACCAGACCGCCGAGCAGTTGATCCAGGTGCAATACCAGATCAACCAGGACACCGCGCTGGTCGCAACCCGCGACGAATCCGGCGTCTTCTCGCTCGTCTACAAGATCCGCAAGCGCTATAAGTAGGCCCCCACCCCCCTGTGCGGGTGTCTTGGGCGTAAGTGCTTTAGAATCCTGGTCTCCAGCGGACGGATGTCTCGCAAATATGTTCTTCTAAAGGACTTAGCTCCAAGTATTTCATTGCAAAGGGGTTAGAGGGGCAGTTTTTGGATTTTGGAGATTGGGTTTTGGGAAGGTATTTTCCATTCGCCCTATTTCCAGTTTACCAATTCGCGAAGGAAACTACG
>Ga0302316_10000825_pt1 | contig 26055 bp, 27 predicted proteins | sample III_Palsa_N3_2_FD_200456 | JGI IMG/M metagenome (GOLD analysis project Ga0302316, IMG submission 200456) | Peat permafrost microbial communities from Stordalen Mire near Abisko, Sweden - III_Palsa_N3_2 | ecosystem: Environmental > Terrestrial > Soil > Palsa > Peat permafrost | place: Sweden...
TTCAATACTTTGAGCGAAAAAGCCAGGGGGGGGAGGGGGGGGAGGCACCAAAGCATCGAGCAGATCAGGCAGTCAGCACCGGATTCCCTGCCACGTGCCGATACGTCGGCACAAATCCCAAATCCTGAGCCACTTGCAGAATCTTGTCGAACTGCAGGTTGATGGTTGCGCCAGCCTTCTGCGTAACCTCGTCCTCGATGGGTAGATCGAAGTCGTCCGCACCATACAACAACCCTTCCAGCGCCCGCTCATTCTGCGTCAGCACGGAAGTCCGAATCCGCGGAACGTTGTCCAGGAAGATGCGACTGAGCGCGAGATGCCGTAGGTATTCCGCGGTCGTAATCTCGATGCCGCCGATCTGGGTGAAGTAGGGCTTGTAGGTCCAGCACAGAAAGCTGGCGAGGCCGCCAGTTTGATCCTGAAACTGCCGCGTCCGCTCCAGGTGCTCGATGCGCTCGGCAATGGATTCGTCGAAGCCGATGACCATCGTCGCGGTCGTCTTCAGTCCCGAGGCAACGATCGCCGCCTGCGCCTCGAAGTACTGCGCGACGGTGTACTTAAACTTGCTGTGCCGACGCCGGAAGTCCTCGGTGAGAATCTCCGATCCGCCGCCGGTGATCCAACGCACGCCAGCCTGCTTGAACCTCTCGGCTGTGGCCGCGTAGTCGAGTTTGGCGTGATCGGCAAGGTACATGAACTCGGCGATGGTGAGGGCGTAAAACTCTAGCCGCTCGCCATACCGCGCCCGGATCGCCGCAAACAAATCGCAGTAATAATCCAGCGGAAGATGCGGGTTGAACCCGCCGTTGAACGCCGCCAGATCGCCGCCCAGTTCCAGCAGCTCATCCAGCTTGGCAAAAACGGCTTCCTGGCTAAGCACATACCCGCCGTCCTGCCCAGGCAGCTTGTAAAACGCACAATAATCGCACTGCGCCACGCAAACATTGGTGTAGTTCACGATGCGCATGAGCATATAGCTGCACGACCCCGGCTCATGAAACCGCGCCCGCACCATCGACGCCAGCTCACGCAGCTCCTCATCGCTGGCATTTTTCCAAAGCCAAAGAGCATCTTCAGTCGAGATGCGTTCTCCGCTTTCCACCTTGCGCCGAACTTCGCTGCCTATAGCCGTTGCAGTGCTCACACACCCAGTCTAAATCGCCGGATGACTGCACCATCATATTGCCGCCTCGTGGTGTGCTATTTCTGTCATCTGATGGAGAAACTATGAAAGCACCCAACAAGCAGAAGCTCCTGGCCGCGCTCGAAGCCAACTGGCAGACCGAGATGGAAGGCGTCTACACCTACCAGACCCTCTCCGACCGCGAAACCGACCCGCAGCGGAAGGCCGCGCTCCACGGCCTCTCGACGGCCGAAAGGCACCACGCCGACCTCTGGGCCGGGCGCATTCGCGATCTTGGCGGCGCGGAGCCCGTCTACACAGGCCACCCCACCGGCCAGGCTGACGACCTGGCCACTCGCGTCGGGGGCCCTGAGCTTGCTCTTCGCCGCCTTGAAATCGACGAAAGCCGCGATATCGCGCGCTACGGTAAGCAGATGACCGAGCTTGGCGATGAACCCAGTACCGTCATTCTCCATGAGGTTATCGCCGACGAACGCGAGCATTACCAAACCCTCCGCGACCTGATCAGTACACAACGCCTTCCTGATCTCTCGCCGCAAGATGCTCGCACGGCGCTCGACGAACTCCTGCGCGCCCGACGCAAAGGCAATCCCGAAACCGCGAGTTGGGTGGGCGACGCCATCTACGGCATCAACGACGGTCTTGGCTCCATCTTCGGCATCGTTTCCGGAGTCTCCGGCGCCACACTGGGCAACAGCCACTTCGTCCTCATCGCAGGCCTGGCCGGCATGATCGCAAGTGCCCTTTCCATGGGGTCCGGCGCCTATCTCGCAGCGAAAAGCGAACGAGAGATTTATGAAGCCGAGTTTGCCCGAGAGCGCGAAACCGTTGAATCGAACGAATCGGAAGCACGTGAAGTGCTTTCGTTGAGCTACCAGATTCGCGGACTGCCCGCAGAGGACGCCGACCGTTTCGTCGACCATCTCGCGAAAGACAAAGATCATCTCGTCCACGCGCTGGCACGCGAGCGCCTGAACACCACCGAAGAAGGACTCAGCAAACCGATGGTTTCCGCCGTGTCCGGCGCGCTGTCAACAGCAGTCGGCGCATTGATTCCGATCATCCCGTTTTTCTTCATGGCCGGCATTCCGGCAGTGGTCGTTGCAGCCATCGTCTCGTTGCTTGCGCACTTCGCAGTGGGTGCAGCGAAGTCGCTCGTCACTATTCGCTCATGGTGGAGCAGCGGCTTTGAGATGACAGCCATTGGCGCTGTCGAAGGCGTCGTCACGTATGTCATTGGCATGGCCCTGGGTCGCATTGGCGGTGGCCAATAACGGTACAACACGCGCAGCCCTGAGTCTGCATCAAAGGAGTAAGCCGGAGGGCCTAATGAGATTTGTTGTGATTCAAGGTGTCGTACTCAATACCGAAGCCATCGACATGATCGTTCCCCAGAATCAGCAGTCCCAGATCTTCTTCCGTGGAGGCAGCGACAAAACCTTCAACCTCACAAGCGAGGAAATCCTCGAACATCTCCGTCACAACGATGACATCGTTCGTGTCGTGCATGATCCTGTCAAAAAAGAAGCTCCAAGTTCCACTGACAATCCCACCCCGGAAGAGAGCGCATAGCGACTGGCTTCAGGAAGGTCCGGCTGCGGCGCGAGCAATCAGCACCGCCGTATATGCGGCGCCAAATCCGTTGTCGATATTGACCACGGTGACGTTCGGGCTGCATGAATTCAGCATTCCGAGCATCGCTGTAACGCCGCCGAACGAGGCTCCATAGCCAACCGACGTGGGGACCGCAATCACTGGCACGCCCACTAATCCCCCAACGACAGAGGGCAACGCACCTTCCATGCCTGCGCAGACGATTACGACGTCGGCGCTCGCAAGCTCTTCCCGCACGGCGAGCAAACGATGAAGTCCCGCGACACCCACGTCGTACAGCCGCGTCACACGCGCATGAAATGTCTCCGCGGTTACTGCCGCTTCTTCAGCGACAAATAAATCGCTGGTCCCCGCACAGACGACGGCAATGTGGCCTCGCGTCGTAGCGTCGCCGGGACCCTGGCTCAGACTGACCGTGCGCGCGGTTGCGTTATGCAACGCTTCCGGGTGTCGCACCAGCAGGATTTCTGCGGTGGCTGCGTCGACACGTGTCGCCAGAACATCAACGCCGCTCGCTACGAGGCTGCTGAAGATTGAAACCGTCTGCGCCGGAGTCTTCCCGGCCGCATAAACCACTTCCGGCAATCCCGTGCGCAGACTGCGATGATGGTCCACGCGTGCGTGCCCGAGATCTTCAAATGGCAGCGACTTCAGCCGTTCCGCAGCCGCATCCGGAGTCAGCGAGCCACGTTCCACCTCGGCAAGTATTTCGAGAAGCAATTGAGTTTTCATGATCGTGACGCTTCTTTCAGCTCGCCCTGTCGCGGGTTTGGCGATAAGCAACAATCGCCGCCTGCTGCACCTGCTTCAGAGGCACATTATGCAGCTGCGCCGCACTCCGACAGTCCTCAAACTCCGGCGCAGCATTCAATTCCTCACCCGCAAGCGAGCCGATCTTCATGCGAATGTCTCCATACCCGGTCTTGACGCTGGCAAAACTGCGATCAAGAACAACACGGCGATCCTGACGAATTCTCACGCCAAGTGTGCTTGTCTCGCTCAAAATCAGTTTCTCCAGCATCGCACTCTCAGCTTCGTTGCAGAGCACGGTCAACAATGTCCCCGGCCTTCCCTTCTTCATAATCACCGGCGTCAACATCACATCCAGCGCGCCCTTGGAGAGCGCCGCTGCCGCAACATGAGCCAGAATCTGCGGCGAGAGATCATCCAGCGCCGTCTCTAGTACCGTAACGGTTTGCGACGATCCATCCTTCGCCACCTCGCTCGATTCCCCAACGCTCAACCGCAGCACGTTCGGAAAATCCTTCGGATTGCGCGTTCCCGCGCCATAGCCAATCTGTTCCACCGTCATCGGCGGTTGTGGTCCCACAACAGGGTCGAGCGCACGCAGCAAAGCCGCACCGGTCGGTGTCACCAACTCCTTCTGCACATGCGCCGAGTATGTAGGAATCCCGCGCAACAAATCCGCCGTAGCAGGTGCGGGCACGGGAAATGTGCCATGCGCACAGTCGACCATGCCTCCACCAACATTAAGCGGCGAGCAATACCATGCACCAATCTGCAGATGATGAATTCCCGCGCTGGCAGCTACGATATCAACAATTGCATCCACCGCGCCGACCTCGTGAAAATGAATCTGTTCAACTGGCACATTGTGAATCTTCGCTTCCGAGGCCCCAAGAAGTTCAAACGCGCGAATCGCCGTCTGCTTTACCGGCTCAGTTAGCGCGGCGGCTCTGATCAGTGTTCGAATCGCACTCAGCGAGCGGCCATGCGTGTGCGTATGTTCGTGCGGTTCGTGGTCGTGAGTATGCGGCTCGTGGTCATGCGTGTGTGCATGACCTGTCTTATGCAAATGCTGCGTCTTTGGTTGCTGGCTATATTGCTCATCTCTTATGGGATCCTGATGCGTTTGCGTCCCGTGAGTATGACCATCACCCTCCGCAAGCGCATCACCTTCAAACACATACACCTTGGTGCAGGAGATTCCACTGCGATCTACAGTTTCGATCTTCAGACTTGCGTTGAGATTCAGCGCAGCAGCCGCATCGTGCAATACCTGCGGCGGCACACCGGCGCCAAGTAGCGCTCCGAGAAACATATCGCCGGAAATACCAGCAAAGCAATCAAGATAAGCAATACGCATAGAAACCATTCTTTCCTGTAGATCAGCTATCGAACATTAAGAGGCTCACAACAGCAATGCTACTTTGCCGATACAACTGCAGATATCGGTAGCACATCGTTCATCGACCCCGAGCGATAGCCCTGCATGTCGAGCGTCACATAGAGAAACCCAATCGCTTTGAGCGCCGCCGTAATTTGATCGAGCACATTCAGCGATAAAGCACGCGGCAAATCTTCTCGAGCAATCTCAATCCGCGCGAGGTCGCCGTGATGCCGCACCCGCACCTGCTCGAAGCCCAGCGAGTGCAATGCATCTTCAGCCTGCTCCACCTGGCTAAGGTTCTCCACACTCACCGACCGCCCATATTCGATACGCGACGACAGGCAGGCGCTTGCCGGCTTATCCGCAAGAGACAACCCAGCCTTCCGTGCGAGCACGCGTATCTCTGCCTTGCCAAGTTGCGCGGTGACCAACGGAGCTAGCGCCCCATGCATGGCCGCTGCTTTTTGGCCAGGCCGGAAGTCTCCACGATCATCGAGGTTCATCCCATACGCGAGATGCGCAAATCCTAGCCGCTGCCTTGCAGTCTCCATCTGCGTAAAGAGCTCGTCCTTACAGTGGAAACAACGCTGCGCGTCATTGCGAATGTAATCCGGATTTTCAAGCTCGCCCGTTTGCAGAATATGGGTCGGAATCGCGTGATGCGCCGTGAATGCCAATGCCGCAGCCAGCTCTTTGCGCGGCAACGACGCGGAATCTGCAATCACGGCAAGCATGCGCTCACCCAGCACCTGGTGCGCGACATAAGCCAGATACGCAGAGTCCGTTCCGCCCGAGTATGCCACCAGCAGCGAACCAAGCGCGCCGACAGTCTCCTGCAAAAGCTCGAATTTTTCCTTTAATTCCATCGATTCAATTCTAAGACTAGCTGCGCCGCTTTGCGCGAACAGCCCAATGGAACTACGCGTCCGCGCTATCCCTTCCAGAAGGTGATGACCAGCCCGCCGGCTACGATTAGTGCTCCACCAGCGTAGATCGGTGTTGTCGGAGTTTGTTGAAAGCGCACCTTAGCGACGATCTGGGCGACCACGAAAAACAACGCCACATAAACTCCCAGCAGCTTGCCGAAATCCCATTGCGGCACGTTGACGAACACCCCATAAGAGGCCAGCACCACGGTTCCCGCCACAAACCATCCCGCGCGCACTGATCCTACCGAGCGATACAGCCCTGACTGGAAGCAGGCATCCCCAAAAACCTCAAGGAAAGCGGCTAAAGCAAGTACGCCAAATGCACCCATCGGAGACGACACGAGACGATTGAGCAGGTTCATTAGAAAGACTCCTTCTATCTATCGCGCTTTCGAGCGAATTATGGTGGAATGAATATGATCCTATCAGTCCCACACCATGCAATCTCATGCGCGAGCTCCCTCGCAGCCCGTGATTTCCATTAGCCCAAGACCCTCCACAGGAGAATTTGCGTGAAGCTCGTTGGCATGTTGCTATTGCTGTTCGGTGGTGCGATCGCGGTCACTGCGATCGTGCTTCTGCGTCAGCGCCTCGAGCAGGACTGCTTTGTATTCGCTGGTATAGCCTTGGAAATCCTGGGCCTGACGCTTGTCGCTCGCGACTATGCCCACACTCCGAGGAACGCCGGATGAGCTTCGTTCTCTGCCTTATCTTCATCCTGCTCATGCCGCTCGCGATCGCCGGCCTGGCGCTGATCCATCAAGGCCTTGGCCGTTCGCGCAGTGCGGCACACACCATGGTGGCAACTCTCTGCGTCCTCGCGGTTATCTCCATAACCTTCGTGCTCATCGGCTTCTCTGTGGCGGGATTCAATGGCGGATCGGCCCACACTTTCGTACTCGCGGGCGCCAGTTGGGACTGGGGGGGAGCGGAGCCATTGTTCGGCCACGGCATCCACTTTGATGGCACACCTGCTGCGCTTGTTCTCTGCTTTCAATTGGTTGCTGCGGGTCTCGCAGGCATCATTCCCCTCAGTACCGGCTCCGACCGCTGGCGTCTCGTTCCCATCTGTGTTTCAAGTGCTCTGATGGCAGCCGTCACCTTCCCTCTATTCGCGCATTGGACGTGGAACGGTGGCTGGCTGGCGCATCTCGGCTCGAACTTCGGCCTCGGTGCAGGTTTCGTTGACGCTGGAGGCAGCGGGGTTATACAGGCTCTCGGTGGCCTCACAGCGCTAAGTATTGCGTGGATTATTGGAGCGCGCCGCGGTAAATTCAGCGAAGACGGAGTAGCCGCTGCCATCCCCGGCCATAACATCGTCCTCGTCCTCTTCGGCTGCCTACTGGCTCTCGTCGGCTGGATCGCTCTCAACTCCGCCGGTGCGATGCTGTTCTACGGAACCAGCATCATCGAAATCCCCAGAATTTTAATCAACACTCTACTCGGTGCATCAGCCTCTTGCCTGGGCACAGTTCTCACCACGCGCTTCCGCTATGGCAAACCCGACGCTTCCCTCATTGCCAACGGTTGGATCGCTGGCCTTGTCTCCGGCAGCGCAGGCTGCGTTTTCATCTCTCCCGGAGCGGCTATCGTCATCGGCTTCGTCGCCGGTTCAAGCGTCATGTACTCGGTTGAGTTCCTCGAACTCAAACTCCACATCGACGATCCCGGCGGTGCAATCTCCGTTCACGGAGTCGCAGGTCTGTGGGGACTGCTCGCCGCAGGCATTTTCGGGAAAATTCCCAGCTTGTCTGGAAGCGGGCAGACGCTTGCCCAGGTCATCGGTGTCGCTGCGTTGCTGGGCTTCATCCTGCCTCTCATCCACGGCTTGAATCTGCTGGTCGACCGCTTTACCAAGCAACGCGTTGATGCTGACGGCGAGCGTCAGGGTATGGACGTGCGTGAACTGGGCGCAGGCGCTTATCCGGAGTTCGTCGTCCACGGCGACGAATTCCTCCCGCGCTAATGCCTCCGTGCCACGATCAACAGCAGCGCAAACACCAGCAACGGCAATAACACCAGCAGCCCGTAGAACAAAAACCTTCTGCGTCCCGGAGATTGCCTCTTCTCCCAATTCGCTTCTTCCAGCCGCTCAGTTACGCCGACTGTTTCCGGATGTTGCAAATCATACGCAAACTCCCGGGCCGTCGCGTATCGATTCTTGGGCTCACGCTCCAATGCGCGATACAGAATCTCCTGCATCTCCGGCGTAATTGCCGGATTCAGTGTCCTGGGCGGGACAGGCTGATTAAGCAGGCGATCATTCATCACCGCAAAGGGATTTGGCCCGGTGAATGGCACCTGCCCGGTCAACATTTCATAGAGCATCACGCCCAACGCGTATACATCGCTGCGCTCATCACCGCGTTTGCCACGGACCTGCTCCGGCGAGATGTAGTCCGGCGTTCCCATGCTGTGCGAGAAGTTCGCGAACGTCAGCCGTCTTGCACCTGCATTCGCCGCGATACCAAAGTCAATCAGTCGAATCTCATCGTTCGCATCCACCATCACGTTTTCCGGCTTCAGGTCGCGGTGTACCACCCCATGCGTGTGGATGTACTCCAGCGCGTCGCAGATCCCGATCGTGATCGTCACCGCTCGCTCCACCGGAAGGGGTTTTTCTTCGTTCATGATGGTCCGAAGCAGCCGGCCTTCCAGCCACTCCATCACCATATAAACCTGCGTACGGTCGGGGTTCGGCAGCACCTTCATCACACCTGGGTGCTGCATCCGCGTGCCGATGTCCTGCTCCCGCTGAAAGCGGTCATATAAAACCGGATCGCCTTCCATCTCCGGATGCGGCACCTTGATCGCAACCTGCACCCCGGTATTGAGGTCAGTTGCACGAAACACGGTAGCCATGCCACTGAGCGCTACCACACTGTCGAGCCGGTAATGATCCAGTTGATCTCCGGCCTGGATGGCCGTGTTAGGAACTTGCATCAGAGCATCCGATACGGCCGGCCGCGATACAGCCCCATTCGCTCGACCGACAAAACCCGAATCAATTGCACGCTGACATTATCATGTCCGCCGTTTTCATTGGCAGCAGCCACCAGCGCCGCCGCCGCCGCGTTCAAATCGCAATTTGCTGCGAGAATCCGCTCCATCGTTGCGGTCGAAACCAAACCATGCAGCCCATCCGAGCACGAAAGCAGTATGTCACCGGGAATAATGTTAACCGTAATCGTATCCGGCGCCACGAACATATCGACACCGAGGCACCGTGTCAGGACATGCTTCCGCTCGCTCTCCTCTGCTTCCGCCTCAGAAAGCAGGTTCATGCGTACCTGCTCGCCGACCATCGTATGGTCGCGGGTAAGCGCTGAACCCGAACCACCGCGAAACAAATAGCACCGCGAATCGCCGACGTGCGAAATCACCGCCGAATCGAAGCGTAACGCGCAAACCACGAGGGTCGTTCCCATCTGCTTGCCGCGACTGCCATGACCTTTTTCGTAAACAGCCGCATTAGCTTCCTGCACTAGCTTTGGCAGCAATGAGACGTGCATGACACCGGGCGGAATCTTCCGGAATCCTGCTACAACCGTGTCTACCGCAAGCTGCGACGCCACTTCACCCTGCTCATGGCCGCCAACACCGTCGGCCAGCACAAAGGCCCAGCCCTGCGACTGCACTTGCGCCGCAGTCGCGGGCTTCACATAGCCGATCGAATCTTCGTTCTGTTCCCGTACACGGCCAGTGTCGGTAAGCTGGGCAAACTCGAGATCGAGCATAGCTCACTCTAACGCTTCCTACAGCAAATACGCTACGGCGGTCGAGCCAACGCGTCAATGCACCGTTGGCTCAACCTTGACTTGCATCAGCGGAGTTCTTCCCTCACTCTTACCTGCCGTCAGAAAATAAATCCCGCCATAGAGACCCCAAACCGCCGCAATGCCCAGCGCCAGTAGTGGCTCCATCTTCGTCCCATAGCCCATAAACGGCCCTACAAGATAGAAGCCCATACACGCAAGGTTGGCCAAGAGTCCGAACCACGGTATGAACATGTGCCGAACGAAGCTGAACTTCGGATGTTTGTGATACGCCACCATGCACAAGATGCAGCTCAACGCATAAAGCAGAAACGTACCGAAGTTCGAGGCCAGTGTCACCGTCAGCAGGCTGTTCGGAAGCGCCGCCATCTTGTCGTGGGTGGTGTATCCGAAGCTGGAGAACAGCCCATGCGGAATGGTGGCGATCGCCGCAGCCGACGGTGCGCCGCCATCGCCAAAGACCATTGCTACAGCCACGCAGCCAATCGCAGCCGAAATTGCAGCCAGCGTCCAGATTGCGCGATGCGGCGTCAGCTTCTTGTTATGCAACAGCCCGAAATGGCCTTTCACTTCCCTATCCTTGCCCATCGCGTAGGTTACGCGCGCCCCAGTGTTCATGCAGGAAAGTGTCGTGCCGATCAGCGCCAGCACAACGGTTGCTGCCTCAAAGAGCATGAAGGTGCGACCGTGACCGGGACCGAACAACGCATCGCCGACGATGATCATCATGTCGCCGATAGGCGCAGCGGAACCGGACGCACTCTGCATGCTGTATCCGCTATTCAGAAAATAATTGGCCGCGAAGTATTCAAAGAAGTAGAAAACCACTCCCTGTACTAACAGAGAGGTAAGCACCGCAATCGGCACATCCCGTTTCGCATTCTTCGCTTCGCCACCCATCGCGGTCACCGATTCGAATCCAACCAGAATCAGGATGGCAACCGTTGCCTGGATAAAGACCCAACTAAAGTGGTGGGGACTAATCACTGACTTTGCATTGGGATGTGCAAGGAAGTTCCCCGCTGCATCATGCTCGTCATAGCTGATGTGGAATGGCATGGGATTGCCCGCCGCATCCAACTTGGGCAGCGGCACACCATTCGCATCACGAACGATCGTGTCGGTTGATACACCAGCCGCCACCGTAGTCGTCGTCTTGAACTCATAGGTGTAGGCTTCACCGGAGGTTGCATCAAACTGGTATGCCACCGATCCGGGCGGATGGTGCATGCGATACCCAAGCGCCAGAACTGCGAATACCAGCAGCGCCGTAATCTGGATCATGTTGATAGCCAGATTGATTGCTGTCGAACTGTTAATGCCGCGATAGGCGATATACGCTACTGCGAACGAGAACACCACAGCGACCGCCATCATAAACAGCATGCCGGGATTCGAGGCACTCATGACGTTCGGATACAGTGTGCCCACCAGGTAGCCGCAAACGATTCCCATCGTCCCCACCATCACACCCGGATAGATCCAGTAATAAAGATGCGACGCCCAACCGACGATGAACTTCGACAACCGCGCATACTTCCATGCCCGATCGCGGTTCAGGAACGCCTGCTCCGCGAAGTAATACGAGCTGCCCGTGCCGGGATAGAGCTTTGCCATCTCCGCATAACACACCGCGGTAGACAAACAGAGCACCAAGGCACCTACAATTCCCATCCACATCGCCGGACCGGTGACACCGGTAGTCGCCTGGATAAAGAATGTAAGCCAAAGGAACGCACCTGGAGCGATCAGCGCCATGGCATTGCTCGTAAGCCCCGTAAGGCCCAGCGTAGGTTTCATCTCGGTTGTTGCAACTTCCGGTTCACTCATACACACTCCGGTGGATATGGATCGGCTAGTAGCGTCCGGATGATGCTGCCCTATCCGGAGTCCTGATGTTTCCTGAATTGTCGGTGTTCGATTCCGATTGTAAACGACAAACGCTCCCATCGCCGGGAGCGTTTTAGAAGTTATTTTTGTCGCGGTCGCGGCAAGCCGCACTTCTATTGCCGATCTGAACTAATTCAGCGTCCTACCACGATCACCTCGAAGCTATCGGGCACAACCGGAGGCCGCGGTCGCGGATTCTCCGCAGTAGCCGCAGGCCTTGGCCCCAATTGCGCCGTTACGAGATAAACACGATCAGCCGCCGAATCGTAAGACATTGTTCGCGCGCCTTTTTCGGTTGGCAGGTTCTCCAGCACTGAGAAGCCATGCGCCGCATCCACGACCGTCAGCGTTCCATCGCCGTTTGAGCTGAATGCCAACTGATGTTTCTCGCTAAATCCCGCCGCATCTGGCCCATCGCCAATCGGCGGCGATGCAATCTGCTTGCCGCTATCAGCATCCACCACGGCCATCTTCTTGCCATCGCAAACCGCAAATAGTTTCCGATGTTCCCTATCCATCGTGAACCCGGATGGCGATTCACAATCCGGCAGTTTCCACGTCGCCGTCAGTGTTTTTGTCTTCGCATCAAGCCGCACAATCGCATTCTGGTTTTCAATGGTGTCGTAAATCGAACCCTTACCATCGGCTACGGGAAACTCCGGCTTCCCCGGCAGTGTAACCGTCGCCGCTACCGTGTTTGTGGCCGCGTCGATCACCGTTACGCTGCTGCTACGCCCGTTGAATGCCCAAACCGTTTTAGTGGTCGGATCAAACACGATCCCATCCGGATTGGTACCCGCAGGCACGGTCGTCACTGTCTTGAAATTGCTCCGATCGAACACCAGCACATCATTGCTGCCGCCGTCGCTGATATACCCAAACTTCCCTTCATCATCGAGCGCAATCCCGTGCGTGCCTTTCATCCCCGTAATAGCACCCACCGCCTTGCCCGTTTTCGTGTCGATCACCTCAACACGTGGCCCATGTGTCACATAAAGCAAATGCGCACCAGGATCAGCCAGCAAATAGTCCCATCCACCGGTTCCACCAATCTTCCAATGATCCAGAACCTTATACGGCTGCTGCGCAGTAGCGATCACGGCAAACATCGCAAAAGCGCTCAGAGCGAAAAGAAAGCGCAAAAGGCTACGGTCCTGCAACATTGGCATAAATCTCTCCGGAATGCGGTCGCCATAAATTCTCATGACCGCTCAGCCACATCTTATCCCCTGTAATATGCGATTCAGCGTTCGTTCGCTTACGATGTTGATGAAGATTTATTCATCACAAGGAGTACCGTCTGAGTTCCCAGGCAACATCTTCGTCAAATTCCACCACAGCTGCGCGTGACTTCACTGCACCCGCACGCGTCAATCTCATCGGCGAGCACACCGACTACACCGGCGGCCTCGTCCTTCCGATGGCTATTCCCTTTTTCACCGTCGCATCCATCGCGCCCAACATCGGCCAGCGCTACACCTTCCACAGCGATCTCTTCAAAGAAGTTCGCGAACTCACGCTCGACGACCGCTCCGAAGGTGTCGGCAACTGGAGCGATTATCCTGTCGGCGTTCTTCGTGAGCTTCAACTCCTTGGCATCGAGCCACCGGCTTTCGATCTACGTCTCCGCGGCAACGTTCCTTTCGGTGCCGGCCTCAGTTCTTCGGCTTCGGTCGAAGTAGCTACTGCAATGGCCCTCCTTGCACATGCCGGCGTAACACTCTCCATCGAAGAAATCGCCCCTCTTTGTCAGCGCGCTGAAAACGGTTACGTCCACTCCCCATGCGGGATTATGGATCAGTTCGTCATCACCGCGGCCAAGGCCGGACACGCCCTTTTGCTCAATACACGTTCGCTCACCTACGAGCACATTCCCATGAATCACGCAGAGCTCGCCGGCACCTGCATCGTCGTCTGCAACTCGATGGTCAAGCACTCTATCGCCAACGGCGACTATGGCCAGCGTCGTCGCGAACTCGAAGCCGGACAAGCCATCCTCCGCGAAGCTTTTCCGCAACTGCGCGATCTCGGCGATGCTGCCATCGAAGAGCTCGAACGCTGCGAAGGCGCAATGTCGAAAGAATCCTTCAAGCGCTGCCGCCATGTCGTCACCGAAAATGCTCGCGTCCGCGAAGCCAAACAGGCAATGCTCGCAGGCGACGCCACGCTACTCGGCAAGCTAATGCTAAAAGCCCACGCTAGCGAGCGCGACGACTTCGAATGCAGTGTCGAAGAGGTCGACTACCTCGTCGATACTGCCTCGAATCTTCCTGGCTGTTTCGGTGCACGCCTCACTGGCGGAGGCTTCGGTGGCTGCACCGTCAACCTCGTCGCAAAGTCTTCCTCGGAAGCCTTCGTCGCATCTCTGAAAGGCGCATATCTCGAACGCTACAAGATCGACCCAGACACATACATCTGTGAAGCTGTCGACGGCGCCGTAGAACGCGCGAAACAAGACAAGGAAAACGCCGTATGATGGACAAAGCATTCCTCGAACTCTCTCACCGCCGCTGGAACCCGCTCAAACGCGAGTGGGTGCTCGTGTCGCCACATCGTACGCAGCGCCCCTGGCAGGGCCAGACGGAAGAAAAAGCCGCTCCACCCTCGCTCACTTACGATCCCACCTGCTACCTCTGTCCAGGCAATACCCGCGCAGGCGGGCACATCACACCGAAGTACACCGGCACTTTCGTCTTCGAAAACGACTATGCCGCCCTCAAGTCCGACGTTCCCGCCGACTCAATGGATCTTGATAACGCCGGGCTGCTCCGTGCCGAAATTGAAACCGGCATCTGCCGTGTTCTGTGCTTCGATCCCCGCCACGACCTCACGCTGGCTACGATGCAGCTCCCTGCTATCCGCCGCGTCGTTGATGCATGGGACGAGCAAGCCGCTGAACTCGGTGCACGCGCGGACATTAGCTACGTGCAGATCTTCGAAAACCGCGGAGCCATGATGGGCGCCAGCAACCCGCACCCGCACGGCCAGATCTGGGCCACCCAACACATCCCTAACGAACCCGCGCTCGAACTCGTGGCCCAGCGTGCCTACTTCGAGAAGCACCACATATCGCTACTCTCTGCTTATCTCTCGCTCGAACTAGAACAACAGGAACGCATCGTCGCTGAAAACGAAACCTGGGTCGCGCTCGTTCCTTTCTGGGCTGTCTGGCCGTTCGAAACTCTCCTCCTGTCCCGTCGCCGCGTCGCCTCATTAGCAGAACTCACCGACGCCGAACGCGACGGCTTCGCCGCAATCCTGCAACAGGTCACCAGCGGATACAACCGCGTCTTCGACACGCCATTCCCCTACTCGATGGGCCTGCATCCCGCACCATCGGACGGCGAACAACACCCCGAATGGAATCTTCACGTCCACTTCTTCCCGCCGCTTCTCCGCTCAGCCTCCATCCGCAAATTCATGGTCGGTTTCGAGCTCCTCGGCTCACCCCAACGCGACATCACCCCAGAATCCGCAGCGGATACACTCCGCAAAGTCATGCAAAGTTAAAGATAGGGAGAACGAATGAATTTACTAGTAACAGGTGGAGCAGGCTACATCGGTGGAACTGTCGCAACCATCCTCATGCAGGCTGGCCATCGCGTCACCGTAGTCGACAACCTCTGCCACTCGAAGCGCAACGAAGTCCCTGTTGGCGCCGAATTCGTCGAGGCCGACATCGCCGACCGTCCTCGCGTCGAAGCGCTTCTGCGCGAACTCAAGCCCGATGGCGTCCTTCATTTCGCCGCTCTCATCGAGGCCGGCGATTCCATGCGTGTCCCCGAAGTCTACTTCCGCAACAACACTGCCTCCACGCTCTCGCTCCTCGAAGCCATGCACACCACCGGCGTCAACAAGCTCGTTTTTTCTTCAACTGCCGCCGTCTACGGCGAGCCCCGTTCGGTTCCCATTGAAGAAACCGCGCCACTCGACCCCACCAATGCCTATGGGGAATCCAAACTGCTCGTCGAGTACATGCTCAAGTGGTTCCACCAGATCCACCACCTGCGCTACGCCTCGTTGCGCTACTTCAACGTCGCTGGCGCGCTCCCGTATCGCGGTGAAGCCCACGAACCCGAGTCCCACATCATCCCGCTGATCCTCGACGTAGCCCTCGGGCGCCGCGAAAAAATCTTCATCTTCGGTGACGACTACGACACCCCCGACGGCACCTGCATCCGCGACTACATCCACGTCCGCGACCTGGCCGACGCCCACATACTCGCCCTCACCGCCCTAGACACGCGCGACAAAATGATCCTCAACCTCGGCAACGGCAGTGGGTTTTCCGTCAAAGAGGTCGTCGAATCGGCCCGCCGCGTCACTGGCCACGCCATCCCCGTCGAGCTGAAACCTCGCCGCCCCGGCGACCCCGCCCGCCTCGTAGCCAGCTCCGAAAAAGCTAAGGCCGAGCTAGACTGGAAGCCCCAAATCCCCGAGATTGACGAAATCCTCCAAAGCGCCTGGAGCTGGCAACAACAGCGCTACAAATAGCGCTACAACGTTCAATTCTGCTCACTTAAACCTATGGAGTAACATCAACACCTAAAGCGAATCCCGCATCCAATCCATTAGGAAGAGGAAGGCGACGGCAATCATGAAACCAACCGTCGCTACCCCTGCGTCCATTCAACCCGACGAAAGGGTGCGCTCCACCCTCGCCTACTTGCAAACAGTCTCCCTCGCATTCATCGTCATTTTTGGAGGATTAACCCTCGCAGACTGGATCATCCCTTCCTTCGGACGGGTTCTTCCCCACACCCTTCACGGCATGCGGGCAAACACATCCCTCCTGATCTTTCTGTGTGGGCTAAGCATCATCCTCTCCCTGCCGCGACGCCACAAAAACGCCGTCCTCGTCGCCCGCTTCCTGGGCGGGTTTGTCGCCGCCTTTGCATTCCTGATTCTGCTCAAAGACCTCGGCTTCATCAATCTAGGCATAAATACACTTCTCGCCCCTGACTCCACAGCCGTATACCCCGGAAAAGTTTCACCCGAAGCCGCCATCACCTTCGTTCTGCTGGGTATTGTGCTATCGGCGATCCGGGCCCGCAAAAGTCGTCTCTCCCACCTCGTCGATGTCACGATGCTCTTCCTCTGCCTGGCGATGCTCATCTTCCTCGCCCGGTACTTCTTCGGCCTGAGCCATCTCTTCGTCAACTACGAAAGCAATCCCTTTTCCATCCAGACCCTCGTCTGCCTCCTTCTTCTGATCTGCCTAGTCGGCAGCCGCCGCGCCGAGTACGGCTTCCTAGCCATCTTCCTCGACCGCGGCAGCGGAGGCATGACCGTCCGCCACGCCGTCCCTCTGGCTGTCCTCCTGCCCTTCTTCATCGTCGTCCCCAAAGAGATCCTGGTCCGCATCTATCCGGCCCAGGAAAACGCCCTCACAGCCGTCTCCACGGCGATTCTGGCAGTCATCGCCGTCTGCCTCGTCCTGTTCCTCGGCTGGCGCACGAAGGCCTGCGAAGCCACCATCCACGAACTCTCCCTCCGAGACGAACTCACCGGCCTCTACAACCGTCGCGGCTTTTACGTGCTCGCCGAGCAGGCATTCCAACTTGCCCAACGAACCCGCGCATCCTTCTCCGTCCTCTTCTTTGACATGGACAATCTCAAACAAGTTAACGACGAGTTCGGCCACGATATCGGCTCCGAGCTTCTTAAGGAGATGTCCGTGCTTCTCGTCCAGACCTTCCGAAAGACCGATGTCATCGGCCGCATTGGAGGCGATGAGTTCGTCGTCGCCGGAGAATCAAACGATCCAGAGATGACGAACGTCGTTCTTCGTCTCAACGAAGCCGTCGCTCAAGCCAACAACCTTCCGAAACGCCAATACCCGCTCAGCTTCAGCATGGGCAGCATGGCCTCCGAAAAAGGCACGACCGCTACCCTCGAAGACCTCCTGTCCCAAGCCGACGCCATCATGTACGAAGAAAAGCGGCGCAAGCAAAACACTCCCACAGTTCCGGCAACGCCATCCTCGTCGAGCTAAGACACCGCTGGCGCGGCACAAAACCGCTACGCTCATTCAAATTCCGCAATCCGATGCATTGGAACCATCCCCTAGCTTCGGCTTTAGAACCCCACGTCTGACGAAAAATGTAGAGTTCAACTATCATCCAGTAGCAGCGAAGGAGGGTGAGCTTGCAACGCTATCTGTTCATCGCGATTGGCGGCGGCCTTGGCTCAATGCTTCGCTACTTCATCGGTGCCTCGGCAGCCGAGCGCTTCGGCCCGCGCTTCCCTATCGGCACGCTGGTCATCAACATCTGCGCCTGTTTTCTCATCGGCCTCTCCATCGAGTTCCTCAACCACCATGCAGCTCTCAATCCTGCGTGGCGCTATCTCATTCCCATCGGATTCATCGGCGGCTTCTCCACCTTTTCCACCTTCGAGTGGGAGGTCTGGTCAAGCGTCGCCAGCGGCGCCTTCTGGATCGCCCTCGCATACATCGCCGTCAGCCTCATCGCCGGCTTCATAGCCGTCGCGCTCGGAGCCGCAACGGCTCGCACAGTCTCCTAGCATCGTTCCGCGGAGGTTCCTTCATGTTGACCAAAGGTCCGGCAGTCAAAGTCTCCATCTATCTCACCGATGGCGCCACCCACAAAGGCGACCCCGCGCACATTGCCATCCTCGACTTCCTCTTCAAGAGCGGCGTCTCCGGCGCAACCGCAATCAAAGGCTTCGCCGGCTTCGGCCACGACCATAAACTCCACACCGCCGCCTCCATCTTCATGGCCGACAGTCTTCCTCTGAAAGTCGAGTTCATTGAAACGCCCGAGAAAGCCGAAGAGCTGATGCCCCAACTGATCGAACTCTCCGGCACTGGCCTAATCGAGATGCAGCAGACAACCATCATCAAGCCCGCCGGCGATGCCACAGAATGACCCTCAAAATCGTTGACGCCCTCCAAAATCACCTGTTATCTTTTACATAACAACCATGGCGATGGAGTTCGCCGGACGCTCGCCCTCGCGAAGCTGATGACTCCTACAAATTAGTAGGAGGTCCATTGTCCGCCGAATCTCGCCGCATCTCCCTCTCAGAACATCTTCGTCTCCTCCTCGATCTCGCCCGTTGGATACCCATCTCCGCCGCCGTTGGCATCATGGCTGGCTCCTCGTCGGCCCTCCTGCTGGCGTCGCTCAATTACGCCACTAAGACCCGTGAAGCCCATCACTGGCTCATCCTTCTGCTCGCACCCGCCGGCGTCCTCGTCGGCCTCATGTACCGCTATCTTGGCCGCTCCGTAGAAGCGGGCAACAACCTCATCATCGACGAGGTCCACGACCCCAAGAGCGTCATCCCCCTCCGCATGACGCCGCTCATCCTACTCGGCACCTTCCTCACGCACCTCTTCGGAGGCTCCGCCGGCCGCGAAGGCACAGCGCTCCAAACCGGCGCATCGCTCGCCGACCAGCTAGCCCGTCCCCTGCGTCTCTCTGCATCCGACCGCCGCATCCTCCTCATGGCTGGCCTCAGCGCGGGCTTCGGTTCCGTCTTCGGAACCCCGCTCGCCGGTGCCATCTTCGGCATCGAAGTCCTCGCCATCGGCCGCCTCAGCTACGACGCTCTCGCGCCCTGCTTCCTCTCCGCCTTCATCGCCGATCTCGTCACTCAAGCCTGGCACATCCACCACACCATCTACCGCGTAACCACCGTCCCGGCGATGAGCATCAAGGGCATCCTCGCCTCCATCGTCGCGGGCGCCGCCTTCGGCCTCGTCGGCATGGCCTTCGCCAAGGTCACGCACAGCATCGCACACTTCCTCCGCCATCACATCGCCAACGCCCCACTGCGTCCCGCGGTAGGCGGCATCCTCGTCACAGCCGCAGTCTTCGGTATCGGAACCACTCACACCCTCAAGTACATCGGCCTCGGCATCCCAACCATCGTGGCCTCTTTCGACCACAAACTCCCCTTTTACGATTGGGCCGGCAAGTTCATCTTCACCGCCGTCACCCTGGGCAGCAGCTTCAAAGGGGGCGAAGTCACACCCCTCTTCTACATCGGCTCCACGCTGGGCAACGCTCTCTCACGCGTCTTGCCGCTGCCTTCATCTTTGCTGGCCGGCATGGGCTTTGTCGCAGTCTTCGCCGGAGCGGCCAACACGCCCATCGCCTCTACCCTCATGGCCGTAGAACTCTTCGGCGGAGAAGTCGGTGCCTACGCCGGCATCGCCTGCGTCATCAGCTATCTCTTCTCCGGACACTCCGGCATCTACTCCGCCCAGCGCGTCGGCCGCAGCAAACACGGCAGCATGAGAGCCGACGAAGGCCTCTCCCTCGCGCTTATTGCTAAACTTCGTAGCACCAGTGAAGCGGACGAAGCCGGCCTGCTCGAAAGCATCAACGACTTCGGATACATCCAAGGGAGCGATATGGAACACCTCAGCGTCTTACGCCTCTACTTCTCCGCCTCCGAAACCCGCGCCACCGGCCCCTGGTGGAAGAAGCTGGCCCCGCAAAGCCTCGGCGCGCATCTCCTCCAGCAGGCCAAAGAGCACGGCATCGAACAAGCCTTGCTGCACCGCGTCATTGGCGGCTATCTCAAGAACGAAGAGCTAGTCATGGACGGCGGCGAAATCCCACCCACCCGCCTCCCCCAATGCCTCGAACTGGTCGGCGAAGAAGAAGACCTGCAGGCATTCCTCAAACACAACAGCGACCGCCTCGCAAAGGTTCGCACCGTCTTCCTACGGGGCGAAGAAGCCCGCATTGAAGCCGCCATCGAACGTCAGGAGCTCGAACAAGCTCTCGACATGGAGCACGCCGAAGACTTCCGCAAACCCGGTGCTTAACTCGCTACAATCCCATACTTCTCTCCCAAAAACTCCTGCACCACATCCGGCATAACCGCCGCCAACTCCTGCCAACTCAGCAACGCCATCCGGCTCCGCAGCTCACAACTCCTCACCGCCCGCAACACCCGAAACCAAATCTCCGCCATGTCAGCCCGTCGACGATCACACAACACCAAAAACCGTGCCCCTTCAGCCTCTGCAGCGATCACACCGCGAATCAACTGATATCCCTGCACCACATCCCCAGCCCATGGCAATTCAGCGATATCAAACACGTCTTCCACGGCGACATATCGCATCAACCTCTCTCGTGAAGCGGTTCCAAACCCACCTTCGGTCAGCTTCGCTTCCACCATCAACAACCCCACCCGCATATCCAACTCCGTCCGATCCACCTCACCCCGCAGCATCGCAATCCGGGCCCTGACACCAAACTCTGGCCTTAGCCCAGTCTCCACGCCCAACAACGAACAAACCTGCGGCCTGCACAACACTCTCGGATAGCAAAACAAGTTCATCAACAATGCATCCGAGCTGCTCGCGCACTCCAATTCGCCTCGCCACCGATCACCTGCACGCGGCACCCGAGCACTCGCCGTATAGCTTTTCCCCAATCGCTTCCGCCAAGCCTCATCTGCACAAATCCTCCGATACGAAGCCGCAAGAAAATTCCCATGCGAGCCCGCATCATCCTCGTGATAGATCACGCTGGGCACCGTGCCAACCGTCAGCTCATGCTCAAACGCCGCACAACGCGCAGCATTCCGGGCATTCACTTCACGCCGCAACCCATTTGCCGTAGCGATCTCGTATTTCTGGCGCACGCCACCATCATAAGCGAACATAAGGCGAATCAAGCGATCTCCACACAAACGCCCCATAAGATCAACCCAGCATGCGCATCGCCTCGCTCCAGCCGTCGATCACCCTCACGCTTCACGCTCTCGGTCGCCTGGACTATCTCTGCGCCCACACCCGCTACTGTCTCGAAGCCCTCCCGGAGCTAGCTGAACGCAATCTCCCCATCCTGCACGACTCCTGGACGGCTAATACCGCCGAGATAATCGCCACAAACCCTACGCTGGTCATCGCTTCGGTCCCTTACCGCCTGGAAGCCCTGACCGCCATCCTCAAATCTTCCATCCCTGTCCTCACACTTGCTCCGCACAACTTTGCAGGCGTCTTCACAGATATCCAACTCCTTGCATCCCTCACCAACGCCACTGTAGAAGCCGAAGTCCTCATCCACCGCTTCAACACTGCGCTCGACCAAGCCCGCACCCGCACCGCTGCCCTCCAGCGGCCCAGCGTTTACTGCGAAGAATGGGGCAAACCCCTCATCCACTCCCAAACCTGGGTCTCCGAACTCGTCACCGCAGCGGGCGGTAACTTCATCGGAACACCCGGCGCGCACACCACGGCGGAATCCATCGCCAAAGCAGATCCCGATGTCCTCATCTTCGCCTGGTGTGGCGCCGGCGACCGCGTCCCATTAGCCCGCGTCATTGAGCAACGCAACTGGCATCATCTGCGGGCCGTCCGCGAGCGCCGGGTCTTCTGCGTCCCTGACCAATACCTCAACACCCCAGCCCAGACACTGTTGGACGGCCTCGCTCACCTGGCGGCTGCGATCCACCCAGCACACTTTGACCGGCCAGCGAGCCTCATCCAGCTGCAGCCTTAAACCGCATAGAAAATTTTGTCGTTGTTTTACTGCGCCGCAACAGGCTGAGTCGCCTGTGAATTCGGAGCATTCGGAAGGGTATAAATCACTTCGCCCGCACGCGTGTAATGCAGTTCTTCCCGCGCCTGGTGTTCAATCGCTCCGGGATCATTCTGCAGCCGGTCCACATGCCCTCGCAGCCGATCATTCTCCGCCTGCAGCATCTGCATCTGCTTCTGCAGCGACTTTGCTTCGTCCCGCTTGTGCTCAAACACTGTCAAGCCATTGTGGCCGAACACCACGCCATAGGCCATAACCAGCGCCAGTACCCCGACACCTACAGTCGCTGCCTTGCGCCTCCAGCCATAAACGCGTTCTTTTACCTGGCTGGCGATCACCGGCAGGCGTGTTACGCCCCCATTTTTTTCTTGTACCGCCATCAGTAGCCCTTTCAGTAGCTCGTTGCAACGTGCTCAAGCCACTGACCTTACCCCTAACAGTATGACGCACCTAGAAAGGTGCGTCACAAAACAAATCCCGGGGGGAATCAAAGTCGGTATACACTTTTGGGTCATCGGCCCAGCCGTCATCGCTTCCGGGCTATCGTTAAAAATCATAAGGAATGTGGAACTTCGGACCAGACTGCTTTGCTATCCTTTAGCGTAACCATGCGGATACTCCTTGCCATATCGATCCTTGTGCTCGCAGCCCTTTTATGGGCGACGATCTCCATCGGTCGACACATCCGCAAGTCCCGCCAGCGCGCCCGCTTCCTTCGCGAAAAGCAGTTACGAATGGAATTGCCTGTCACACTCCCTATCGAAGAACCAGCAGTTCCCGCGGTTCCCGTGCAACATATTGCACCGACAGCCGCCGATTTCAGTTTCGCCGAACTCGCCATGAAGTCTTTGGCGCTGACTCCTCTAGCTGCAGCACCCGCTCTCCCACCCCCCACACCTCTTCGTCCAACACCCGAACAGGCCCCAATATCCGCCGCAGGACGAACTGTCGCACCCCAAACCACTTCTGCAGGCGCACTCGGTCTCATCGCAGCTGCGCGTAAGATGTCGCAGGACATGCCGCAACCCCAGATGCGGCCTTCCGGCATCCGCAAAGCATTTGTTGAAGCTGCTGCTACCTTGCCTGTTCTTACGTCGCCCCCTCCGCCATCCGCACTGGTCGAAGCACTCCCTCAACAGCCGTCTTTTGAAGCACCCGTTACGCCCCGGCCAGAATTCTTTCCCCCCATTCAGCCAGCTGAGGTCGCTCCCTTTCTCTCCATCGACTCCCCGGAGTGGCCGCCAAGAAAGCTTTCTCAACCTATTGAGCCAATAGCCGCAAAAACTCCTACCAATCAACCCGACCCTTTGCTTCCGCGTCCGGTCCGCTCTGTTCCCTCATCCCATCCTTCGACGCCGTTTGTTCTTCCGCTGCGGCGTCCGGATTGGGCCTACTTCAACAAGGACATGGGCGATCTCTCCGATCCACTCCCAAGCCGCATGAGAGATCGCGTCCGCTCGCGTTAGAATCGGTCAAGATACTTCAGGACTAATATGCAGACCACACTCACGCAACCCTCCTCTCCTTCGCTCTCCGGCTTCGCAGCCACCATCCCCGGCAAGCTCCTCATTGGGCTGGCTGCCACCGCCGTTGTCGCCACCGCAGCCCATATTGCGTTTCCGCTGCCGTTTACGCCGGTGCCGTTCATTCTCACGCCGCTTGCGGTGTTGGGTGTTGGCCTCGCGCTTGGCCCGGTCGCGGGCTTTTTCACGATGCTCGCCTACCTCGCAGAGGGCGCCATGGGCCTGCCCGTTTTCAGTCCCACCGGTGCAGGCGGAATTGCCCAACTCTTCGGCCCTACGGGCGGCTATCTCCTGTCCTACCCTCTGGTCGCAGCCGTCGCAGGTGGCGTTACTCGCCGGCTCTCCCGGTTTACTCCCCGCTTTCTCGCCGCAACCATCGGTGGGACCTTGGCCGTCACACTTCTCTTTCTCTGCGGCGCAGCCTGGTTTATGCAATACACCCACCACTCCCTCTACGCCACATGGATCGGCGCAGTAGCGCCATTCCTCCCGGGAGAAGCCATCAAGATCGTCGCCGCGGCAGGAATCTACAGTACTCTGGCGCGTTCTTCGCGAAGCTAAATCCTTCTCGCGACATCTTATAAACTAAAGACAGGCCTGTGCTTCGGCGTGGGCTCCTTACCATCGACTCATCCAGTATCAGAAGGACCGAATGACCTCCGCATCAGAAGCAGTACGCGACATCAGCATTGCCCATAGCCCCGACTCAGACGACGCCTTCATGTTCTACGGCCTCGCCACCAACAAGATTCGCGTCCCCGGCTATCGCTTCAACCACACCCTCACCGACATCGAAACGCTCAACCACAGGGCCATCAACGAGCAGTTCTACGACGTTACCGCTATCAGCTTCCACGCCTATCCCTACCTCCAGGACAACTACACCCTGATGGCCTGCGGCGGCTCCGTTGGTGAAGATTACGGCCCCATGATCGTAGCCTCAAAGAACTACACCCTGGACGAAGTGAAGAAGCTCCGCATCGCCGTCCCCGGCACGCTCACCACGGCTTACCTCACGCTCAAGCTTTTCGCTCCGGATGTCGAAACCGTTACCGAAGAGTTCGACAAGATCATCCCCGGCGTAGTCTCCGGCAAGTACGACGCTGGCCTCATCATCCACGAAGGCCAACTCACCTACGGCCGCGACGGCCTCACCAAGATCCTCGATCTCGGCGTCTGGTGGCGCGAGCAGACCGGCCTTCCCTTGCCCCTTGGCGGCAACGCCATTCGCCGCTCACTCGGCACCGAAGTCCAGCTCATCACGACCAATGCCCTCCGCGATAGCATCCAGCACTCCCTCGATCACCGGGAAGCCGCGCTCGATTACGCGATGCAGTTCGCGCGCGACCTCGACCCCGCGCTCGCCAACCGCTTCGTCGGTATGTACGTCAACGAGCGCACGCTGAACTACGGAGAAGACGGACGCGAAGCCATCCGTAAGCTGCTCGAAATGGGCTACGATCACGGCATCATCCCTCACAAAGCCAAGGTTGACTTCGTCGGCTAATTCGGCCACTACATTGCAAGTTCGCCGTTAACTTTTGAACTTGTCATTCCTCGATGCTGCAGAGGAATCTGTTGTCCTCCGCAGCATCGCGAACGCCGGCTGAGGAAAATCCCAACCATAACTCTGTGGTAAACTAACCTTCGTGCGGTGATGATCTCCCGCGCATTCCTTAGCGAACAAAATCAGTTCGCTCTTTGCTCGCCAGAGCAAGGTTCAAGGCCTGGACGCGTAGCTCAGCTGGTAGAGCATTCGACTCTTAATCGACTGGTCGTAGGTTCGATCCCTACCGCGTCCACCATCCTCTTATTTATAATCAACTACTTACAAGAGCATATCGAACGGCGCCGCCCGTTTTGTTGCGCCAATGGCTGTTTTGGTGGCTGTTGGGCTTACAGTGTCTTTTCGTGGTGATCTGCCCCAGACCAGTCGCGCATTCGATTTAGAGAGATCGACCTTGTTCAAGAGCACATTATTATCTGCACTTCAACCCACGATCCGTTCGGGATGGTCGCAGCGAGCATACTTCCGTAAGTCCGCCCATCGGAATCAGGACTCGCCCCCCCGATCCTCTTGGCAGGTAATCGCTTCGACGCCACGAGATAGTCGAGCGCACGCTGATTAATGGAAAGAAGCTGCGCGGCCTCTTCACAACTAACTAGCAGTTTGTCTTCCGTCGCCACAATAGCAGCTCTGCCGCCATATTTTAGTCCCCTATTCAAGAGTTTTCATACTCGTTCTCGAACAACACTCGCAAACCTGATTGCGTCCATTTCCTGACCTCACAACGCATCCCATGTTCAAGGGCTCAACCCGAATCCCATACTCAACTCGACCTCATGCTTCGGCGTCACGATCTTCGGATGAGGTAAGGCAACAGCCTGTTCGGGCTTGTAGGCCTTTTGGTGCGAAACATCATGTCTTAACGCCCTTGGCAACTTCTCCAGGCTGTCGGTAAAAATCTGTATGTCAAATTGGCCCCGCGATATGGAGACATATGCCATGCGGCTTTGGA
>Ga0302316_10000826_pt1 | contig 26043 bp, 27 predicted proteins | sample III_Palsa_N3_2_FD_200456 | JGI IMG/M metagenome (GOLD analysis project Ga0302316, IMG submission 200456) | Peat permafrost microbial communities from Stordalen Mire near Abisko, Sweden - III_Palsa_N3_2 | ecosystem: Environmental > Terrestrial > Soil > Palsa > Peat permafrost | place: Sweden...
CAGCAACACGCGGCTGGCCACGCGAGCCTTCAGCGACGGTGCCGACGGCCCCGTCTGCACCGCCATCTGCATGGCGGCGACTTCCAGTTCGCCCCAATTCACCGCGCATTCGACAACGTGGACACCACGCTCGACGTGATCCTGGGGCCATGGCAGTTCGGCGCCAGCCTCAAGCTGTGCCTCCAGCAGAAACATCGGCGCGAAGACCTTGACCGGCGAGTGCTCACCGTAGGCATTACCCACCACCAGTACTGCTTCCACGCCGGGCCTGAGAATCCGCGGCAAGGCCGCGTGATCGTGGTGATGAAACTCGGGGTCGATCTCCTCGTCGACCTGCGGCAGCGCCACCCAGATCTGTACGCCATGCAGCGTCTGTCCATCGCGACGCTGATCCGGCGGTGTGCGTTCCGAATGCACGATGCCTTTTCCGGCGGTCATCCAGTTCACTTCACCGGCACGAATGTCGGCAACGCTGCCGAGGCTGTCACGGTGACGGATCATGCCATCGAACAGCCAGGTCACCGTGGCCAACCCGATGTGCGGATGCGGTCGCACGTCCATGCCTTTGCTGGCGGCGAATGTCACCGGCCCCATGTGATCGAAGAACACGAACGGGCCGACATGGCGCGTATGCAGTACAGGCAACATCCGGCGCACGGTGAAACCGTCACCGAGGTCGTGCAATTTCCCTTCGATCAGTGTCGGGCGGGTTTCCATGTCACGTCCTCATTGTCGCTGGTCAGTTTTGCCAAGCCCGCAGGTACTGGTCGGGAGCCGCCAGTTTGGCCCCCAGCTGCTGCGCAGCGCGGCGTGGAAAATACGGATCACGCAGGCTTTCGCGGGCCATCAACACAACGTCCGCCTCGCCATTGGCGACGATGTCCGCTGCCTGCTGTACTTCAGTGATCAGACCAACGGCGCCCGTGGCGATCTCCGCTTCGCGTCGAATGCGCGCTGCAAATGGCACCTGGTAGCCGGGTCCCAGCGGAATCTTCACGTGCGGCAGCAGACCGCCGCTGGAGACGTCGATCAGATCCACGCCAAGCGGCCTCAGCTGTTTCGCCAGCTGTACGCTTTGCTCGATGTCCCAGCCACCATGCTCGGCCCAGTCTGTGGCTGAGATGCGTATCCACAGCGGTAATTCGGCCGGCCACACTTCGCGCACGGCAGTGACCACTTCGCGCACGATACGGCTGCGGTTTTCAAAACTGCCACCATAACTGTCAGTGCGCTGATTGCTCAGTGGCGACAGGAACTGATGCAGCAGGTAGCCGTGCGCACCGTGCAATTCGATCAGCTCGAAACCCGCCGTCAATGCGCGCTGCGCGGCGGCCCGGAAATCCGCTATCACGCCCTGGATGCCAGCTTCGTCGAGGGCCTGTGGCGTGTGCCAACCCTTGTCGAACGGCAGTGCCGATGGTGCCACTGTCAGCCAATCCTGCTGTCCGGCAGGTAATGCGCCGCCCCCTTCCCAGGGTCGCTGCGCGCTCGACTTGCGTCCGGCGTGGGCCAGTTGTACGCCGGCAATCGCACCATGCGACTTGATGAAATGCGCGATCGGTCGCCATGCCTCGAGCTGAGCTTCATTCCACAACCCGGTGTCGCCCAGCGAGATGCGCCCCTGCGCCGAGACAGCGGTGGCTTCGGCGATAACCGCCGCCGCGCCGCCCACCGCCCGGCTGCCTAGATGCACCAGATGCCAGTTGTCGGGTACACCATCGGTAGCCGAGTACTGACACATCGGCGACACCACCAGGCGATTGCGCAAGTTGAGACTACGTTGGGCGAAAGGTTCAAACAGATTCATCGTGCCATCCGGCGGTCATGGATCTACAAACATGCAGCCACTGACCCACAGTATCAAGCTGGCGGCGTTGCGGTGCGCTGCTATGTCGCGTCCTTCTCAAGTATCCAGTCAGCGATACGCCCGGCGATCGGCGCTGGAGTTTTCATCCAGCCGAAGTGATCGGCCGGCAGCCCACCCAAATCGCCCGCCGTGATCACGTTCACGGCGCGCGGCGCTAGTGGCATCTTGCCCAGCAGCCAGCCCAACGATGCGGCCGGCCCCATCCAATCGTCCGCCAGGCGCAGGGCCAACAGGGGCAGTCGCAGTGATGCAAGTTGCTGATCCAGATCCTGCTCGATACCCACCGCCGCATAGCGCCCGCTGAGTCCGCTGCGCGACCAATCCGCAATAACCCCGCGCGCTTCGTTACCACCAAAACCGATCCGGCGTCCCGGCAGGTAGCCCAGCAGGCTCGCCAATACCCCAGCAGCAGCGTAGGCAACGCGGAGCCACCAGCCTTGGCGAAAAACTCGCCAGTACGGCGCGCCACTGGCTACCAGCACCAGCCCGGCATAGTCGGTCGGATGTAGGCCCGCATACAGCGACCCCAGCTGGCCGCCCAGACTGTGACCACCAACCCAACAGGTTGCTTGCGGCCAGCGTGCGCGTACCGCCGCCGTCGCGGCCGGCAGATCATCCTTGAGTAATTCTCTATAGCCCCAGTTACTGCGTCGACCCGCTCGTCGATTACTTGAGCCGATGCCGCGCCATTCATGCAAAACCACCGCAATGCCCTGCGCCGCCAATGTCTGCGCCAGCGCCAGATAATGCCTTGCGGGCATGCCCATTGCCGGCAGCCAATACAACAGTCGACTCCATTGGGCGACCGGATGGAAGCATAGCAATTCAATACGCGAACCATCATCCGTGGAAACCGTCATGGCGGTTTGCTCAACCGTCGCGGTGATTATCGACGGGAGTGGAGAACCTGCGTTTTCAGCGAAATGATTGGGCATGCCGACAGGCTAGCGTGTAGTGACGCAATACCGACAACCGCACACAGAAAGAGACCGGCTTGCGCCGGTCTCCTTCCGATTCATTCACGGTGATCAAGCTGCCGTGACATCTTCAGCCTGCAAGCCCTTCTGGCCGTCCACGACCTTGAAGCTGACTTTCTGGCCTTCCTGCAAGCTCTTGAAACCCGAACCACTGATGGCACGGAAATGCACAAACACGTCAGGGCCGCTCTCCCGGCTGATAAAGCCGAAACCCTTGGCGTCGTTGAACCACTTGACGGTACCTACTTCACGATCCGACATGACTCACTCCGATCCATTCCAGACGCTGAGACAAACCGGCCCCAACGGGCCGACGGCTTACTGGGCTTGCTGGGTAGGGTGTAACGATGCGGATTCAGGAAATCCATACCGGGCACGCACGTGGCCAAGCAGACGCAGTAGCCCAAGCATAACGGATTTGAGACAGACAAGTGATTTGTCAAGGGGCTAATGATTTTGATTATCCAGACATGAAAAAACCGGGCATTGCTGCCCGGTTTCCATCACCACGAACGGGGTGAAACGGAACTTAAGCCGGAGTTACTTCATCAGCCTGCAGGCCCTTTTGACCCTGCACAACCTTGAAGGAGACCTGCTGGCCTTCCTGCAGGCTCTTGAAGCCGCCACCGGTAATCGCGCGAAAATGCACGAAAACGTCCGGGCCATTGTCACGGCTGATGAAACCGAAGCCCTTGGCGTCGTTGAACCACTTGACGGTACCGATTTGACGATCTGACATGCTACTCACTCCACAGGTTTATAGACTCGACCCGCCCTCATTCAGGCAACGCGGGTGGGGCCGGCTTACTGGTGTGCAAGGAAACAACCCTAGGGTGAACGATGAGGCAGATCGCGGATCAGCTGCATCGGGCCACATGACTCTGGTGACCCCGGCAAACACAGTGGCAGAATCATAACGTCAGAACGCGGCGGATTGCGAGATCGCCCAACCAGGCCGAATAAGCCGATTTTCGATGATTTTTTTGCGGAGACAGAAAATTCAGATTCTATTTACACCCAACCTCGTCTAGTGTGGGCAAGTCGCCAGTAGTGTTCGTGATCAATAACTATCCAGCCCGTTCGGTTGAGTCACGCGGTTGACCGTCTAGGAGAGTCTCATGATGCCTGCCCTGTCCCGTTCGACCCTGGCCACCCTGATTGCGGGGCTGCTGTTGGCCAGCTGTGCGCATCAGCCGCCTCCCAAAACCACCGCGACTCCAGCGACTACGTCCGTTACCACAACGACGTCAGGCACCGCCGCCGGCAGCAGTGTTCACCATGTGGTACACCATGCTGCGCCCGCAAACGGCCACATCACGGTCGAGAATGAGAACCTGCCCGAACATACCGGCATTCCCGTCTGTGACGATTATCTATCCAGCTACATGGCTTGCCATGCCGCCGCGGCGATTTTCTCGCCGGACCAATTGCCGGCACGTTATCAGGCCATGCGCACCAGCCTGCTGCTTGATTCGGAAAACCCGGACATCCGTCCACAGCTAGCAGCTCGCTGCAATTCGCTGGCCACTCAGCTTCGCGAAGCCCTGCACGGCAAGTCCTGCGGACAGAACCCGGCGCCCGCGAGCAGCACGCACTGAGGTAAGTACTCAGCTTTCTGCGCGCCATGCCGCCCGTAGTGCTTTTGCCAGAGCCAGCGGCTGACTGCCCACCAGCTTGATGCGTGGCGTGTCATGCCAGCGGGCTGTTTCGGCAATGGCCGTCGCCAGCCCCTGCACAAACGATGGCTCGGGTTGCACCCCAGGCTCAAGAAACAGGGCCTTGACCTCGAAAATGCCTTCGTCGCGATGGGCCTTGGCATCGAGCCGACCGACCAGCCGCCCGCGGTGGAGTATCGGCAGCACAAAGTAGCCGTATTGCCGGCGTGCGGCTGGGGTATAGCACTCGATGGTGTATTCGAAATCGAACATCGCGCGAGCCCGCGCGCGGTCCCACACCAGCGGATCAAACGGCGACAGCAGCGCGGTATGCGTCGCGCGCAGGCGACCCAGCCGTGCTTTGTCCAGCAAATCGATGTGATCACGGTGCACGTACCCGGGCTTGTCCCAGCCATCCACCGAGACGGCCAGCAATTCGCCGGCCGCCAGCAAAGGCGCTAGCTCCTTGTCGCTTACCGCGGGCTTCAAACGGTAGTAGTCGGCAATCCAGACGGCCGGAGTCACCCCCAGCGCACGCACGCTGTTGACGATGAATCGTCGTCGCGCTGCGTCCGCGGAAGGTATGGATAGGGGATCGAATGGCGGATCAAGCCGGGCCAGCACGTTTTCCGCCAGGTCATACACTCGCTGGAACCGCTCACGTCGCGTCACCATCAAATCACCCAACGCAAACCAGGCCTCCAGCCACCGCTTCTCCGGTTTCCATGCCCACCAACCGGGCTTTGGCGCAACGCCAGCGACGCGCACAAAGTCCGCTGCACGCACTGGGCCGGAAACACGAATACCGGCCAACAAGGTATCCATGTCTGTCCGTTGTTCGCGATGCATTCGCGCAGCGTGCCGCTGTGCCCAGTGATGCATGCGCTGATCGCGGCCGCCACGGTGCAACCCGATATCGCCAGCCGTGACAAAGCAGGCCTCGTGCGCCCAGCATTCGGCGAGTCTTCCCTGCGCCAGCGCTTCATCAAGCCATTCCATCGGGTAATGACCAAGGCGCGAGTGCAGAACCAGATAGGGGCTGCGTGCGACGACATGAATGGTGTCGATCTGCAGCAATCGCATGCGCTCGATCATGGCCACCACATCATCGCGTCGCGGGCGTCGTTTCAACGGTTGCAGCAATCCCTGGGCGGCCAACTGCAATAGTCGCGCCTGCGTCAGACTCAACTTGCGATTATTGGCTGAAGCGGTGCTCAACGACACAGAGCCTTCACATTTTTATGGCGATGATGTTGAGCCGGCATTTACAAGTCCTCTGTTAGTTTCGATGTCGCGTCTGGCAGTGCGTTTTAAAAGCTGCCCATCTGGAACGATTCGGTATGAATCGAGTGCATAAACTTTATTCTGGCATGGAGTATCAATGATGAAATCTCGCAAGCCACTGCTGTCCACACTGACCGCCGGCGCGCTGCTGTTCGCTGGTTCCCTTATCGCCCAGAACACGCCCGCACCGCCTCCGCCGATGCCAGCACCCGCATCGACAGCTGCCGATGCAGCTGCAAATCAGGGCCAGACTCCATCTGCGCAGACGACGCAGGGCCAGGTCACCGTGGCAAGCGTGCCGCCGCCTGCACCGACGATTGGACCGGCTCCGCCGTTCTCGCAGCTGTCCGGTGGCGGCAAGTGGATTACTGAAGATCAGGCCGCCGCCTATCCGCCGCTGGCTAACGACTTCATCCACGCCGATACCAACCGCGACGGCAAGATCAGCAAAGCCGAATACGAGCGCTGGACCAAGATGCCGTAAGCATTAGCACTCTCGTCAAGCCGGCCACAGGCATGCCTGTGGCCGGCTTTTTGTTGCAGGCCGGGGAGTAGCATGGACTTTCAGCGTGGTCCTTCCGGGCATGCTCTTGATTCGGAGCTCCTCCATCGATGAAGCCTTGTCACGCCGCCGCACCGCTGGCCCTGCTCGCGAGCCTGTTCGTCTGCGCAGGTCATGCCCAGAACCCGGATCCCACCGATATCCGGGCCTGTGCGGGGATTGAAAGTGACTCGCAGCGACTGGCCTGTTATGACAAGGCTACCGGCAGGGTCAACTTGCCGACCGCGCGCAAGCGCACGGATCAGCCGGACACGTCGAACGTTTTCGGCCATGACAAGGGCGCCACGTCGGCGACCGTGGAAGCGAACAACGAAGTATCCAAACCGCTTTCGCTACTCGATAGCCGCTGGGAGCTTTCGCCGGAAAGCAAACTCGGCACATTCAACATACGTGGCTATAAACCGGTCTATGTCATGCCGGCGTTCGCCACCAGCAATCAGAACGACGCACCGCACAGTCCCAACCCCGCCAACACGGTGACCACACCGCAGCAGCTGGACAATGTCGAAGCGGCATTCCAGCTAAGCCTGAAAACCAAAGTATGGCAAGGCGTGTTCGGCAACGCTGGCGATCTGTGGGTGGGCTATACGCAGGACTCGTACTGGCAGCTTTACAACTCTCAGGCTTCGCGGCCGTTCCGCGAAACGGATTACGAGCCCGATGCGATCCTGATGTTCAACACCAACTATCAGGTGTTCGGCTGGCAGGGTCGACTGCTCGGCATCGGCATCGACCATCAGTCTAACGGTCAATCCGATCCACTCTCGCGCAGCTGGAATCGGCTCATCGCCGACGTCGGTTTCGAGCGTGGCGACTGGACCATCATGTTCCGCCCGTGGTGGCGCATTCCGGAGTCACGGGCGAACGACAACAATCCCGACATCAGCAACTACATGGGTCGTGGCGACATGCAGATCATCCGCGAATGGAAGGGGCAGGAATTCGGCTTGATGCTGCGCGATTCACTATGGGGCGGTAACGAAAATCACGGCGCGGCCAAGTTCACCTGGAGCTTCCCGCTGATCGGCAACTTGCGCGGTTACACGGAAGTCTTCAAGGGTTATGGCGAGAGCCTGATCGACTACAACCACAACGCCACTTACGTTGGCCTAGGCATATCGCTGCTCGACTGGTATTGAACCGCTGAATGCCGAAGGCCCGGTGCGTTTCAAGCACCGGGCCTTCGTTTTTGTCAGACCGGCTAAGCCGCGATCAGTGGTGATGACCACCGGCGCCGTGCACATGACCGTGGTCGAGCTCTTCCTTGGTGGCCGCGCGCACGTCGGTCACTTCGATCGCGAAATGCAGGGTCTGCCCAGCCAACGGATGATTACCGTCGATGAACACCTTGCCGTCTTCGACCTTGGTCACGGTGACGTTGATCTCACCCTGCGGGCCGCGGCCCTGAAACTGCATGCCAGGCTGGATGTCCTCGACGCCCTGGAACGCTTCTTTCGGCACTTCCTGCATCAGCTCGGCGTGGTGCACGCCGTAACCCTCTTCAGGCGTCACATCCGCGGTGAACTTGTCGCCGCTCTTGCGGCCTTCCATCTGCTTTTCGAGGCCCGGCACGATCTGCCCACTGCCATGCAGATAGGTCAGCGGCTCACGGCCTTCGGAGCTGTCGATGACCTGACCTTGGTCGTCGGTCAACGTGTAATGGAAAGCAGCAACGGAATTCTGGGCAATCTGCATGAGCGTCTCGCGAATAGATATGGGGTCCGCCGGCCAGGTGCCGACATGGACTGCCGAGTTTACCAGAATGACGCTGGCCGCTTCGGCTGCAGCGGGCGTTGGGATTGGCCATACTGTGGTCATGAGCCTGCCGCCAAGCCTCCGCCGTAGCCGTTTCCCCCTGTGCTTGCTGGCCTGTGCAGGGCTGCTCGCGGCGTCACTACCCATGGCGATGGCGGCAGAAACACCTCTGGCCATTGGCACCACCACCACAGCGGGACTCGCCGCGCAGATCGATGCGCAGATCGGCCAGCCCCGGTTTGCGCAGGCAAGCTGGGGCATCGCCGTGGTCTCGCTCGACAGCGGGCGCACACTGTACGCGCATCACGCCGACCAACTGCTACAACCCGCTTCCACCGCCAAGCTGTTCACCGCTGCGCTGAGCATGGCCACGCTGGGCGCGGATTACCGCATTGCGACTCGCGTGCTAGCCAACGGCGAGATCAACCACGGCCGACTCACCGGCCCGCTGATCCTCTACGGGATGGGCGATCCGACCTTGGGAACTCCCACCAGCGCTGACTGGGCAGACCAACTGGCCAGTCAGCTGGCCGCACGCGGCTTGCGTAATGTACGCGGCGACCTAATCGCCGATGACGGCTACTTCACCGGCCCATCGTTCGGTTCCGGCTGGGAGGCCGGCGATCTGCAAAGCTGGTTCGCGGTGCCATCTTCAGCGTTGAGCGTGCAGGAAAACATCGTCGACATCACCGTAGATCCGGGCGCTACGGCCGGTGTGCCCGCAAGGCTTAGCTTCGACCCGGTCGATGCACGGCCACCGTTGCTCGGCCAACTGACCACCACCCCGCCGCACACGCAAAGCGACATCAACCTGTACCGTGCGCCGGGCACAACCACGCTGTACGTATTCGGCACTGTTCCGGCCAACGCACCTTCACAGCATTTCAAGCTTGCGCTGCCGGATCCCGCACTGCAGGCCGGCCAGCAGTTGCAGCAGGCGCTGGCCCGACACGGCATCGATGTCAGCGGCAGGCTGCAGGTGATGCATTGGCCACAGGACGATGCAGCACTCATTGCACACGCCAACACACTGGCCGAAGTGTTGTCACCGGCGCTGCTCGATATCCTTCAGCGCGGCTTGAAACGATCGCAAAATCTCTACCTGCAAAATCTGCTGCTGAGCGTCGGCGCGCATGAGCAAGGCGGGCAGGCATCGCCTACGCCAGGACAATTCGCGAACACCGAGCAGTGGGCGATCAAGGCGCTGCAGCAGTTGCAGGCACAGATCGGGATTTCAACATCGGAAAGCCTCATCAGCGAAGGCACGGGACTATCGCGTCGCGACCTGGCCACGCCAGCTGCGATGGTTCGTCTGCTTGGCTATCTCGCCACACAACCGTACGCCAGCCAGCTATACGACGCACTACCGATCGCCGGTGTGGACGGCACCCTGTTCGGGCGCATGCGTCACACGCCAGCCGAAAACAACGTGCATGCGAAGACCGGCAGCATGGCCTATGTGCATTGCCTCGTCGGCTACGTCAACAGCGCCGCAGGCGAACGCCTGGCGTTCGCCATCATGCTCAACAACTACGAGCCGCTGGCGGGCGAACCCGGCGCAAGTAGTGACCTGGACGCCATTGCGGTGTTGCTTGCCAGCTTTCGCGGACACGGCTGAACTCGCGTCGATCTGTCCCGCGTCAGCGCGAACCGTTCAGCCATCGGGATTCATCAGCTAAGGCGAGCCAGCGTGTCCTTGGCAATCTTTTCCGGCGTATCGGTGGGCGCGTAGCGCTTCACCACCTGGCCGTTCTCGTCGACCAGAAACTTGGTGAAGTTCCACTTGATCGATTCACTACCGAGAATGCCCTTGCCCTCGCTTTTCAGCCACTGATAAAGCGGATCGGCATGATCGCCATTGACCTCGATCTTGGCGAACATCGGAAACGTCACGTCGAAATGCGTGCTGCAGAAATTCTTGATCTCGTCCGCACTACCCGGTTCCTGATGGCCAAACTGGTCACACGGGAACCCCAACACCACCAGGCCACGATCGCGCTGGTCCTGCCACAGCGTTTCCAGCCCCTTGTACTGCGGGGTGAAGCCACACTTGGAAGCGACATTGACGATCAGCAACGTCTTGCCGCGCCATTCGGCGAGCGAGCGCGGATTGCCGTCGATATCGGTGACACTGAAATCGTAGACGCTGGACATGACTCGAACTCCGGCTGGTGGTGGGCATTCAGGCAGTCTACGCCATCGCCTGTGACGCCCGTGGCATAGAATGACACTTCCCCCACGGGCCAAGGCCAGTCGTGATCCGCTTTGTCGATGTCCAAAAGTCCTACCGCGTCGACGGCCGGGACATCCCTGCGCTGCAGCCCTTCAGTCTCGACATTGTCGACGGCGAGGTATTCGGCATCATCGGCTTGTCCGGCGCCGGGAAATCGACGCTTATACGGCTGATCAATCTGCTCGAGCGGCCCAGCGGCGGCAAGATTCATGTCGGCGACATCGAGATGACGGCTCTGGCGGAACCGGCCCTACGCGCGCAGCGTCGACACATCGGCATGATCTTCCAACATTTCAATTTGCTCGCTTCGCAGACCGTGGCGGACAACGTCGCATTCCCCATGCGACTGGCAGGCGAACGCGATGCGGGAATCCTGCGCAACCGTGTGGATGAACTACTGGCACGGGTCGGCCTGACAGCGCATGCCGACAAGTACCCGTCGCAGCTTTCCGGCGGCCAGAAGCAACGCGTGGGCATTGCCCGCGCGCTAGCCAATCGTCCGTCGATCCTGCTGTGTGACGAAGCGACCAGCGCGCTCGATCCGCAGACGACGGCGTCGGTGCTGGACCTGCTGGCCGAGATCAACCGCGACTTGAAACTGACGATCGTGCTGATCACCCATGAAATGGATGTGGTGCGCCGCGTCTGTGATCGTGTTGCGGTGCTGGATGCCGGCGTAATCGTGGAAAGCGGCACGGTCACCGATGTCTTTTTGCACCCGCAGCACGCCACCACCAAACGCTTCGTCAACGAGGCACTACCGGAGGAAGCCGCCGGCGAACAGGCGGCGTTTGCCCAAGTGCCTGGACGCCTGCTGCGACTGAGTTTTCGCGGTGAAGCCACCCTGACGCCGACGCTGGGTCGGGTCGCGCGTGAAACCGGCATTGATTTCAATATCCTGGCCGGCCGCATCGACCGCATCAAGAATCTGCCTTACGGCCAGCTCACCCTGGCGATACAAGGCGAACGGGTGGATGCCGCGCTGGTCGCCATGCGCGAAGCCGGCATCGAGATCGAGGAGCTGAAACGATGAGCAGCACACCCATCCTGCAGACCCTGTTTCCGAACATCGACGATTGGGGCGAAATCGGCCACGCCTGTGTCGATACCCTGCTGATGCTTGGGGGCTCGTTGTTGCTCACCGTGCTGATCGGTCTACCGCTGGGTGTACTGCTCTACCTCACCGGCAAGGGCCAGTTGCGCCCGATGCCCAAGCTGTATGCGATCACCTCGCTGCTCGTGAACATTCTGCGCTCGGTGCCGTTCATCATCCTGATGATCGTGCTGATGCCGGTGACCTATTTCCTGGTCGGCACCAAGCTCGGCATCCGCGGCGCGATTCCATCGCTGGTGATCGGCGCGGCGCCGTTCTTCGCGAGACTGGTCGAAACCGCACTGCGCGAAGTCGAGCAAGGAGTGATCGAGGCCAGCCAGGCGATGGGCGCCAGTCTGTGGCAGATCGTGCGTCATGTGTTGCTGCCCGAGGCGCGCGGTGGCCTGTTCGCCGGCATCACGGTCACCGCGATCGCGCTGGTTGGGTATACCGCCATGGGAGGCGCGATCGGATCGGGCGGTTTGGGCGACCTGGCGTATCGCTACGGTTATCTCAGTTACAAGTCCGACTATATGTTCGTTACCGTAGTACTGCTGATCGTTCTGGTACAGCTGCTGCAGATGCTGGGCGACCGCATTGTGGCCCGCTATAGCCGCCGCTAAAAGGCCTCATTTCCCGAACTTTTGCATTTGGCGGTATAGACGGCTATTCTTGTGCGCCGCACAATATTTACCGCCATGAACAGATTGCTGATTCCTCTCGTCGCCCTGCTCCTGCTGGTCGGTTGCTCCGCCTCCAGTGGCGGCGCCGGCAATGGCACGCAAACGCTGACCGTGGCCGCCACCGCGATTCCGCACGCAGAAATCCTCAAGCAGGTAAAGCCGCTTCTGGCGAAAGAAGGCATCGACCTTCAGGTCAGGGTGTTCGCTGATTACGTGCAGCCAAACGTGCAGGTGGTCGAGAAAGGTGTCGACCTGAATTATTTCGAGACCAAACCTTACCTCGATGCATTCAACCGCGAGCGTGGCACCCATCTGGTCGTCATTACTGGCGTGCACATCGAGCCGTTCGGCGCCTATTCGCGCAAGTACAAGAGCATCGACCAGTTGCCGGACGGGGCCAGCGTGACTATCCCGAATGACCCGAGCAACAACAGCCGCGCATTATTGCTGCTGGCCAAGCAGGGTTTGATCACGCTGAAAGATCCTACCAACGAGATGTCCACGCTGAAGGACATTACGGCGAACCCGAAGCATCTACAGTTTCGCCAGCTCGAAGCAGCGATGCTGCCGCGCACGCTGGACGAAGTCGACCTGGCGCTGATCAACACCAACTACGCGTTGGCCGCCGGCCTGAACCCGACCAAGGACGCCCTGCTGATCGAGGACAAGAACTCACCGTATGTGAACTATCTGGTCGGTCGCCCGGACAACCAGAACGATCCGCGTGTGCAGAAGCTGGCCAAGGCGCTGAACAGTCCAGAGATCAAGGCTTTCATCGAGCAGAAGTATCACGGCGCGGTGCTGCCGGCGTTTTGATTGACGAGTGCCCTGCCAAAAAACGGGCGCTCAAGCCTGCGTCACGGGAATCTCGAACACCTGGCGCAAGTAGGTTACGTAGGCTTCGTCCTCGCACATGTTCTTGCCTGGCGAATCGCTGAGCTTGGCGACGGGCTGGCCGTTGCAGCGGATCATCTTGATGACGATCTGCAGCGGCGTCGGGCCGACATCGTTGGTGAGGTTGGTACCGACACCAAAGGCGAGCAAGCAGCGGCCACGGAAGTGCGCGTAAAGCTGCATCACTTTCGGGATATCGAGTCCATCACTGAATACCAGCACCTTGCTGCGCGGATCAACACGATTTGCCTGGTAATGCGCCAGCATTTTCTCGCCCCACTCGAACGGATCGCCCGAGTCATGACGGGTGCCGTCGAACAACTTGCAGAAGTACATGTCGTAGTCGCGTAGGAACGCGTTGAATCCGTAAACATCCGACAGAGCGATGCCGAGGTCGCCGCGATACTCCTTCGCCCACGCCTCCAGCGCCGCTACCTGGGAGTCACGCAAGCGCGAACCCAGTGCCTGGTGCGCCTGCAGATACTCGTGCGCCAGTGTGCCCAAGGGAGTCAGGCCAAGCTTGCGCGCCAGCCATACATTGCTGGTGCCTGCCAGTTGCGCGCCGAGACCTTGCTGCAGCGTAGTCACCACTTCCTCTTGCCATGCACGCGAATAGCGCCGACGCGTGCCGTAGTCGGCAATCCGACAGCCGGCGTAATCCGGTGTATCGCGCAGCAACGCAATCTTGTCGCGTAAGCGCTGCCGTCCTTCAGTCAGATCGAGCTGGGCCCCAACGCGCCGAAAGTACACTTCGTTGACGATCGCCAGCAACGGCACCTCGAACAGGATCGTATGCAGCCACGGTCCAACGATACGAATCTCGATTTCGCCGTTGTCCGCTGCGGAAGGGGTGATTTCCACGTATTTTTCGTTGAGCTGGAACAACCCCAGAAAATCAACGAAGTCGCTCTTGATAAATCGCCAACCGCGCAGGTAATCCAGCTCGTCGACCGTAAAACGAAGCCGGCACAGCGACGCCAGCTCGTGACGTATCTCCTCGATGTACGGCACCAGGTCGATGCCAGGATTGCGGCACTTGAAGCGGTACTCGACTTGCGCAGCCGGGTACTGATGGAGCACCACCTGCATCATCGAAAACTTGTACAGGTCCGTATCGAGCAGCGAGTCGATGATCATCAGTCACTCAAGGGGAGAGAGGCCATGGCACAGCCGTTGGTTGGGGTGAGCGTAGCGAACCCCATCAGCTCTGCAAGTGTCGTTGGAGTCGCTAGACCCACGCCAATCTACTTCACTGGAGGAAGGGAGCATGCTTTTCCTGCGCGCAAAAAAAAACCTCATGAGCCAGGGGAGGACTCATGAGGTTTGTCGGGCGGCTTCCCGGGGGAGGGAAAAGCCGGCCCCTCAGAGACGCGATCTTGCTGCGCCGCTTCCGGTCGCCTCACGGCGATACGAGTGGTTAGTGTGGCCGCGATGCTGTGAGTTCAAGGTGTAGATCGAACTTGTTCAGCTTCGCGACAGGCAAGCCTGCACAGCCACGCCAATCGTCAATCTAATACTTGATGGCTCGCCAAACCTTCCATGCGGTAATACGCCGCAGCTGTTTATCGACATGTACCCTTGAACACTGTCGATGAGTCGAAGCGTGAAGTTCATACCATCCCATCGTAAATCCGGAGCCCATCATGAAGTTGCGTTGCCTATGTCTGCTGGCCCTGTTCATTGCGCTTCCGACGCTTGCAGCAGAACTGACGGTCGATCTGGGGCATGGCGCGCAAATCTATAGCACGGCGCAGCTGCTGGCACGGACGGATGCCCGCGACATCACGATTCCGTCCGATGTGGCGTTCAAACGCGGCATGCACTATCGCGTCGTGCCGATCCGATCGCTGCTGGATGGAGTAAAACCCGGCGAGCATCTGCAATTTATCGCTGCGGACGGCTTTACCGCCGAGATCGATAGCACAATCTTGCTGAACACCCGAGGTGCCCAGGCATGGCTGGCGATCGAAGATCCAGCGCACCCATGGCCGACACTCGCAGAGAAGCACGACAGCGCCGGACCGTTCTATCTGGTATGGACGCAAGCGGACGCCGGTCACATCAGTCCGGAACAGTGGCCATACCAGCTGGCGACGATCCGCCGGTTGCGTGGGGTGGCCGCGCGATTCCCGGCGATCGTGCCTGATCCGTCAGTGCCTGCGGCCAGCCAGGTGCGGCGCGGTTTCATTGTCTTCCAGCGCACTTGTTTCGCCTGCCATACGCTCAATGGTGAAGGCGATGCCAGGCTCGGGCCGGACCTGAACATCCCACACAACCCCACCGAATACCTGGGCACCGAGCTGCTACGCGCGTATATCCGCGACCCCCAATCGCTGCGTCGCTGGCCGCAGGCAAAAATGCAGGGATTCGACACCAGGGCGTTGTCCGATGCCGACCTCGATGCCGTGATCGCGTATCTGAAATACATGGTTGGACATAAAACCGGGCACTGATCCGTCCTGCTATCAAGTCATGCCCTTGGCGTGGCGATCCGTCAGCCATTCCTTCAACTGCAACTCGCGCTTCGCCTTGGGTAACTTCGCCAGCGCTCGCACGCCAGCGTAAAACGCAGGCCAGTTCCCCTCAGCACGCTGAAACAGCACGCCGAACGCTGGCGTCCACTGGTCATACAGACCGAACGGCAACAGCCGCGCGTTGTTGATCGGCGCTGCGACCCATGGGTCGTACTCATGCTGCTGCGGCCAGTCGTGATCACGCCATTGCTGATACCTCTCGCGAAATGCCGCAATTTCACGCTGCTTGCCCGCTTCCATGGCCGGCTCGCCTACGCCGCTGGCATACATGGTTTTCAGGCGCTCGCGCAAATCCAGTACCAGGCGGGTGAAGCCCGCGTCCATCGCCTGCGTGCGATCGTCCTGCGCAGGCAAGCCGCGTGACTGCCGCCACTCGCGCAAGCCTTCGGTCTGTACGAACGTGGCAAAGGATTCGTTGAAAGCAGTGTCGTCTTTCACGTAGATCAGCTGATGCGCCAGCTCATGGAAAATCGTGCTGTCCAGCTCGTCGTCGTCCCAGCGCAACATGCTGCTGAGGATCGGGTCGGCAAACCAGCCCAGCGTCGAATAGGCCGGAACGCCACCGATCTCGACGTCATAGCCCCGCTGCTGCAAGCGCACGACCTCGGCTTTCGCCGCGGTTTCCTTGAAATAGCCCCGATAGGCCACGCAACCGGCGATCGGAAAACAGTAAAGCACCGGATCCGCTGAATATCGGGGCGCGGCAAACACGTTCCACACCGCGTACTCCCGGTGCAGATCGACGTAGTGGGTGTAGCTGCGATTGTCCGGCAAACCCAGTCGCTGGGACGCGAACTGACGTGCCTGCTGCGCCAGCCGCAGCCGCGCAGCCAACTCGTGATCCGTCGCCGGATCTCCCACGATGGTGCTCACGGCACGTCGGTGGAATACCAACTCGCTTTGCCCGCGTACCGCCTGCGTGTAGTAGCTCAAGCTGCTACACGCACAAAGCACAAGGCCCACCGCTGGAATGGCGATGAGCCTTGGGACCGAAGTCATCCACGTTACGAACCGGCGTTGAGGCATTCCATGATTGTGCCCGAGCCGTCAGATCATGTCCTGCAGAGATCACTCCCGATCACGCGGTTAGTGGTGGCCCGAGTAACCGTGCGTGCCGCCGGACGATGAATGTCCCTGCCCGCCATGGCCGCCACCATGATAGTAACCACCACCGCGGTAATATCCGCGCCCGCCATACCAACGACCGCCGCTCCAATAACCACCACCGCCGTACCAGCCACCGTAAAGACCCAGACTGCAGCAACCGTAATAGCCGTAGCCAGGTCCGTAGTAGCCGTAACCGTAGTAGGGGTAGTAGGAATACCCCGGTGCGGCGTAATAGCTGGTGCCGTAGTAGGCATCACCACCGTAACCGGTGGTACGCACATAGCTGTAACCCGGATTGTAATAACAGCCCGACAGCGTCGTAACGCCGATCAGGACGAGGCAGGCCAATATGCGTTTCATGATGGGTCTCCAGCGGAGCGACGACTTACAGTATGACTTTACGCTTGAATGCGTACTGAGTATGCGGCGCGCAACGATCGCCGTTTACCCGCCAGCCATGTGCAAGCCGCCGGTGGCCGCGTCAGCCTTTGCGCTTGCTCTGTTCACCACGTTCATGGGCCAGCGCGTGGCCATAAGCTGCTTCACTGGACAGACCCGTCGCGTTCTTAGATGCGACAGCATGAACGTCTTCCGCGTTGCTCGGCGTTTGCTGCGCCACGGCGCCGGGCCAGGTGGGGCCCTGGCGCACACGTTCCTGTTTGGCCTCCAGCAGGGCTTGAATGTGCGCTACGGCCTCTGCTGGGCTGATGTGCTCGATCGGCGCATCAACGGGAGCACCTTTGCGCACGGTGGGCTTTTTGTTGACCGACTTGGTTGACACTGGTTTCGCCGCAGGTTTTTTCGTTATCTTGCCAACGGCAGCGGGCTTGGAGATGACCTTTTTCGGCGCAGCCTTGCTTGCGACCTTACCGGCAACCTTGTTGACCGGCTTCTTGCTGACCGCGCGTTTGACCGCGGCTTTCTTTGCGACGGTCTTTTTGGCCGCAGGTTTTTTCGCAGCGACTTTCTTCACTGCCACCTTTTTCGAGGCGGACTTCTTCACTGCGGGTTTCCTGGCGACGGCTTTCTTCGCCGCTGATTTCTTCGGCGCTGATTTCTTTGCTACTGACTTCGGACCGGCAGACTTTTTCGCTGCGGCCTTTCGCGGTGCGGTTGTGCCACGCGTAGACGTTTTTTTGGCGGCTGCTTTTTTGGCTGGCGATTTTTTTGCCGCGGACTTCTTCGCAACCGACTTTCGGGTCATGGCCATGCGTTCGTTCTCCTGCGGTGATCAATGGAACCAGGGACAGTATGCGCGTCCCGGTACGCGTAGATCATCATCAACGATGTGACGCAACCGTCACGAACACGGCGAACGCAGGCACGAAGTTGCGCAGTGCTTCCTCGTCAGAAGCTCGGATTCATCAATGCATTCAAAAAATACGGAAGCACCCGGGGATCAACCAACAGGGTGAAAACCACGCCATACGCCGCACCCCATAGATGCGCGCTGTGATTGATGTTGCCCTGACCGCGCCGATCCATGTAGATCGAGTAGCCGGTGTACAACACCGCATAAACGATCGCCGGCATCGGTATGACCAGCACCAGAATGCGCGACCATGGCGCCAGCAGAATGTAGGAAAACAGCACCGCCGATACGGCGCCCGATGCGCCAAGGCTGCGGTAATTCGGATTGTTGCGATTCTTCAGGTACGTCGGCAGGATCGATATCACCAGGCCGCCGATGTAGAACAGCGCGAAACCGAAACTGCCGAGCCGCGCAGCGAAGAACCCCTCCATCGACTGACCGAAGAAATACAGGGTCAGCATATTGAACAGCAGATGCCCGAAATCCGCGTGTACCAGTCCGTAGGTCACCAGCCGGTGGTATTCGCGCTGCCGGGTGATCGCCGGCGGCCACAGGATCAGGTCGTTCATCAGGCGGACATTTTTGAAGGCCATGAACGAGACGACGCCGGTGATGGCAATGATGATCAGGGTGATCGGCATGAACAGTTCCGCGACAGGTGAACAAAGCTCGGCATCTTCGCGCTCTGTCGTCGTCTTGTCGACTTTGCCGGGTTAGCCTGCCCTCCCATCCCGGCCTCCAGTGAGGCTGGCCCCTGCCCAGAACAGCTCGGCATGACTATCATGCATGACTTTGTTCGCTCGATCGGCGCCTCACACATCATGACTTTGCTCCGCTTTCTTCATCTGGACGTCTTTGCAGCCACTCTCGGCGGAGGCAACCATCTTGGCGTGGTGATCGGCGCAACCGACTGGAGCGCGGATGAAATGCAACGCTTCGCCCGCTGGACGGCATTGGTCGAAACGACGTTCCTGCTGCCAGCGACGGATCCGAACGCCAGCTATCGCGTGCGGATCTTCACCCCGCACAAGGAGATCCCGTTTGCCGGCCATCCCAGCATCGGCACTGCGCATGCGGTACTTGAGTGCGGCATCAGCGAGCCGCGCGATGGCGTGCTATGGCAGGAATGTGCCGCCGGCGTACTGCCGATTCGTGTGGTCGGCAGCGGCGCCACTCGCGAACTTTTGCTGAAGTCGCCCGGCGAGCGCGTAGTGACCACCGGTCTCGATGCGCATCCTCTACTACCGGCGGCGCTCTCCGGCATCGACCTTGGAGTGTTGCCGCCTGCCCTGGTCGATGGCGGTCGCCGCTGGTGGCTGGCCGAGGTTGCGGACGAAGCCAGCCTGCGCGCATGGCAACCTGACCACGTGGCCATCGGCGCGTTGGCCAAAGTCAGCGACAGCATGGGCCTGTGCGCCTTTGCCCGCAGTGCAAGTGATGGCTACGCGTTGGTGGTACGCGCCTTCCCGGCCGGCGTCGGCATCGTCGAGGATCCCGCCTCCGGTGCCGCCAATGGACTTATCGCCGCCTATATCGCCCAAGCCGAAGCGACTGGTTCACTGGCTCGCGGCTACCTGGTCAGCCAGGGTCGTGAAATGGGCCACGACGCCCGACTGATCGCGCAGGTCGATGACGGCGCGATATGGATCGGTGGCCGCAGCCATATCGTCATCGCCGGCACACTGGACTGGCATACCCGCGATTGAGCCCGACTCGGCTGCAGCCAACTCATGGGTGACAACGACCTAGCGTTCGTCCAGATGCGCGCGCCGTGCAGCGACCAGTGCCAGTGCCGACCAGTCCAGATCGGCATCGCCGGCTGCCAACGCTTCCAGCAGGCTGTCGCGCAGCACGCCGGCAAACGGCAATGGCACCCGTGCCGATGAGGCCGCAGTCAACGCGAGTTCGACATCCTTCAGGCCTAGCGGCAAGGTAAATCCAGCGGGCTTGAAGCGCTGCTCCGCGATCAGCTTGCCATAGCCCTGATACGCCGGAGAGGCGAACAAAGTGTTGGTCATCACGTCGAGAAAATCCGCCGCGCTGACGCCGTAGGCGCGTGTCAGCGCAGTCGCTTCGGCCATACTTTCGATCGCTGATGCGAGCATGAAGTTACCGGCGATCTTCGCGACGTTGGCACGTTCAGGGGCCTCACCCATCGGCCATAGCCGACTGCCCATGGCCTCAAGCAGCGGCCGCACCCGTTCGACCGCCGCAGGCTTGCCAGCCACCAGGATGTTCAGCTTCGCGGCCGCCGCCATGTCCGGACGTCCAAATACCGGTGCGGCGACATACTGCAGCCCGCGCTTGGCATGTTCATCCGCCAGCTGCCTGGCCAGCGCGACGGAGACTGTCGCGTGGTTCACGACCACCGTGCCGTGATCCATCGCGTCCAGCAATCCGCTGTCGAGAAATACCTCGCGTACTGCCTGGTCGTTTGCCAGCATGCTGCACAACACATCACCCTGCGCTGCGCGATCCGGCGTACGTGCCACCTTGGCACCCAGCGACGCCAGTGGCTCGGTGGCGGCAGCGGAACGGTTCCACACTGTCACATCATGACCCGCGGCAAGCAGGTTGCTGGCCATCGCACTGCCCATCGCACCAAGGCCGATAAATCCAACTTTCATGCACACTCCTTCATCGTTGATGGGCAGTGAAACATTCGCCGCGTTCACGACGCGCGAAAATGGAAATTGCGAACAGCCTAGGCCACCTCGCCGGCCGCCTGCCCGGAAGCCCACGCCCACTGGAAGTTGTAACCACCCAACCACCCGGTCACATCGACGACCTCGCCGATGAAATACAGGCCTGAAACGAACTTCGACTGCATCGTGCTGGAGGACAGGCCGTCGGTGTCGACGCCGCCCAGCGTGACTTCGGCCGTGCGATAACCTTCGGTGCCGCTGGCAGTGATCGGCCACGCATTGAGCTGCGTGCCGATCTGCGCCAATTCGGCCTCGCGATACTGGCGCATGGGTCGACTCTCGAACCATTGCTCGCACAGCCGCTGCGCCAGCCGCTTGGGCAGCGCGTCCCCGAGCACGGTTTTCAGTTCGGCTGCCGGCCGTGCCGCACGCTGTTCGACCAGCCACGTGCTGACGTCCTGATCCGGCAAAAGATCGATGCGCAAATCGTCGCCCGGCTGCCAATAGGAGGAAATTTGCAGGATCGCCGGCCCACTGATACCGCGATGGGTGAACAGCAATCCCGCTCTGAAACTCTGCTTGCCAACCCGCGCCTCCACCGCCGGCAACGCGACGCCGGCCAGATCCTGATAGTGCTCCTGATGTTTGCCGCTCAAGGTCAGCGGCACCAGGCCGGCGCGTACAGGCAACACCGCGTGACCAAACTGTCGCGCCAATTCGTACCCGAAACCGCTGGCACCCATGCTGGGTATCGACAAGCCGCCACAAGCCACCACCAACGATTGCGCATGCACTTCGCCATGCGCGGTGATTACGCTGAAGCCTTCGGTCGTCTTGCGCACCCGTTGCACTGCGCAATTCGCTTCGACGGTGACGTGCGCGGCAGCGCACTCGTCCAGCAGCATGCGCACAATTTGCTTGGACGAGTCATCGCAGAACAGCTGGCCAAGTTCTTTCTCGTGATACGCGATACGGTGCTTCTCCACCAGCGCGATAAAGTCAGACGGCGTGTAACGCGCCAGCGCGGACTTGGAAAAATGCGGATTGGCCGACAGATACTGGCCCGGGGTAACCCCCAGATTGGTGAAATTGCAGCGCCCACCGCCGGACATCAGGATCTTCTTGCCGACCTTGTTCGCGTGGTCGACCACCAGCACCCGGCGACCGCGCTGACCAGCGGCAATGGCGCACATCAGCCCGGCGGCGCCGGCACCGATGATCAGTACATCTGGTTTCATGCAGTCACCGTCATTGCGCCATCGCCTTCATCCTGATTTGCCGTACCGCGCGGCATTATCCACCTGTCGCATCGCTTACACTGAGCCTTCTTTCCTCGAGAAATGTCGCCATGCCTTCCTTCGACGTGATCTCCGAAGTCGACAAGCACGAACTGACCAATGCGGTCGACCAGGCCAACCGCGAGCTGTCCACCCGCTTCGACTTCAAGGGCTCGGACGCACATTTTGCCCTGGATGAGTTTGTCATCACCCAGAGCGCGCCGAGCGAATTCCAGTTGCAGCAGATGCTGGACATCCTGCGCGGCCGGCTGGTTGCGCGAAAGATCGACATTCGCGCACTGGACGCCGCCGATCCTGAAGTGAACCTGGGTGGCGCCCGGCAAAAGATCACCATCAAGCAAGGCATCGAACAGCCGATCGCGAAAAAACTGGTGGCCTCGCTGAAGGAAGCCAAGCTCAAGGTCGAAGCGCAGATCAACGGCGAGAAGCTGCGCGTCACCGGCAAGAAGCGCGACGACCTGCAGGAGGCCATGGCGGTACTGCGCAAGGCGGATGTCGAGCTGCCACTGCAGTTCGACAACTTCCGCGACTGATCCAGACTTTCTCCTCCCCTGCCTGCGGGGAGGAGCACAAGCCGTCAGGCTTTGGAAAGCACTCGACCACCCATGATGACGTTCGCTGCAACAACCAGCGCAACGGCCAATGCGTGCGTGAGCAGATCAGTAGCCGCAGCGTCGTACGCATGGCAGATCTCAAGCAGGCTGGCTGATGCCGCCGCGCTGGCCAGGCCAACCATGACGGCCGTCAGCACCGGCCGCAGCGGGAAAGCACGACGCAGCAACACGATCAGCAACGCTGACAGCGGGATCGAGAAACTGATGATGAACACCAGGCAATCGGTGGACTGATGCAGGCTGGCGATGTGGGTTCCCGGCTTGATCAAGACGCCCAGGCAGCCGAGGCCGCTGGCACCGATCCACAGCAACGCGCCAGGCACGGGCAACCAGGCCCACAGCGCACGTCGCCCCGGCACGCTGAGCGCGAAGGCAGCCCACGCTGCGCAGATCGTGGTGATCACTGCACCGACGCCAGCCCACGCCAGATCCGGTGTCGCGGTCCAGCGAAACAACATGCCGCTCACACCGAAGTGCATCAACAGCATGCTCGCGATCGCAGCCACTACCAGCACCCAGCCGACGGTGCGCAGCCATGGCGGCAGCAGACGCCGCACCGGTGCCAGCTCGTTGCCGAGCTGATCGATCAGTGCCGCATGCGTTTGGTGATCAGGCATGGTGTTCACAGCTCTCCATGGAAACGCTCGCGCAGTGCTTTCAGGGCGCGGTGCAGGTTCACTTTCAACGCGCCCGTATTGCGTCCAGTGAGTTCGGCCGTCTCACTCAACGAACGCTCGCGCAGACCCAGCTGCTCCACGGCTTCGCGCTGACCCGGCGGCAACTCGGCAATCGCCGCACGCAGCCGCTGCGCCCGTTGTTCGCTCTCGGTGGCCGCGCTGGCATCGTCGACATCCGGATGACGATCCAGCGCGAATTCATCATGCAACTCGCGACTGCCGCGACGACCACGACTGCGCAGCGCATCGATCGCGCGCCGGCTGGCAATCGCGCTAAGCCACGCGTCGTACGAGCGACTCGGGTCGTAGGTGTGACGCACGCGATGCACGGTGAGCAGGGTTTCCTGAACCACGTCATCGACATGATCCAGCGTGACACCTTGTCGCCGCGCCGCCGCGCGTATCAGCGCGATCGAGTCGGCCAGCACTTTTTCATAGGCACGCCGATCACCTGCCTGGGCCGCAGCCATCCACGCCGCCCGACGCTGATCGGGCGATTCGCTGTCGGTTGCAGCAGTAGATTCGGCTGACACAGGTTTATTGACACTCGCCCACAGGGAAAGGTCACTATCTAGACCCATGAAGCCGGTTGCGGTCAAGGCTTGCGGCATCTCCGCTCCAGAACGGGGACTGTCGCAGGTTATTCGCCGCATCCCGCCCGTGAGTTACTTCGTACCTATCCATCACAAGGGACGCCGTCGACACAGCGATCGTCGCCACCGAAGTAACCGCTACCGAACTGGCTGCGAATAGACAGGCAACTCCAACGGATAACGCTGCCATGCTCGTGCTGATCCTCGCCTACCTGGGCGGTGTATTGACCATCCTCAGTCCCTGCATCCTGCCCGTACTGCCCTTTGTGTTTGCGCGCTCCGACCGGCCATTCATGCGCAACGGCCTGCCGATGTTGCTGGGCATGGCGATCACGTTTGCCGCGGTGGCCACGCTGGCTGCGCTGGGTGGCGGCTGGGCGGTGCATGCGAACCAGTACGGCCGCATCATCGCATTGGTGGTGCTGGCCTTCCTCGGCCTCACCCTGCTCTCGACGCATCTCGCTGAGTGGATTACCCGGCCCTTCGTGGCGCTGGGCAACCGGCTTTCCCAGCGCTCGGCGGCCGAAGGTGATTCGATCTGGTCAGCTGCTGGGCTCGGCGTTGCTACCGGCTTGTTGTGGGCACCGTGCGCGGGCCCGATCCTGGGCCTGCTGCTGACCGGCGCCGCACTGAACGGTGCCAGCGTGCAAACGACCCTGTTGCTGCTCACCTATGCCGGTGGCGCAGCCACTTCGCTGGGCCTTGCCCTGTTGATCGGTGGCAAGGTGTTCACGGCGATGAAGCGCTCGCTGGGAGCCGGTGAATGGGTGCGTCGCGTGCTTGGCGTGCTGGTGCTCGCCGGCGTCGCCTGCATCGCGCTGGGGTTGGATACCGGCCTGCTCACCCGCGTGTCGCTGGCCAGCACGGGCGGCATCGAGCAGAAGCTGATCAATGCCGTGACGCCACCGCCAGCGCCCGAACCGGTGCGCAAGGCCGGTGCTCCGCTGCCAGTGGAGGGACAAATGCCTTCGCTGGTCGGTGCCACGCAATGGTTGAACAGCCCGCCGCTGACTGTCGAATCGCTGCGCGGCAAGGTGGTGCTCGTCGATTTCTGGACCTACTCCTGCATCAACTGCCTGCGCTCGCTGCCCTATGTGCGTGGCTGGGCTGACAAGTACAAGGATCATGGACTGGTGGTGATCGGCGTGCATGCACCGGAGTTTGCGTTCGAGAAGGACCCAGCCAACGTCACCAAGACGGTGAAGGATCTGGGCGTGGACTACCCGGTCGCGCTGGATAACAACTACGCGATCTGGCAGGGCTTCAACAACGAGTACTGGCCCGCGCATTACTTCATCGATGCGCAGGGACAGATCCGGCATCACCATTTCGGCGAAGGCGGTTACGAAGAAAGCGAAGATGTCATCCGCCAGTTGCTGACAGCGGCGGGCCAGAAAAACCTGCCCGGTGGCTACGTGAGCGACAGCCATCAAGGCGTGGAAGCCGCTGCATCGAACGACCGCACCCGTTCGCCGGAAACCTACGTCGGTTATGCGCGTTCGCAGAATTTCATGGGCGGCAAGGTAGCGCATGACGATCCATGGGATTACCAGGCAGGCACGTTGGGTGCCGACCAGTGGACGCTCGATGGTCGCTGGACCGTGCATGGTGAAAGTGCACAACTGGACAAGGCCGGCGGACGCATCGTCTATCGCTTTCGCGGCCGCGACTTGCACCTAGTGCTTGGCCCGGACAGTGAGGGCAAGGCGATCCGCTTCCGCGTCACCATCGATGGCAAAGCTCCTGGCGCCGATCACGGCATGGATACCGACGCCGATGGCAACGGCACCGTGACCGAACAGCGCCTGTACCAGTTGGTGCGTCAGGCGAACGGCAGCGGCGAGCGGCTATTCGAAATCGAGTTTCTCGATCCCGGCGTGAATGCATACGCCTTTACGTTCGGCTGATCCCGGCGACGCGCTAACGACCAACGTTCCAACCTTCGGAGGTTCCCATGTCACGTATCGATGAAACTATCGCGATGGATCGCCGCCGCTTTCTGCGCGCAGCAGCCACAGGTGGCGCGCTACTGGTGGCGGGTGGCGCGCTGGTCATTCCACGACTGTTCGCTGCCGACAACCAGCCCGTCGGCAAGCCCGGCAATGTCATGCTCGAGATCTTTGCCGACAACGGTCGCGATCTCGGCCCGAAACTCGTGTCCAAGCTGGTACTGACGGATGCGCAGTGGCGGCAACGACTGTCGCCGGCTTCGTTCGACGTCATGCGTCGAGCCGGCACCGAAATGGCTTTCAGCGGTCCC
>Ga0302316_10000827_pt1 | contig 26002 bp, 19 predicted proteins | sample III_Palsa_N3_2_FD_200456 | JGI IMG/M metagenome (GOLD analysis project Ga0302316, IMG submission 200456) | Peat permafrost microbial communities from Stordalen Mire near Abisko, Sweden - III_Palsa_N3_2 | ecosystem: Environmental > Terrestrial > Soil > Palsa > Peat permafrost | place: Sweden...
CCAGCCGGACTACGGCGAGCAGGCGTTGGAGATCGTTGAGGCGCTGGTGCGCTCTGGCGCGATTGACGTGCTGGTAGTCGATTCGGTGGCGGCACTGGTGCCCAAGGCCGAACTCGATGGCGAGATGGGTGATTCTCACATGGGCCTGCAGGCTCGGCTTATGTCGCAGGCTCTGAGAAAGCTGACGGGCACGGTCTCGAAGTCGCGTACATCGCTGATCTTTATTAATCAGGTGCGCGAGAAGATCGGTGTTATGTTCGGCAATCCGGAGACGACAACCGGTGGCCGCGCGCTGAAGTTTTATTCCTCGGTGCGTATCGATATCCGTCGCATCGGTGCCGTGAAGGAAGGCGACGTAATCGTCGGCAACCGCACCAAGGTGAAGATTGTGAAGAACAAGGTGGCTGCGCCGTTCCGCGATGCTGAGTTCGACATTCTTTATGGCGAAGGCATCTCGCGTGAAGGCGATTCGCTGGATCTCGCGGTGCTGCACAATATCGTGGACAAGTCCGGCGCCTGGTACAGCTATCAGGGTGAGCGCATTGGGCAGGGACGCGAAAATGTGCGGGGCTTCCTGAAGGAAAACAAGGATGTGTTTGGACGTATCGACAGCGAACTGCGCAAGAAGCTGGGCATCAAGCCGGCTGACGACGTGGAGATTCCCTCGGCGCCTGCCAATGGCGCAGAGAAGGCTGCTGAAGTTGTGAAGTCGCGTAAAGGGTAGCTTGCCTGCAACCCCCGATGTGGCCGTGGCAGCTCGTTTGCCACGGCTTTTTCATTGGGCTTTGCTATCTTTATGGCCGACGCCTTATTGGGTCGCGCGCCCAGGAGAGCTGCATTGAAGCCGATACGTTTCCTGCTACTCGTAGCGCTATTTTGCATCGCCTCGTGCGGTTCAGGAATGCTGCTTTGTGAAGCCCAGAGGCAGGCTGGTTCCGCGAGTTCGCAGAACGCGATTGTGCTTGAAGGCGATATTCGGGGAGCCCAGAACCATAGTTATGTTGAGGTCCCGTTTGAGGTGCCTGCCGGCGTGGCTCGGGTCACGATCACGTTTGCGTATACGGGCAGGGAGCAGCATACGGCGCTGGATCTTGGGCTTGAAGACCCCACCGAGTTGCGTTGCTGGAGCGGCGGCAACAAGCGGCTGCTGACAGTGGGTGTCTCCGATGCGACGCCTTCGTGCCTGCCGGGGTTGATTCCGGTGGGGAAGTGGAATGTGCTGATCGGCGTGCCCAATATCCGGCCTCAGCTTAAGGCGCACTACACGTTGCACGTCATGTTCAGTCGCACGGGGTTGGTTGCTGACGAGCCTGCGGAGTTGTTTGCGCCGCTGCGAGCGGGGCCAGCTTGGTATCGGGGTGATCTTCACATGCACACTGGGCATAGCGATGGTACGTGCCCCAGCCAGACGTGGAAGATGGTGCCTTGCCCGGTGTACTTCACTGCTGATGCTGCCGCTAGACGAGGGTTGGATTTCATTGCAATTACTGACCACAATGCCACGTCGCAGTATGACGCGATGCGGGAGCTACAGCCGTACTTCGACAAGCTGCTGCTGATTCCGGGGCGCGAGATCACTACGTTTTATGGGCACATCAATCTTCTTGGCACGACGCAGTTTGTGGACTTTCGGCTTGGCAGCAAGAGTGTGCCTGATGTGAACACGTTACTGCGAAGGGCGAAGGATATTGGAGCGCTGACGTCGATCAATCATCCGCGTGATGCGACAGGGGAGATTTGCATGGGGTGTGGGTGGACGCCGCCGGGGGCAGTGGATATGCATCTCTTTGGCGCGGTTGAGGCGGTGAACGGCGGCAGCGAAGATGCGGCGCACTCGGGAATCCCTTTCTGGGAGGCGCAGTTGGACCGAGGGTTTCGGCTTACTGGTATTGGGGGGAGCGATAACCATCGGCCAATGATGCCGCTGAGTGAGGCTGGTTCGATTGGCAGCCCTACGACGGTGGTTTATGCAAAGGAACTTTCGGAGTCTGCGATTCTGGAGGGGATTCGGGCGGGGCATGTATTTCTTGATCTGTCCGGTACGAAGGATCGTCTGCTGGAAGTGACGGCGAAGGCTGGTGGTTCGATGGCTCATATGGGCGATGGACTCGAAGCCGCGAAGGATGTGGTGGTGAGCTTCGATGTTCATGTGATGAAGGCTGCGGGAGGTACTGTGGTTTTGCTTGCGGATGGGAAGGAGATTCAGGCTGCGGACTTGGTCGTGAGCGGGGACGATCAGACGAAGCACGTTCTTTGGACCAGCGATGGCAGGCGGCATTGGATTCGGGCCAATGTGAAGGGGTCGGATGGGGAGTGGTGGCTGGTTGGGAATCCGGTTTATGTGAACTGGTGAGGGGTCTCCGTACGGACCGTGGGGACGGTGAATTTTGGAGAGAGGTCAGGGTTGGAGAATGGAGGATAGAGGGTTTTTGGTGTGGGAATGATGGTTTTGGCCCGGCGGACGGTGGGACGGTCAATTGTTCCACGTGGAACAATTGGAAATCGGCAGAAATGACGCAGGTTTCCGCGGCTTTTGCCGGGCAAAAATACGGGTGCTCCGGGCAATTTTACGGTGCTACGTACGGTGATTTACGGTGATATTTTGACCGTACGGTGGCCGCGATAATCGTTTGCAATAGATTGACACTGCGGTGAGTGGGTGGCTATAGTTGTGGGGAATAACGAGCAGGGCGAAGGGAATATAGGGAGAGCATGGCGAACAAGCTAAGTGCGGGTAAGGCGGCGGGGTTGAAGGCGATGGCGAACGAGCGCGGGATCATTGGGGCGGCGGCTCTGGATCAGCGTGGGCTGCTGAAGAAGATGATTGCCAAGGCATTGAATGGTGGGGAAGTGACGCAGGAGATGATGGAGGAGTTCAAGGCCCATGTTACGGACGCGCTGACGCGTCATGCGTCTGCGATGTTGCTGGATGTGGAGTACGGGCTGCCGGCGACGAAGTTTACTAACGGCAAGGGGCTGCTGCTGGCCTATGAGAAGTCCGGCTATGACGTGACCGGGCCGGAGAAGATTCCTTCGCTGACCGAGGCGTGGTCGGTGATGCGGTTGCAGGAGCATGGCGCTACGGGCATCAAGATCCTGCTGTTCTATAACCCGTGGGAGAAAGAGCACTTCAACGAAGAGAAGAAGGCGTGGGTGGAGCGCATCGGGGCAGAGTGCCGGGCGCTGGATATCCCGCTGTTTCTGGAGCTGCTGGCATACGACGTGCATGGCGAGGACGAGGCAGGAGTGGCTTATGCCAAGCGCAAGCCGGAGATCGTTCGGCAGTCGATTGTGGAGTTCACGAAGGACCGCTATGGCGCGGACGTGATGAAGTTGGAGGCGCCGGTGATGATGAAGAACGTCTCGGGCACGAAGGCGTTCAAGGGCGAAGAGGCGTACACGCGCGAAGAGGCGATGCAGCACTTCCGCGACCAGGCGGCGGCGACGGACCGTCCGATTCTGTATCTTTCGGCCGGCACCACCCCTGAGGTGTTCCTGGAGATGTTGAATCTCGCGCTTGAGAGCGGCGTCCAATACCACGGTGTGCTGTGTGGCCGTGCGACGTGGCAGGATGGCGTTCCGGTTTATGTGAAGGACGGTGTTGGGGCGCTCGATGAGTGGCTGAACACGGTTGGCGCGCAGAACGTGCAGAATGTTAATAAGGTGCTGGAGTCTGCGCATCCCTGGTACGAGGCGCGAAGCATCCAGCTTTAAAAGCGACTTAGGTGCAGGGTGTAGCGTCAATAAAGGATGGTTTGACTTGCTTCTCCCACAGTGGTGACAGGCTCGAACTGCTGTACTGGAGGCCGGTTGCCGGAAGCTGTTTCTACACGCGAGATCGAGACCATCGCTCCTGAAGATGCAACGGCGAGCAATCGGCGCTGGCTGATCCTTGCGCTGATCTTTACGATCACGGTGATCAACTTCATCGACCGGCAGACGCTTTCGGTGCTGGCGCCCGTGCTGATGAAGGCACTACACCTTACCAACGCTCAGTATGGGCGGATTGTTTCGGCGCTGCAGTTTGGGATGATGTCGGGCGAGTTCCCGATGGGCGCCCTGATGGACCGCTGGGGCGCCCGCATCGGCATGTCGATTGCGGTGGGCTGGTGGTCTGCGGCGACTGGCGCGCAGATACTGGCGCGGACGGGCACGCAGTTTGGTCTGACGCGTTTCTGGATGGGCACGGGCGAGTGCGGCAACTACTCCGGCGGCATGAAGACCGTGACGCGGCTCTTTCGCAAGCGAGAGCGCACGCTGGCGATCGGCATCTTCAATAGCGGGAGCATGATTGGATCAACGATTGCGCTGCCGCTCATCGTGTTTCTGATGCAGCACTATGGCTTTCGCGCGGCATTTCTCGTGCCGGCGCTGGCCGGGTTTCTTTGGGTGCCCTTGTGGTGGTACTTCTACGGCCGTGAGCCGAAGATTCCGATGGATGTTGCCCCAAAGATCAGCTCGCGGGAGATGCTAAAGCTGCCGGAGAGCTGGGCAGTGATGGCCTGCCGCTTCTTCATCGGACCGGTGATGCAGTTTTATTGGTACTGGATGCCGAGCTACCTCGTGACCGTGCGGCACATGTCGATGATCCAACTGGGGTTCCTTGGTTTGATTCCGTTGCTGCTGGGCGACATCGGTGGCGTGGCCGGGGGTTGGGCTGCGGGATTGCTGCAACGCCGCGGTCTCTCGATCCTGAACGTCCGCCGCATTACGATGTATGGCAGTGCGTTGCTCTGTGTCACAAGCTTATTGGTTCCGCACATGTCCACGGTCATCGCGGCACTGCTGATGATTGGCATAGCGGTCTTTGCGGACAACTTCCTCTCAGCGAATATGTTTGGCGCGGTGACAGACCTGTTCACCGATCGCCAGGTGGGCCGCGCTACCGGCCTTACTGGTGTTGCCGGCGGCGTGAGTGGCCTGCTCTTTCCGCTGCTGACCGGGATACTGATTGATCACTTTTCTTATACGCCGGTGTTCTTCTGCGTTGCGTTCATGCCGCTTATCGGTACGGCGGCGCTCTTCGCTATTGCTCGCAAGCAATATCACGAGGTGCGCAGCAGCCTTCCTGATTTCGACCATCGGTCTCTGTTGTAAGTATGCGGCAGAGGGATCGGGTGTTCAGAGTTGCTGAAATTCGTTGTTGTAAACGGTATCAGTTCGTTGACAGTGCAAGGAACGGCTCATTATATTGATCTCACTTCGGTCTGCATCCGACTCGAAAAGAGTATTCATGTATCCCAATAGGAAGTGGATCTTCGGTCTTGCCGTGCTTGCGGCTCTTCTATCGCAGCCGGGCAATGTTGCGGCACAGACCGCACCGGATACCTTTACAAATCCTTTGCTGCAGAGCGGTCCTGACCCCTGGGTTATCTCGTTCGATGGCTTCTACTACTTCATGGCGACGACCGGTCATAACCTTACGATCTGGAAGACTCGCGACATTGCCGATCTGAAGGATGGAGAGAAGAAGGTTGTGTGGACGCCGCCTGCGACCGGACCCTACTCGCATGAGATATGGGCGCCGGAGCTGCATCGCTTTGATGGCAAGTGGTATATCTACTTCGCTGCGGACGCCGGCAACAATGACACTCACAGGGTCTTCGCGCTTGAGAACTCCGCAAGCGATCCGCTCACCGGTGAGTGGGTCTTCAAGGGCAAGGTGGCCGATGCGTCTGATAAGTGGGCGATCGATCCGACGGCCTTTGAGAGTGGCGGCCGCCGGTACATGCTGTGGTCTGGCTGGGAGGGTGACACGAATGGGCAGCAGAATATTTATATTGCGGAGATGTCGAACCCTTGGACGATCTCTTCGCCGCGCGTGATGCTCTCGTATCCGAAGTATGACTGGGAGCGCGTCTACGTTAGCCCGAAGCAGGCTGGTCCGCACGTTGAGATCAACGAAGGCCCTGAGATTTTGCTGCATGGCGACAAGATATTTCTTACCTACTCTGCCTCCGCGTGCTGGACCGATGACTATGAGTTGGGCATGTTGGAAGCTAAGGCGAACTCGAATTTATTGAAGGCGAAGTCGTGGAAGAAGTTCGATCATCCAGTGTTCAAGCAGGACCCGAAGGCCGGGGTATTTGGTCCCGGGCATAATGGCTTCTTCAAGTCGCCCGATGGCAAGGAAGACTGGATTATCTATCATGCGAATCCGCAGAGCGCAAAAGGTTGCGGCGGGGCGCGTTCGCCGCGTATCCAGAAGGTGATGTGGAAGGCTGATGGAACTCCTGACTTTGGAACGCCACTGCCGGTGACTACGCCGCTGGTCAAACCTTCGCATGAAGGATCTGTAAGATAGCTGTCGAAGAAATAATGGCGATTATTTCTTCACCGGTTTAATTGAACGCTATTAAAAATATTTCGAAGCTGAAGGCATCCATGAGACTAAAAAATACTTTGCTACTTACTGTACTTGCTATGACGTCCGCTGCAGGAGCGCAGCATGTAGAGCGTTGGCCGGCGGCGAAGGCGAACCAGTGGTATGCGCAACAGCCCTGGCTGGTGGGTTCTAACTATGTGCCTTCGGATGCGATCAATCAGCTGGAGATGTTTCAGGCGGCGACGTGGAATCCGCAACTGAATGACAAAGAGCTTGGCCTGGCGGAAGGTATCGGCATGAATACGATGCGTGTGTTCTTGCAGGACCAGCTTTGGCAGCAGGATCCTGAGGGTTTCAAGAAGCGGCTCGATGAGTTTCTTACGATTGCATCGAAGCATGGCATTCGTCCGATATTTGTTTTGTTCGATTCCTGCTGGGACCCGAACCCGCATCTCGGGCCGCAGCATCCGCCTATTCCGGGCGTGCATAACTCGGGCTGGGTGCAGAGCCCGGGCAAGCAGGGGCTTATGGATGCAGCTTATGAGCCGAAGCTTGAGGCGTACGTGAAGGGTGTTGTTGGGGCGTTTGCTAATGATCCACGCGTGCTGGCGTGGGATGTTTGGAATGAGCCGGACAATCACAATGGCGGCTCCTACAGCAGCGAAGAGCCTGCCAATAAGACGGAGTTAGTAGACCGGCTGTTGCCGAAGGTCTTTGCGTGGGCGCGAGAGGAGCATCCTATCCAACCGCTGACCAGCGGCGTGTGGCATGATGACTGGTCGCATCCGGATAAAGAGAATGCGACGACGAAGATCCAGCTTGCGGAATCGGATGTGATTACATTCCACAACTATGGTTGGCCTGAGGATTTTGAAGCGCACATCAAGGAGCTTCAGATGTATAAGCGGCCGATTATCTGCACGGAGTACATGGCTCGCGGTGCCGGTAGTACGTTCGACAATAGTTTGCCTCTCGCGAAGCAATATCATGTTGGGGCTATCAACTGGGGCTTTGTGGCCGGCAAGACGCAGACGTATCTGCCTTGGGATTCGTGGCAGCGGCCTTACGTGGTGGAGCAGCCGACGGTCTGGTTCCATGAGGTGTTTCGTCAGGATGATCAGCCCTACCGGCAGCACGAAGTTGATCTGATTCGCGAACTTACCGGACGTGGAACGAAGTAGTGTTGCTGCTACACACTGCCTCGTGGCTTGTTCTTGCGTACGAAGTCGGTGTCCTGCTTCGGCTCGGATTCGCACTCGATCACTAGCGTTGTTACGGGATAGTCCGGTGCGTCCTGCGTGAGGCCGACGATGTGCACACGGTAAGGGTCTTGTTGGAATGTAAGCTCCTGGCCTGTCTTCAGCAGGCGGACGGACTTCACCTTGGTCATCAAGCCGCTGATGGCTACGTCTTCTCCGGGCCAGAAGTGGACGTGCATAAACAAGGTGTTTCCGGTGCGAGTGAAGCTGGCATAGGTCGAGCGCGCCGGCTGGCATAGGTCTGACTTATAGATGGTGTCGCCGTTGACGGCCATCCACTGGCCTACTTCGGTGAGGACCTGCACGCTGGACTCGGGGATTGAGCCATCGGGCTTTGGGCCAACGTTCAGCAGATAGTTTCCGCCGCCACGCACGCAGGTGATGAGATTGCGGACGACGGTTTTTGAGGACTTCCAGTTATCGTCGGCGCGGTTGAAGCCCCAGCTATCGTTGAGGGTCATGCAGCTCTCCCATGCGCGACCGCCGTTCTCTGCAACGATCTTCTGTTCGGGCGTAGAGAAGTCGCCGGTCAATTTATTGCGGTTGTTGACGATGATGTCCGGCTGCAGCTCGAAGACCATCTTGTTCATGCGCTCGGACTCCCAGCCCTTCGCGTCGAGCGGCCATGCGACGTCATACCAGAGCACGTCGATCTTGCCGTAGTTTGTGAGTAGTTCGCGGATGAGGCCGTGGGTGTACTCTACGAAGCGCTTGCGCGCGGCTTCGTCGGTGGCGCAGAGGGCGCCGTCGGGGTGGTGCCAGTCCATGAGCGAGTAATAGAAGCCGACACGTAGGCCTTCGGCGCGGGCGGCTTCCACGTACTCGCGCACCAGGTCGCGCTTCGGGCCCTGCTTGGTGGCGCAGTAGTTGGTTAGCTTGGTGTCGAAGTTGCAGAAGCCCTCGTGGTGCTTGGTGGTCATCACCATGTACTTCATGCCGGCGTTCTTTGCTAGCTTTGCGAGTCCGCGGGCGAAGCCGGGTGCGGGGTTGAACTGTTTTGCCAGCGGCGTGTATTCGGCCATGGGGATGGCTTCGTCTTCCATCGCCCACTCGTGGCGGGCGTGTTGGCTGTAAAGGCCGAAGTGGATGAACATTCCAAACCTGGCCTCGTGCCACCACTTCATGCGGCGAACCTGGTCCGGCGTTGGAGCTGTGTCGGAGGCGTCGCCTTCGCCGGGCTGCTTTGCAGCGGTGGTTTGGGCCATTCCGGAGACGGTGACGGACGCGAGTGCCGCGCCGGCGCCCAGCAACATTTCTCTGCGATTCAGACTTACTTCGTTCATGGTTTCAGCTTCCTGTTTGCGGGAAATCCGCGATCGAGGCATGATAAGCCACGCGCTATGGGATGAGCCAGAGGAGCCGCGTGTGCCCCGCCTCGGGTACCGGCAGACGGTTTGGGAGGGCGAATTTTATCCCGTAATCGGCGCTCCGGCTGCCGGCTTTGACGGCCCAAGATAGAATGAATCTCTGCCAGCGACGATTGCTGGTACATACGAGTAGGATGGACGTGCATTTCTACTCAGCTATACGAGGACAGCAATGGCGAAGACACATCGGAGATACCAGGAAGTTGCTGCGCGCATCTCGCGATATATTGCAGAAAAGGGCCTGGAACCGGGCTCTCGGTTACCCGGCGAGATTGACCTCGCAAAGATCTGCGGCGTCAGCCGTCCGACCATCCGCGAGGCCATGGTGGCGCTGGAGATTGCGGGCGAGCTAGAGATCCGCAGTGGCTCCGGCGCTTATGTGCGGGAGTCGGTGAACCCGATGTCGCTTGTGCTCGACTCCGGCCCGGGGCCCTTTGAGCTGCTGCGCGCCCGGATCCTGATCGAAGGCGAGATTGCCGCGGACGCGGCGCTGTACGCCTCTGCCGGCGACCTGACCAAGATCGAAAAGACGCTGCAGCAGATGCGCCGGTTGGTGCAGGCCAAGACGAATGCGCAGGTTACGGACCGCCAGTTCCATGTCGCGATTGGTGAGGCGGCGAAGAACAGCGTGCTTACCAGCATCGTCGATGGGCTTTGGGCAGGCATGTTTGCGCCGATGTATCACCGGCTGAGCCAGAGGGCTGGTCTGGACCTGCACCAGGCTGCTGCGTTGGAAGATCATGAGGCGATTTTTGCCGCGATTGCCGGCCGCAATCCGCATGAGGCCCGCCGCGCTATGCGGCGTCATCTGCAGCATGTGGAAGAGCACCTCACCAGCGACGATAGCCCGGTGGTTCCAAAGAGCTCCTCCCGCGCCGCCAGCGCGGAGGCGGCGGAGTCCAGCCCTGCTGCGTCTGCTCGCTGAGCGCGGCTACTTTGCGAAGAGTTGGCTGAGGTCTGCGAAGGCTTTGAACTCTAGCGCGTTGCCTGAGGGGTCGAGGAAGAACATGGTCGATTGCTCGCCGACCTGGCCTTCAAAGCGCGTGTAGGGTTCGATGACGAAGGGAACGCCTGCTGCCGCAACGCGCTCGGCGAGGCGTTTCCAGTCGGACTGCGCCAGCACAACCCCGAAGTGGGGTATGGGGACGTCGTGGCCGTCGACGGGATTGGTCGGCGCGGCAGCGGTTGGGGCCGGCTTTAGGTGGGCGACGATTTGATGACCGAAGAGGTTGAAGTCGATCCACTGGCCGGAGCTGCGTCCCTCAGGACAGCCGAGCACGGTGCCGTAGAAGTGGCGCGCAGCCTCGAGATCGTGCACGGGGAAGGCTATGTGGAACGGCCGCAGGGCAGGGAATAGATCGGACATGAAGGAAGGCTCCGGAAGGATTCAGGACTGGCGACAGTCTGATCCGATGATACGCAAGAGCATCCGTGTCGCGGCTTTCAGGCAGCATTTCAACGAATTTGCTGTTATTCTCTTTTTTATTTTTCATGGAGCGGGCAGAAGGCATCAAAGTTGAGAGAGCCTAGAGATACGCTCTGTCCCCCTGACATACGGTTGTACTTCCTTGAACTATTGTGGGATAGCGTGCGAGCACGTGCCTGAATTTAATAGACTGAGCAAAGAGCGGTTTGTCGGGTCATCGGATGTGTTGAGGAAGGTGACGAACGTGCAGCGAATCATTCTTGCGGACCACCAGCTAATCTTCCGCACCGGCGCCGCACGGGTGCTTGCGAGGAAGCCTGATCTGGAAATTGTCGCGCAATGCGCCGACCTGGAGCGGTTACGAGAGGCTGTTGACGGCTTCCGCTCGTCCATCGTGCTCTTTGCGGCTGCGATGACGGAGAACCTGCAGGAGGTCATGGGTTGGATCGAAGCGGCCGGAAGCAAGGCTGTGATCGTTCTGGAGCATGGCGTGGAACTGGACAGCGACGTCGCGCAGTCTGCGGATGGCGTTATCCGGCGTTCGGTGAGCGGGCCACAGTTGGTCGATTTCCTGCGCCGAGTCGCCGCCGGCGAGCATGTTGTGCAGCCCACCAACATCAAATCAGCGCTGGTGCAGGACCGCATTGGCACTCGCGTATTGGCCAGGCTGACGCCCAAAGAGGTGCAGATCATCGCCCTGGTTGCCGACGGCTGCAAGAACAAGGAGATAGCCACCGCGCTGAATACGGCTGAGCAGGTGGTGAAGAACTATCTCCGCATCATCTACGACAAGATCGGTGTCTCGGACCGGCTAGAGCTGGCCCTCTTCACCGTCAACCATCCCGTGCTTGCCGAAGCCGCCGAACAGGCTCGGGCGTTGCTGCCACAAAGTGCCGGTTAGAGAAAAGCAAGCCCGACGGATTGCGCCGTCGGGCTCGTACTAATTGCCGCGACTTCAGGCTGCCGGTGGGGGAGTCGCCTCGGAAGCAGGCGCTGCGTGGTGGTTCTTGCGCTCTGCCTTCAGTTGCTCGCGCTGATCGGGCGTCAGGATGGCGTCCATCTGCTCCATGGTGGCCTTATGGATGCTCTTTACCTGGGCTGTGCGGTCATCGGGCGCGAGCGCAGTGTTAGCCATCACAGCGGAGACCTTCTGGTCGCGATCGGCCAGGATAGGCTCGATCTTGGCGGTCTGGTCCGGCGTGAGATTCAATTGCCTGGCGAGGTGTTTGGCCTCGTGTTGTGGGTTTGGCTCGTGATGCTCTCTGGTAACGGGAGCAGGCGTGGCCTGCGTGTCGGGCATTGGCGTAGCCTGTTGCGCGAAGGCTGCGCTGCCGGCGAACGCAAGCGCCATTGCTGCGGGAAGCATGAAGCGTCTCATCGGATTATTCCTATCGCAGCGTCGGGGAGGAACCCGCTGCGTGCTGTTGGAATTAACCCGTCCCTGTACGAATGTTGCGCTACGCGGTCAGTGTTCAAGCCGGCTAATCTTATGGTGCACGATCAGCAGCGGGATGCAGCCGAAGACTCCGAAGCTGCAATCGATCAGCCGCCAGTAGAAGGGAATACCGCGAATGGCGCCCGCGATCAGCGCCAGTGGAATCACCCCTGCGCACGCGATCAACCCAAAGCTGATAAACCACTTGTTGCGAGCAGGATCGATCCACGGCCCGATGAAGGCGACGGCGATTACAAGGTGCCCAAAGGCAAGCCAGTCCGTGCCGTAAGCGAGGAAGGGATAGCGAGCGTTGGTGTCGCTGAGTGCAGCCAGGACGCGCACGAGCCAGTTATCGAGCGCAGGAGCGTGAGTAGCGAGATGGAAGTACGCAGAGAGACGGACAAGCAGCGAGAGTTCGGACTGCAGTGGAAAGGCGGTAACGCCACTCAGTACGAGGCCCACAATAAAGATTGTGATCCACAGCCGTATCGACCGGGTGAGGCGCGCTCGCTCGATTTGTGTCGATGGCGTCACAGGTCGGAGATCCTGTTCGTCGTATCTTCCCACGGAGAGATCGCAGCCAACGGTAGCAGCAGCAACAGTCCAAACGACTGTATCGGTCCCGCGGGGATATTCTGCCATACGGAGAGCGCGATCAGCGGCAACAGCATGAAGAGCATAACGGCGAGCGCCACCTTGGCTGTCGTCGGAGCATTGCGCGTTTGCAACAGCGCTGCGACGAAGAGCACTGCCGGCAGATAGAGATGGATCAGCGTGTAGCTATAAGACACCGGCGGTAGCGAGATCATCGCTGCAACCAGGAAGATGATGCGATTGAGAAACGGCAGCGTTCGTACGCGCAGATAGAGCAGCCCAGCAAACGCCCCGGCGCACAGATAGTAAGGCGTCAGCCACGTCTTCAGCGAATACTGCTGCACATAGGACCAGTACTTGATAGGCGAAAACAGCGAGTGATCGAAGTTGATCTCGGCAGAGCGAACCGTTTCGGCGTAGTGGTCTTGAAAGCGATCGACGCCGGTGAAAAACCCGTGCGCGGCGATAGAAAAAGTGGGGCCCGCATAAGCGATCGCAAGCCCCATCGCTACCAGCGCTGTAACCAGGCCGACGACAAAGGCTGGCAGGTCGCGCCGCCGCTTCAGAAACAGTCCCAGCAAAAAGATGGGGTACAGCTTCATAGAAGCAGCCACGCCGAACAAGATTGCAGCCGGGACGGCGTAGCCCTTGCGATAGGCCAGAATCCCGATCACGACGATCATCCACAGAATGAGCTCAATGTTCGCCCGCTCGACCAGAAAGATAAGCGGAAATGACAATAGCGCCAGCCGTACATAAAGCCGTGTAGCCGTACCAGCGTTGGAGGCCTTTGCCAGAATCGCCCAGGTAATTGCGGTAAAGATCGCCATCCAGATAACTGCAAGGATGAGATAGGCAGTGTCAGGATGCGCAAACGTATTGAACGCCTCATATACGGGCGCTGCCCCAGCCGGGTACGCGAAGGCGGAGATGCCGCGGGTAAGGACGAAGAACTTGCGCGTATGAAAGAGCGTGAAGCGAGCGTGATAGACAAGGATGTCTTCAAACGGCCGTCCGCCGGGAAAGAGTGCCGTAAACGCAAACGGATGTCCTGCAAGCATTGGCGTTACGGGCAGAATCCACAGCACCGCGGCAACCAGCGCGAACGCGGTCAGTAGACGCAGAAGCCAGGGAGGTGCAGCGATAGAGGGCGTACGCATTCGTGTCTTCCAGCGTAGCAGTGTTCGTATCGGAATATTGCCTAGACGACGACCGGCGGACGCCGACCTGTCATGGCCGCACGAACGCAGAGATTGATCGCCTCACCCGCGAACCACAACATACCGGCAAGCATCACGAGTCCACACCGATGCTGCGTCACCGTAATGAAAGAGCTCGGCTCTGACAGTACAAGCAGGACATGATGTTGGTGGATGCAGATCAGGACGCCAACGGTAGCCGCGACAACCGATGCTGCGGCGCGCCATTCGCCAAAGGCATACGTGCGCGCCCTCAAGCGCTAAAGTTCCAGCCGCGAGTCATCGATAGCCAACCGCACATTGCCATCGGACTTCTGCAGCCTTCGCACGGCCTCCATCTTATCGACGTTGGCCTTCAGCATTACTACTGCGATAGGAATCGACTTACCCGCTGACTTGATCGTCCGAATCGCCGTATCCCGGTCGATGTCGCACAGCTTCATCAGTACGCCGATGCCGCGCTCCACCAGCTTGGCATTCTTCATGTGTACGTTCACCATCAGGTTGTCGTACACATAGCCCAGCCGCGTCATGGCGCCGGTCGTGATCATGTTCAGAATCATCTTCTGCGCGCTCGAAGCCTTCATGCGCGTCGACCCCGAAAGCACCTCAGGCCCAACCTCAGCGCAGATCGTAATGTCTGCCACCTGCGATAGATCCGAACCCGGATTGCAGGTAATCGCCGCAGTCTTAGCCCCACGCGACCGCGCATATTCGGTAGCACCCACCACATACGGTGTGCGGCCTGAAGCCGAGATGCCGATCACAATATCTTTGCGCGTTGGCCGGCGCCGTGCGATATCCCGCTGCCCCAGCTCCGGCGAATCCTCGTTCACGTCCGACGCTGACGCCAGCGCCTTGGGTCCACCGGCCATGATGTACTGCACCTGCGACGGCGCGGTGGAAAAAGTTGGCGGGCACTCCGAGGCGTCCAGCGCTGCGATGCGTCCCGAAGATCCAGCGCCCACATAGATCAGCCGCCCACCATCGCGCAGCGAACGCGCAACTGTGTCGATCACCATGGCGATCTCGGGCAGTGCTTTCTTTACGGCCGCGGCGACCTTCTGGTCATCGTGGTTGATGATGCGCGCGATCTCGATGGCCGATTTGGTGTCCAGGCCTGCGGAAGCCTCGTTCGGCTTCTCCGTGGTGAGGCTCTGGAGGTCGGCAGACGGGCGGCTTGGCGGCTTCTCGAACGGGGGCGGCGAGGGCATAGTGAGAGTTGCCATTGGTTTTAAGCTCAGCAATCATAGTATCGCAAACCGGACAGCTGCTGTTAGGCCTGAAATGTTGGGGTGCCGAAGTAATTTACAGCGTTCGCCCGATTAAGACGAAGTAACATACCTGTCAGAGGGTACGGATGACTCAAAAGGTTGGTTTCCGGCAAAAGCTTCAAAATTGCAGTGCAAACATAGCAGTTATTCTGGCTTTAGCCGCGGCGGCCACTGGCATAATGTCCGGGCAGGCTGCCGCTCCTACCTGGGCAGGCGATACCCAACTCGGAGCCAAACTCCAGCCCATCGTTGCCGCCCATCATGGCAAGGTCGCCATGTATGCCGTCCAGTTGAACACCGGCAAAGCTGTCGGCCTGGACCAGGACCACGTCGTAAAGACCGCCTCCGACATTAAGCTCGCGATGCTCTACGAGGCCATGGTCGAGGTCCGCGAGGGCAAAGCCAAATGGGATGAAAAGCTTACGCTCAAGCCAGGCGATCCTGTCGCCGGCTCGGGCATTCTCACCTTCTTCGACACGCCCCTCACCCTCACGCTCAAAGACGCGCTTACGTTCATGGTTATCATGAGCGACAACACGGCCACGAACATGGCCATCGATCGCTTCGGGCTGGACGCGGTCAATGGTCGTATGAAGTCGCTTGGTCTCGTCAACACCTACTTCTACAAGAAGGTGATGAAACCCGCCACCGGTCCCATGCCTGCCGATCAGGCAAAGTTCGGCCTCGGCAAGTCCACGCCCTATGAGATGGCAACCCTGATGACCCGCATCGGCCGCTGCGAGCTGCACCCTGACAAGCCTCGCGAAACCCCAGTGCCCCCCAACTCCGCCGATGGATTTGCCCCGCCCGACGAGCAGGACCTCGCTGTCTGCAAGGTCGCGCTGAACATGCTCAAGAATCAGTTTTATCGCGAGACCATCCCGCGCTATCTCGAAAAGATCGATTCGAGCGAGACCGGCAGCGCCATTGCGAGCAAGACCGGCAGCCTCAACGCCGAGCGCTCCGACGTTGCGATTGTGGCCGGAAAGAGCGGCCCCATGGTCCTCGCCATCTTCACCTACGAGAACACCGACCACGGTTGGACTGTAGACAATGAAGGAGAGATGACCATCGCCAAACTGGCGGAGGTCATCGTCAAAGACTGGTCCCCGGCCGGAATCGACGGAAAAACGCTTGTACCAGGCCTCGCGGTGCCCGAAAAGTAGCCGTTTGTAGCCAAATGGCTACTTTAAACGTCTATAAAGAGTAGAGAAGTCGAGAAGGAAGCAAGCATTGGAAGACCAGCAACAAGAGCCGAACCTGGAAATTCCCCAGCAGTCGGCAGAACTGCAGCCGCATCAGCCCAGCCCCGTCCGTTCGTGGACCAGAGACCTCCTCGTCTCTGTGTTGGTGTCCACATTCATCATCCTGTTCCTCTATCAGCCGGTGCGGGTAGAAGGCACCAGCATGTTGCCGGGCCTCGTAGATGAGGACCGCCTATTGCTAAATAAATTCGCATATTCGCGCCTCGGGTCACTCTTGGGCGACGAGATTCATCGCAACGACGTGGTCGTCTTCTATTACCCGTACGACGTTTCGAAGAGTTACATCAAGCGGGTGATCGCGATTCCGGGTGATGATGTCCGCATTGATCACGGGACGGTCATGGTAAACGGCATGCCTTTGAAAGAAACCTATGTCCCCCGCATGTATCAGGACGAGCGTTCTTTCCCGGAACAGGTCGTGCCGCAAGGAGAATACTTCGTCCTCGGTGACCATCGTTCCGTAGCCGCTGACAGCCGCGACTTCGGCATGGTGCCACGCAAGCTCATCTATGGCAAGGCTGTGTTTGTCTACTGGCCCATGGATCAGGCCGGCGTGGTGCACTAGAGAGCCTGGTGGCTCCACCGGAGAAATAGAGTAACGCGAGGGGTCATATCGTCACCGGCAGGCCGACACGCTTCATCAGATCCTGGAGACGGGGATCGTTGGGAACGCTCTTGAAGCCAGGGTCGACCATCAGAGTTACCAGCCACCAGGAGTGTTCGTTGAAGGCCTGCTCGAGAGCGGCGTAGCCCTTGTCGTTTTCGCCGACAGTGAAGTACATCTGGGCCTTTTGGAAGGGGATGAGATTTTTGTCCTGTAGGTAAGCGGTCAGCTCGGTGCGAGCCTGGGCCAGCTTGCCGGTGTGCGCGTCGTGCTCGATGCGGATGACGCGGAATTGGCTGTTGTTGCCGGTGAGCCGGCTGTAAATTAATGCTTCCTTTTCCGCGTTGGCCCAATCTCCTAAATCGCTGTAGCAGGAGGCCAGGTAGTTGTGCGCCGGTACAAAGTTTGGATAGAGGTCGAGAATTCTCTGCAACTCCGCGATGGCCTCGTTGTCGCGAGCGGCGTGGATGTATCCGGTCGCGAGGTCGCTTCCTATGATGGCCGAGAGGGGGTCGAGTTCCTTGGCCTTGCGGAGTTCGGCGATGCTTTCATCGAAGCGTCGCAGGTCGCCAAGGTACTCGCCATACCACTGGTGCGCTGTTGCATAGTTGGGATTGAGCTGGATTGCTTTGCGGAAGAAGGTCTCAGCCTGAGCGAAGTTCCATTCATAGCGATAGGTCTCAAAGGCCAGCGAGTTATAGGCTTCAGCGCAGGAAGGGTCCAGTTCCAGCGCCTTCTGTGCGGCAGTCCGGGCCTGTGGAAAGGCTTCGGCGGAGGGCAGGCTACCCCAGACCGCGAGAAGGTTATAGCTATCGGCCAACCCGGAGTACGCGGGCGCATAGTTGGGGTCTTTCGCTATCGCCTGCTTAAAGAAGTCGATGGCCTTGAGCAGTCCGGGTTCATCGCGCTGACTGAGGTAGTAATGTCCGGTAAGGTAGGCCAGACGGACCTGGGGATCGACCGGGTGCAGATCGAAACTTGCCTGTGTGGCGGCGCCTGTCAGTTTTGCCGTCACCTTGGTGGCAATGTCGCCGGCTATGTCATCCTGCAAAGACAGAATGTCGTCGGTGTTCCTGGTGTAGCTCTCGGCCCATATCTGGCGATCGTTCGCGGCGTCGAGCAACTGGGCGGTAATACGCGCGCGGCTGTTTTCGTGCATCACTGAGCCTTCGAGAATCAGAGTTGCTTGCAACTGGCGTGCGATGGCTGGAAGTGGCTGATGATTTGCTTTGAACTGCATGACCGAACGGCGCGAGATCACCTGAAGACGCCCTTGCTTGCCCAGATCGGTGATCAGGTCATCGGTAAGGCCATCCACCCATAAGCCGCTGGAGCCCGATTCGGAGAGATCCTCAAAGGGCAGGACAGCTATGGTCTGCTCCGTTCCGCTCCAGAGGGTAGCCTCTTTTTGGCGATGGGTGAGATGCCATGCCCATGTGATGAGGGCCATAAGCAGGACGGCGGCAACGAGCCCGCCCACGCGGGGATTGCGGAGCCATGGATTCGGCGGTTTTGACACTACAGGATCGGGAGAGGCGGCGATCTTTTCCTGGCGGCGATTTCGCAACCACGCGTCCAGCTCAGGCGGATAGGCGTACACGCTGGAGCGGCTGCTGTGCTCGTGGCGATGCACCGGCAGGGCTTCGTGCTTCTCCCATAGCTGAACGGTACGGATGTCCCTGTCGAAGTAGGCGGCGATCTCCTTCCAGGAATTCAACCTGGAAGCTACATCTACGGACGAGGGTACATCAGTTACCTGGGGCTGTTTCTTTGAAGGGACGGACATGCCGAAAGTCACCACAGTGCGGGGCCCGAAGACGTGACCCAGAAAAACATGACCCGGAGATGGATCACTTTAGCATTGGCAGTTTGCAAACGCCAGTGAATAGACGAAATCAGGCGAAATTTCACAAAGTAGGCCAGATTTCGCTTGTAGACCCCGGGAAGTAAGGACTAAGACAGGCAGATCGTATCTCTGGAGATTCTTATGGCCCGCAGCCTGCTGTGTTCCAAAGTTTTTACGTTTAAGGGCCGTAACGGTCGTTCTTTTACCTACCTATTTACTGGATTCACAGCCTTAGTTCTGACATTGGCCGGTTGTGGTGGTGGCGCCCCGGCTCCCCCGGCGATCAGTGTCACTGTGACTCCCGCGACGGTCACGCTCATCGGCGGCGCCAGTCAGACGTTCACAGCGACGGTTACAAACGATACGGCCAACGCGGGCGTTACATGGACGGCCTCTACAGGCGCGATCACCTCTGCGGGTATATATACCGCTCCCGCCGTGGTTACCACTACTTCCGCGACAGTGACGGCTACCAGCAAGACCGACACAACAAAGTCCGCTTCAGCGACGATTACGCTCACACCCATCAGCGTTGCTGTGAGCCCGACGACGGCGACGCTCATCGGCGGCGCCACGCAGACGTTCACGGCAACGGTTACAGCAGATGGCGCCAGCGCAGGCGTGACGTGGACAGCCTCCACAGGCACCATCACGTCCGCCGGCCTGTATACCGCCCCAGCCGTGATTACCGGCACCACGGCGACGGTGACGGCGACCAGCAAGACCGACACGACAAAGTCAGCTTCGGCAACGATTACGCTCACACCCATCGCCGTTACGTTCTCGACGGTGACAACAGGCATCACGCTCGACTCCGGCCAGACGCTGGCGCTGGCAGCGGCTGTAGCGAGTGATGCCAGCGCTTCGGGCGCAACCTTCACGGCAACCGGCGCAGGAACAGTCGCTCCCACGAGCGCAACAGGCAACGCTCCCGCGACAACGCTAACGGCGACGGGTACTGCAACCTCAACGGTCACGGTGACGGCAACCAGCGTGAAGAACACGACTAAGTCAGCCACGACCTCGCCCATCACGGTGAACCCGGCGCTGGCGATCACAACGCCAGCCGGCGCTTTGGCGGCAGGTTTGACGAACACCACGTACGCGGGCGCCACCATTGCTGCCAGCGGTGGGACCGGGACGAAGACCTATACTCTTGCGTCCGGCGCGCTCCCCACGGGTCTCTCGCTTAGTTCCTCCGGTGCTATCACCGGCATACCGACGGGTTCAGCAGGTGTCTCCACCTTTGCAGTCAAGGTGACCGATACAGCCACGACACCTGCTTCGGTGACCTCAGGCAGTTACACCATCGCCGTGACAGCGCCGCCGCTCGTATGGGTCTCGCCTACCACAAGCACGCTGACGTACACCGTAGGCACAGCCATCACGCCGGTCACTCTTTCTACTACGGGAGGCACGGGAACTATCACGTACACCCTGAACAGCGGCACTCTCCCAGCAGGGCTTTCGATTGTGGGAAATACTTTGTCCGGTACGCCGACTGCCCCAACAGTGGTTGCAGGCAACGTCGTCAACTTCCTCGCGACCGATAGCGCCACGCCAACGCACGTAACAGCGGTCTCCGCCAACGTAACCCTCGTCGTCAATCCGGTGACGCTGGCAATCACCACGCCGTCGCTGCCTGTGGGCACACTGAGCGCCCCTTACAGCTATCAGCTCACCTCAACGGGCGGAACGGGAGCTATCACCTGGTCGCTCGCTGCGGGATCGTTGACCGGCACCGGCCTGACGCTGTCCAGCTCAGGATTGCTCGCCGGTACGCCAACGACGTTGGAGTCCGCGTTGAGCCTCACCTTCCAGGCGAAGGACTCGGCCACAAACCAGCAGCAGACCGTGACGAAGCCACTGACGCTGACCGTAACCAACGCACTGGCAATCACAACGACCAGCCCGCTGCACTATGCGCTCGACGGCACCGCTTACAGCATGACTCTCGCGGCCGCAGGCGGCACCGGAACCGGCTATACATGGTCGATCACCTCAGGAGCGACCAGCCTTTCGGCCTTCGGTTTGTCGATGTCCGGCGCCGGCGTGATCTCGGGTACTCCGACAGGCACGGGTACTGCGACCTTCACGGTGCAGGTCGCGGACTCCGGCAGCAACACAGCTTCAACTACGTTCAACCTCGCGGTTTATGCAGTCCTGGTGCTGCCTGCTCCCAACCCAGCTACGTTGGGAAGCGCGGTCACAAACCAGAGCTACTCCGGGTCGATTGTCGCAACAGGCGGTGTGCCGCCGTATACCTGGAATGTGAATGGTACAGCGGTTCCCACCAACGGCAGCTCTGTCGCGCTATCGGACGGACTGAGCGTCAGCAACACGGGCGCCAGTACATTGAGCGTAAGCGGGACACCAACGTCGGCCGCTACGGTTACGTTCGCAGCGAGTGTGACCGACAGCAACTCCTCGCAGGCGGGGCCGTTCTCATACTCGGTCGCCGTCTCGACGACCTACACGGTGACCGGCAACATCACTCTGAACAACTACTGCGGCGGCTCTGCCACTGTGCCTCCGATCTCGGTCTCCATCAACACCACGCCTGTCCAGACCACAACCACCAACAACGGGAGTTTCTCGTTCTCGAACGTTCCGCCTGGAACATACACCATCACGCCTTCGATTACGGGGCCAAGTTCTGTCTTCTATCCGGCCACGCGGGGCGTCGTCGTGAGCGGCAGCAGCACGCCCACGCAAACCTTCAGCGTCGCCCTGGGCTATACCGTTTCGGGCACAGTAGCCTATAGCGGATCGCAGACCGGGCAGATATATCTGGCGCTGAACAATACCAACTGTGGAGGAGGCGCACAGGGCACCAGCATCTCGTCGAAAGGGGCCTTTACTATCCGCGGCGTGTCGCCGGGCTCCTACACCCTGAATGCGTTTATGGACAATCTCGGCAAGGGATCTACAAATGCCTCCAACCCGGCGGGCAGTACTTCTGTGACTATTGCCACGGCAAACTTCAGCGGGGCTAACGTCACGCTGGCTGATCCTGCTACGGTCACTCTCACCACAGCTCCCACGCTACAGGGAGTATCCGCAATGAACACCGCCGTGTTGGCCCAATACTCGGCCATCGAGAACAGCAGTGGCGTGGAGACGGCGACGTCCTACACCATGCAATGGAGCACGACTTCAACATTTACCGCCATAGCCGGAAGCCAGACCTTCGTCGCAACCGGTACCAACGGCACCAACGTGTGGCTCGTGAACGGGCTCGCAAATGGAAGCATCTACTACTTCCGCGCTTATGGCACATCGGCGGGAGGGAATAGCGCATACTCCTCGACGGTTGGACCAATCACCATCGGCGCACCCACGGGCGGCAACACGGTATCCGGGCAGGTCACCTTTACCGGCACAGCTACCGGCCCTCTGTATACCGGTTTCTACAACACGAACACCGGCGCCTTTTATGGCGAGTACATTGCGAGCCCGGTGAGCCCGCAGGCGTACACCATCCAGGTTCCCACAGGTTCCAGCTACTTCTTCGTTGGGGTCCTCGACCAAAACAAGAACGGCATAGTCGATGCGGGGGATATCACCAATACCCAGGGCAACATGACGACCACGGTAATCTCTGGCAATGCGACCGGAGTAAACCTTACGCTGCCCAGCACCCTTAGCTCTGCCACCGTGCAAACCCAGAACTACCAGTCGACGAATTCGGGTGGTGCCAACCAAAATTTCAGTCTCAACTTCAAGGTGTCTGGAGCTATCAAACTACCTGTGGCCGTTACGCTTACCACAAGCACCAATGCCGATGGTGCCAATGCGCTTACCCCTATGGACATTGGCCTGTGCAGCGGCGGCAGCAACAACTGCGGCGGAGGGTTCCAAATCAATGTGAACCTCGGTAGTGCCAGCCCTGCAATCGGGGATGTTTATACCTTCAACATCACCTACAGCGATGGGACAACCGGAACTGTAACCGCTACTGTGACCGGCGTACTGACAGCGTTTGCTACGAATCTTTTGCCCAACTGCAACACCACCTGCACCAGTGTGAGCACGACGCCCACATTTACCTGGACTGATCCTGTAAATGCCAGCAATTACACCTATCAGTTTTCTATGAACAACAATACCGGAGGCGAAGTCTGGCAGATCCCCGGGAACAACTCCAACTCGAATGGCTTCTCAAGCTCCATAACCTCTATCACGTGGGGCACTGATCCTACGGGAGGAGGCAGCACGCCATCCATCCCCAGTCTGGTCCTTGGAACCAGCTATTCCTGGCAGATCGAACTCCAGGATAGCAACGGCAACCAAGCCACGACACAAGTGAACTATCAGCCGTGATGGATCGTGAGGCGATGCCTCACGGCTGAGTAGCCGCTTTTGCGCGTTTGCGCAAAACTCTGTCCGGTCTCGGAACCTTCAATATCCCAGCATTCCTGTAAATAAAGGGGTCTTGTCTTGCAGAGAATATCTGTTGACAACCCTTATGGTGCTACGTATTGTTGTCGAGTCAAACGAAAGGGACGTCGTTGAGGGGCCAAGACTGGGCGTCTTTGCGGCTATTGAAATTTTCGTAGATGCGACGGATAGACCAATTTGAATGGGCTACTTCGCGACTGCCGTTGTAAAGGTGTGTCCTCTTTAGTTCGCTACAAATACATTTACTGAAACTGTAGCGAACATTGATTGGCTATCCCGACATTCTTCACCAGGTGAGATTGATGAATCTTCCGCGCCACCGCTTTTCTTCTCCTATTGCAGCAGCGCTCGTGGCTGTTGTCGCCTTGACCGTAACGGGATGCAGCTTTGATTCGTCCCAGAATGCGGTCTCGACCTCCGCGGATCTCGCTGGTATCATTCACGGCGGACCAAACCCGGTGATGGGCGCCACCGTGACGCTCTATGCAACGCAGAGCAATGGCTACGGTGGCGCTGGCCTTCAGCTTGCTCAGACCACAACGAACAGCAGCGGTGGCTTCTCCTTCAACGCCTCGAGCTACACCTGTCCCGCGGGCCAGCAGGCTTACATTACTGCCGCCGCCGGCAATACCGGCGCAAATACCGCCAACGCCAACTCTCTTCTCATGGCTGCCCTTGGCCCATGCTCAAGCATCGGCAGCAGCACGGTCATCTGGATCGATGAGCCCAGCACCGTCGCCGCGGCTTATGCCCTTAGCAACTTCATCACCGTCACTGGCAGCGGCGCCACCGCCGTTGTAGGCGTCAGTGCTCCGGCGAAGAACAATGCGGCCACGGGTTCCTGCACGGGCACCGGAACCGCCATGTCATGTCAGGCCGCTGGCCTCGCACACGCATTTCTCAACGCTGCGAACCTGGTCAGTGCCTCCAATATCAGTGGATTCGGTACGGCGTCGCCAACCGGTCAGGTGTACAGTACGCCTCCTTCAAATCCCACGACCTCCAGCACTGCCGTTGCCTTGCAGAATGTGGTTCCGCAGCAGTTGATCAACAGCCTCGCGAATTCAGTCCAGGCCTGCGTGAACTCCCATGGCGGTGTCGCCGGGGATGGTTCAGCCTGTGGAACGCTCTTCACCAACACCACGGTCGCCTCCACCTACACCTCCAGTTCGACGTTCACCACTGCGCCGACCAATACGCTTCAGGCGATGGTCAATCTGGCGAAGTTCCCCTTCATGTCCAGCACGGCCATCACGAATATCTACAATCTCGCGCCGGCCACCGGTTTCTATCTGCCATCGCTGACCGCTGCACCACCTGACTACTCGATCGCAATTATCTTCAGGAGCTACGGAAGCGGAGCCAATCAGATCGGAACGGTGTATTACACCACGACCGACATCAACGACAACGTATACGCGACGGCCCTGACCTCGCCCTCAACGGGCAGCATTACGGGCGCGTTACCCTATATTGCCCATTCGCTCTCGTCCGACGGCGCTGGCAATTGGACAGCTCCCGCGACGCTACTCGCCACCAGCAGCGCGACGTACACCTGCGACGCGTGGGGCGGCTCTGCGGCTACCTCAGGGGCATGCTTCGCCGCACCGGACACAGCCGGCCACCTTTGGGTCGGTATGGGCGCCAACGGTCTCAGCGCAGGCGGCCTTTGGCAGCTCAGCACAGCATCGGGAACGGTCACTCAGTTCACCGCTGTGAATGGCACGTCTACTTATCCGTTCGCACTGGCAGTGGACCGGAACAACAACCTCTTCTATTCGGGCACGCAAAATGGTGCGAATAACCTCTTTGAGATTCCTTCTGGTGCCGCGGCGACGGCCACGCCGACTGCGGTATCTGTCGGAGGCGCCGCTTTTGCGGGCGGCCATCTGTCGTCTTCGATCGCATTTGATACGGCGGGAAATATCTTTGCGCCTCTCGCCTCTGGATCGAATGTCGGATTCAGCTATATCGCCAATACGGGAACCCTCTCGGCGGAAGCCTTCGCGAACGCCGCAAACCAATGCAACTGCCTGGGCGGAACGATCAACAAGTGGTCCACCGGCGGCATGGTGGATGCGAGCGGCAACTACTGGCTGACGACCCAGAACGCCTTGACTAAAATTGCGGCTGGTGCGACCAATGCTCAGAATGTCACCGGCGGTGGCTCGACCGGCGTCAACTCCTTCGCCCTCGGCTCTGCCACCACGACCACGCTGCGCATTAGCAGCATCGATGGGGCCTCCACCATCTTTGTGCCCGACAACGACACCAGTGGCTCTGTCAACGAGCAATCGGGGTCGGTGACAGCGCCGGCACCCGGACTGGATATTTACTACACCGCACTGACGACGCCTGTCTTGGCCACCATACAAGGCTGCAATGTCGGCACAGCGACCGGAAACGCCGCATGCCTAACGGGCGCCGCCACAACGCCCAACAATGGAATGTTCTATCAAGCCGTAAATCCCGCGATCGACTCCACCGGCAGTATGTGGGTCTCTTCGGAAGGCAACGATGCCGTCATCCAGGTTTTGGGTGTGGCAGCTCCCACCTGGCCACAGACTTCCTATCTGCATCCCGGCGTAATGCCTCAGTAATTCTCGAATGCTCGCCAGCATCCAGTGCTGGCGAGCACTCAAATAAAGCCGTGCTCATCGTGTAGGGCAGAGCTTTGGGCTGCGAGCGATCCCCGTCTGGGATGGCTTCAACACCTTGTCAACCCCCTGATACACCCAAAATCCATACAACTCTAACAAAACAAAAGGAAAATAACGCCAGGAAATTTGGCGTAGTTACCCCTTCCAATTCGTTATCCTGTTAATAGCACTGGATTTCCAGCGCCATTCTTAATGGCCAGACCTAACTCTTTTGGAATGAAATACTTGGAGCTAAGTCCTTTAGAAGAACATAGTTGCGAGACATTCCTCCGCTGGAGCCTCACATTCTAAAAGCCTTACTCCCAAGACACCCCTGTAGGGGGGAGGGGGTGGGGTAGTCTCCCGAG
>Ga0302316_10000828_pt1 | contig 25995 bp, 20 predicted proteins | sample III_Palsa_N3_2_FD_200456 | JGI IMG/M metagenome (GOLD analysis project Ga0302316, IMG submission 200456) | Peat permafrost microbial communities from Stordalen Mire near Abisko, Sweden - III_Palsa_N3_2 | ecosystem: Environmental > Terrestrial > Soil > Palsa > Peat permafrost | place: Sweden...
ATCCTCTGCATCGTAGGCGACCCACCGTCCGACGACCCCAGCTTCTTCGCCGGCAAGGCCCTCACCTACTACGGCCGCTGGACCTACAAATTCGAACAAGCCGCACGCAAAGGAGCCATCGGCGCCCTCATCATCCACCGCACCGACCTCGCCAGCTACGGCTGGAACGTAGTCCACAACTCCAACTCCGGCGAAAAAACCTTCCTCCGCGACGACACCAACCCCCGCCTGCAAGCCGCCAGCTGGATCCAGCTAGACGTAGCCCGCAAACTCTTCGCCCTAAGCAACCTCGATCTCGACAAAGAGTTCGCCGCCGCCGCCAAACCCGGCTTCCACGCCATCGAACTCCCCGTCCGCCTCAAAGCCACCGTAACCAGCACCGTCCGTCCCTTCCAAAGCCCCAACGTAGTCGGAATCCTCCCCGGCGCCCACACCCGTTTCGATGATCCTTGCACAGGCGCAATGCCATGCGTCGAAGCTCGGATAATCGCGTCCGACCAGGCCGTCCTCTACACCGCCCACTACGACCACCTAGGCTTCGACCCCAACCACCCCGGTGACAACATCTACAACGGCGCAGCCGACAACGGCACCGGCGTAGCCATGCTCCTCGAGATGGCGCGCGCCTGGGCCCAATCCGGAATCAAGCCGCCGCACTCCATCATCTTCGCGTCCGTCACCGCCGAAGAACAGGGCCTCCTCGGCTCCGAATATCTAGGCCAGCACCCACCCATCCCCGCATCCCAAATCTCCCTCGACATCAACTTCGACATGCTCCTCCCCATCGGCGTGCAACAAGAAATCAACGTCAGCGGAGCCCAGCGCACCACCTTCTACCCGCAAGTCCAGGCCACAGCCAAACGCTTCGGCCTAACGATCGTCCCCGACCCGCGCCCCGAAGCCGGCAGCTACTACCGCAGCGACCACTTCAGCCTCTCCCGCGTAGGCATCCCCGCCTTCAGCGTAGATTCCGGCACCCTCTACGAAGGCCACGAGCGCGCCTGGGGCGTAGCCAAAGAGAAGGACTTCAACGACAACCACTACCACAACTTCTCCGACAACTTTGACCCCACCTGGGACTTCACCGGAGACGCCAAGCTAGCCCGCTTCGGCATCGACCTAGGCTGGCAAGTCATCAACGCTCCTCACACCGTCGAGTGGAACAAAGGCGACGAATTCGCGTCCGCCCGCATCGCCAGCGAAAAATCCCACTAGCCTTCACTTCAGCCCGCGCAACGAAGGCGGCCCACCTCGGGCCGCCTCATTTTGATCACCGCTGCCGCGTATTCGCCAGCGCCCGCAGAATCGTCCGCGTGTTCTTGTTCATCTCCCGCCGCAGATACATCGTGATCGCAAACAGCAGCACCAGGAAGAAAAGATCAACGCGCAAAATGGAATGCAGGAGACTAGCCAGAGTCTCTGGCGGAAACATGTACATATGCATCCAGATAAAGACGACGACCGCAAGGATGGCAAGCACGCCAACAATAATCCGCGACGTGCGTTCCGACCGGTCAGCATCAGCCAAAGCTTGTTGCACAAACGCGCGCTCCGCGTTCGGATTTTCAGGATTAGTAGATTCAGGGCTCATGCTGGTTTCCTCTCCTCAGTTAAATATTTTCGAAGCATCGTCACCCCGTAATGCAGCCGCGACTTCGCGGTACCCACGGGAATTTCTAAAATCGCAGCCGCTTCTTCCACCGATAAATCCTGCTGATACCGCAGCAGCAGCACCGCCCGGCTAGCCGGCGACACGTTCTCGACCAACCGCAAAAACCCCTCGTCCGGCGGCTCCCCCATCCCCGCATCGAAGGTCGTCAGCTGTTCCACCGGCGCATCCTCCAGCGGCTGCCACCGCCGTGCGCTCTTCAAATGTGCGAACGCAGTCCGTGACGCAATCCGAAACGTCCACGCCCGAAACACGGCCGGCTCGCGCAAATGCGGCAGCTTGCGAAAAATCTGCAGCGACGTCTCCTGCAGAATGTCATCCGCGAAATCCGCCCCCGTAAGATACACGACGTACCGCCGCAACGGCGCATACGCCTCGCGCAGAAGTTCTTCCAGCGCACCCCGGTCGCCGCTCTGCGCAAGCAGCACCAGCAGCGTTTGGTCTTGCGCCCCGGCTTCCGTCGCTTCCGTTGGTGTCTGCATGCTCAAGAGAGGTCGTGCGATCGCAGAAAGTTCGGTTCAACGAAAAATAATCATCGACCCGCAAGGGTGACTCAATGAACTTGCCGCGTCGCCCTCACCGGTACCCGTACGTTGATCTCCGTCCCATCATTCAACCTCGACCCAATCGAGAACGTGCCCTGCACCAGCTTCACTCGCTCCCGCATGCTGATTAACCCAAGCCCCCGCCCCTTCTTCATCGATTCCATATCAAATCCCACCCCGTCGTCGCTCATCGTGAGTCGAATCTCCGCGGGCATTCCCAACAGTCGCACCTTGAACTCCGACGCCCGACTATGTTTCGCCGCATTGTGCAACGCCTCCTGCAAAACCCGGTACAGGCAAAGCGAAATTTCCGGCGACACCGGGCTCGGCAAGTCCTTGCAAAGGAAGTCAATTTTCAATTTCTGTTTATCTCGAAACTCCTGGCAGAGCCCTCGCATCGCCAGCACAATGCCCAGGTGATCCAACGTCGAAGAATGCAGCTCATGAGACAACGCCTGCAGATCGGCTCCCATCTCAACCGTGTGCTTTCGAAGACCCTCCATCCGATTCAGCGCATCGCCGCTCAATCCCGGAATATCCTTCTTAAGCAAATCAAGTTCAATGGCCAGTAACGCCATTCGCTGGCTGAAGTCGTCGTGAAGTTCTCGCGCAATGCGCGTCCGCTCCTGCTCCTGCGCCTCAATCAACCGGCTGCTGATCGTGTTGAGCGCCTCCTCGGCAAGCTTGCGCTCCGTCACATCAATGCACGATCCAATGTATCCCGCAAAGGAATCATCAGCATGGAACCTCGGCACGCCTATATCCAGCAGCCAGCGATATTCACCGTCCCTCGTCCTCAGCCGATACTCCATTCGGAACGGCTCCCGCCGATCAAATGCGTGCGTGTAGGCCTCCGTACACGCTCCTAAATCGTCTGCGTGGACCCCATTCGCCCAGCCGTTTCCAAGTTCGGCCGACAGCGCTCTTCCCGTAAAGTCGAGCCACGGCTTATTAAAGTACGTGCGAAGTTTATCGGTGCCCGCCATCCAAATCAGCACAGGTGCCGTGTGGGACATGAGCCGAAACCGCTCCTCGCTCTCTCGCAGCGCAAACTCCGCCTGTTTCCGTTCCGTAATGTCCACGCCGATCCCAAGCGCGCGCGGCTGATCCCCATTGGCCGGATAGAAAAACTTCCCGCTGTCCGAAAGCCATCGTATGGCGCCATCGGGCCGCACCACACGATACTCCGCTTGATATTCGCTTCGGCTCTTCACTGCATCGGCGATGAGCTTCGATAAGCGCTCCCGATCGTCCGGGTGTAGCCGCTCCATGAATTCCCCCTCGCGAGCAAGGTACGGATCCAGGGAGATCCCAAACGTCGGCTCCAGATCCCCAAACCAGATGCTCTGTCCGCTGGCAAGATCCCAGTCCCATCCCATCGACTTACCCGATCGCATCGCCAGCCGAAGCCTATCGTGCGCCACTGCCACATCCGAAGTAAACTCGCGGTTCGCAAGATAATGCTCCGCAAAAGCACCCGCCGCTAGGATCAGCCCCGCCACCATCACCACCAGCAGCCGCACTTCATGCGTTCCCATCGGTTCGCCCGTTCGGAACAGCTCCCATACCCCCAAGACCGGAACGCCCAGCACCGCCAGCATCGCCAGCACAGAACTGTATTTCGGATCGGTCGTGTCCAGCACCACCGCGTGATTCAGTTCCGTCTCAAGCCTGTTGCCCTCAACCCCGATCCACAAAAACCAGAAAATGGACGCCGTGAACGCCATCCCGATCAGCCCCCGTAATACCGAATAACTCGGCCCCGTCAAATCGCCCGAAGGGTCTTTCAACGCCCAAAGAACATTCGTGATCAGCGAACCACATGTATACAGCGCCGACGCCCCCAGCATGTGCAGGTAGACTCGCTTCCACGGCAACTGCGATTGCAAAACCCACCTGCCCAGAATCACAAGAAGAAAGCCATTTTCAACGAAGTAGATAACCTCGAATCGCAGGATCATCGCCGTCCCTTCGTTTCCGTATTGATACGGGAACAAAAAGAAGGCATACGCAAACACCCACACAAACAGCAGCAGCAGAAAGTTCAGCGTCGATCGATACGGCCTCCGGATCGGCAACTTCAGATGAGGACGCGAAGCCACCGCCGCAATCATCAACACGGTGTGCAGAAACAAAGGAGGATTGTCGAACAGGAATGCTGGAATCTTACTGTGCAGCACGACGCTGTTAAACCAGCTGCACGGAACCAGCGCCCACACCCCAAACGCCGCTCCAAGAAACGACCAGAATAACCTCGTCGACTGCCTGCTCCGCACCGCGTTCCGGATCGCCACACCACTCGCCAGGACCAGCAAAATGCAATACCCGACTTCGCAGTACGCCACCAGCGCCGGCCCTTGTCTCAGCGTCAGCGTGAGCACAGCCTGCGCCGCCAGCAGAGCCGCTCCTACAGCCAGCCACGGACTAAAACGCCGCCCGAGTTTTCGCGGAGACAACGGGTCCGTCAAAGTCCCCCCTAGCTAACGATTCGTTCATTCCATGAGTCTTGCCGCCACTTTAGCACGGCGCCCAATGCATTGCCGTCAACCAAACGATCCTTTTCGGCGATCCGGAAGAATAAACCCGCCTGAAACAATTCGGCATCTTCCGCTCAACCGTCGCGATGGCCTTGACGATCAAAGCGATTGATAGCAGGCGGGTCACAGTCTACCCCTGTACACTTTGCCCAGGCATCCATCCAATCTGTTTTTTTTGGCGGATAGCACGCAGTAGCTGCTTCGAAGATTCGTCGACGAGCCATGCCCGGCAACCGACGTTCCGGTTACTGTATGGATGGGAGAGGCAATGTTCAGGCGGCAGTGAAGCAAATGCGGTTTTCCAATCAAGGGTATAGGGAAACAACCTGTCTGGCCACTGCGTCCGCCCTGCACGCTAGTATGGATGGCACCTGGGTTGCCGCGCCTTGAACATTTCACCTCTGCTAAATCAAACAGGAGCTTGATCAAAAATGCTGACATTGAGGTTTTGGACTTCAGCCTTCATTGTTGCAACCTTCCTGCTGTTTTTTCCTTCGCAAACGACCTTCGCGCAAACCTCTCAGCAGGGTACTTGGGCCGCAGACAACGACGCGGATGCGAAGCTGATGATCGAAGCCGAGCGCAAGTGGGCTGTCGATGATTGTTTGCCCAGCAATGTCGTCGACGAATATCTCGCAGACGACTTTGTCGGCACCTCTCCGGCCGGCCCCATCTACACCAAGGCGGACATGATGAAAGAGCATTCGGCCCCACCGGCCGCTCGCGACTGCAAGCTCTTGAGCGCGAAGGTTCGCTACTTCGGCCCCAACGTCGCCATCATCTACGGCAGCGAAACCGCCATCCACCAGGGCGCGGACGGCAAAGACTTCAAGCGCACCCTCATCTGGACCGACACCTGGATGAAGCGCAACGGCAAATGGCAGATCATCGCAGTACAGGACATGAACGATCCCAGGAAGTAGCCGATCGCCGACTCGCACGCGAAGGCCCACAGCCCACACCAAGGCCGCAAGCAAATCTGTGTCGCGATGTCTTTTCGCGCTCCAGGAACGAAACAACCTGCTTCGTCAGCCCCGCAAAACGCCGCCTCCCCCACCAACGACCCGAAGTTGCGGATAATGCGGGAATCTCGCACGAAGGCTCTGCCCTTATCGTGGTCTGCTTCGGTCGGTATTGGGTCCGTGATCTCCCGATCCCAAGTGCGAGGCTTCTGGGGCACCCATTTCAGTGGAAGAACACGCTTCCATGGCACCCTGGCCCCGCCGCCAAAGTCAGAATCCTTGGCTTCAAAAACCTCTCACCATTCCGGCATAACCTTGGCCCTAAAAAACACGTTTGAGGTATTCACCTGGGTTGGCCCCGACAACTCGCTTGAACGCCTTACTGAACGCAGCGTCGGACTCGTAACCGACCGACCGGGCAACGTCGATGAGCTTCTTGTCACGCTGTTGTAGTAGCTGCATCGCCTTCTGCATCCGCCACTCGGTTACATACTCCAGTGGTGTTTGTCCGAGTAGCTCTTTAAAACGCGCTGCGAATGCGGAGCGAGACATGCCCGCCGCTTCGGCCAGGGATTCGACCGTCCAGGGTGTCTTCACACTGTCATGAATGGCACTCAGGGCAGTGCCCATTTGAGGATCGAAAACAGCACGAAGCCATCCTTTGTTGCGTTCCGGTCCCGACGCGATATGCGCCCGGAGTACCTGGATAAATAGGACCTCGGCCAGCCGAGTCGCGACGACTTCAGTTCCCGGCGCCTGTTCTGCCATTTCTGATGCCAGCGCCTGCACTGTGTTGTGAAGAGCAAGCGTGCGTGCCTCATCGGCCTTCATCAGAATGAAGCTCGGCAATAACTGGGTGATCGGCTTCAGGCTGGCGCGATCGAAACTGAAGGACCCACAGACGATTGTCGTCGGTGCGCCACCACCTCCATAATGAGCGACATTGCTGTTGGCCCTGGCTGCGATCTCGCGGAAACTCCACCTCGGACGTGTTCGCGGGCTGTCCCGCAAAACAATCGAAGTCCCCCGGGCCAGCAAAAAACAATCGCCACCGATGAGAGGAATCGGCTCCGGAATCCCTTCCACACTCAGCCAGCAGTTGCCGCGCGAAAGCATGGCGAAGTGCGCCAAATCTGTAGGTGACATCATTTTGTCGGAAGGCGTGACTTTTTCTTCAGTCTGCTTGTCCTGTATCAAGCCCCACGGGGCTGTGGCTTCGAGCCTGTGCAGACCGAAAGCGGTTACGTGCATCGTCCTGAAGATATCTGTTATCGGATCCAACGTAGCCTCTCTCTTTTGGACGAGTGGACAAAAAATTAGGACTCCTGAGCAGTTCTCGTCCACCGCCAAAGAACTCTACTCTACTGTACTGAATGCTACACATCTACCAAAGGGAGTCATTATGGGAAAGCTTGAAGGTAAGGTTGCAGTCATCACAGGTGGATCAAGCGGCTTAGCGCTGGCGAGTGCCAAGCGCTTCGTTGAAGAGGGTGCCTACGTTTTCATCACAGGCCGGAGGCAGGAGCAGCTCGATGAGGCCGTCAAGCTGATTGGCCGGAACGTGACCGGCGTGCGCGGCGACGCGGCCAATCTCGACGACCTCGACCGTCTGTTCGATACAGTCAAGCGGGAAAAGGGCAAGATCGACATCCTGTTTGCGAGCGCTGGCACGGGCGAAGCCGCCAAACTGGGCGAGATTACCGAGCAGCACTTCGATGCGGCCTTCGGCCTGAATACGCGCGGAACGCTGTTTACGGTTCAGAAGGCGTTGCCGCTGTTCAACGACGGTGGATCGATCATCATGACCGGATCAGTTGCTTCGGTGAAGGGTTTTCCTGGTTTCGGCGTGTATGCGGCGAGCAAGGCAGCATTGCGCTCCTTCGCACGCACGTGGCTCAACGAACTGAAGGGCAGGAATATCCGGGTAAACGTGCTGGGCCCGGGGCCGATCGCCACACCGATGCAGGAAGAAGTTCTCACCAAGGAGGCGAAGGAGATGTTCGAGTCCCTAATCCCGCGGGGAAAGATGGGTCAACCTGAGGAAATCGCGACGGTCGCGCTGTTTCTTGCTTCAGACGATTCCAGCTTCGTGAATGGGGTGGAGTTGGCTGTCGACGGCGGCTTCTCGGCCATCTGAATCGGAGGATCTCGGTGAGTGCATGATCGCCAATGCACTCACCGACGAAGGCAGAGCGTTCAGGCCAGATTTCCGCAAAGTCAGGTTGTCGGAAAGTTCGCTGTCGACACGACGAGTGTTTTTAGTGGTTGGGTGGGGATTTGGGGGTGGTGAAGAGGGTTTTGGGGCAGAGGACGTGGACGCCGTCGTTGGTGTCGACGAGTTGGGTGATGTCGACGTCGCAGGCGGTGGAGATGAGGGCGTAGGCGTCGTCGCGGGAGAGGTGGGGGTAGTCGGGGTTTTGCTCGGAGAGGAAGGTGATCATGTTGCGGACGGCCATCTCGGTGGCGGTCTTTAGGTCGGGGGAGAAGCCCATGGCGATGTAGGCGGTGGGGGTTTCGGCGCGGGGCCAGAGGAGGCGCTGGCGCGTGGCTTCGCCTTTGTGGAGGACGAATTGGAAGGTGCCGGTGAGGAAGGTTTCTAGGGCGGTGATGTCGACTTCGCCGTTGCCCTGGCCGGCGTGGCCATCGCCGGCTTCGAAGAGGGCGCCTTCGGCGTTGACGGGGTAGAAGATGACGGAGCCGGCGGTGAGCTCCTTGTTGTCCATGTTGCCGCCGTGCATCCAGGGAGGCGCGGAGTTCCACTTGCCGGCGGACTCGGGTGGCGCGATGCCCATGGAGCCGAAGAAGGGGTGGAGGGGGATCGTGATGCCGGGGGCGAAGTCGGCGGTTGGCTGGCTCCCATCTTTGGGGTCGCGGTTGAGGGGGATGATTTTGGTGCGGCCGTAGGGGAAGTCGTCGGGGAGGAAGCCGCGGCCGGCGCCGAAGCCGTTGCAGGCGAAGTCGGTGTCGAGGGAGATTTTGAGGACGCGGACTTCGAGGATGTCGCCGGGCGCGGCGTCGGTAATGGCGACGGGGCCGGTGAGGATGTGGCCGCCGGGGCCGCGGTCTTCTTGTGGGATTTTGGTGTAGAGATCGCCTAGCCAGGTGGGGATTTGGTCGGGGTGGACGCCTTCGGACTGGAGGCGCTCGGGTGGGCCGCAGGTGGAGGCCGTTTGCATGATGACCGTGTCGCCGGAGTTTACGGAGAGGACCGGCTTTGCGTGCGCGGAGTAGTAGCCCCAGGCTACGGTAGAGGGCGTGGCCAGGAGGGTGTGGGTGGTTTGCGCGTGGACGGGGATGAGGAGGGGCGCGGCGATGGCGGCTGCGAGGAGGAGGTGGGTGGGGCGCATGAGTTTGTATAGCACGGTGCGGGTCAGAACAGCTGTCTGCTAGGGTTTTGCGTGCTCGGTTTCGCGGATGATGATGGGGGCGAGGTCGTCCATTCCGGTAGGGAGCCGGAGGGAGAGCTGGGTGAGGCTAAGCTCCTCTCCTGTGAGCATGGCGACGCCGAGAATTGGCTGCTGGTTGGGGAGCAACCATGACGATGTCCCTAGGCCTTTGCGGTTGGGCGGGGTGACGAACTCGACTAGCTCTTTGCTTTTGTAGGTAAGGTGATCGTCGGGATAGGGGCCGAAGGGGAAGTCGGATGCGGGTCTTAGTCCTTCCGCGATGACGTTATTCACGAAGTCGCGATGCGCGGGGAAGACGCGGGCGATGACTTTGGCAACGGCGAAACGTCCGGAGGTGTCTCCGATCATTGACGTGATCTGGATGGCGGGGCCGGTGAAGCCTTTCCAATTGGAGTCGAAGAATTGCCTGGAGTTGAGGGACGTTGGACTGACGTAGAGGTTGCTGCCGTTGGAGCCGTAGGTTTCGAAGCAGTACCAGCCGCGAGGCCCGAGGACGCCGGGGCCGTCGAAGCCTTGATAGTAGGCGAGGCGGTTCGCGGCGGCTGGGTCAAGATGAAGGTGGAGGGGCAGCTTGTGAGGGGCTCGTTGTGGGCCTACCTGGCCGTCTGCCTTGCAACCGATGAAGGGGATCGTGGCAGGCGGCTGCGCTGGCTTTTGTCCTGAGGTGGAGGGAGAGAGCAAGAGAGCGAGCGCGGTTGTGCAGGCGAGGGAGTCGAGGTGGAAAAGGGGTGGGCGGCGGAGCATAGGCGGAAACCTTCGGGGTCCTTCGACTCCGCTTCGCATAAGGCGCGAAGCTGCGCTCAGGATGACAGATTGTTGGTGGGTTCGCTACAAGAACTTCTTACATGTCGCTTATCACTCACTCTCTTCCGTGGAACAATGAGTGTCGATATGAGTCTTCCGGAACATGCTATGTTTGCGCCTTCGCAGCGGGTGCACTTTATTGGGATTGGTGGGATTGGGATGAGTGGGATCGCGGAGATCCTGCTGACGATGGGGTATGCGGTTTCGGGGTCGGATTTGAGGGCGTCGTCGACTACGGAGCGACTGGAGAGGTTGGGGGCTACGATTTATTTGGGGCATGCGGCGGGGAATGCTGCGGCTAGTGATGTGGTGGTGACTAGCTCGGCGGTGGCTAAGGATAATCCTGAGGTGGTGGAGGCGCGGGCCCGGAAGATTCCCGTGATTCAGCGGGCGGAGATGCTGGCGGAGTTGATGCGGCTGAAGTATGGGATTGCGATTGCCGGGATGCATGGGAAGACGACAACTACTTCTATGGTGGCGGCGGTGCTGGCGGGTGGGGAGCTGGATCCTACGGTCGTGGTGGGTGGGCGCGTGGATGCGATGGGGTCGAATGCTCGGCTGGGGAAAAGTCAATATCTTGTGGCGGAGGCGGATGAGAGTGATCGGAGCTTTTTGATGCTGTCGCCGATATTGGCGGTGGTTACGAATCTTGATCGCGAACATATGGATTCGTATGCGGATATGAGTGATGTCGAGAACTGCTTTGTGGAGTTCATGGATAAGGTGCCGTTTTATGGCGCGGTGACCGCTTGCGTGGATGATGAGAGGCTGCGGGGGATTCTGCCGCGGGTGCGGCGGCGGGTTTATACGTATGGCGTTAGCGCTGAGGCGGATTTTCGGTTGCGGATGTTGCCGGGGGAAGGTTCTGTGAACCCGGGTCCGAAAATCCGGACCCGGGGCAACCAGGTTGTTGGTGAGGGGAACGTAGCTGAGGCGCATGCTCGGTTTGAGGTGAATGCTCGGGGGTTGGTTCTGGGGCCGTTTGAGCTGCATGTTCCGGGGCGGCACAATGTGCTGAATGCTACGGCGGCGGTGGCGATTGGGGTGCAGCTGGGGCTGACTCCGGAGAAGATTGCTGCGGGGCTGGCCACGTTTCGGGGCGTGGATAGGAGATTTCAGCTGCGCGGGGTGGAGAGGGGGGTGACCGTGATTGATGACTACGGGCATCATCCTACGGAGATTCGCGCTACGCTGCAGGCGGCTCGGGAGTGTGGGTATGGACGGGTGCTGGTGCTGTTCCAGCCGCATCGTTATACGCGGACGAGGGATTTGATGGAAGACTTTGCGGGTGCGTTTGGGGATGCGGACGCCGTGCAGGTGCTCGATATCTATGCGGCCAGCGAGCAGCCAATTGAGGGGATTTCGGGGGAGACGCTGGCGGCGGCGATCCAGGCGGAGAATGGCGGGCGGGTGATGTATGCGGCGTCGATGGCCGAGGCGGTGGAGCGGCTGGTGGAGGATGCTCGGCCGGGCGAGATGATTTTGACGCTTGGGGCGGGGAGCGTATCGCAGGCGGGGACGATGTTGTTGGAGGTCCTACGCGGACGGCGAGAGTAGGGTGGTGGGGATTGGGCGGGGACGATGCCCCCCTTGAATATATGTCGGGCTTTCAGCCCTGGGGGTGGTGATTGCGGATTGACCTAGGCCTGCGGCCTAGGCTGTTATATGTCGGGCTGTTGGCCCTGGTGGAAGGACGTTGGATTCGGTCGTGGGCCGAATTGGGAGGTGGAGTGTTCCTGATGGGGTACCCCGGGCCGTAGTATTTCGGCGGTGGGGGTGGGGACCTTTATAGTTGTTGGTAACGGCGATTCTTCCGCGGCCTTGCTCAGGGCCTTGCGGAGATGAAGAAGACAGGTGCGAAGCGCGTGTCCGGGTACGACTCCGGACTGGGCTCGGCGGTGCTGACGGCGCCTGAGGAGAGCTACGCTTCGGAAGTTGAGCGTCGGGGAACGCGCAAAGGACCGGCGCCGGCGGGTGCGCTGCAGCGTGGGTATGGCAATGATCGTTATGAGGAATCGAGGGCTGAAGGCTCCTATTCCGATGAGTCCGAGTATGTTCCGCGACGGGGGAAGCTGCTGCAGTTTCGCAGCTTGCCGCGCAGTGTGGGCGGAAGGATCGTCTTGGGGGTCGTCGCGTTCTCGTTGCTGGCAGCCGTTGTGCTCGCGATTGCTGGGGTGCGCTTCTACCTGATGCACGATGCGCGGTTTGTGCTGGCGAGTTCGGAGGATATCCAGATCGCCGGTGCTGAACATTTGACGCGTGCGCAGATCGTGAGTGTATTTGGCGCGGACCTGGAGCGGAATATCTTCCGGGTGTCGCTGGGTGAGCGGCAGGCTGACCTGGAGCGGTTGCCGTGGGTGGAGCATGCGACGGTGATGCGGTTGTTGCCGAATGTGCTGCGCGTACAGATTACGGAACGGACGCCGGTGGCGTTTGTGCGGCAGGGTTCGCAGATCGGGCTGGTGGATGCGAGCGGCGTGCTGCTGGATATGCCTGCGGATGCGGCGGGCGATCCGCACTATTCGTTTCCGGTGCTGACGGGGCTGTCGGGTGATGAGGCGGTTTCGGAACGTGCGGCGAAGATGGAGATTTACGAACAGTTTATGCATGACCTGGACGGCTCGGGGCAGCGTTTGACGGACTCGGTCAGCGAGGTGGATGTTGCTGATCCGGAAGATGTGAAGGCGCTGATACCGTCGGGAAGTTCGGACATTTTGGTGCACTTTGGCCAGGACGAATTTTTGAAGCGGTACCAGGAGTTCGAGCTGCACCTGGAAGAGTGGAAGCAGCAGTATCCAAAGCTGGCGTCGGCGGACATGCGGTATGAAGGGCAGATTGTGCTGGAGATGCAGGGGGACGGCAAGGCAGCGGGCGTCGGGAGTGGCGCTGCGGTGACAGCCAGCGCGGAGAGCTCTGCGCCTGTGGTGACGAAGCCGGTGATCGAGGCGAAGCCGACTGCGAGCGCGAAGCACGCGGCTGTGAAATCCATTGCGCCGAAGGCTCTTCTTCCGAAGCCGGTATTGAGCGCTGCGGTGTCGACGCCTGCTGTACCGAGGCCTGGTGCGGTGAATGTTGCTGCGTCGAAGCCACCGGTGCCGAAGCCCGACTTCTCGCACGCTGCTATGCCGAAAGCTGCAGCGCCCAAGCCCGTGGTGTTGAATGGGTTTCTGCCGAAGCCTGCCGCGTCGAAGCTAGGCGTGGCGAAGACGAGTCAGCCGTCGGCGAAGAAGGTTGTGACGAAGCCGGTAGCTGGGAAGCCGAAGCCGGGCTCGGGGATGAGCGCGGCGAATGAGAAGGTGTTTGCTCGGCTGGCGGCGGAGCATCGGGCTGCGTTGGCGAAGGCACATAAGACGGGGACGGCGAAGGCTGCGAAGCGTGGCAGAGTGGGTGGAAAGAATGGAGCGACGCTATGAATTCAAAAGGAATGAATCCATGAATGCAAAGATGGACAACCTGATTACGGTGCTGGACGCGGGAAGCTCGAAGAGCTGCGTGTTGGTGGCCGAGTTGATTGATGGCGTGCTGCGGTATCGGGGGCACGGGGTGGAAGTTTCGCGCGGGATGCGGCGCGGAGTGATCTCGGATTTGGGGCCGGCGGCGAAGGCGATCAATGCGGCGGCGTTGACGGCGGAGCGGTCGGCGAAGGCTCCGATTGAGACGGCGGTGGTTGGGGTTGGCGGGCCGCATGTGCGGGGGATGAACTCGCAGGGCGGCATCAGCATGGGCAGCCGGATGAAGGAGATTACGCGTGAGGATGTGCGGTCGGCGATTGACCGGGCGCGGAGTGTGGGCCTGGCGCCGGATCGCGAGGTGCTGCACCTGCTGCCGCAGCAGTTTATTCTCGACGACCAGAATGGGATTCATGATCCGGTGGGGATGGTGGGGAACCGGCTGGAGGTTTGTTTGCATTTGTCGACGTGCTCGGGGAGTGCGGCGCAGAGTGCGGTGACGTGCGCGAATCGAGCGGGGCTTGAGGTGGTGGACACGGTGTTTGAAGGGATTGCGGCAGCGGAGGCAGTGCTATCGGCTGACGAGCGCGAGTTGGGTGTTTGCGTGGTGGATATTGGCGCGAGCTCGACTGAGCTGGTGGTGTTCTTTGAGGGCAGTGTGGCGCACACAGCGGTGCTGCCGATTGGCGGCGATCACTTTACGAATGATCTCGCGGTGGGTCTGCATGTGAGCGTGGAAGAGGCTGAGCAGTTGAAGCGGATGTATGGCAACTGCGTGGTGACGTCGATTCCGCAGATGAACGAGATTGAGATTGGCAGTGATTTGGCGGTGGGGGGGCAATCGGTGCGGTTGGTGCGGCAGCGGTTTCTGGCGGAGATCCTGGAGCCGCGGGCGAGGGAGTTGTTGACGATGCTGCGCGACAATCTTCGCACTGGCGGCGTGTTGGAGGCGATGGGCGCGGGTTGCGTCTTCACCGGCGGCGGAGCTCACCTTGTGGGCTTCCTGGATAACGCCGAGAGCTTGCTGCGGGTGCCGGCGCGGATCGGGTATCCCGTGCCGTTGAGCCGGATGCCGCCGGAGTTGGCGAAGCCGGAGTTTTCGGTGGCGATTGGAATGTTGCTTTACACGCACCGCACGCAGGTACGCAAGGCGAGCGAAGAGCAGGGACTGGCCCAGAAGCTTAAGTCAATCTTTGCAGGGAGTTTCTAAAGACAGGATGAGGGAACAGGGTTAGGGATTAGAAGGCAAAGACTAAGGAAAACGGCGGTTAAGGCTGGAGGTGCGGCCAGAAGGCGCTGGATGACGATAGACTGGATAATATGAGATTTTGCAAAATGCTGGCTGCAGTTTTGTTCGTAATTTTTGGATTTGGGTGTGCCGCGGCGGCACATGCCCAGGCAGGTGTGTATTTGGGGTATCAGGCGACGCAGTTGCGTGGCATCACATGCTTCGAGTCAGCGCCACTTGAGTGCTCGAGCACGGGCGGTAAGGTAAACCCGGCAGGCTTTCAGGCGGGTGCGTATTACGACTTTCACAACTTCGGACCGATGCGGTTCGGGGTGGACTTCCGGGGCGGCACGATGCACTCGAACAAGTCGGCGACGAGTTCGGCGGGTGGCAAAGACACGACGGTGTTGGATAACGCGCTGCTTGGCGTCCGGGGCTCGTTTCGCACGCCGATCTCGTGGCTGAGTCCGTATGTGCAGGTATCGGCTGGGTATGGGCGCAGCAATGCGACGCTGCCGTTCGGCTCGAGCCTGACGACGACCACGCCACTCCCAAGATTGGAAGACAGCTACATCATGTATGAAGGGTTCGCGGGCTTGACCGTACACATCTTCCCGTTGCTGGATCTGCGACCGATAGAGCTTGGCATCGGGAATATGAACCGCATTGGCAACAGCGGGGCGACTTTAGATGGGCCGAGCTCGGTTGGCGTGCTGTCAATCGGGGGGTCGGTAGTGTTCCATCTGCCGTCTTCGCGATAGGTTTGCAAGAGGAATTGGTGCGGGACGTACCGCACTGGTAATCGATTTAGATGCACGATGGCATTTCATGCATGCCATTGAGGCGTTCGCCGTGCAGAATGTAGAGAAGTGAATCAGCAACGCCGAAGGAGATACGCCAATGCCTATGCCGCCTGAAGACGCACCCGGCGTTCCACCCGACTCGCTCGAGGACAAGCAGCAGGATTCCCTCCGGATTCAATATCACGACGAGACGCGGCGGAATGCGCGGATCAAGGTGATTGGGGTGGGGGGTGGCGGCAACAATGCCATCAACCGCATGATCGAGGCGAATGTTCTGGGCGTTGAGTTTATCTCGGCCAACACAGACGTGCAGGCGCTGGAAGGGTCGCATGCGCCGATAAAGCTGCAACTGGGCGTGAAGCTGACGAGCGGGCTGGGCGCTGGAGCGAATCCGGATGTAGGGCGGCGTGCGGCGCTGGAGGATTCGGACAAGATCATCGAGGCGCTCGAGGGCGCTGACCTGGTATTTGTGACAGCCGGCCTGGGCGGAGGGACGGGCACGGGCGCAGCGCCGGTGATCGCATCGCTGGCGAGCGAGATGGGCGCGCTGACGATCGCGGTCGTGACGCGGCCGTTTGCGTTCGAGGGCAAGCGTCGAGCGATGCAGGCGGAACGCGGGTTGCAGGAGCTGCTGGAGTCAGTCGATACGCTGATTGTGATTCCGAACGACAAGCTGTTGACGACGGCGAAAGATGCGGGTTTCTTTGAGAGCTTCCGGATCGCCGATGATATTTTGCGGCAGGGTGTGCAGGGGATTTCGGACATTATCACGATTCCCGGCGTGATCAATCGTGACTTCGCGGATGTGAAGACGACGATGGCGGGGATGGGCTACTCGGTGATGGGAACGGCGGTACGGTCTGGACCGGACCGGTCGAAGGAGGCGGCGAAGGCCGCGATTGCATCGCCGCTGCTGGAGGCAGGAGCGATCGATGGAGCGCGCGGAATCCTGATCAACATTACCGGATCGAGCAGTCTGAAGTTGAGCGAGGTGATCGAGGCGTCGTCGATTATTCAGGAAGCGGCGCACGAGGACGCGAACATTATCTTTGGCGCGGTGCTGGACGAGACGCTGGGCGACGAAGTGAAGTTTACGGTGATCGCGACCGGTTTCCGCGAGGCCATGCCGGAACGGCGGGAGCGCATGATGGCGGCTTCTGCGCTGCCGACGGCACACCACGAGATTGTGCCACCGAGGGTTGTCTCGCGGCCACTGGTACCGGTGTCTGCGCCGGTGGAGAAGCCCGCAGAGGAGGCGCAGCCGTTGGTCTTTGGATCGCAGGCGGCGAAGCCGGCGATTCGCTTTGCGAGCGAGACCGAGGTGGAGGAGGCGCTGGGTGGTGGAGCGGTCGCGGAGCCAAAGGCGCCGGCTGTTTCGGAGCCGGTCGTTGAGGCGCCGGTGCAAAGGCCGACGTATCCTGTGTCGTCGTACTACGAGACGGCGCGGCGGCAGGCATGGCATGAGCTGCCGCGTATTGAACAGACGCCGCATCTGGCGGAGGACTTTGAGCGTTCCGCGCCGTCTCATACAGAGGCGGTCGAGGAGCCGAAGGCGGTGGCGAGTTCTGAGACGGCGACTGTACCGGTTCCAGTGGTTGTCGAGCATATCCAGCAGGCGGCTGAGCATGAGCCGGCGGCAGAGGAGTCGGCTGCGGAGCCTGGGCAAGGGAACTCCTCGGTGTTCGACGATGAGTTTTTCCGGAAGCCGAAGGAAGTCGTGGCGGAGGCCAAGACGGCTGAGGATCCGACACAGAAGGCGTGGCCGGATGCAAGGGTTCCGTCGTTCGCGGGGTATGCAGGGGAACCCGCCGCAGAGAACGATGAGCTGGATATTCCAGCGTTTCTGCGCCGGAAGCAGTAGACGGCTCGGCATTGATCGGGCATTGCCCGATGGATGACGCTGGAGTCCGTGGCGGTGTGGCCGATGAGAGGTAGAAGGATGCGGTAGTTTCGTGCGGCGTGTTTGTGGTCACGGACAGGTCGGCTGCAAAGAAGGAACGATAGTAGGCAGTTGAATTTTCGCAGAGAAGAGATGAGATGGGACGCAGGATATCAGGGCTGGCGATGGTGTTGTTGATGCTTGCAGGCGTGCTGAACGCGCATGCGACGATAACGCCGGCTCGGCATAGACACCGGATGATCGCGGCGAGCACTTCGCATCGGTTGGTGGCGCACAGCCTTCGGCGTACGCGGTCGGCCGCAGCGTATGGGCACGCGGAGTTTGCGCATGTCGCAGGGCGCATGTCGGCTCATAGACGCGCTGCGATGATGCGCGTGAGTGCCAGGCGCGGGCGGATTCGCTACTATGGGGAGCGGTTTACGGCCAGCAGCTTTACCGATGTAAATGCGTTGACCGCGAATGATGTGAGTGCGGGCGAGGATCCGGTGGTGCGGGCGGCAGCGGTTGAAGCGCTGGGCAACATGAATGGGACGGTGCTTGCCATCGATCCTTCCGACGGGCGCATTCTCGCGATGGTCAACCAGAAGCTGGCATTGAGTGCGGGCGCGGAGCCTTGCTCGACGATTAAGGTAGCGGTAGCGTTGGCGGCGTTGAAAGAGGGTTTGGTCAAGTCTGATACGCCGGTGAATCTGGGCGGTCACTATACTGTGGATCTGACCCATGCGCTGGCGCGGTCGATCAATTTGTACTTCGAGGTGCTGGGACGTTCGATGGGGTTCGACCGGGTGAAGCACTATGCGAACGAGTTCGGATTGGGTGAGCTGGCAGGGTATAACATTCCGGGCGAGCATTTGGGTGTGTATCCCGATAAGGAGCTGCCGGCGGCCAGCGGCGGGGTGGGACGGATGTGCTCGTTTGGCGAGAGCATCTCGATGACCCCATTGCAGCTGGGTGCTCTGGTCTCGGCGATCGCCAATGGCGGCACGCTGTATTACCTGCAGCATCCGACCACGCAGGCCGAGGTTACGAACTTTCAGCCCCAGGTGAAACGGCTGCTGGACATCAAGGATGTCATTCCGCAGATCCTGCCGGGCATGGAGGGCGCGGTCGACTTCTCGAATGGCACTGCGCGTTCGCTGCGGACGAACTTTGTGCAATTTCCGGTGTTTGGGAAGACAGGCACTTGCTCGGATAACGGGACGCGGTTTGGATGGTTTGTGAGCTATGGCGATGCGCCGACAGGACGGATTGTGACAGTGATCTTCCTGGAAGGTGGAAGGGACACCTTTGGACCGAAGGCAGCCGAGTTGACGGGCCAGTTCTATCGTGCGATGTTTGATCGGAACTATTTTTTGCAATCCAAGCCCGTGACCACGGCTATGGTGGGGAGTGGCGGCGCGGCCCAGCAGTAGGGGTGCGCATACTGCCGGAACTGTTGCATCCTAATGGATGAGGCAGTGCTCACGATGAAGATTCTGACAGCGGAAGAGATGGGTGCGGCGGACCGGCGGTCGATGGAGGCAGGCGTGTCGGTGGGCACGTTGATGCAGCATGCGAGCGAGGCGGTGGCACGGTTTTGCTTGCGGCGATTTGGTGGAGACGGGCTGGTGGTGGTGCTCGCGGGTAAGGGAAATAATGGCGGCGATGGGATGGTTGCGGCACTGCGGCTGGCAGAGGCGGGACGGCGGGTGCGGGTTGCGCTGCTGGGAAAGGCGAGTGAACTGAAGGGTGAGGCGGCGCGGGCGCGCGAGTCGGTAACCCACCTTAGCGACGATGAAGCCGTCGCGAAGATGGGGCACCCCGCTAATGTTGCCAAAACCGTGTACCCGGTTTCCGTAGAGCTACGTGAAATCGAAGATGAAGCGGGGCTGCGGGCGGCGCTGGAGGGTGCGGCACTGGTGATTGACGCGGTGGTGGGCACCGGTTTCAAGCCACCGTTGCGTGGGCTGGCGGCGACGGCACAGAAGATGTTGGCGGAGAGCGATGTGCCGGTGGTGGCGGTCGATCTGCCGAGTGGGTGGGATGCCGACTCGATGGAGGAGAAGGCTGAAGGGGCGTTTCGCGCGGATGCTGTGGTGACGTTTACGGCTCCCAAGCTGGCGCATGTGTTTGGACATCTAACTGCGGGAAAGACGTTTGGGCCTGTGGTGGTGGCGGGGATTGGGACGCCTGCGGGGGCGATTGAATCGGCGACTGGACTGACGTGGGGTGGGAGCGCGAAAACGATCGCGGAGGCGCCGCGGGCGATCAATGGGAATAAGGGGCGGCTGGGGCATGTGCTGCTGGTGGGCGGAGCCTTTGGGAAGGCGGGCGCGCCGTCGATGGCCAGCGTGGCTGCGCTGCGCACGGGTGCGGGATTGGTGACGACTGCGGTGCCGCGGGAGATTCTGCCGATTGTTGCTGCGGTTGCGCCGGAGTTGATGCTGACGCCACTGGAGGAGCAGGGTTCAGGGTCCCGGGTCCAGGGCTCGGGCTTTGAGGTCGGTGGATTGGCGCTTGACCAGCTCGAGAAAGAGTCGTTGCAGGCTCTGCTGAAGGGCATCACTGTGGCGGGGATTGGGCCGGGGCTGGGGCAGGAGGGAACGACGCCTCAGTGGGTGCGGACGTTTGTGGGGCGGGTGACACTGCCAATGGTGATTGATGCGGATGCGCTGAATGCGCTGGCGGGTAGGACCTCGATGCTGAAGGATGCTGCGAAGAAGGCTCGGACGATCGTGCTGACGCCGCATCCGGGTGAGATGGCGCGGCTGGTGGGAATGACCGTGAAGGAGGTTGAGGCGGATCGCGTTGGGCTGGCGCGGCGGTTTGCCACCGAGCATGGCGTGACGTTGGTGTTGAAGGGCTGGCGGACACTGGTGGCGCATCCGAATGGACGGGTTGCCGTGAATACTACGGGGAATCCGTCTATGGCGAAGGGTGGGAGTGGAGATATTCTGACGGGGATCGTCTGCGCGATGCTGGCGCAATATGCTGGCGCCGGCATGTGGGGAAACGTTGCCGAAGCGGTGGAGGCGGCCGTGTTTCTGCATGGGCTGGCCGGCGACTTTGCCTGCCTGGCGCAGGATGAACATACGGTGCTGGCGATGGATACGGTGGGGCACCTGTGGCAGGCGTTTCGCGCGCGGGTGGAGGACTCAGATGGGCTGACGTGGATTGCAGGAACGGCGGCCAATGGAGCGGGACGATGAAGGTGTGGAGTCGGGAAAAGCGGCTGCGGACGCGCAGTGAGAATGGCACGCTGGCGTTGGGAGAGTTGCTGACGGAGTTGCTTCCTGCGCCGAAACTGGTCGTGTTGCGTGGAGATCTGGGGATGGGGAAGACGACGCTGATGCGGGGGATGGCGGCGGCGCTTGGCGCTGATTCGATGGAGGTTACGAGTCCGACGTTTACGCTGGTGCACGAATACAAGGGCCGGAAGACGCGGCTAATTCACCTGGATCTGTATCGGTTGGAAGAGGAACGGGAGATCGAAGGGATTGGGTTGTGGGAGATGGCGGAGGCGGGGGACGCGTTGGTGATGGTGGAATGGGGGGATCGGTTTGCGAGCGTGATGGAGCGGGCTGACGCGGAGATTGCGATTGGGCAGGGTGAGGCGGAAAACGAACGGCTGCTACGGGTTCAATGGTAGGGATGGAGTGAAAACACAAAAGGCCGCGAATGGGTCGCGGCCTTTGTTTTGTTGCGGTTGGGTCGATCGAAGTTACGAGCGGCCGTGCCAGTCAGCGTTCGTACGGTCACGGATGGCGATGAAGCTAGGGACGAAGATGGTGGAAGCGGAAGCGAGGGCTACGAGTGCGAGGTACATAGTATTTCTCCTTTGGCGCGCGCGACCGGGCAAGCCGGGATTGCGGCGCTCTAATAAAGCGTTTGGTATCAGTGAATGTCGTCCGTGTGGGGCGGTATTGAGATCTTGACTCAGCCGTCCGCGTTCGCGGGGATAAGGTTGTGGCTTTGGCGGTCCCAGGAGCTCACCGGGAACATTCAGCCGCCGGTCGCTCGCTCAGTTTGAGGGAGGGCATCCGGATAATGTGCACACAACCTGTTACGTATCAGACTAGCGATTGGTTCCGTTTGATGCAATCTTTTATCGCTCGTCTTGTTCGTTATTCGCACGCTACCCATAATTTGTTGGGAAAAGCTGGGCGAATCAGGTCTGGATTGTAGTACGGGGGTTGCAGTGGGTTAGTTCCGTGAAAGGACAGTGAATCGAATTTATTTGATTTGCGGCTTCCATTTATCGCGATTTACGGCTGTGTATTTACGGGGTATTGCGGCCTTTGAAGCGGTAAATAGCACAGAGTTCGTCGCCGGTGGAGCCGTATTCCCTTTGTTGGGCGATGGCGGCCAGGTCAGCGGCGTGGTCGGCGGGGGACATGGGGACGAGGCCGGTCCAGAGGCGGGTGAAGGCGGGGTGGTGATCGAGGTAGGAGTCGTGTTCGGCGTTGACGTAGAGGAGGTCGAATGGCTTTGGATTGTTGGAGATAGACTGCTCTACGTGACGGAGGAATCGGCGCAGGATGGGGAGTTCGAAGGGGTGGAAGAGGAAGGCTAGGGTGGGCTGGGAGGGGAGGGGGTGGGTGGTGGCGTCGGCGTGGTGGAGGATGAGGGGGGAAAGGGTGTTGGCTTGTAAGTCGTTGTGCCAAAGGGAGATATTGGTGGAAGCGATGGCGGAGAGGTCGGCGTTGAGCTCGACGCCTTCTACGCGAAGGAAGGGAAACTGGGAGGCGAGGAGCATGGCTCGGCCTTTGCCGGCGCCGATGTCTAGGAAGACGGTGTGCTCGATGGGTTGAGGGGCAGTGCGCTGGAGCCAGATGTCTAACAAACCATGGAGGATAGAGGGAGCTACGCCATAGTAGGCGGTGAGCTCGGAGACTTGGGCGTCGGTGCCTTCCGCGATGATGTAGCCGGGGATGAGGCCGGAGGTGTCGGTGCCGTGGAGCTGGTCGAAGGGGTGAATCGCGGGTTCGATCTTGGGTCGGGGCATGAGTTTGTGGGTGGATTGTGGGTCTTCGTTGCGCGTCTTAGGTGGGTTTCGGGTTACAAGTCGGGGTCTTTAGCCTAGTTTCGGGTAGCGCAAATGCGGTTTAAAGGATGGGAAAGAGGGCCGGAAGTAAAGTGAGCTTGACACGGGAGATGGAGGGGAGGCCGAGGAGGCGGTTTTCGACTTGAGCGGAGAGTTGGGCGTTGGCTGGGTCGTCGGTGGCATTCCCGGCGCCAACGGCGTGGAGGGTGATGTGGGCGATGTAGCGTGGGGGGAGGCCGGGGACGTTGGCGCCTGGGGCATCGGGGTCGGGGGTGAGGGTGGCGGAGCGGACGAGGCCGGCGGCGACGATGTTGGGGCCGGTGGGGGTGTAGCAGTCGCGGAGGAGGTGGAGGAGGTCGGCGTCGGTCATGGGTAGGACACTTGCGGAAGAGCGTCCTTCTCACTGTATCGTCCCTTGCGGAGGATGGAGGGCTGAGTCATGTAGAGAGAAGAGAGTTTGCCGCTGGCAATCCGGTCTGCACACCTTCTCTAAGTCGAAGCCGCCGAAGACTCCGTCTTTTGTGAGGTGGCTGCCGAGGATTCGTTTATCAGGACAAATCGGATCCGGGCGAGGTTTGGATCTAGGGACAGCGGGTGTCTTTGGTGCCGGGCTGCCAGGCGACGCGGCCTAACTCGTCGTAGAAGGTTTCGGTGAGCGTTGGACCGTCGAGTTCGAGGTGGACAAACCCATTGAAGATTCGGAACGGATCGTCGGGATCGGCGGCGTTACATCTCTCGAACCAATCGACGAAGGTGGAGTTGGTGAGATCAGAGGCCACGCCAGCGGGCAGCGCGCCGTGGCCGAGGCAGCGGCAGAGCATGTTGTTGCGGAGAGGCTTGTAAGCTGCGCCGACATGCTTGTGTCCGTAGTACCAGTAAGCGGGAGGATTGTGTCCGGCGAAGGCGCTCATGACATCGCTGTAGAGCTGATAGCCCTCGTCGCTGGGCTGAGGGTCGCCGCCAAGACCGCCGAGGGGGATGGGATTGTGATGAGTAAGGATGATGGTTTTTTTGTTGCGCGCGGCTACCTGCGAAAGAAATTGGGTTTGGTTATTATCCGCTCCGAGAGTTCCGTTCATATAGAGCTTGAAAGCGGAGGAGTAGTAGGCGGAGTCGAGGCCCACGATGATCCAGTTGGTATTTTCAAGAGCGAAGAAGCTCCACGGAGACTGAAACTTGTTGAAGATAGGACTACCGACGGCCGTATTGAAGTAAGGACCTCCACTGGAATACATCTCGTGATTGGAGTTGAGCGTGAACGAGGCGAGTGATTCTTTGGGCCAGTAGGCAAGGAGCTTATTGATCTCTTCGGGAGTTGTGCCGGCGTAGTAGACATCTCCCAGATGGATGGCGTAGTCGGGCTTTAGAGAGGGGATGAACTTAGAGATTTTGGTACTGGCTGAGTCGCCTGAGCCAAAGTTTCCGGTGCCATAATCTCCGACGAGAACGAAGGTGGCAGTGTCGCTGATTTGTTGGATGGCGGGCGCTTTTTGGGGAAAAGGATGTTTGTGGAGGATGTTCTCGAAGAGGACGATGCCGACGACGAGTTCCCAGCGAAGATCGAGGGCTTGATACTTGCCGCTGCCAAAGATGTCCCCTTCGGGGCCGACGGTGATCTGGATGGCTGCAGGAGCGATCTGTTCGGCGAGAGGTTGGGCGACCGCGTTATTGAGCGGCTGTCCAATTTTGGCGAGATTGTTGTCCCAGTCATTGGTGAGGTAGCTCTTGATGCGAAGGACGGTGTGAACGTCGTGGGAGGGAGGCTTCCCTGTGGCTACGTAATCGGCGAACTGATTGTGGCCCTCGTCGAGGATGGGCTTGAGCTGATCCTGGGTCGCGGGCGGAAGGTTATTCCACGCGGTGCGCAGACGAGCGATAAGAGCGTCGCGTTGCGCAACTGTCATGGATTCGCTGAGGGAAACGTCAAGCTCGTCAGGCATATCGGCTGCTCCAGAGGACCCTGCTCGGCGAGCGGGGCGGCGGGAATTCATCTTTCCCATTACGAAGGACTATGAAGACGTGCCAATGATAGCAGCGCAGGCCGGGTGATGAGCACGGGACACTCTCTCGCGTTCATAATTATTTATTCGCGAGGACCGAACTTTCTGCGAACGCGAGGCCTCTCTCCAGCATGCACACCGGAATGGACGCGAAGGAGCCCGCGACGCACGACCAAACGCTGCTGGTGCTGCTGGCGCAGAGCGGCGATCGGGGTGCGTTGGAAGAACTTCTGCGGGAGGCTTATGGGCCGTTGCGGCGATACATTACGTATCTTGCAGGGGCGGCGCTGGCTGATGACATTTTGCAGGAGACTTCGCTGCAGATCTTTCGCAAGTTGCCGCATTTGCGCGAGCCTGCCGTGTTTCGGCCATGGACGTTTCGGATTGCTTCGCGGATTGCGTTCGCGCATTTGAAGAGCGCGCGGCGGTGGCAACCGCTGGAGGAGGCGCCGGTGGATCAACTGACTACGTTTGATGAGCGTCTTGGGGAGCCGCCGGACGAGGGGTTCTTGCGGTTGATCGAGAACGTTTCGCCGGCTAGCCGAGCGGTGCTGCTGCTGCGGTATCAGCAGGACCTGTCGCTGGAAGAGAGTGCTGCCATTTTGGAGATTCCTGTGGGCACCGCGAAGTCGCGGCTGCATTACGGAGTCACTATGCTTCGCAAATATTTGACTGATGAAAGGAAACCAGCATGAGCCCTGAACCTACTAACCCTGAAAGTCCAAACGGAGAGCGCGCGTTTGTGCAACAAGCTTTGGCGGACGCTGATCGATCGGAACGCACGTCACGGATTGTGGTTGGCGTGCTCGCTATTCTTGCGGTGGTCGTGTTTGTGTGGATGCACATGCAGATGTTCCCGCCGGAGACGTTGGCGAGTCTGTTGCACTCGATACTGCGGGTGGATCTTTTCTTCCTGGTGCTGTCGTTCGCGATCACGATGTATCTGCGGCAGGTGATGAACAAGAACACGCGGACGATTCTTCGGGCACTTGCGAATACTCGTCAGCGTTGAGTGAAACTATTGCGCTCGCTCGCTGGCTTCGCGGGCGGGCGCAAATTCATCTCCCTTGTTCCACTCGACGGTGTGGGGCGCGTTGATGACTTGCCAGCCTAGGTCGATGCCGAAGCGGGCTAGCTTGGCGTCGCCGGTGAAGTCCCAGGTGGGGTCAAAGTTGTCGGAGAAGTTGTGGTAGTGGTTGTCGTTGAAGTCCTTCTCCTTGGCTACGCCCCAGGCGCGATCGTGGCCTTCGTAGAGGGTTCCGGAATCTACGCTGAAGGCGGGGATGCCTACGCGGGAGAGGCTGAAGTGGTCGCTGCGGTAGTAGCTGCCGGCTTCGGGGCGGGGGTCTGGGACGATGGCTAGGCCGAAGCGTTTGGCGGTTGCTTCGACGCGCGGATAGAAGGTGGTGCGCTGGGCTCCGTTGACGTTGATCTCCTGCTGGATGCCGATGGGGAGGAGCATGTCGAAGTTGATGTCGAGGGAGATTTGCGAGGCGGGGATGGGTGGATGTTGGCCTAGATATTCGGAGCCCAGGAGGCCTTGCTCTTCGGCGGTGACGGCCGCGAAGATTACGGAGTGGGGCGGCTTGATTCCGGATTGGGCCCAGGCGCGCGCCATCTCCAGGATCATCGCTACGCCGGTGCCGTTGTCGGCGGCGCCGGTGTAGA
>Ga0302316_10000832_pt1 | contig 25934 bp, 23 predicted proteins | sample III_Palsa_N3_2_FD_200456 | JGI IMG/M metagenome (GOLD analysis project Ga0302316, IMG submission 200456) | Peat permafrost microbial communities from Stordalen Mire near Abisko, Sweden - III_Palsa_N3_2 | ecosystem: Environmental > Terrestrial > Soil > Palsa > Peat permafrost | place: Sweden...
GTCGACCACGACACCTTTCGGTAGCCTTCCGAAGTAAGCAATTCGTTCTCGTCCGGTAAGGGCAAAATAGCCTCGCATCGGAAACTCAAGCTGCTATCGCGCAAGTAGATCGCTAATTACGTCGTCAACAGTGATGAGCGATGGTCTATTGAATGCAACAAGAACCATTGTGTCGGCCCACATCGGCAGCATGAACGTGGCCTTTTGCTCCGTGATCAGATTGCCTAGGTCGCCAAAGAAGCTGATTCTGTGTCCATTGAGGATGGGTCGACACATCGACCACGTGTTAACTTCCGAAGCTTCGAGGAACTAAGCGCACAAGAAGCGCTGAACCTCTTTCTATATGAAGACATACCCTATTCAGCCGGAATCTATCCGATCCATGCACCTGATACGGCACTTGCGGCGCTTTCGAGATCGGCGTGGACGATCGGTGCTCCGGCCAGTATCGAGGTGGAAGAGACCTTAAGGCCGCTACGGTGGAGAAGTTATGCTTCGCTAACTGCTCACTGCTTGACCATTTCTGATGGTTATCCCACACCCTTCATATCTGCAGCTCTATGAGCGATAGGGACCGCAAAGATGCAAAAATTGTGCTAAGGATGCTGCGGTAAAGATATTCTAAAAATGGATGAAAATGTTTGCGCAAATATGGCATTTTCTTGACAATTAAAAATAATGAGGTTGAGCAGAAGGTAATATCGAAAACGAGCTAATCGTGATATGGTGTCGCTTTATACCTAGTTGAACGTTCGAGGGCATCTGTGATTATCTTATCGATTGTTGCTATCGCTATCGTCTTGTTTATAGTTTCACTGTTCTTGCTCTGTTACATCGTAGTTAGGGTAAGAGACGCTATGCTGGCGGCGCTCATAGCACCTTATCTCGAGCAGGCAAATCGAGAATGGTGCGCAGCCTCATTCGAGGCTCGTTGTTGCATGTTGATAGAGTCACGCGTCGTTGCAAATTATGCAGAGGCGTTGACATTCTTAGAATGGGATGACCTACCGATCAATGTAAGGACCGCGTTCACAAGTCTTCAAACGCGGATGGAAAGTGAGCTTGGATTGACGCCTCGCATGAGGTCCAGGCTCGTTCTCTGTCAACTCACACAGCCTCACAAGATACACCCGGCAGACCGCATGTATGTAGCATCCGACATTTCAGTTGACAGTAACAATGAAAATCAGATATTGAGACGCGCGGCCTGATCAAAGAAGTCCAACTAGCTAAGTCACGACTGTACCCAATCGCTGACTGCGACGGTCTGACACCCCGAAGATTGCGCGATGGAGGCTGCCACAACCGGCTGCGGCGAGTGTCAACACAGACCGTATGTTTGTTGGTGTTAAGCGTGCTTCGAATTACTTTCGATATCGTTTAGAGCCGAATGAATCCGGATCAAAGCTTTGGAAGAAGTCGGGGTGGAAGCCACGCAGACACGCGGCTCTTCGGCTATACGATCGAGGAGATTGTGGGTCAACCAATTCTTAAATTGATCCCTGAAGAACTTCATCCGAAATGAGCAACGACCATCTCCAACACTCGTGCCGGAGGATGTCTCGAGCATTTCGAAATGGTTCGTCTCAAAAAGGGGGGAACGCTTCACCGTGCTCCTTGCAACTGGTGTAGCCTGAAATGTAATTTGCGAACGCATCTTACCCACCAACGCGCGGGTCAGGCTTTTTAATGAGCAAAAGTTTGCGCACCCACTAAAGTGCTATCTACCGCAGATGGCTTTGGTGTTAAGTTTCTTAGACCGTCGTATACGAGGTCTTTAGAGATGCAAGATAACTTCTGTTCTGAAATACCGACTGTACAAAATACTCGCAGCTTGTGTGACGTTGAACTAGAAATATCACTTCTACACAGACTCAGCGCTCAGATCCCTTCGAATACCGCTTTCGGCAATTCAAACGAACAAGCACTCGCCGCTCAAATAGAGGTTCTTAGCAATCAATTGAGCCAAGAAGCCGTTAAACATCGCTATGACAACGAGGCGGTGGACCAATATGTTTACGTGTGTGCTCTGTTTGCCGCCGAGTGGCTTTATACGAATGAGTTGGCACCTTCGGAAGACTGGCTAATGATGCTTTTCCCTGAGCAAGGAAATCAATTCGTAAATTAGCGCAAATTTTTTGCAAATCCGCCGTAGTTACAGAAGTTCTTTTGGGGGAGCGCCGACTGGGTGTGATTCTTCATATGAAGTTGGATATTCCACTGTATTCCGCCAACGCAGAACCCTCTGGCGATGAGCCAGACTGGTAGCAATGACGTAAATGACGCCGGCGAGTAAAAAGATAAGGTTCTGAAGCATGACGAAAACCCCTTCTGGCAGCGTTACATTTTTGCGTAACGCTGCGAATCCAAAGTGTTATTAATCTTGCTGGTTCAGGCAGCAATTGAATAACCAATTGGGATTGACCAGAATTTGGATAAACCATGCATTTTGATGAAGGTAGCGCAGGAGGTTGCGGATGGTGGAGATATTTGTAGCTTCCGAACGCTCGTCATCGTTGGCGTGAAGACTGTTTGAGCCTGCCGCCATTAATGGGGAACATGGAGCAACTTAGCTTTTACCGAGGGCTAAGGAGTTGGGTGGTGAGAAAAGTTATGGAAAGGATTTCTGTGAAACATCGCCCGACAGCAGGTGGACCGAGAGGTTCCGCACCTTCTCCACCTCATTATGGTGTGCTCGCCCCTGTCGAAGTGGACGACATCTTTTTCCACAACCCAATGGCCGAGCCGCCGGCTGTCCAATGTTGGGATCCAGCGGCTAAGCCGAAAAGATTGGGTGCTGTATAGTGAAAAGATATATCCTAAGTGTGAAATATTTTGCTCTCTCCGAAGAGAGCTCGGGCCAGAAATTTTCTACCGAATGCCCCGATCTGACATCAAGCGCCCAAAATTGGTGTTGCTTCGGCGTTCTATCTATATGAAAATGAAGGGTATCCGACGTTGTCAGCGGTCGATCGCTGCATTTCAGATTATAGGGGCACGAAGATGCCGTTATCTGCTATTGAATTTGCACAAATTGAAAATAGCCGCTTTCCGTTTGGTGTTTCTCCTAAGGCTGTCGCAGAGACTTTGCGCAAAATTGGCGACATGGTGGAGTCTGGGGAACTCTGCGTGCATAGCGCCCGAGTAATGGGGCTGGCCATTACGAATGACTATTCGAAGACAAGCATCCGATTGGTGCTAATCGAGAAATACGAAGGAAATGGACGTACCGGGACTGATGTAGGCGATGGAAGCGCAGCCGAGAGCCTTCCGATAGCTGCGACATTTGAGACGGCCGGGAAGCCAATCGATAGTCCAAAATCCTAGAAGTGATCAGTTCTTCTGATAGGAAGACTGCGTAAATATCACATCATCACGAGACAGTTATGAGGTGGGCTCGGTCGCCTACGGGCTGGGGCAGGTTCATGGGTGGGTTCCGAAGGCCAAGAATTTGCAGGTGGTTGAGCTGGGACTTGATGACCAGGATCAGGGTGTTGTTTCCCTCAGGGTCGACCGGCACCATAAAAAAATGCTGTTTGAATGCAAAGTTGCTGTCGTTGCGGATAATCCCCTCAATCACTTCGCCGTCCAGATATGTGACACGAATCCATAGAGTGGCCATAGGCTGCAAGTGGTCAGAGAACCGGAGGTCTTCGTGGGAGGTTCCTTCGAGAGACTTCACAAAAAACACTGCCTTAGCACCTTCAAGTGCGACCAACTCGGACATGCTCCCGATGGAAACCGTAACCGGCGGCGGTACACATCCTCCATCAGACATGACAGCCGTGAACCATGCTTCGGCATCCGTACAGCCCTTGACGACTCTGTTTCCGAATTGGACTACTATGTTTTCCATAAGCATCCTATTGCGCACGAGCGTGAGGTCTACGCGGACTCCGTCCACGTTGAATTTGGTGAAAGATTGTATTCCTTGATCTTATAGAGGAGTGCCTTATAGCTGATTTGCAGCTGACTTGCTGCTGCCTTTCGATTCCATCCTTTGTCATCTAAGGCAGACATGATCGCAACTCGTTCCGCCTCTCCTTTGAGGTTACGTACAAGCTTCTTCAAGTCGTTCTGGTCGCCGGCAGCAAAAGCCGGAGACGAGATCGATGATGCAGAAGCCAGGTGAATCGATTCGAGGAGTTCGGTTATGATTGGCTTTTCGTCTTGAAGAACCAGGTATCTATTGATCACATTTTCCATCTCTCGCAAATTGCCTGGCCAAGAGTGTTCCATTAGAGCGGATAGCAAGTGACTGGATATCGGTAAAGGATCAAGGTTATATTTCTTCGCTCCCTTCTGCATAAAGTACCTTGCGAATACGGGTATCTCGTCCCGGCGTTCCCTCAATGGAGGGAGCTTTAGTGAGATTCCATTGAGGCGATAGTAAAGATCCTCGCGGAACAACTTTTCCGCCATCGCTTTTTTCATGTCGATATTGGTAGCCGCAATAATGCGCACATCAGTACGCATTGGCACCCTACCGCCAAGGCGAGAAAAAGTCCCGTCTTGAAGTACCTGCAGCAATTTCGCCTGGAGGCCGGCTGGCATCTCTCCAATTTCATCCAGAAAGATTGTGCCCTTATCGCAAATTTCAAATTTGCCGGGTTTCATCTTCATTGCGCCTGTGAATGCACCTTGTTCGTAACCAAAGAGTTCACTTTCAAGGAGTTCGGCCGGCATGGCGGCGCAGTTGATCTTCATGAACATTCGATTGCTGCGGAGGGACATCTTATGGGTAAACAGGGCAAGAATTTCCTTCCCCGTACCGCTTTCCCCGAGGATGAGCACCGGGATGTCAGATCGAGCAACCATTGTGGCTTGCGCCTCCAATTGCCGCATTCTCTTGCTCGAACGAATGAAGGAGTGCCCTTGATCCAGAGGGACCTCAGGTATATCGATGTTGTTCTCTTCGGGAGGGGGTAGAAATTTATCGAACACGCGCTGTAAGTCATTCTCCGCATATGGCTTCAACACGACGCTGTCGACCCCTAGAGTTGCGAATGTCTCATAATCCGCGGTATCAGGGCCGCAACACAATGCAACCATCGGAGTGTTGGGGGAAAAGGCGCGAAGCTTACGCAGGGATTCTTCAGATGTTTCGCTATTGTCGCAAGCCACTAAAAAGAGATCAGGTTTGCGTTCGGTCTTCAACTCATGGAATGCGGCGCCGCCTTCCAGATGAAGGCTCAGTCGATAACGATCTGCGAACGTCCGACGCACGTATTCAAGCAGTCCGCGATTCGGTTCGACAACGAAAATGGACGGTTTTTGGGTACGTTCAAAACGGGTATTTCCTGGGAAAGTCATCACAGACGCAAAACTCCTAGACACGTGTCGCAATCCTTGATGAGAAGCCCGGGGCCCGATGCTGCAAACCAAGAACGAAACCATGTTCTTGTGTATTTCTTCTTGTTACATAGATGCGCAAAACTTGCGTTTTGCTGCATTCTCATCGCAGAAGGATTGCATATTTTGGGAAACAATATTGTCTTCAATGTCCATACAACTAAATGGGCACACGAGAGATGTTACAACGTGGCTGCGCATATCAACGAAAGAAATTCAGCAATTCGTTTATTCGGGAGCTGCACGCATTTGGAGGGGAACGTGCAACTACAAAGCAGAAGACTTTAGTGATTATCTGAAGCTTTTCTGAAGGGAAAGATCATGAATATAGTCGGTCAAAATGAAGGCGGTCGCCATCCGAGATAGTGATCACCAATTTGACGTGCCTCCCAGCAGGATCTTGTTCGGCAAGACTGCGGAGATGCTTATTGTTCAGCGAACGCTTGAATCTGTTGCTAAGACGACACTTCCGCTTCTCATACAAGGAGAGAGCGGAACTGGAAAGGAAGTTTGTGTCCATTTAGTGCAAAATACTGCACACTCTTTAGCGAGCCGGCTCATTAAAGTAAGTTGCCCAGCTATCCCGCAAGCTCTCTTGGAGACGGAACTATTTGGCTATGAGAAGGGAGCCTTCACTGGAGCATCTTCCATGAAGAAGGGGCGTGTTGAGGAGGCTCATGGGGGCACCTTATTCCTGGACGAAGTCGGCAGCCTCGAGATGGGTATGCAATCCAAAATGCTACAGGTCCTGCAAGACGGTACCTATATGAGAGTCGGCGGTCATGAAACACGCAACATCGAGACGCGTCTGATCTCGGTGGCAAACCGCGATTTGAATGAACAGGTTGCAGAAGGGACCTTCCGTCTCGATTTCCTCTACAGGATTAATGCGATCACAATTAATCTGCCGCCATTACGAGAACGCGTCGAAGATCTTCCGGATCTCGTGGACTACCTGCTCGAGAAGCATTCGCGAACATTTCGTCAGAATATTCTTCCGCTCTCACGAAATATGATGAATGAGATGCGGCGGTATCACTGGCCGGGAAACATCCGCCAGCTTGAGAACCTCATTCAGAGATATGTCTTGATCGGGGAAGAAGAGCTCTTGATGTCGGAACTGGTCCCCCAGGATCCGAAAGCGCCTGATCTGCTTATGGACGTCGATATGAGTATGCCGATGTCCTTGAAGCAAGTGACAAAAAAGGCAACCCACGAGCTGGAGCGCCAGATCATCCTGAAGGTACTGAAGGCAAATAGTTGGAATCGTCAAAGGACAGCGAAGTGGCTGAAGATCAGCTATCGTTCGTTACTCTACAAACTGAACGCTCTGGGGAGAGTGGATGCTCCTAGAATCCGCCGCGTAAAGGAGGCACCCGATAAGGAAATGAAGACTTCAGGAGATTCCAGACTGGATAATTCTCCCCGATTTTTGTAAGTTACGGGCACCATAAGGAAGCGATCGCATCGATAAATGCGATCGCCTTTTTAGCATCTAAACAAGGTTGGAGATTGAATGCCTTTCGTGGCATTGCGCGTATCGACTACCAGTTTGGCCCGCGAAACAATATTCTGATAGTCGTATGCAGTGTGGTCTGTGACGATCAGGACGCAATCGTATGTTTCGAGGTCGTCAAGCGAGACAGAAGTCATATTCAGGTTGTAATGCCGGCCGCGGCCAACCTTTGGATGGTAAGGGTCGTTGTATTTGACCTCAGCACTTTCGCTTCGCAGCAGCTCGATGATGGTGAGTGATGGTGATTCCCGAAGATCATCAATGTCTTTCTTATAAGACATGCCGAGCATGAGAATTTTCGATCCAGCAAGCGGTTTTCGTTGCCGATTCAATGCCTTAGCAACCTGCTGCACGACAAATTCGGGCATTGCCTCGTTGACCTCTCCAGCCAACTCAATAAAGCGAGTGTTGAAGTCGTATTCCTTAGCTTTCCAACTGAGGTAAAACGGGTCTATCGGGATACAGTGTCCGCCGAGACCTGGTCCTGGCTGGAATGCTTGAAAGCCGAAAGGCTTTGTTGCTGCAGTATCGATTACTTCCCATATATCGATGCCCATACGTAGCGAAAGGACTTTGAGTTCGTTTACTAGAGCTATGTTGACGCAGCGGTAGATATTTTCGAGCAGTTTCGTCATTTCCGCCACACGAGTACTGGATACGCGTACCGCTCTGCTGAAAATGCCTTCGTAAAGTGTTGCCGCGAGCTCAGTAGCGACAGGATCATGGCCACCAACGACCTTCGGAATATCGCGCCGCGCAACGGTCGTGTTACCCGGATCTTCGCGTTCCGGAGAGAAGGCGACGAAGAACGCATTTGCCAAACCGGCTGTGTCCTTCGCCTTGGCCTTCAGACCAAGAGGGTTGCCGGATTCTAGTAGCGGAATCAGAACTTCCTCGGTTGTCCCAGGATATGTTGTGCTTTCGAGGACGATGAGTTGCCCTGGCTGGATCCAAGGCGCAACCGCGACGGCTGTATTCCGGACATAGCTTAGATCAGGCTCTCGATGATTGGTGAGTGGAGTCGGAACGCAGAGCAGAATTGCGTCCTGTTTGGCGAGACGAGCAAAGTCTGATGTGGCTTGGAAGCCTTTCTTTCGGGCTTGCTGAATGTCGTCGGCGGGAATTCGAAAGATGTATGAACGACCCGCTTCCAAGTCATCTATCTTCTTTTGATCGATATCGAATCCCGTGACATTAAAACCCGCTTCTGAAAGAAGAATGCATAGCGGAAGGCCAACATATCCCAGCCCTATTACACCGACAGTCGCCGATCGATCCTCGAAGCGCTGATGACGTTGTAATGCGATTTCGGTGAACTGCATTTTCTCTGTTTCGGACATTTTGACGCTCGTTTCGTACCCATTGCGGGTCTATCGATCTTGTGCGGCTATGGATCTAATGATGTGGGGGAAGGGAATGGAGCTGGGCTGTGGTGGAAGTCCATATATCGCGTCCACTCATGCGTAGCTATAGAGACTTGCAGCGGTAGTATTTTCTCGGAGATACCATTCGACCGTTTTGCTCAAGCCAGCGTAGAAATCCTGATCAGGCTGGTAGCTCAACTCTTTGCGGGCGCGATCGATGCTTGCCAGCGAGTGCTGAACATCTCCTTCTCGTGGAGACCCATATGTTGGCTTCTCGGTGAAATTCAGGATATTTGCCAATGTGCGATAAAGCTCGTTGAGCGTGTGACTGTGACCAGTACCAACGTTGAACACGCGGCCGGTCGCGTATTTTGCTGGTGCATGACACGCTAGAAGATTCGCCTGAACAGCATTGTCAACGTAGGTGAAGTCCCTGCTCGTCGTTCCATCTCCGTTTATGATGGGCGTCTCGCCTTTCATCATCTTGTATATAAATTGAGCGATTACGCCAGAGTACGGGGAGTCAGCAGCTTGGCGTGGCCCAAAGATATTGAAGTAGCGAAGACAAACTGCCTGCATTTGGTATACGTTGCAGAATGACTGGATGTAATACTCGCAGCATAACTTCTGGACGGCATACGGAGACAGCGGCTGTGGGAACATCTCTTCAACCTTCGGTTGTGTCGCTTGATTCCCATAGGCTGAAGATGATGCCGCGAACACGATTCGCGACACACCTGCATCACGCGCGGCAAGCAGGACGTTAAGCGTTCCGTTGATGTTTGAGCCGTGTGACGTCAGTGGGTCCTTGACTGATCGCGGGACGGATGCCAGGGCGGCTTGATGAAGGACGAAGTCCACGCCCTCACATGCCTTCCGCACTTCACCCAGACTCTGGATGTCGGCTTCAATAAAGCGGACAGAGGATTTTATGTCTTCAAGATTCTCAAGGCGTCCGGTCGAGAGATTGTCGATGCCAACGACTTCATGGTTCTGTTCGACAAGCTTATGGGCAAGTGTTGAACCGATGAAACCGGCTATTCCAGTGATGAGATAACGTGACATAGAACCTTCCTTTTCTTGCTACGAGAAATTGATCGTGTTTCTGAGGTCCGATGACGGGCCCTGTCGGTCAGTGAAATGCAGTGGCAGTTCATTGAGCTCCACGACGTCGCACTATTGTTTTGATCGTCTCGAACATGATCAGGAGATCGAGTCCAAGGCACATGTGCTTGATGTAGTAGAGATCGTATTCCAGCTTTTCTTTGGTCTCAGCCAATGTGGCACCGTACCCATATCGAATCTGCGCCCAGCCGGTAAGGCCTGGACGAATTGCATGACGCAGGTAATAAAAGGGCAGCTCGCTGGTGAGCCATGGCACAAATTCAGGACGCTCAGGACGTGGACCCACGAGGGTCATCTCGCCTCGAAGAACATTCCAGAGCTGCGGAACTTCGTCGAGGCGGGTCTTCCGCATAAGCATGCCAAACTTAGTTACGCGGGGATCGTTCTTCGTGGCCCATTTGGCGCCTCCCGCCTCCGCGTCGGTAGTCATCGTTCGAAACTTCAAAACATCGAAATGTCTGCCACCCACTCCGACGCGTGTTTGCCGGAAGAAAATAGGACCCTGAGACGAGAGGCGTACCATCAAGACAACAATCGGGAATAGCGGCAGAAAGAGAAGCAAGCCGACAGCGGCGGCACAAGTAGATGCGACTCGGCGTGTGAATTGCTGCGACCTCTTGATGCGAAATCCATCACCAAAGAGAAAATTACTGGGTCTTAGGCCATCGAGCTGAAGCTTGCCGGAAAGGCGTTCCAGGACAGCTCCTGACATCTCGACTGTGGTTCCCTGGAAGCGAAGCGCCAAAAGCTCTCGAATTGGGAGTTCGTTACGGGCATCTTCAAGGGCAATGATGACGCGATGGATTCCTGATGAGTTGTTCGCGAAATTAGTGAGATCTTTTACCCACAGTTGATAGCGATCCTCTTTATCGGCGTTGAGGCCGCGCCAGCCGACAACCTCCATGCCAATATCGGGACGGCTGCGGATCGATTCCACCACCGAACATGCATGGTCCCCGGAACCAACGACATAGACCCGCTCCCTAAAGATCTTGTGACTGCAAAGCCACTCGTAAAATTTTCGCCAGAAGATCAGAGCTGGAGTCAGAATAGCAAATCCAACCGCATAGACAAACCTACCGATTCCGAGGTCAGGAAAGAAGAAGATTGCGACGGAAAAGATAAAGCAGTCAAAACCAAGAACAAGAAGGATGCGGAAATAGATTTCGATGTAGCTGGAGACAATCTGCGGCTCGTATAGATCGAAATAATACGAGAGAAAGGTGGTGACAACAGCAACCAGTACGATCTTAAGGATCCCGTGGTTGTAAAAGAGCGCGATGTACGTGTCATCACCCAACAGGACCGCGGTGGCCAGGAGAAAACAAACGCTGACCAGGATTACTTCGCACACCAGCAGTAGCACAGTTCTGGTTGGATAGTAGACATTCAAGAGACGAATCATGGCATGCGTCCTGTCTAGGCTTTCATTTCCGCATTGTCATAACCGTAGTAACGGGCAGGTGACTTGTGATCCGAAACCGCGTTGAGAACGAAGCCCAGGATTGTTGAGGCTTTTAGTTCCTTGACCGCTCTTTGAGCAGTCTCATACTTGGTGATGCCTCCGCGGGCAACAAGCAGGGCGGCATCGCAATGTCGCGCGAGATTGACACCATCGGAGACCAAATTGACTGGAGAGGAATCCACGATAATCCAATCGAAAACGGAACTGGCGTGAGCAAGCAGTTCTGCGAAGCGCGGACTGCTGGAGAGCTCCGCAGCATTATGGGCGTCCCCGCCGGCGGGGATGAAGGCGAGTGAAGAAAGCCCTCCAGGTAACGGCACTTGCGCGTCGACCTGCTTGGCACGCTGTAGGACATCCAAGAGTTCTGCCTCACCGGAAAGGTATTCACTAAGACCTGGCGTGGCACTGGCTCCCAAAATTTGTCGAAGAGAACTACGGCGCATATCCCCATCGATCAGCAAGACCTTCGTCGACCTGTGACGAGCGAAGGAAACAGCCAGATTTGCAGAGACAAAGCTCTTGCCTTCCTGGGGCAAACCACTGCTCACCAAGAGAGTCTTGATGTACTTTTGGTCGCGAAACTCCTGCAGGTGCGATCGGAGGCCTCGAAACTGTTCCAGCGCACCACCACGGTCTGAGACAGCAGGCAGGGCCTGGAGATCAGGGCTCCAGAAAGCTTCACGTACCTGCTCAAAATCGAATGTTCCGCTTGTTGGGAGCGGTATTGTGTTTGTCTGGGTGTTAGAAGCGGCCCTCATGGGCGCCATCATCTTTGCCATGGTCTCAGTAGAGCCGGCCAGGTCATTTTCGGCTCGGTTTAGAGCTTCATATATCTTGCTCATCGGGCCCTCCCAGATTCTGAGTCGACTTCGACGCGGGAATCGGGTGATGTGGAGCGTCTTGATTGAAGACTCGCAACGGAATCCGGTTCGGGCAGTGAATCTGAAAAACTCATGGAGGACAGATCCAGATCTTCAATCACGTCTTGCACGATACCGACGGTAATTTGATGGAGGTGTTCCACATATCCGAAGATCAGCGAGTGCTCACAGATGAGGTTCACAATACGTGGAACACCTCTACTGGCTCTGTGGATGGGAGCAATTGTTTCGCGTGCAAACGTTGCAGTCTCCGCATCTCTCTGCACCGTCGGAAGAGAACCCGCAGTGATCAGCCGGCGCTCAATGTATTGAGCAGTTTCGTCTTCTGTAAGTGCCTGTACACGGCACCAAAGCGCGACGCGTTGCCGGAGTTGGCGGAGAGAAGGGTGTCGCAATTTCTCTTCAAACTCCGGTTGCCCTGACATAACGATTTGCAAGAGTTTATCGGAAGATGTTTCCAGATTGGCCAACAACCGGATCTCTTCCAGAAGCTCCGAAGACAGCGTCTGCGCTTCATCTATGACAATCACGCAGGTCTGTCCGTTTCTGAACCTCTCAATGAGCCACTGATTCAACTGAAGCAGCATGCTGGACTTCGTACGCGCTAGTGGCGTAATGCCAAAATCGTTCATGACGAAATCAAGGAAGTCCAGAACTTCCAATCGAGGGTTGAAGATGAAGGAAGTCAGGATCTTTGTGGGGTCGAATGATTCAAGCGTTTTACGTAATAATGTGGTTTTGCCAGTGCCTGCTTCGCCGGTTATGACAATAAAGCCTCGCCGCGCACTGATTCCGAATTCAAGTGCGGCGAGTGCCTCTCTGGTATGAGGCATCATGTATAAGAAGCGGGGATCCGGACTATTCCCGAAGGGATTTAAGCGAAGTTTATAAAAGTTCTTATACATAATCAGCCCTGAGCCTCCGGAAGGCTTTCTCTCTGGCGTCGAAAGAGGCGCTGGAGGATGCTGCCCTTGTGAGGTGTTACAGAGGATAAAGATTCGTTCTTCGCTATAGTGGCCAGCGTCGGCAAATGAGTAAACACCCAGACATCCGTTTCAGTGCGAAGCGAAGTGTCCTTATACTCGAGACCGGCGATAATGAGTAGCCCTAGTGCCAGCCCTCCTACGAAACCGCCCAGAGCAAATACAGGACGCTTAGGTGAAAAAGGTGCATCGGGTAGATTCGGTTCGTCCATCACATGGAATTGCTCGCCCTGTTCCCGCTTCTCGAGATCAGTCGCCATCTTGGATTGATTCATCTTTCCGAGAAGATCGTCGTAGAAAGCCTGAGCGGTTTGGTTGTCGCGCGTGATCTGCTTGTATTGCTCCTCAACAAGCGGGCTAGACTGGATGCGGCTCTGATACATGGAGATGCTGCTCTGAATCTTTGCTTGTTCCTGACGCTTTGCCTGAATTCCAACATCTGCCGAATGGATCTGCGCGCGGAGTTGTTGGACGGCTGCTGAGTCGTAACGGCTCGGCGCGCCTGGAACAGTATTTGGAGCCGTTGATGTGTTCTTCGCGATCTGACGGCGAAGGTCGGAAATTTTGCGCTTCACAGTGATTACGTCGGGGTAATCGTCTGTGTAATGAGCCGTAAGCTCCCCCTCTTGATTGAGCAGATTCTGCAGCTGGGTCTGTTGATCGGGGCTGGCGAGAGATTGCGTGGGTCCCGGCTGAGCTGTTCCGATGGAATAGCTTTGCGATTGCTGTGCAAGCATCGCTTCTTCATAAGCCTTGTCCTGCTCCATGCGCGCCAATGATTGTGTGGCTGCTTCCAATTGAGTATTGAGGCTCGTCAGCATATCGACGTTCGGAGCTTCTTCACCCGGTAGCCGGCCGATATACTCGCGCTGGAACGCAGCAAGCTTCGCGTCCTGTTCGTCGAGATTCCTCTTGGCGTCCGCCAACTGGCTCTGTAGAAAATCGGTTGTTCCCTGGGCCGAAGCCTCACGGGAGCGCAGGTTCTCACCGAGAAATAACGAAGTAATTTCTCCGCAAACAAGCTGCGCGATGTGCGGATCTCCTGCCTGGAATGAAATGAAGAAACCTGGCAGGCCACCGGTGTGGGTTACCTCGGATGTGATTGGTTTGATTGTGATGCTCTTGCGAGCTCGATCAATCCGATCGTCCATCGTCATTTGTGAGTTCCCATATAGGTTGTAACGTTCGATGATGGGTTGGATTCTGGAACGGCTCAGAATTTGTTCTTTCATGGAGGCCAGGCGGCTATCCAGGTCCGAAGAGATGACAGGTTTGACGTAGTTGTCAGGGACCTTCTGACTTTCGACGAGAACCAGCGTCTGCGACAGATACTGCGGAGCAATAAGAAAGCTGCAGGCGAAAGCGACGATCGGAAGCAGGATCGCAGGGATCAGCACAATCCAGCCGCGCCGCTTCAGAATGTCGTAATAGTCTTCGATTTGTAGGGGCCGGTGACCAAGCATAGATTTCTACTGCCTTCCAACTCTTGATGAACCAGGAGAGTATGTAATTCCAAAACCGATCACTTGCTGGAGGCCATTGAAGGTGAGCGTGGTTGCAACCCCTCCTGATACCGACTGATTTTCCAGCGTGTAGCTGCCGTAGGTCGAAAACGAACGACCAAGGGATCGAGATAACTGTCCAGACGCGATCTCACTATCAATGCTGAAAGAGGGATAGATGCTGCCTGGAATGCTTTGGGAGTTGGTATAGCTGACGCTTCCGGCTGCTCTCCAATACGCGTTGAGCCTTCGGGTACTGTTGAACATAATGGAGTTCGTAAGGGCGCCCTCCACGACACCTGAGCCTGCGCTGGTACCGCGCGCATAGCTCAAGCTGGAGGATGTTCGCTCGCCGGTATAGGACAGAGCGATGGAAGCCGCAAGATCAAGCGAAGTTGAGGAGAAGACCGTTCCCGTGTTCCATTGTGGCCCTATGGACGCATCGAGCGTCAGTTTAGAGGTCAGCAATCGAACGTAGTGCAGATTGGCGCCGTTGGCGGTGAACGATAGCGGTTGACCCGTGTAGGTGAAGTAGGAGTATATGTAATCGACACCGATGGTGTTGCGAGCATTGATGCGATGTTGAATGCCCAACGACGCCTCTACTTGATTACTGTCGTATGCTGAGTCATCACCTGCCGTGCTGCCGGTGAATCGTTGGATCGCGTAGGACCCGGAGCTCATTAAAGAGGTGCTGCCGGTGAGCTGTTTCGCGACGGTAGCTCCGATAACGTTACTGACACGCGTATCGTAATTGGTGAGAATTCCGGCACCAAGATAGTCCACTGGTTCCACAGGAGTGGTCCCCAAATCTCCCACGCCGGGTATGCCCGAAATTCCGCCTACAGGACTTTCCGGGAGATAGCTCACGGTGTCGTTTACGACGAAATCCCAGGACCGTGTCTTGTAGGACTGTGAGAGAGCGAGGTTCTGAAACGTGGATGACGGAAGCTGTGTCGATTCGCTACCGAGATATCCGCCAGAATACAGAACTGCGAAAGGATGGGTTTTACTGGTTGTGATGTAGGCAAAGTCGCCGGAAACGTTTGTCGACGACACCGTACCTCCGTTGCCGTTATAGCCGGCAACGATCGTTTGTGAAGCGCTGACTGCATAGCTTATCTGCCCCGCCAGTTTTGGAATCTGGAAACCAAAGGAGTCTGGCGTCGCCTGAAGCACTGGCGCATTCTGCGCTTGGCTCTCAATAGCTAGCGCAGTGAGGCTGATTAGGACGGCGTATACGGCTTTCGTGAGTGTCGTCATCGTTAGGGCACCACGACGGTGTCGCCGGGGAGTAGTGATACACCCTGCTGATTGCCGTCCTTTATTGCTTTCTTGTAGTCAAAGGGGATTTTCTGCTGTTTGCCCTGTGCTGTGCGAAGGATGTACACATGCTTGGAATTCGCAAATGGGGTGAGACCGCCAGCGGCTGAAATTGCCTGGAGGATTGTCATATCCGGGGTCATAATTACGGGACCGACGTGTTGAACCTCGCCAAGCAAAAATATCTGCTTCGGGTGCACAGCCAAGATACCGACAAGCACATCGGGATCCTGGATGTATTTCTTCAAGCGTTCCGTGATTTCGTGGGCGAGGGCCGTCGGTGTTTGGCCAGCGGCTTTCAAATCTCCGACCAACGAAACGGAGATCATTCCATCAGGACGGACGAGGATAGGGCCGGAAATAGCAGGCTCCTTCCAAACTGTGACTTGAATATTGTCTTCTGGGCTAATGATGTAAGTTGATGGATCAACTACCTCAGTGGCGGCTTTCACAGGTGCCGGTCTATCGCTTGAAGCGGCAGCTGTGGAACCGGGTATAAGAACCGGCCTGGCGATGCCGCCTTGAGCTACCAAGAAGGATGGAGCCAGAAAAAAGGTCAGACCCGCGGTGCCGCAAAAGATCCTTGCAGCCGTAATCATTGACTGCAAACTTGTGCATTTACGAAAATTACTGGAGCGAGATTCCATCACGCCTGTTTATATGCACGGCAGAGGCCAAACACACGTTGAGCAAGTTTCTGCAGCTGGTTGCCCAGCCAATAGCCTCTAGTCATCAACGAGCAGCCGCTAAAGTGTGGTGAAAAAGGCTAAAGTATGCAAGAAAGATGCGTGAAGCGGAAGATCAGTTCCTACAATGTGCAAATATTTACCCACTCTCTGGGCGCTGTGCATAAATGGCAATCAGAAACCGTTTGACTAACGGGCATTCGATTGCTTGCAAACTAGCAGTGACGTCTAAAACATTCATCGACGAGGACCGCACGGCTGTGAACAGGCAAACGATGAGTGTTGTCGAGCCGATGCTGCTAAGCCCTCGCGCAGAGGGTGGTGCCAATCCTCCAGCGCTCACAATCTATAGAGTGGCCCCCTACGTTCTCCTGTTAACGCTACTAGTCGTTTTGTATGGACATATTGGTGTGCGTTTGGTGAGCGATTGGTATACGCTGCCGGACCTCTCTCACGGCTTTCTGATTCCGTTTTTTGCGGCGTACATCCTTTGGCATCAACGAACTGCGTTGTTCGCAATCCCACTCAGTCCCTCATGGAGCGGGCTGGGGGTGGTTATGGCTGGACTTCTGCTTCTTCTGGTTGGAGTCTTTGGAGCCGATCTCTTCTTGTCTAGATTTTCGTTCATTCTTTTAGCAATCGGGATCACATGGATGCTATGTGGTCTCGCGTTTCTGAAGCAGATTCGATTTGTGTTTCTGGTTCTCTTCCTTGGGATCCCGCTGCCAACGTTGGTGATGAACCAAATCACGTTTCCTCTTCAAATCCTCTCGTCCCAGCTGGCGAGCTCACTCCTGCCGATTGCAGGGGTACCCGTCTTTAGGGAGGGGAATGTTATCCAGCTGGCTTCGATACAGCTCGAAGTTGCCGAGGCGTGCAGTGGTATTCGATCGTTGCTGAGTTTATTCACGTTATCTATCATTTATGGCTATTTCCTGGAGAAGTCGACTTGGAAGCGTACGATTCTCGCTTTGGCAAGCATTCCCATCGCTGTTGCGGCCAACGCCATCCGGATTTTCGGCACGGGGATTTGCGTGCAGTACTGGAATCCCGATAAGGCCCTGGGTTTTTTCCACGAATTTTCAGGGTGGCTGGTATTTCTCGTTTCTCTAACATGCCTCTACGGAGTGCATCGCCTTCTGGCGATCTTTCCAGGTAAGGACATGCCCGCTCTATGAAGTCTGCTCGATATTGGGTTGTTGTGCTGGTCCTCTTTCTCGCTATTGTGGTGGTCCGTCGACGCGGCGATGTGGATAGTGTGCCGCAGAGCGCACCGCTAGACCATCTGCCCATGTCACTGGCCGGCCGGGTGGGGTCGGACGTACCGCTGGATGCCTACGTTCTGGATGTTCTAGGTAAAGGTGTGTTTCTCAACCGGATCTATAGCTCGATGAAGAGCGGTACCGGCGCCAAGGTTACGGATGATCCTGCTATTGGGTTGTTTATCGCGTACTTTCCGACACAGAGAACGGGACAAGCTATTCATTCACCTCAGAACTGTTTGCCTGGATCTGGATGGACCTTTGATTCTAAGGGGGTTACCACCATTAAGGATGGAAATGGGACGCCCTACCGTGTAGGTGACTACCTCATTTCTAACGGAAAGGATAAAGACGAAGTGTTTTATTGGTATCGCACGCACGGGCGGACGATCGCCAATGACTACAAGGCGAAGTGGTATACGCTTACGGACTCGATCCTCTACAACCGTACTGATGCTGCGCTGATTCGCGTGGTTACGCCGCTCCGTCCTGGTGAGGGTCAGGATTCGGCACGTCGGAGGGTCGCACAATTCAGTGAGCAGTTAGCTCCGCTCTTATCCGCTTACATCCCAAACTGAGCGAGAAATATTTCCACGATCTGGAGTTCGGCAATCGAAGTGCTCTAGGTAGAGAGGTGTGGATGTAAGTAAGGGAGTGAAGGGAATGTATATCGTGAAGACCAGCTTGAGCCGCATTGCAGTTGTCGTAGCAGCTTCAATTGCCATTGTGCTTCAATTGGGTTGCCATCAAGACCCAAATATACGGAAGCAAAAGTACCTGGAAAGCGGAATCCGTTATGAAAAGAGCGGAAAGTTCCAGGAGGCCGCAATCCAGCTTTCCAACTCGCTGAAAGTCGATCCAAAGTTCAGTACGGCACATTATGAAATGGCCAAGACGTACATCAAGATGGGAAATCTGATGGCCGGCTATCAGGAACTTTTACGTACCGTCGATCTCGATCCGACGAATATTCAGGCCCGTCTCGACCTGGGATCGATGCTGCTGGCAGGCGGGGCGACGGATCGCGCTGCAGATCAGGTTGCGGCGGTGATGTCGTTGAATCCTAACTATGCAGACGCTTTCGCACTTCGTTCCGGGACCGAAGCGAAGAATGGGAACCGAGCGGCTGCATTGGTTGACGTCGAGCATGCCATACAACTGAATCCCAATAAGGCGAGTTATCACACAACCCTGGCACTCATTGAAAGCTCCATACCGACAACAGGCGGCCAGCAGGCTGAAGGAGAATTGCATCGGGCAATCGAACTCGATCCAACTGATGCATCGCCACATACGGTATTAGCGATCCTCTTTGAAAAGCGCGGAGACCTCCAAGGTGCGGAACAACAATATCAGCAGGCGGTTAAAGCCGCACCCAAAAGCCTGCAGGCGAGGACAGCGTTGGCGGGACTATACCAACGATCGGGAAATCAAGCCATGGCGGAACAGACGTTACGTCAGGCAGCGGTCGATCTGTCCGATGGCTACGAAGCACCCGGGATTCTTTTTGACTATTACGAGCAAAGTGGTCAGGGAGCTCATGCTGAATCCGTTTTTGCTGAAATGGCCGGAAAAAATCCGAAGAGCGTGCCGCTGCAGGTGCAGCTCGCGAAATCATACCTGGAACAAAATGATGTCGCGAAAGCGCAGTTCATCGTCGATGAATTGAACAAATCTCATTCTCAATCCGCTCCAGTAGAGGCATTGGATGCGCTTCTTCTTGTCCACGAACAGAAGATAGATGAAGCTTTCAGCAAGCTTCAGAAGTCGGTACGCAATTCTCCCGACAACGTTCAACTTCAGATACTGCTTGCCCAAGTGGCCCTGCAAAAAGGGGATATCAGCACTGCGGAAAGCAGCTTCAAAGAGGCGAATCGCCTAGACCCCTCAAATATTCAAGCTGAGTCCGGGCTTGCTCAAATTGCGAGCACGCGAAGTGACGCAAGTCTTCTAGCGCAAGTGGCAAATAGTACGATCGCAGCGCACCCCGATTACGCACCTGCCTACTTGTGGCGGGGCGCAGCGGAAGCTAGCCAGTCACAGCTTGACTTGGCGGAAGCCGACTTTCAAATAGCGCTGAAAAAAGATCCGAACAGCGCGCTGGCTTTAACGCAGCTCGCACAGCTCCGCCTACGTCAACACAAGCCTGCTGAGACTGAGTCTCTGCTGGATCAAGCACTTGCGAAAGATCCAAACTCCGTTCAAGCGTTGAATCTCTATATCGCCTACGAACTCTCGGTGAATCAGGCGGCAAAAGCATTATCAAAAGTTCAACAACTGATCTCACGCTCTCCGCAGAGCGCCTATCTTTACAGCTATCTCGCGGGAATTCAACTGAATCAAAAAGACTATGTTGGCGCCAAGACGAGCTCACAGCAGGCCATGCAGTTGGACCCTTCCAATGAAGATGCCGTGCAATCGCTGTCGCAAGCTGAAGCTGGATTGGGGGAGACCGACAATGCGGTCGCGGTCTGGCAAAAGTGGGTTTCGACGCATCCAGCTGACCCACACGCCACCTTACTTCTCGGAACACTCGAAGATGCCAGTGGCAATATCGAGGAAGCCAGGGAATACTACAAGAAGACGCTCGAGCTCAGTCCGAATCAGCCGATGGCGTCCAACAATCTCGCCTACCTGATGATTGAAAATGGCGGGGACGCTGATGTCGCCCTGTCACTGGCTCAGACTGCCCGCCGGGGACTTCCGGAATCGACGAACACGGCAGATACGCTGGCATGGGCTTATTACCACGCAGGCACGTATGCCTCCGCGAAGGATCTATTGGTGGATGCAGCGAAGGTGGATCCGGGAAATGCGTCTGTCCACTATCACCTAGGGATGACGTTCATCAAACTTAACGAAAAAACAGATGCGAAGGTCCAGCTAGCAAGGGCCGCCAGTCTGGCACCTAATACTCCCACTGCGAAGAAAGCCGGACTTGCGCTTACTCAATTGCAATAATCTCCCGGATGTATCTGCACGGCACACCGAATAACCCACGCACTGAGTCGGGTTTTCGAAAAATCGCCGGTCAATAATATTAAAAATGCAGGGCGCCCAAGTGGTCAGCATTCTCGGCTGCTGAGGATCACTGTTGCTCATTTGCTTGCCATTCTAAGGTGGAATAACTTCCAATGCGACAGCCCACCACAGTTTGCAAAAAAGAGAAATACAACTTCGGAGTTATGTGTACTTTTATATGCATTGTTTTGCACGCTTCGGCCAAAGCCATCTATAAGTCCTTGATTTCACGAAGATAGGTTTGGCGCAAAGAATGCATTTACAAGAATCGCAGAACTTACAGCATTAGCCGTTCCATCAGCTTATACGGCCAAGGCGTATCTGCGCATGAGAGAAAGACCGCTCTCAGCGGGAATATAGGAGAACTATGAACAAGATTATGAAAGCGTTAGTAATTTGCTCCGTCTTTGTAGGATCCGCTTCGTTGGCGTTGGCGGATCCTATTAGCGGGTCCCTATCCGTGTCAGGAGTGAATGACACCTATACAGCAACCGGAATCACCTTCGCACCCGGTGCCGGCATCGTGCTTGAAGCAACTGGTACGATGGCGCCATTTATCGGCAGTATAGCAAGGGTCGAAAACTTCAACTTCAATTCCTCTGCAATTGGCGAAGTAATTTTGTCCGCAGTAAACATTTTTGGCAAGACCGTTAGTTTTACGTTGACGGGAATCCCAACAATTGTTTCTGATACTTCGCAGTTCCTGAACATTATGGGGACCGGAACTTTCACCGAGTCGGGATATACCGCGACGGCAGGAACGTTCAGTCTAACCAGCACCACCACTGGGATTACCAGTTTTACGTTTGACGGCACAGCGGCTGTTACTCCAGAACCTAGCAGTCTGCTTCTGTTGGGAACCGGCCTGGTTGGTGCAGCGACGATGCTGGTGCGCAGGCGCCGTGTCCTAGCTTCGTAGATTGTCCTATCTTCCTGAGCGCGCAAAATCGTCGCGCTCAGGAAGCGTTTGTTCATTTGCTTAACACCTCCCAGTCAAACTGCCGTGCATCGTCGAGGTGAATCAATAAATAAGGGCCCCTATGTCTGCAGCAGCCATCAACTACACTCGAGAATTCGCGCAAGAGAAAAATCGACCGATGAAATTTCTTGAGCAATTGAAGTTGCAGGCTTTCCGGCGGTTTCAAGAAGAGAGTTCTTTATACGATGGCGTACTTGAGGGCCATGTAAGCGCTTTGGAAGCGCTGGTTGAGCAATCAAAAGACGGTATTGCGATCATAACGGGTGCAACGTTCATAGGACGTGAATCGAAGATTCAGTATCTGAATGGAGCGTTTACCAAATTAACCGGGTACACGGCGGACGGACTCGTTGGAAGATCAACCGCAATCCTGCAGGATATATTCGGCAATCCGGCCCGCTTTCTGCCTGTAGAGGGCGCATTGGTCGGTGCCATGTCAAGCTCAGTGGAGATGGAGTCGCCCGCAAGAGACGGCGCCAAAATCTGGGTGGAGGTGACCGTCACACCTTTGGAGGACGACGAGCATCGCATCTCCCGTTGGATTTACATGCTGCGCGATATTACGGAGCAACGCCTGGCCAAACGCCTCGATGGCCGGCTCAAGGAAGTACAGGCTGAAAATAGCCGTCTTGTTGTTGAATTAGAAAGGCAGAAGGCAATCGAAGCGGAACTAATGCATAGCGCGTTCCACGATAGCCTTACGGGACTAAGAAATCGGAAATATTTCCTTGATCGCCTCGCGGAGGCACTTGAGCGTACCAAGAAGAGATCCAGTTATCAAGCGGCGGTGATCTATCTGGATCTGGATGGCTTTAAGGCTGTCAATGATACTGTCGGACACCGCGGCGGAGATCTCGTTTTGCTCGAGACGTCGCGTCGATTGGAAAAATGTTGCAGGACCCAGGACATCATCGCGAGGCTTGGCGGCGACGAATTCGCGATCCTGATTGATAACGTAACTGCAGAGACGGGGGCTTCCATCGTCCAGCGCATCCTGGATGGCCTCGCATCTCCGTACGATGTTGGTGATGAGTTTGTTTCGCTCACACCAAGTCTGGGATACAGCGCCGTCAAATCAAGCTATACCGACGTCCAAGACATCGTTCGCGATGCAGATTCGGCGATGTATTTCGCAAAACGCAAGGGTGGTGCCAGATGCGTTTATTCCGACACGGCGTTTGATGCGAGTATTAATCAAGCCAGGCAACAAGAGCAGGAGTTGAAACGTGCAGTCGATTCGGCTGAGTTGCGTGTGTTCTACCAGCCAATCCTCGACATCTCGACCATGCCACCGAAATTGTTAGGTGTGGAGGCACTGGTCCGTTGGCAGCATCCCGATCGCGGATTGCTATTACCTACGCAGTTCATGCCGATAGCAGAACGTAGTGGGCTTGGTGCTTCGCTGGGATCTTCAGTTTTTCGTTCTGCATGCCTCCAAATGAAACGGTGGCAGAGTTGCGTCATGAATCCTGACTTCTTTCTAAGTGTGAACGTCTCCCGCTCGCAAGTGAATCATCCCAACTTTTTTCAGGATATTGTGGACATTTTGGCTGATACCGAAGTCGACGCACGCTGCATCCAACTCGAACTAAAAGAGGAGAGCGTGATTCAGAATGGACAGCCAGCGGTTGAAGCAATCGAGAAACTCAGGGGTTTGGGGGTCAAGATTACACTCGACCAATTCGGCACAGGATGCTCCTCAATGACTCATCTCGAGCAATATCCGATCGATAGCGTCAAGCTCGATGGAACTCTCATTAGGCGTCTAGGTAGAGGTTCAAAGGATGCACAAGTGCCGAAGCTCTTCATTGATTTTGTTCGTGGACTTGGCATAGAACTAATTGCCGGACAAGTTGAGAATGACGCAGAAATTAGTTCTCTGCGCCAGCAAGGATGTTCTCTCGTTCAGGGCAATGCGTTTAGCCCCGCGGTTGAGGAGACGAAGATAACCCGTTTGTTAGATCAAGGAACCCGATCCCTTCGAATCGTAAAGTGACAGCCTTGGGAAAACGACTTGGAAATTAGACCGCCGCGTAGGGTTAGATAATTCCATCCAGAAGAGCGACGTAAGCAGATTGAATACGCCGCATCATTGCCTCCTCCGAGAAGCGGTCTTCGACAATCTGCCGACCAACCTTACCCATGTCGCGAGCCAACTTCGGATCAAGACACAGTATTGTGATAGCGTCTGCGAGTGCCACCACATCGTCCGCAGCGACAATGAATCCGCTCAGTTTATTGACAACAGCCTCAGAATTCCCTCCAACGTCCGTTGCGATAACAGGGAGTGATTCGCTCATCGCCTCGATGATCGCATTTGAGAAGCCTTCGCTTCTCGAAGGAAGCACAAAGATATCGTTTGACTCGAGGTGTACTGCAACCCTTGTGGTCGGACCAGTAAGACGAAACTGTTGAGAGATGTCCAATTCTTCGATGAGCGCTTCGAGTTCTTGAAAGTAGTCGGGCTCGAGTATGCTTCCGGCGATGCTAAAAGATGCGTCGGGACAATGTTTGAGCACCATAGCAGCCGCTCGGATGAACACATCGTGGCCTTTGACTCTTCGGATATTGCCAACCGTGGTGACCCGGGGACTGCCATGAAGTGAAGGATGCGGTGCTTCTCGCGAGCTAATCGCGATGCCGTTGTGGATGGTTTCCACGCGCGCCGGCTCGATTCTGTCAACCTCTATGCAATGCCGGCGTACCTGTTCGGAGACTGCGAAGATATGATCGGGCAGACGCGCGAATAGCCTGTATGCGATTTGGTGCTTGGGCGATCTCAGAATACCCATATCTCGCCGGCTCCAAATAAGTTTCGCACTGCTGAATGTCTTCACAACCATTCCAGCCCAGAGGTCTGAACTTTCGAAGAACGTCTGGACGATCTTTATGTTCTGCTTCTTTAAGAACTTGCGTAAGACGTTGGCAGAACGCAGTGCGTTGAAATCGTACGTGCGCCGAAGCGGCAAGACGTATAGGGGGCAAGCTGGAACTTCCTGAAAAACCGGACTCTCTGGATCCATCAGAAAGGTTAGGATCGATACCCTAAAGCCGTACTGAGGAAGCAGTCGGGCCATGCGGAGAATGATTCTTTCGCCGCCACCGAGAGTCTTCCCAAACTGATCGACGACGAGCAGCACGTGGGGAGCCTCATCGCCAAGATCCGTTGGGAGATCTGCTCGAGATTTCCATATCTGTTGGATCATGTTGGTGTGCTCATGGGGTCAACTTCCGCCAGCATTGGGACGGGAGCGTTGAGTTGTTGTCTGCCAACGAAACCCAGGGAAGCCGGAAACTTTGTACCCTCCGGAGGTCCGGCCGGAGATGAGTTGTGGATTTGCTGGGCTCTAGCGACGGCCGCGGCGAGTACCCAGAGCAACCCATTGATTTCAAGGTAGGTCCATCGGTCGCCGAACAGGTTCGCAATGGCGCAGGACATCACCGCAAGCAAGAAGCCTAGCCCTAGGCCGCGGAAAATCGGATCGGAAGCTTTTCGAAAAAGCTTGTAGCCTGATGAAAACATCTGCAACAGAAGGAGCCCAGCGAATACACCTCCGATTATTCCCGTCTCGACCAACACTTTGACGTACCAGTTGTGTGTGTCTTTGAGATTGTCAGCATGCTCGCCGAACTGGAATGTAGCGAACCCCGTTCCAACGATTGGATTCCGTAAGAACATATCGCGAGACTGTTGCCACAGATCGACACGCTCCTGCGCGGAGGCTTCGAGCGCTCCGTTGGAGTCTTCTGTCATATTAACGCGCTGCGTCACTGCGGGCGGAACTATAGTTTGCCAAGTCAAGAGGAACACTGCTAAAACGAGAAGGAGTTTGCGGTCCTTAAGAAGCCCCAAAACAAGTACACTCACGAGAATTGCCAAGTACGCGCCTCGAGAAAATGTATACACGGTTGCCAAAATCGTGATCGCGACTAACCCATAGCATGCCAATTTGACAGTCCACTGCTTGACGAACTTCCCAAATCCCCAAAAAAACATTCCAAACTGTGCGAGGAAGGCAGCAAGCTGGTTCACACCGAAAGCGAGCGGTCCTGGGTCCCGCTTGTTTTCGTCGAAGGTTGTCCAGCTTCGAGACAGGCTTGACGCCAAAGCGCTCTTGTCGATAAGAAGAAGGGAAATGGCTATGACAATGACAACATTCCGGATAGTTTTGCGATCCTCAATGACCAGCCCCGCCGCTACAAAAAGCAAGGGAATGAGCATGTAGTCTTTCCAGGTAACAAAGTTGATGTCCGACAGCCAGAGCGGGGCCGGAGCACCGCTTAGCACAGTTCCCAGCCAGAGAGAAATGTACAGATAGAGGCCGAACCAGAACCATGTCAGATACATTCGCGACGGCGGAAGCCGCTTGCCCTTTAGAAGCGCCCCGAGGATCACCGCGAGGATAAGGATCGTTAAGACATTGTTCCCGAGCGGGTAATCAGCGAAATGGTCGCGCATCGTTCTGTAAGGTACA